>ERZ857785.8-NODE-8-length-329115-cov-102.324752_pt1 | contig 329115 bp, 327 predicted proteins | sample MGYA00519763_ERZ857785 | MGnify/ENA primary metagenome ERZ857785 (study PRJEB31778, sample SAMEA3449365) | human gut metagenome | biome: human gut; feature: human-associated habitat; material: faeces | place: United Kingdom | collected 2010/2012 ...
GAATAAAAGAAGGGATAAAAGAAGGAATAAAAGAAAATAAACTTTCAGTTGCAAAGAGGATGTTAGAAAAAAACATTGATATAAATGTAATATCAGAATGTACAGGTTTAAGTGAAAAAGAGATAAAAACTCTTTAAATAATTAGAAAAATATATTAAAATATATAGCAAGGAGGGTTTACTATGAAAAGAGAAATAAACATTTTACCAGCGGATACTTTTGTAGTAGTAAACCGTACTATACTAAATGAAAGTGATAGAAAAATAATAAGTATGCTATACCAACCAATAATAGGTTGTATTGCAACTGATTTATATTATACTTTGTGGACTGATTTAGATAAAACAGAACTATTAAGTGGGGAATATACTCACCATCATTTAATGACTTCTCTTAGAGTAAAAATGGATTCAATAGTAACAGCTAGAAAAAAACTAGAAGGTGTTGGACTTTTAAAAACATTTGTCAAAAAAGGTGATGTTAATAATTATGTATATGAGATGTTTTCTCCAATTTCAGCATCTGAATTTTTTAATCATCCTATCTTAAACATAGTTTTATATAATAACATTGGTAAAAAAGAATATGAAAACTTACTTAAATATTTTAAGGTTCCAAGAATTAATTTATCTTCATATGAAGAAATAACAAGTACTTTTGATTCTGTATTTGAAAGTGTACCAGCATCTTCTTATGATAATTTAAATGAAGATTTACGTGTTAATAAAGTTGGTGAGATAAAAATAGATAAGGCATTTGATTTTGATCTTTTAATGTCAATAGTACCAAGTGGGGTTATAACTAATAGAACGTTTAGTAGGGAAGTTAAGGAACTTATTAATGAACTTTCTTTTGTTTATAATTTAGATGCTAATGATATTAAGTCTCCAATTTTAAATTCTATTAAAGAAAACGGACTTATAGATAAGGTTTTACTAAGAAAGAACGTAAGGAATTATTATAAATATGAAAATGATAATAAACTTCCTTCACTAATATATAAAAGTCAACCTGAGTATTTAAAAAATCCGGTAGGAGCAGATGATAGACGTGCTAAAATGATTTATGTTTTTGAAAACACTACACCTTATAATTTTCTTAAGGGAAGAAGTAATGGTGCTAAACCATCATCTAGAGATTTGTCTCTTTTAGAAACACTTTTAAGTGATTTTAAACTTAATCCGGGTGTTGTAAACGTTTTAATTGATTATGTACTTAAGATAAATAATAAAAAATTAACCAGAGGTTTTTTAGAAACAATAGCATCTCAGTGGAAAAGACTTAATATAGAAACCGTAGAGGAAGCCATGAAGGAAGCAGAAAAAGAATATAAAAAATCTAAAAAGACAAATACTTTGTCTAATTTTAATACAGGTAAAAACGTAAAAGAAGAAGTATTACCTGACTGGTTTAATCAAAGTATAAAAAAAGAAGAAATAAGTGCTGATGATGAAAAATCATTAAAGGATATGCTTAAAGAATTTTCATAGAAGGGGGATTTGTTATGAAAAATATTAATAACACTATTAAAGGTGTTAAGGATTTAAAATATAAGTTAAAAGTAGCTTATGAAGAAGCAAAAAAAGATCCTTACTTTAAAGAACTTACTGATAGTATTAATTTAAGTGATGATGAACTTATGAAACATACAAGTTTGTTTGAAGATTCTAAAGAAGAATATAAAAATTGTAAATCTTGTAAAAATTTAGCAGCATGTAAAAATAAAATGACTGGTTTTTGTTTTTTACCAGTATTAAAAGAAGGAAAGTTAAATTTTTCTTATGTAGCTTGTAAATATAAAGAAAAGTATTTAAATGATTGTAAATATCAAAAAAACGTTACTAGTATGGACGTTCCAAGAGAAATAAGAGAAGCTAAAATAAAAGATATTTACACGGATGATAAGCAAAGAGAAAAAGTAATAAAATGGATTTTAAATTACATAAAAGAATATAAAAAAGGAAAATTTGGTAAAGGTTTATATTTACATGGTAATTTTGGATGTGGAAAAACTTATCTTCTAGCAGCAATGTTTAATGAACTTGCAAAAGAAAACGTTAGAAGTGTAATAACGTATTGGCCTGAATATTTAAGAAGTTTAAAGTCTAGTTATTCATCATCGTCTTCTTACGAATTTAAAGATAAATATAATGAAGTGAAATATGCTAAATTACTTTTAATTGATGATTTAGGAGCAGAAGGAGTTACTTCATGGTCAAGGGATGAGATATTAGGTACAATACTTCAGTATAGAATGCAAGAACATCTTCCAACCTTTATTACGTCTAACTTGAACTTAAAAGAGTTAGAAGAACATTTAAGTGTCTCAACAACTAATAAATCAGAAAGAGTAAAGGCTGTAAGAATTATAGAAAGAATAAAACAGTTAACTATAGATGCTGAAATGATAGGTCAAAATAATAGAAAATAGAGGCTCAACTTTGAGAGTCTCTATTTTTCTTTGTTATCTAGGATATTCATATTATCACCATAAAGATTATACATAAAATATAAATAAAAAACAATAAGTATTAATTGACTTATATTACATTTTGTAGTATTATTTTGGTATAAATACATTGATGAAGACAAGGTTTTATAACGATGTTTTAAAGAGAGTCTATGATGGTGAAAAATAGATAAACTAATTATAAGATTACTACTTCTAAGTTGGACTCGAAAGAGAATCCCGTGCAATAAGCACGTTATCAAATTAAGTTAAATTAAGGATGGTACCGTGCATTTTGCACTCCTTTGGTACTGTCCTTTTTGTTTTAAAGAAGGTGGTAAAATGATAGAAAAATGGAAGCTTGCTTTAAGAGAATTCTTAAAAAAGTATGAAGATAATGATGATGTTACTGGTGCAATTTTATGTGGTAGTTATGCAACAAATACCAATAACGAGTACTCTGATATAAACGTTTATTTGGTATTGAAAAGTGGATGCTACTATAAGGAAATGGGATGCACCGATTCTAATAGTTATCTAATAGAATATTTTATTGATACTTTATCTGGAATAGAAAAACGTATGGAAGAAGAATATTTAAACGGAAAACAAAAGACTGCTAATATGTTAGCATACGGAAAAGTAATATATGATTTAGATGGCAGCGCATCACGTATTCAAACTAAAGCACTAGAATATATTGATAAAAAGTTAGATAATATAACAGGCCGTAAATTGGGTATGAATAACTATCACTTATGGAATTATTTGGATGAACTTAATGTTTCATTAAAAGAAAATAGTTTTAATTTCAACTTGATATACTATTCTTTATTGGGAGATGTTTATGATAAATATGCTGAGTTTTTAGCACTTCCAAAGCTTCCTAAAACAAAGATATATAAGATATTAACCGATGAAGATTATAGAAGAGACTGCCACGTATTTAATTTGCCCGAAAGAGAGTTTATTAAATTATACGTAAAGTGCTTTGAGATGGATAAACCAAGTGTTATGTATAAAAACATGGAAAATTTAATAAATTATTATTATGAAAAACAAGGTGGCTTTAACATAAGAACATTTAAATTAAAAAATGAAGTAGAAGGGAATGATTACTAATGATAAACATAAAAGAAAATGAAAAATTAAACGTACTTAATCACTCTTGTGCACACTTACTTGCACAAGCTGTAAAGCATTTATATCCTAATGCTAAATTTTGGGTAGGTCCAGTTATAGAAGAAGGGTTTTACTATGACATAGACTTAGGAGATAAAACTTTAACTGATGAAGATTTACCAAAAATAGAAAAAGAAATGAAAAAATGCGCTAAATCTGATAAGAGAATTTATAGAGAAGAAATATCTAAAAAGGAAGCTTTAGAAAGATTTAAAGATGATCCATACAAAATAGATTTGATAAATCGTATGGACGAAGATAATACTGTTATTTCTTGTTATACGCAAGGAGATTTTACTGATCTTTGCCGTGGACCTCACGTTGAGACAACAAAGAAAATGAAGTATTTTAAATTAATTAAGCATTCTGGTGCATACTTTAAGGGTGACTCTAAAAACAAGATGCTTCAAAGAATATATGGTGTATGTTTTGAGACGGAAGAAGACTTAAATGCTTATTTAAATGAACTTGAAGAAAGAAAACAAAGAGATCATAGAAAAATAGGAAAAGAACAAGAGATTTTTATGAATCACGAATTAGTTGGAGCAGGTATGCCAATTTGGCTTCCAAATGGTGCTGTAATTCGTAAAGAACTAGAAAATTATATATATGAAAAAGAAAGAAACTTGGGATATGAACACGTATATTCTCCATGTGTTGGAACGGTTGATTTATATAAAACATCAGGTCACTGGGATCATTATAAAGAAAATATGTTCCCAATGATGAAGGTTGATGATGAAGAGTTTGTACTTCGTCCTATGAACTGTCCACATCATATGTTGGTGTTTAAAAACAAACTACATTCATACCGTGATTTACCAGTTAGAATAGGAGAGTTTGCAACAGACTTTAGATATGAAGCATCAGGAGCTGTTAAGGGCCTTGAACGTGTTAGATGCATGTGTCAAAATGATGCCCACCTTTTTGTAACTCCAGAACAAATTAAAGAGGAATTTAAAAAAGTTGTTAGCTTAATACTTGATGTTTATAAAGATTTTGGAATAAAGGATTATAAGTTTAGACTTTCACTTAGAGATCCGGAAGATAAGAAAAAATACTTTGATGATGATAAGATGTGGAATGAAGCAGAGGCTAAATTAAGAGAAGTTTTAAATGAATTAAACGTTGATTACTTTGAAGCTGTAGGAGAAGCTGCATTTTATGGACCTAAACTTGACGTTGAAGTAAAACCTGCTGTAGGGCCTGAGGTTACTTTATCAACTTGTCAGTTAGATTTCTTACTTCCAAGAAGATTTGATCTTTCTTACATTGATAATAAGGGAGAAAAGAAAACTCCTGTTGTTCTTCATAGAGCAATATTTGGAACATTTGACAGGTTTACAGCATTTTTAATTGAAGAAACTAAAGGTGCTTTTCCAACTTGGCTAGCTCCAGTACAAGTAAACATCATTCCAGTTAATAATAATTATCATTTAGAGTATGCAAATGAAATATATAAAATGCTAAAAGATGCATCTGTTAGGGTAGAATTAGATGATAGAGATGAAAAATTATCATACAAAATGAGAGAATCCCAAACTAAAAAAATTCCTATTACCTTAATTTTAGGTGATAAGGAACGTGATGAAAACTTAGTAAGTTATAGAAGACATGGTTCTTTAAAAACTTACTCAGTTACAAAAGATACATTTAAGGAATTACTTTTAAACGAAATAAAAAGTAAGCAAAGCAAAAAAACAGAAGATTAAAATTGACAATGATTAATAATTATTGTAATATAAAAATATATTTAAATTGATGATGAAGATTAGTAATTAGCATAATTATTTTATAGAAAGTTGCCGTTTGATGGAAGGCGATAAATAGTTGCTGATGAATCTGCTTCTAAGACGAATGAGATAAAATTCATTCGCGGGTAAAACCGTTAAACAAATTAAGAATAAGCTTGGATGGCACCGTGGTTAATATCACTCCAACAATTGAGGCTTATTCTTTTTATTTAAGGGAGATTATTTTATGGATGAAAGGTTAATATTAAAAACCGATGGTAAAATAGACTTAACGATACCAAAGGATTTTGAAGAGTATGATAATACGTTTGATATTTACTTGCATAATACTGATGAGATGATAGGTAGAATGTGGTTTGATGAGGGATTTGATGAAGATTTTACCAAATATTTTGGAAATGCTGGTTATGAGATATTTGAAAAGTATAGACGAAAGGGATATGCATCTTTGGCACTTAAACTTTTAAAGGATATTATGCTTGAAGAAGAAATTACCAAGATGATATTTAGTATAGCATCTGACAACATAGCATCAAGAAAAACAGCAGAAAAGTTTGGAGCGAAGATAACATGTTATAGAAAGGTTCCTAAAAACCATAAATTATATAATATAAGTGGGGAAGAAATAGTAATATATGAGCGAGATATAGGAGAGTATGATGAGAAAAATAAAACTAAAAAGCATTTATAAACATTTTAAGGGAAACTTATATTTAGTAGAAGATTTAGCAGTTCACTCGGAAACTGGTGAAATACTTGTAATATATAGACGTTTGTATGATGATTGTGCAAGCTTTGCAAGACCACTTGATATGTTTTTATCAGAAGTTGACCATGAAAAGTATCCTGATGTAAAACAAAAATATAGGTTTGAAGAAGCTATAATACATAAAAAATAAGGAGGATATATGTTAAAAGAATATTTGGCAGAAGAAAAGTATGAAGAATTAAAAGAAAGTAATGATATGATTTATAAGGCTTTAGAATTATCATTAGAGTTATTTAAGCATGATACTGATAAGGGTGGTTTTCCTTATGTGCTTCATTTACTTTATGTATATAGACATGTATATGATAAAGAAGAAAAGGTAGTAGCACTACTTCACGATGTTATGGAAGATAAAAACGTAACCAAAGAAGATTTATTAGAAATTGGTTTTCCGAGCAAAATAGTAAGTGATGTATCAGTATTAACTAGAATAAAAAATACAAACTATACAGATTATATAGATAACATAATAAAAAATGGTAGTAAAGAGGCTTTAGAAGTAAAGCTTGCAGATTTAAAGAATAACATAGATTTAACTAGGATAAAAAATCCTACCGTAAAAGATTATGAAAGAGTAGAAAAAAGGTATATGCCTTCTTATGAAAAAATACTAAATAGATTAAAGGAGATAGAAAAATGATAGATATTAAATTAATAAGGGAAAATAAAGAATTAGTAAAAGAAAATATTAAAAAGAAGTTTCAAGATAAGAAATTACCACTTGTTGATGAAGTTTATGATATGGATATAAAGTATCGTAAAATAAAAACAGAAGCTGATGAAAAAAGAAGTAAGATTAACTCTTTAAGTAAAGAAATTGGTAATTTTATGCGTAATAAAGATATAGATGGTGCAAATAAAATAAAAGATGAAGTAGCATCTATTAAAGAATCTATACCAGAACTTGAAAAAGAAGAGGAAATGCTAGAAAAAGAAATAAAAGAAAGAATGATGGTAATACCAAACATAATAGCAAGTGACGTTCCAATTGGAGAAGATGACTCTAAAAACGTTGAAGAAGGAAGATTTGGAGAACCTAAAGTTCCTGATTATGAAATTCCATATCATTCAGATATAATGGCTTCATTTAACGGATTAGATAAGGAGGCTGCAGCAAGAGTATCTGGTAATGGTTTTTACTATTTAATGGGAGATATTGCACGTCTTCATTCAGCTGTATTAGCATATGCAAGAGACTTTATGATAGATAAAGGATTTACTTACTGCATTCCTCCATATATGATTCATTCTGATGCGGTTGATGGGGTTATGTCATTTGAAGAAAAAGAAGCTATGATGTATAAAATAGAAGGTGAAGATTTATACTTAATAGGTACGTCAGAACACTCTATGATAGCTAAGTTTAAAGATCAATTATTAACAGAAGATATGCTTCCTATTACCATGACATCATATTCTCCTTGCTTTAGAAAAGAAGTTGGGGCACACGGAATAGAAGAACGTGGAGTATATAGAATTCACCAATTTGAAAAGCAAGAAATGGTAGTAGTATGTAAACCAGAAGATAGTGAGTCTTGGTATAACAAGATGTGGAATTATTCAGTAGAATTATTTAGAAGCCTTGATATTCCAGTTAGAAAACTTGTTTGCTGTTCTGGAGATTTAGCAGATCTTAAATATAGATCTTGTGACATAGAAGCTTGGAGTCCTAGACAGCAAAAATACTTTGAGGTATGTTCATGTTCTAACCTTACTGATGCACAAGCAAGAAGACTTGGTATACGTTATAAAAAATCTGATGGAACAAAAGAGTTTGCACATACCTTAAACAATACCGTTATCGCTCCTCCTAGAATGTTAATTGCATTTTTAGAAAACAATTTACAAGAAGATGGAAGTGTTCTTATACCAGAAAAATTAAGACCTTATATGGGTGGTAAGGATAAACTTATTCCAACAAATAAATAAATAAAGGATTAATTCCTTTTTTTATTTGTGTTAAATTTAATTTTATGATATCATACAATCTATTAGAAAAAGAGTGATAAAAAATGAGATACTATGTTGACAAAGACACCATGGATTTTTTAGAAAAAGACGTAGAAGCAGTAATCTATTTGCTTAAAAAAGCATATATTAGTACTAAAGAGCATTATAAAGGAAAAGCTCTTTCTGATTTTCTTTACTTTAATACTTATAAGACATTTACTAACGGATATTGTTTTTATTTTGCAAGAATGCTTAAAAGTATTTATAAAAATGCTCATTTTGTTTCATATGATAAATATTATGCTCATATAAGTCATATATTTATTAAGATAAAAGGTGATATTTATGATGTATATGGTAAAAGAAACTTAAGTAAATATGAAACGTTAGAAAATGAAGAATTAGAAAAAATAAATTTAAATCATATGGAAGTAGAAAGAGAGATATATGAAACATTTAAGATGTATTTCCATAAGTATTTAGACTTATATATAAATTATAATGAGCCTTTTATTAAGAAAAAACATTAAAAATTATTAAAAAAACTTGCATTATTTAAAAAAATGTGGTAAATTCTTTCTATCGCTATTTTTTATAGTGATTTTATTTGGCTTTAATTTTATTATATAAAGAAAGGAGAGATAATATGTTAAATAACAAAAAACTTATAAATTATCTTATTGTTCGTGAAAATAATGTTAATAGTTATTTGAAAAATTTTGATATTACTAAAGATGATTTTAATTCTTTATTTATAAATAATAAAGATGAATTAGCTAGATATTATGATGAAGCATATAATCGTGCGGTAACTAAAGTTATGGATGATGAATATGTAGGTATTACATTTGATAATTTAGATAGAATTAATGAATTCTTAAATGAAGATGGAAAAATAAAAACACTTGCTATGTAAAAGAAGTTAGGTGTTTTTTATTTTTTTACTTAAAGTGTATAAAATACACAAAAAGCTATTGACAAGTGTATAAACGGCACATATAATGAAAATAGTTAAGGTGATTATATGAGAGTAGATAATAAATTATATGAAAAACAAGGTATCCATGTTATATCTGCTATATTTACGGTAGATAACGGAATAACTAAAGTATTATTAGTAAAAAGAAGTAACAAACCATATAAGGATATGTGGGCATTACCAGGTGGAGCTTTATACAATAACGAAAGGTTAGAAGATGGAGTTAAAAGAGAAATATATGAAAAAACTGGTATAGAAAATTGTGATATTTACCAGTTTAAAACATTTGATGAGTTTGGTGAAGAAAATAACTTATTTAGAATGCTTGCAGTATCGTATATTGGAATATTAAAAAGTGATTCTAAAATAATAAAAGAAAACAAAAATACTAAAGACGCAGCTTGGTTTAAAATTGATTGCGTGCCTAATCTTGCGTTTAAACATAATGAAATTATGAGTGAGGCATTAGAAAAATTAAAAAGCCTAATAACTGAAAGTAACATTTTAAAATCTATTTTACCGGATAATTTTACGATGCCTGAATTACAAAAAGTCTTTGAAAGTATTTTACAAAAGAAGTTTGATAGAAGAAACTTTAGAAAGAAAATACTAAGTTTAAACATAGTTGAAGACTTAAATAAAGAACTTAGCTTAAATGGAAATAAACCATCTAAATTATATAAATTTAAAGACGAAATTCCCGTTAAGAAAGTGTTTTAAAAAGTACAAATGATATGTACTTTTTAATATAAAATTATATGTGTATAAAATACACTAAAAGGAGGCTAAAATGATATATTTGTTAAGACATGGTCTTGATGATGAAACTAAAATAGGAGGTTATAGCAATGTCTCACTGACAAATGAAGGAATTATAAAAACCAAAGAAGCAAGAAGTTTTATAGAAGAAAATATAAACTTTAATAAAATTATTTCAAGTGATGTTAAAAGAGCAGTTCAAACATCAAACATAATAAATGAAAATTTAAATAAAGAAATAATTTATACGGATTTATTAAGAGAGCAAGACAAAGGAGATTATAATGGCATTTTAAAAGCTAGTTTAGATAAAGATGATTACTTTTTAGGAAAAATAAACACGTATGATACGTATCCTAATGGTGAATCTTTAATGGACTTATATTTTAGAGTTGAAAAACTATTATTAGAAATAGATAGATGGGATGATAATTTATTAGTAACACATAGAGGAGTAATAAATATGATTTACTATATTTTAAATGATATAAAACCTACTATGTATAAAGATGAGTTTAAAGTTACACACTCATCAGTTCATAAATTGGATTTATCAAAAAATAAAATAGAAAGGATATATTAATTATGTTAGTATCAAAAATATGTTTAACTGGAGGACCTTGTGCAGGAAAAACAACCGCGCTTTCTAAAATAGATAATGAACTTACTAATATGGGGTATAAGGTATTTATAATTGATGAAGTTGCAACAAGAATTATAAACGAGGGAATAAGACCTTTTGGAGAAGGAAAAATAAGTATGTTAGACTTTGAAAGAATTTTATTAAAGGAACAGTTAATTAATGAAGAATGTTTTTCATATGCTGCAAATTTAATAGATAAAAAATGCGTTATAATTTGTGATAGAGGAGTTTTTGACGTAAAATCGTTTTTAAATGAAAAAGATTTTGATTCTTTAATAAAAGAATTTGGTAAAACAAAGTTAGAACTTATGGATAGCTATGATTTGGTAATTAGTCTAACAACAGCAGCTAAGGGTGCACAAAAGTATTACACAACAAGTAATAATAGTGCAAGAAAAGAGAATATAAAAGAAGCTATTATAAGTGATGATAAAGTACAAGATGCTTGGAGTTTTCACAATAATTTAAAGATCGTATCAAATAAATATTCCTTTGATGAAAAGATGAATAATGTTTTAGAAATAATAAAAAAACATCTAAATATAGATGAAAAAAAGGAAGCAAAATACTTAGTAGAACTTCCCCTTAATATAGATAATATCAAAGACTATACGAAAATAAGAATTACCCAGACATATTTAAAAACAAATGGTAACTACGAAATGAGACTTAGAAAAAGAAGTCTTGAAGGTGAAAACACGTATTATGTTACGATAAAAAAGACTTATGATGATAAAGAAAAGATAATAACAGAAGAAAAAATAGATGATAGAACATATAATATTTTAAAAAATCAAAGAGAAATAATAAATGAACTTGATAAAACAAGACTTTGCTTTTCTTTTAATGATGATATGTATAAATTAGATATGTTTGATAATGGTATGAATATTTTAGAAGCAAATGCTACATCTAAAGTTCCAGAATTTATAAAAGTTATTAAAGATGTTACAAACGATAAAAACTATAAGAACATTAATATAGAATCTGGTAAGAGTTATGTTTACAAAAATAAATAACGGTGATATTATTTTTTAAGGTAGGTGTTTTATATGGCTAATTTAGAATTTAGATATGGACCAATGAATTCAGGCAAAAGCATGAATCTTTTACAAATGGCTTATAATTATGAAGAAAATAATAAAAAGGTTATTTTAATAAAATCGGTCGTGGATACTAAAGGAGGAGATTATTTAGTATCAAGGATTGGACCTAAAAGAAAGATTCAGATAAAACTAGATAAAAAAGAGAGCATACTTAGTAATAAATACATAGAAAAAATTAAGAAAACGGATGCTATTTTAGCAGATGAGGCACAGTTTCTAACTAAAAGTCAGGTAGAAGAGTTATGGATAATATCAAAGAAATTTAATATTCCAGTTATTTGTTTTGGACTCAAGACTAATTTTAAATCGGAATTTTTTGAAGGATCTAAGAGATTATTTGAATTATCAGATAAGTTTAAAGAACTAGAAACAATATGTAAATGCGGTAAGAAAGCTAGGTTTAACGCAAGAAAAATAAATGGCAAATACTTAAAAGATGGATTAGAAAACGTAATAGATGGAGAAAATAAAGAAACAAAATACGTTCCGTTATGTGGGAAATGTTACTTAGAAAAAGTTTTTGAAAAAGGTATATAATTCGACATATTTCTTAAATTAAAATCACTATAATTACTATTGTGATTTTTTTTTAGAAAGGAATAAGTAGTTATGCAAACAGAAATTGAATTATTAAATTATTTGAAAAATTTTATTATAAGTAAGGAGATATTTAACATAAATATTAAACCTAATAATATAGATATACTAAAAAGATATTATGATGATAATTATAAAAAGGCTTCTATATTAGTTATGGATGATGAATATGTAGGTATTACATTTGATAACTTAGAAAAAATAAATACTTTAATTAAAAAAAGTTAGTTAAAATACGTTTATTATAGTATAATTATTACGAGGTGTTATATATGTTTGAAAATAATAAAATATTTATATTAGGATTTGCAAGAAGTGGTTATGAAGCTGCTAAATTTTTAGTAAAAAGAGGAAATGAAGTTTTAATAAATGATGGTAAAGATGAAAGTAAGGTAGATAGGGATAAACTAAAAGAACTAAAAGATCTAGGAGTTAAGTTCTTCTTTGGTTCACATCCAGATGACTTATTAGATGAAAGTTATGATTATTTAATTAAGAATCCAGGAGTTCCGATACATCATAAATATATAGAAAAAGCAAAAGAACTTAAAATAGAAGTTATAAATGAAGTAGAAATGGCTTATAGATTATTACCAAAAGATGTTACGTTAGTTTCTATTACTGGTACTAATGGTAAGACAACAACTACAACACTTACTTACGAAATGATTAAAGAAGCAGGTATTAGATGCCATTTAACAGGAAATATAGGATACCCTTTATGTAGTTTTTTAGATAAATTACAAAAGGGTGATGTAATTGTTATGGAAACATCTTGCCAGCAACTTAATAACGTAAAAGAATTTAAACCACATATAGCAGTTATGACTAATTTATCAGAAGCTCACGTTGACTTTTTTGATAATAGCTATAAGAAATATAAAGACGTTAAAACAAAGATATTTAAAAATCAAACAGAAGATGATATTGCAATTCTTAATTTAGAAAATGATGAAGTATTAAAACAAACAAAAGATATTAAGTCTAAGAAGTTATATTTTTCATCAAAGAAAAAAGCTGATTGCTACTTAAAAGATGATATTATTTACTATAATGATGAAGAGGTGCTTGATACTAATAAAATGATTATAGTAGGTAACCATAATAAAGAAAACGTAATGGCATCTATTATGGTAGCAAAAGAATTTAACGTATCAAATGATACCATTAGAAAAGTTGCTTACAATTTTAAAGGTGTTGAGCACAGACTAGAATTTTCTGGGGAAGTTGATGGTGTTAAGTATTATAATGATACTGAAGCAACTAACATTAAATGTACTCAAATTGCACTTTCTTCATTCAATAATCCAACCATAATTATATTAGGTGGATTAGAAAGAGGACAAGACTTTAACGAACTTACTCCATACATGAAAAACGTAAAAGCAGTTTTAGCAATTGGTGAATGTAGAAAAAGAGTAGAAGACTACGCAAAAAGTTTAAAAATCCCAGTTTATACTCATGAATTTTTAAAAGATGCCATGAAAGAAATAGAAGGTATTAAAAAAAGCGGAGACGTTGTTCTTCTATCTCCAGCATCAGCCTCTTGGGATCAATATAAAGAATGTGAAATTAGAGGAAAAGAATTTAAAGACTTTGTAAAAGAACTAAAATAAGCCTGATTGACTTATTTTTTTCTTTATGTATAATAAGTGCCATAAAAAGAGGTGTTTTTTTATGGGAATAGAAGAAAAAGTTAGACTAGCTAAAAAAACAAAAGATGAAAAACTAATTAAAAAAATAATAAAATATTACGAGCCTATCTTTTGTTTAAATGTTTCTAATAAATATGGAGAAGAATATGTAAAAGATGCAAAAGAAATGCTTCCCCAATTAGTTTATAAATATATTTATAATGACGAAATTAAAAGTAAACTTTCTTGTGTTTTAAGAAAAAAAGTTAAAACTTTTTTTCCAAAAACACATTATAATGATGTAATTACATCAGGAAACAAAGAATATATAAAAGAACATTATATTAATAAACTTTATAAAAATATTAAGATTTTAAATATAACAGATGTTTTAAATGATGATGAACTTATGATGTTATCCAATAAAATCGTTAGTGGTTTTTATAATAATTATTTAAATGGTGATAAAAAATCATCAGTATCTAATTATTTTAATTCACAGATTTCTAGAAAATTGAAGTACCTTAATGATGAAGAAAAATTACTAGTATATTATGTTAATAAAGTTGGTTCAAATAACAAAATAGTTTTATATTTTGTTAATAAATACATGTATTTATTAAATGAATTTAAAAATATTGATTTTAATACATATAGGAAAATAATAAAGAACATTTTATCTGGTGATATTTATTTTAGAAATTTAAACCTTAAGACCACGATAATTAAAGAAATGAAAAATAAAGAAGAGAACTATATAAGTTATATAAAAAAATGCATTTCTTTATTAAAAATGGGGGATATGACTTATTATGATGATGTTTATAAATATTATTTTTATATAACTCGTTTAGTATATGAAAAATATAAAGATGAAGTTATTAATAAGAAAGAATTTAAAAAAGCATTAAAAGAAAAATATGATATATATTTTGAAAAAGCAATAAATAACATGCTTTTTAAAGAAAATCCTGATATACAAAGATATGTTAATTCAAGGTTAACTTTTTATGCTAAAAATGATAGATCTTTATACGAAAAAACACGAATTAATAAAAAAATGATTAATGAAAATAGTGACGAATTAATTGATAAAACTTTAAGAAAATATGAAAAAAATATTTTTCCTTCGGATGTATTAGAAGATATTATAGTAGAATCATATTATAAAAGTGCAGAAGAGTATTTTAAAAAGCATAGAAATACAGATTTTGTATCATACGTAGATTATAAAATGGATTATTGTATTAAAAAAATGAATTTGAATAAATAAAATAACAAATTCTTTTTTTTATGTTATACTATTTTAAGAAATGAGTGATTGATATGTTAAAACCAAATTATATAGAAGCTAAAAAAAGAACTAAAGAAGATATAAAAGTATTAAGAAATGAATATAAAATTCCAGATGAAGTTAAAAACTTAGGAGAAAATAAAAAGTATTTCATTAAGACTTATGGCTGTCAAATGAATGAACATGATAGTGAAGTTATATCTGCAATATTAGAAGATATGAAATTTATTAAAACAGATGATTATGAAAATGCTGACTTAATTATTTTAAATACTTGTGCTATTAGAGAAAACGCACATAATAAAACGTTTGGAATGCTTGGTAGAATAAAGCACTTAAAGCAGGTTAAGCCTAATTTAATGGTTGGACTTGCAGGGTGTATGAGTCAAGAAGAAAGCGTAGTAGATGAAATAATTAATAAGTATAAATGGATGGATTTTGTATTTGGAACTCATAATATCTATAAGCTTCCAGAAATTTTAAAAGAACATATGAAAACTGAAAAACTAGAAGTTAACGTATGGTCTAACGAAGGAAACGTAATAGAAGGACTTCCATCTAAAAGGGATTCTAAATATAAAGCATGGGTAAATATTATGTATGGTTGTGATAAGTTTTGTACGTACTGCATCGTTCCTTATACAAGAGGTAAACAAAGAAGCAGAATGCCAGAAGATATAATAAGTGAAGTTAAAAACTTAAAAGAACAAGGTTATATGGAAGTTACATTACTTGGTCAAAATGTTAATGCATATGGTAAAGATTTTAAAGATAGAAATTATAAAATGGAAAACTTACTTGAAGATGTAGCGAAAACAGGTATTAATAGAGTAAGATTCGTAACATCACATCCTTGGGATTTTACTGATAATATGATTGATATAATTAAAAAGTACGATAATATTTGTAACTATATTCATCTTCCGGTACAATCAGGTTCATCTAGAATATTAAAACTTATGGGAAGACGTTATACCAAAGAATCATACCTAGAGCTTTATAAAAAAATAAGAGAAAAACTAGGGGATAACGCATCTATTACAACTGATATAATAGTAGGATTTCCAGGTGAGACAACTAAGGATTTTGAAGAAACTTTAAAACTTGCAGAAGAATGTAAATATGATTCAGCATTTACTTTTATATACTCACCAAGAGAAGGCACTCCAGCTGCTAAAATGGAAGATAACGTATCAAAAGAAGAAAAAGAACAAAGACTATATAAACTTAATGAAATAATAAATAAATATGCAAAAGAAGCTAACGATAAATTAGTTGGTAAAGTTATGAAGGTTTTATTAGAAAACGTAAGTGAAAAAGATGAAAATATGTTAGCAGGTTATACTGATACGATGAAATTAGTTAACGTTAAGGCAGATAAAAAATATATTGGTAAAATAGTAAATGTTAAAATTACTGATGCTAAAACTTGGAGCTTGGATGGTAAGATAGATGAGTGATATAGAAGAAAAAATAGATGAATTATTTGATGATTTTGAAGAGTCTAAGTTGTACAAAGATTATTTAAGCGTTCAAGATAAAATATCTAAGGATAAAGAGATAATAAGCGTTATAAATGAAATAAAGAAATTTCAAAAAATAAGTGCTAACAACAAAGATAAGTCAGTTGAACTTAAAATAAATGAATTATATAAAAAGTTAGAATCTTATCCGATTTATCAAAGTTACTTAATTATGCATGATGAAATAGAAGAAGAATTATTTATGATAAAGGAAGTTTTTGATAAATATTTTAATAATTTATTAACTTTGAGCTAGTGATATATGTCACGGCTTTTTTTATTGTTTCATAAATTATAGTGGTGATTATTATGGATGAGGTTATTTTAACAATAAATTTAATAAACTCTATTTTAGAGGACATAATATTAGAGGATAACATTAGTTATCTAGGTAGTAATACAAAAGATATTTTTAGTGTTTACAGCTCGGATTTTTGTGATATTATGATGCATTATTATCCTGGAGCAACAGTTATGATAGATAATAACTTAAGAAAATGCGGGATAATGATAAATGGAGTTGTTTATGATTCTTATGGAATTTCAAATAAAAGTTATCATGTAGCAAATGAAGAAGAAATAAATTACATAAGAAAAGCAATGCCTAAATTATCTATTTATGTTGTATCTAAAATTTATAACCATATAAATAGTACTAACAAAAAAGATAATGTTTATAGTTTAAGAAAGAATTCATATGACTTGACGTAGTTAATAAAAAAATCTTGATTATGCAAAAAAAAAATGATATCATATATTTGTAATAATAATAGGAGGAAGAAAGATGGAAAAAGAAAGAAAAATCAAAGTTCTATCAGTTGCAGCTTTATTAGTAGCAGTATTAGGACTAACTGTTGCATTTGCAGCTTTATCACAAACATTAACGATTAATGGTAGTGCAACTGTAAATACAGCTTCATGGGACATTCATTTTAAAAATTTAAGTACCCCAACATTAACAGGAAATGCTGCAGTTACAACAGCACCTACAATCGATACGAAAGGAACTACAATTGGTAACTATGCGCTTAAGTTAACAAAACCAGGTGATAGTGTTACATACACTTTTGATGTTGAAAATAAAGGTACTATTAACGCTAAAATATCTGAATTAGTTAAAGCAGCTAAACCTACTTGTACTGGTACTGGAGCAGCAGCAACAGCAGATGCAAAAATTATTTGTGATGGTTTAACTTACACATTAACTTATACAGATGGTGGAGCTGCAGTTGCAAAAGAAGATACTTTAAATGCAAATCAAACTAAAAACTTAACTTTAAAACTTGCTTTCGAAAGTGATTCTTTACCAGCAGACGATGTTTCTATTTCTAATTTAGGAATAACTATAACATATGCTCAAAACTAATTATAAATAGTAATCAAAGAAGAGATAAAACTCTTCTTTGATATTGCTATTTAATACAAAAGTGTTAAAAAGTGGTGATTGGATGAAAAAGGGATTTAATAAAATACTAATTTTAGAAATAATTCTTCTAATTTTTTTGCTATTTAATAGTTTTGTATTCAAAATAGCAAATATGTATGTAATATCCGGGATAATGCTACCATTTTTAATTTTAATGATAGTGTTAAATGGTTTTGAAAAAGATAATTATAGGTACAAAAAAGATGTTTTATTAAACATTATAATATTTTTACTTATGTATTATTTTATTACATATTTTTTAGGCTTATTTTCTGGGTTTGTAAAATCCAGCTACAGTTTATCATTTATAAACATTATTAAAAATACTTTTCCAGTTATTGCATTAATATTAATTAGTGAATTAATGAGATATGTATTATTTAATAAAACAAAGAGAAATTTGCCTTGCTTAATTATTGGATGCTTATTATTTGTAATGGTAGATGTTAACACAATGGTTCATATCTATGATGTTAAAACAGCACTTGGAATAACAAAAATGATATGTCTTGTTGTTTTCCCTAGTATTACAAAAAACATATTTCTTACTTATTTAATCATGAAAGTAGGATATAAAAATGGAATTATATATAGGCTAATAACTGAGCTTAGTACTTATTTACTTCCGATATTTCCGGACTTTGGTGAATATATAAACGTACTTTTAAAAACGGTTTTACCTATCGCTATAATGGCAAGACTAAATAATATGTTTAATTATTATTCAGTTAGAAAAATAAAAGATTCAAGATATAATAGCAGAAAACTTGTTTTATATTCATTTATAACTTTTGCACTTCTTACTATCGTACTTTTAACAAGTGGCTTGTTTACTTATCAAGCTCTAACAATTGGATCAGGCTCTATGTCTCCTGCAATTGAAAAGGGAGATGTAATAATACTTAAAGGTATGAAAAACGAAGAAGCAAGAAAAATAAAAAAAGGTGATGTATTAGTTTATAACCATGATAATAAAATAATAGTTCACCGTGTAATAAAGAAAAGTAATAATGGTGAAACAATAAGTTTTAAAACTAAGGGTGATTATAACAATGCAAAAGATTCTTGGATAGTAAAACAAGAAGATGTAATAGGAATAGTTAAATTTAGAATAAGATGGGTCGGAATGCCAACTGTTGCATTAAATGAGTTATTGAATAAATAGGGTGGTGAATTTATATGGCAAATGTTAAAAAGAGAAAGTATACTAGCAATTCGAATAGATATCATAGAAAGAAGAAAAACGTATCTGAAAAACAAAAAGTAAAAAAGGAAGCTAATATAGAGCAAATAGATGAAATAAAGGATAACGAGGTAAAAAGCGTTGATTTAGCAATTGATAAATTATTAGATGAAAAAGTACTTCTTAAAGATAGTACAAAGATGGATGAAATAGAAAAGGAAGAAGTAGAAGCCTTTATTCCTGAGGAAAACTCTTTAATAGAAACAAAACCAGATGAATCATTAGAAGAGGAAGAAAAAGAAGAAAAGACATTTATTCCATACATTCCTGAGATAAAGGAAGATGATGAAAAATTAGAAGAAACTAGTTTGGATATGAGTATGCCAGTTATAGAAGACTCTAGTGATACTAAAGAACATGAAGATTTATCAAATGACAATACTGATAGTAATGAAAAAAAATATGAATCTGATATAACTTACAAAGAAAATAAAAACAATAAATACTTAGGTTACAATGAAAGATTGTTAATTAATGTTATAGGAATAGTTTTATTCTTTATTATAGGGATAATATTAGTTATATCTAGTATATCTATAAAAACACAAAACACGGTTTTATACAATCAATCAAGTAACGTAGACTATAAAGTATATTTAAAACCAAATGATTATTATAAAGAACCTTATTTAGATAAAAACATGCAGTATATAGCTAATTTAATAAACGACATAGACGTTAACTTTAGTTATAATTTTAGCGTTAATCAAAGCGTTAATTATACTTATTCATATTACGTTAAAGCTGACGTAGCAGTAACTGATAGTCAGGATAAAACAAAAGTTATTTATTCAAAATCAGATAAGTTAACAGAACCAGTTATTTACACGAAGGAATCATCAAATGGATTTAACATAAACCAAAATATAAAAGTTGATTATGATAAATATAATGACTTAGTTAAATCGTTTAAGAGTTCATATGCAATTAGTGCTAATAGTAATTTAACTTTAAGTTTATGTGTTCAAATACAAGATGAAAAGGGTAATATGATAAGAAGTTATGAATCTTCTGACGCAATGAAATTAAAGATTCCATTAACAGAGCAAATGATAGATATTACGATGGATTCAAAGTCAGTAAATAATGATAATAATAATGCAAGAGTTTATAAAGATTTTAGCATTTCTAATAAGGTAACATTTATATTATCATTTGTATCATTTATAATATCAATTGCATTTGTTGTTAAATTATTATTATTTATGCGTAAAACTTCTGCTAAAAAAAGTTTATATGACGTAACACTATCTAAAATACTAAGAGAATATGATAGAGTAATTGTTAACTCTAAGAAAATTGTAGATTTAAATAACGAAAAAGAAATAATAGATGTAAATAGTTTTACTGAACTTTTAGATGTAAGAGATAACTTAGAAAAACCAATAATCTTCTCTGAAATTCATAAAGGACAAAAGAGTGTGTTCATTGTTAAAACTTCAAATGAAACATATAGATATGTATTAAAATTAGCAGATTTAGAAAAAGAAAAGAAAACTAAATAAAGTTTTCTTTTTTTGTGTTTTACACAAATATGCAGACTTGACACCTGGGGGGGGGTATATGATATTATTAACAAGTAAAGTAACCTCTTGAGGTTATATAAAAATTATTTATGTATGATAAACTAAAACAAAAAACATAATTAAAATAAGGGCTGATGAACATGAAGAAAATAAAGTATAAAAAAGACGTAAAAAATAGAACCGGATTAATGTTATTCTTATTATTTACTTGTTTTACATTATGCTTATCTGTTGGTTATGCCGCACTTAATAGTGATTTAAAAATAAGTGGTGAAGCTAATTTTAGAGTAGTTAAAGATATAAGAATAACAGATGTATCACTTTATGAAACAACTAACTTAGGATTAGAAAACTATACAAGTAAATATAGCAAAGATACTATAACAATAGGCTCTGATTTAAAACAAGTAAATTCTACTATCTCTTATAAAGTAAAGGTTCAAAATAGTGGAACTGTTGTAATGTGGATAGATAGTATAGAAGAAACTAAAAATAATGATAATATAGAATATGTACTAGAAGGAATAGGAATAAAAGAGTTTATAAATCCAGGTGAAGAAAAAGAGTTTACCTTAAAAATAAAATATAAAGATGGTATAACTGTACTTCCTGGTAACACAAATATAGATACAATACTTAAATTTAACTTTATAAAACCAGAAAGCACTCTTGCAATGGGAGAAAAAGTTAATTCTACAGAACCATTTTTTAACGGAAAAATAGCAAGAGAAAAAATAGAAAGTATAGAATTTAGACCAACGCTTGACGTTGTAGATAATGCAGTAGGGTCTTGGGATGCCTCACTAGATAGAAACGGAACTGTAATAGCATCTTATATAGATTCTGATAAAAATGGTCTTTATGAGCTTTATATAGGTGGTATAGGAATCGTTAATGCGCCAAGCAATTCTAACGGATTATTTTATAACTTTATAAATGTTAAAAACATATTATTTGAAGATTACTTTGATACGTCTAATGCAGTTAGAATGGCTTCTTTATTTGCTTTTGATGAAAAATTAGAAAGTTTAAATTTATCAACTTTTGATACATCTAAAGTAACAGGAATAGGAACAATGTTTTCAGGCTGCAAAAGTTTAACTAGTTTAGATTTATCATCCTTTGATACAAGTAATGTAGAAAGATTTATGGGAGTATTCCAAGGATGTGAAAAATTAGTTGATCTAAACATATCATCATTTAATACATCAAAAGCATTATATATGCAATACATGTTTAATAAATGTTATAGTTTGAAAAGTCTAGACTTATCTCATTTTGATACATCTAATGTAGTTGATATGTCGTTTATGTTTCAAGCTTGTCAGGAACTTACAAATTTAAATATATCATCATTTAATACTTCAAAAGTAGCAGATATGCAATATATGTTCAATAAATGCAAAAAATTACAAACTATAGATGTATCAAGATTTGATACTTCAAAGGTAACTGATATGAGGGCTTTATTTCAATCTTGTTTCGAACTTACAAATGTAGACTTATCACATTTTAATACGTCTAAAGTAGTTAATATGAGAAATATGTTTTATGAATGTAAAAATATGTTAAATTTAAATTTATCTTCTTTTAATACAGCAAATGTAGTTGATATGCAGTATATGTTTGCTAGATGTAATAGTCTTTCAAATTTAGATTTAACATCATTTGATACTTCTAACGTAACAAATATGCAATATATGTTTAAAGAATGTAAAACACTAACAAAAATTGACGTATCTAAGTTTAATACATCTAACGTAACTAGTATGCAAAGTATGTTTGCTTATGCAGAAAAATTAGAAAATATAGATGTAACTCATTTTGACACGTCAAAAGTAACTTCAATGCAAACAATGTTTTCTTGGTGTGGTAATTTAACTAGTTTAGATTTATCGTCTTTTGATACCCGAAATGTAGAAATGTTTAATGGAATATTTCAAGGATGTTATAAGTTAGTGGATTTAGATATAAGTACATTTAATACGTCAAAAGCAATTAGAATAAATCATATGTTTAATGAATGTCATAGCATAAAAAGTCTAGATTTATCTCACTTTGATACTAGAAATGTAGAAGATATGCAAATAATGTTTCAAAATTGCTATGAGCTTATAAGCTTAAATATATCATCATTTAATACGTCTAATGTAACAAAAATGAATCATATGTTTAATGGTTGTAAAAAATTGCTTGATATAGACGTATCAAAATTTGATACATCTAAGGTAATTAATATGGAAGCTATGTTTCAAAATTGCTACGTACTTGTAAGTTTAAATGTATCATCATTTAATACATCTAATGTAACAAAAATGAATCATATGTTTAATAATTGTTATAACTTGAAAAATATTAATTTATCAAAGTTTGATACAGCAAAAGTAACGGAAATGCAAGCTATGTTTCAACGCTGCACTGAACTTACTAATTTAGATTTAACTTCATTTAATACATCAAATTTAGTTGATATGGGATATATGTTCTATGGATGTACAAAATTAACTAATATAGATTTGTCAACCTTTGTTTTTTCTAGTGTTACTACTTCTTCTGACGTGTTTGGCAATGTTCCAATAAATTCATTAATCTACGTAAAGGATAATGCTTCAAAAGAATTTATACTAGGTGTTAGAAGTGATTTATCAAACGTACAAATAAAAGGGGCTTAAAAATATTTGACAAATCATTAATAATTGAATAAAATATTATTGTTAGTGATGAAGGAATTTACGACTCTGGAGCTAAAACGTAATAAAGGCGTTAACTTAAACTAAGTGCTAGACATATATCTAGAACAAAGGTGGTACCGCGGTTATTGATTATTAAATCGTCCTTTAGTAAAGGATGATTTTTTTATTTTGAAAGGAGATTATTATGACATTATATGAAGATTTAAAATGGAGAGGATTAATTCAAGACATATCAGATGAAAAATTAATTGATAAACTAAACAATGAAAAATTAACTTTTTATATAGGAACAGATCCAACAGCAGATTCTATGCACATAGGTCATTATTCATCATTTTTAATATCTAAAAGACTTGCTAAGGCAGGACATCATCCAATTTTATTAGTAGGTGGTGCAACGGGTCTTATAGGAGATCCTAAACCAACTGCAGAGCGTCCTATGATATCTAAAGAAGAGGTAGAACACAATTTTAAAGGACTAAAAAAACAAGCTGAAGAGATATTTGGCTTTGAAGTAGTTAATAACTATGATTGGACAAAAGACATTAACGTAATAGACTTTTTAAGAGATTATGGTAAGTATTTTAATATCAATTACATGCTTGCTAAAGATAAGGTAAAATCAAGAATGGAAACAGGTATTACTTATGCTGAGTTTTCATACATGATACTTCAAGCACTTGATTTTATGCACCTTTATGAAACAAGAGGATGCACGCTTCAAGTTGCAGGATCAGATCAATGGGGAAACATAACATCAGGTATAGAGCTTACTAGAAAAAAACTTGGTAAAGAATTATACGGAATGGTAATGCCTCTTGTAACTGATTCTAATGGTGTTAAGTTTGGTAAGACTGAAGGAAACGCATTATGGTTAGATAAGAATAAAACTTCTTCTTATGAGTTATATCAATATTTAATTAACCTAGAAGATTCTATGATTATTGAATACTTAAAGAAATTAACATTCTTAAGTAAAGAAGAAATAGAAGAGCTAGAAAAGAAGCATAATTGTAATCCTCATTTAAGAGAGGCTCATAAAGCATTAGCACGTGAAGTAATAACTGATCTTCATGGTAAGGAAGAATATGAAAAAGCTGTTAAAATAAGCGAGGCTTTATTTAGTGGAAATGTATCATCACTTTCTAAAGATGAAATATTAATGTGCTTTAAAGATGTTCCTTCATTTAATGTTAAAGAAGGAGTTAAGCTAATTGATATGTTAGTTGATAATAAGATTTGCACAAGTAAAAGAGAAGCAAGAGAATTTTTAAAAGCATCATCTATTTCTATTAATGATAAAAAAGTAAACGAAGAAGAAATGCTAATTACTAAAGATATAGCAATAGAAGGCGAATTACTAGTTATAAAACGTGGTAAGAAGAAAAACTTTATAGGTAAGATAAGTTAATGATTATGTGTCATTAACTTTTTTTGTCATGTTATATTTGCTAATTGCTAACTTAAATGATATAATTGATAATAGGTGATAGCATGAAAAAAAGGATAATAGTTTTTATAAGTGTAGTATTTTGTTTTTTTGCATTTTTAGTAAATGTAAAAGCATTAAACAAGATTTATTTTGATTCTGAGGATTTATCTGTTATGCCAGGTGAAACCAAGGAAGTAGGCGTTTATGTAGATAGTGATAGTAGTTTTACAAGTATTAAAATGAACGTAATAACAACATCAAATAGTATTAATTTTGCAGGTATTACGTATAATGAGGCTTTTACTAAAACAAATAATGGAAGCTCTGTTATTTTAACTTCTAAAACACCTTTAAAAAGTGGAAGTAAAGTTGCAACTATAAATGTTAAGGCTATAGATAGTGCAACAGTTGGAACAACAGGGTATATAAGAGTAAGTAATGTATCTTTAAATGATGTTCAATTAGAAAATGCATCTTTAAGTGTTAAAGTGTCTAATGAAAGTTCATCTAGCTCTTATCTTAAAAGTGTTACGTCTAATATTGTTAAAATAGATTTTAATAAAGATACGTATGACTATGAATATGAAGTATCAAATGATGTTGATAAAATGGATTTAGTCGCACAAGCAGAAGATAGTAATGCTAAAATAGATATATCTAATCAAACATTAAAGATAGGTGAAAATACTATTAAAATAACTGTAACAGCTAAAAATAAAGATAAAAAAGTATATACTTTTTCTATAAATAGAAAAGAAAAGGAAAAAGAAAATCAAATTGATGAAAAAGATGATGATGTTATACCAATAAGTGATAGTGTTGAAACAAAAAAGCCAAATAAAACTGGTTTTGTATTACTTTTAGGAATATTAATAGGTGTTATGATAATAGATTTAGTTATCATGAAAAAGAATAAATATAAAAAATAGAAGTATATCTATATCGTAAAGAATTATAGAAGGAGAGTATTATGGAGACGATAGATTTAAAAGATTTATTTGATTATTATAAATCTAAGTTGGGTGTTGTAATATTATTTGTAGTATTAGTTGGAATATTAGGATGTTTATATGGTTTATTTATACAAAAACCAATGTATAAGTCATCTACTTCAATAGTTTTAATTAGTGAGGCTAAGGATAATAGTCAGTTAACATATAATGATGTATCTGTTAACCAAAACTTAGTAAGTACTTATTCTGAAATAGTTAAAAGTAAAAGAGTATTAAGTCAGGTTATTAATAATTTAAATCTTAATTATACTTATGGAGCATTATCTAATAACATAGAAGTATCATCTGTTACAGGAACTCAAATAATAAAAATAACGGTAACCGATGAAAATAGTAAAACTGCAATGAAAGTTGCTAATGAAATAGGAAAAGTATTTGCAAAGGAAATTCCAGAATTATATAATATTTCAAACGTAAATATATTAGATACTGCAGAGCAGCCATCTAGTGCATATAATGTTAATATTACAAAACAAAGTGCAATTTCCTTACTAGCTGGATTAGTATTAGGCTTAGGCGTTGTATTTGTTATGTATTACTTTGATAGATCAGTTAAAAATGCATCTCAAATAGAAGATAAACTAAAACTTCCAGTACTTGCAACAGTAAGGGAATATAGAGGATAGTAAGGGGGTAGTTATTGTGAAAAATGAATTAATAGTAATGAGTAAACCTAAGGCAACAATAAGTGAAGATATAAGAACTCTTAGAACTAACTTAGAATTTTCCTTAACTACAAATAATGAGAAAGTAGTTATGATTACGTCTTCTAATCCTTCTGAGGGAAAGAGTTTTATTTCTAGTAATTTAAGTACTTGTTTTGCACAAAATAATAAGAAAGTATTATTAATAGATGCTGATTTAAGATTAGGAAGGCTTCATAAAATATTTAATATTTCTAATAAGAGGGGTTTATCCAATCTTATATTGAACTATGATGATGATACTAAGTATGAAAGTTATATACAAAAAACAGATGTTAATGGACTTTTTGTTATTCCAAGGGGAATTATTCCACCTAATCCAACAGAATTATTAAGTTCTAAGAAATTCGATGATATTCTTCATGATTTAAAAAGAATATTTGATTATATTATATTAGATGCAACTCCTATTAATGGCTTATCTGATGCTTTAGTATTAACTAAGAATGCAAATGAAGTAGTTATAGTATGTAAGTATGGTAAAACTGATTTAGGAGATTTAGAAGAGTGTAAAAAAGCTCTTTTAAATGCTGATGCTAAAATAGCGGGTGTAGTAATAAATAGTATGCCAAAAACTAAGAATAAGTATGGATATTATACGGAGTAGATAATAAATGATAGATATGCATTGCCATATATTATATGGTATAGATGATGGATGTAAAACTATAGAAGAATCTATAGAAACTATTAGAAATATGAAAAACGTAGGCTTTAATACTATAGTTTTAACACCACATTATATAGAAGATTCGTTATTTAAAGCTAATAATAATTTAAAGCTAGAACGATTAGAAATATTAAAAGAAGAATTATTAAAGAATAATATAGATGTTAACTTATTTTTAGGTAATGAAATATTTATTAATGAAAGTATAAATGAACTTATAATTAATAAAGAAATACGTTCTATTAATAATACAAGATATATATTAATAGAACTTCCATTTGATAATCAAATATTAAATTTAGATGATTATATATATGAACTAAGTTTAAAAGGGTATAAGGTAATAATTGCACATCCAGAAAGATATTCTTATTTTAAAGATGATTATAAAGAAGCTAAAAAGTTATACGATAGTGGAGTCTTATTTCAAGTTAATTATGGAAGTATTATAGGACAATATGGAAATGGTTCTAAAAAGCTTGTTAAAAAGCTTTTAAAGGACAATATGGTAGACTTTATATCAACTGATGTACATAAACCTAATTCTAGTTTATTTGATAAATTTGACTTAATTAAACGTAAAATAATTAAGATAACAGGTGAAGATAAATTTAAAGAAATAACTTGTAATAACATGTTAAAAGTTATTAATGATGAAGATATTTAAAAACAAAGATTAATTTAATATCTTTGTTTTTTATTATATAAAAATTAGTTCTTTTTTATAAAATAATACAATATTTTGTAATATAAATAAAAAAATTATAAAAACTACAAAAAACGACATAATATTTATAGATAATCAATTATAGTATGTAACTTGTAACAGAAAGGACTGATTATTATTAATAGTTTTTTAATATTTTTAATTGGAGTATTTATAGGAGGACTATTTATGACATTTGTTATGTGTACTCTTCAAATAAGTAGAATTACTGAATATGAAGATAAGTATAAAAAATAATATTATGATAAAATAATATTATTTTTTTAATACATTATTATGACAAAATAAGTACTTAGTAAATTGATTTTAATAGGTATATATGATAAAATTAGTTTAGCAGTAAATATAAGTGAGAGGTGTATGAAGTGAATGAAGAAATTGAAACATCCAAAGATGTTTTAAAAGACTATAGTCTTTTAAAAAAGATAGATCGTTTTTTTTATTTTTCTATAAAAAGATTATTTGATATTGTTTTTTCTTTATTAGGAATTATGTTTTTATTACCTATATCATTGATTGTTAAAATAAGTTATGTCTTATCTGGAGATTATAAAACGATATTTTATAAACAAAAAAGAATAGGTAAAAATGGAAAAATTATTTATATTTTTAAATATAGAACAATGATTCCAGATGCAGATAAAGTACTTAAAGAATTATTAAAAAAACCTAAATATAAAAAAGAATGGAAAAGCCATCATAAATTATCTAATGATCCAAGGATAACTAAGGTGGGGAAAATTCTTAGAAAAAGTAGTTTAGATGAGTTTCCTCAATTTATTAATGTTTTAAAAGGGGATTTAAGTATAATAGGTCCAAGACCTTTAATTGAAGGTGAACTGGATGAACATAATGGTAATCATGAAATATATGAGTCAGTAAAGCCTGGTATAACAGGTTGGTGGGCTGCTAATGGTAGAAGCGTAATTGATTATGAAAATAGGTTAAAATTAGAATATTATTATGCAACAAATTGTAATATCATTTTAGATATAAAATGCATTTTTTTAACAATTCTTATAGTACTTAAAAGAACAGGTGCAAAGTAGAAGTAATAAAATCTAATGTACCTTATTTTTAAAGGTGGTGTATAAAATGGGAAAAAATGCAATAAGAGTAGCACAAATTATGGGAAAATGGCTTGGTGGAGGAGTAGAAGCTGTTGTAATGAATTATTATAGAAATATAGATAGAAGTAAAATTCAATTTGATTTTATTTGCGATGAGGATTCTACTAACATACCATATGATGAAATAAAAAAATTGGGTGGGAAAGTTATACTGATACCTCAGTATCAAAAAGTTTTTAAATATCATAAGAAGCTAAAACAAGTGTTAAAAGAAGAAAATTATAAAATAGTTCATTCTCATATTAACACATTATCTGTATTTAGTTTATTCGCCGCAAAATGTGCGGGAGTTCCAGTTAGAATAGCACATAGTCATTCTACGACTAATAAAAAAGAGTGGAAAAAGAATTTGATGAAGCAAGCATTAAGACCTTTTAGCAAGAAATATGCTACAGATTATTTTGCGTGTACAGAACATGCTGGAAGATGGCTATTTGGTGACAGAACATTCGAACGAGGAAAAGTTTCTATAATAAATAATGCAATCGATTTAGATATATTTAAATATGATGAAAAATTAAGAAAAGAAAAAAGAAAAAAATTAAAAATAAAAGATGATACTTTAGTTGTTGGACATATAGGAAGATTTGTTGCACAAAAAAATCATACATTTTTAATTGATATATTTAATGAATTGCATAAAAAGAAAAAAAATTCAATACTTTTGTTAATTGGACAGGGGCCACTAATGGATGAAATAAAAGAAAAAGTTGAAATACTTGGTATATCAGATTCTGTAAAATTCTTAGGACAAAGAGATGATGTTAACGAATTATATAATGTAATGGATTTATTCTTATTTCCTTCTTTATATGAGGGATTGGGTATGGTGTTAATTGAAGCACAAGCAAATGGATTACCATGTATTGCTTCAACAGAAGTACCTAAAATTGCTGATATATCCAATAATGTTCAATTTTATGATTTGAATGATTCAATTGATATATGGTTGAAAAATTATGAAACAAATAGATTTAAATTTATATGTAAAAATTGTATTTATGATATAAAAAAAGAAGCAGAAAAACTAGAAAAATATTATATGAAAATAGGTAAGGAGTAAAAAACTATGAAAAATATATGTTTATATAGTGAAAAATGGACAAGTGGTGGAATTGAATCATTTTTAGTAAATTTAGTTGTATTATTATCAAAAAAATATAATTTTACTATAGTTACATCTCAAAAGGAAACTAATATTTATGATGAAAAATTAAAAGAAAATAATTGCAAAGTAATTACAATGAATAAATCTATTATCAAAAATCCAATTAAGAGAACCATATTTTCTATAATAAATTTCAAAAAAACAATAGAAAAAGGTAAGTATGATATAGTTCATATTAATATGTACAATAGTATTGGATTATTTTATGCTAATTTAATAAAAAAAAAGAACTTGAAAATTATATGTCATGCACATAATACGGGAATAGATAATGATAAATTTTATTTGAAAAGAATAACTAATTTTGTTGTAAAACAACTATTTACTAAAAAAAAATATATATATTTAGCTTGTTCATATGAAGCAGCAGCTTTTTGCTTTAAAAATAAATCTGAAAAGTTAAAAATTATAAATAATGGTATTGAAACAGAAAAATTTATATTTAATATGAATAAAAGAAAAAAAATTAGAAAAGAACTCAATTTATTAGAAAATGATATTGTTGTGGGTCATGTAGGAAGATTTGTTCTACAAAAGAATCATATATTTTTGGTTGATATTTTTAAAGATTTTTTGAAAATAGTACCTAACTCTAAATTAGTATTAATAGGTAATGGTGAAACAAAAGATGATATAATGAAAAAAATAGATGAATTAAAAATTAAAAAAAACACAATATTGTTAGAAAATATTAAGAATGTTAATGAATATATGCAAGCATTTGATTTATTTTTATTTCCGTCATTGTATGAAGGCCTTGGAATTGTTTTGATTGAAGCACAAGCTTCAGGATTAAAATGCTTTGCATCTGATACGATTCCTAAAAATGTAAAAATAAGCGATAATTTGATTTTTGTTAGTCTTTCGTCTTCATCAAAACAATGGGCTAATATTATGAAAGATAATATTGACTATAAACGATTGAATATGTTGAATATTGTTAAAAGTAATAATTTTGATAGAATTTCAATTATGAAAAATATGGAGGAAATATATGAATGATAATTTGATTTCAATTATTATACCTGTTTATAATGTTGAAAAATATCTAAAAAAATGTATAAATAGTGTTAGAAATCAATCTTATGAAAATATAGAAATTTTATTGATTGATGATGGGTCTACAGACAAAAGTGGAATTATTTTAGATGAATATGCTAAAAAAGATACAAGAATTACGGTATATCATAAAAAAAATGAAGGATTATCTTCTACACGAAATTATGGTTTAAAAAAATGTAGTGGAAAGTATGTTTGTTTTATTGATAGTGATGACTTTATTTCGAAATATATGCTTGAAAATTTATTAAAGAATTTATTAAAAACACAATCTGATATTTCGATTTGTGGAATTAAGTGTTTTTACAATGGAGACACGATTAATGATAAATTTAGTCATGAATGTTTTGAGTATAATAGTAAAGATGCTTTGTTGAAAATGATAGATTATAAGTCAGGAGTAGCACCAAATGCTGTTAACAAAATGTATAAAAGAGAATTGTTTAGTGATGATTGTTTATATCCTATTGGAAAGTTATATGAAGATATGGGGGTAACTGCAAAGCTTTTTAATAAATGTAATAAAATTGTTTATACACCAGATTGTTATTATTATTATTTACAACGAAGAAATTCAATTACAAATGAAACATTTAAAAAAAATGATTTAGATCATATATATATGAGCAAACTTTTATATAATTTTATTTGTGAAAATGTTAAATCAATAAAAGATGAGTATTATGTTTATCATATTCTTAATGAAATTTCATGTTGCAATAAAATTTTTGTTTCAAAGCAAAAAAGTTATAAAAATGTTATAAATCAAACAAAATATGATATTAAACATAATCTTAAATTAATTTTAAACTCGAAAATTTATAGTTTTAAAAAAAAAATACAAATTATTTGTATAGGATATTTTACGGCTGTTTATAAAAATATATATTTAATAAGTTATAATAAAAAAAGGGAAAAAGAAAATGAAAAAAAATGAAATGTTTATAAATTTTATATCAATTTTTGTTAGTTTTTTGATGATTTTAATTAATAATCTTATAGATTATAATATTAAAGTAAGACTAATTTTATTTTTTTTATATTTTTGTTTTATAATAATTTTTTCTGTTGTAAGAATGAAAGAAATAAAAAATTGTTTTTTTAATATTAATTTTATTTATGGATGTGTTTTTTTTGTTTATTCATTTGTTGGACCATTAATATTTGTTTTAGACAATTATTCTCCAAGATATTATTATTTTAATTATAATACAACGACAATGAATCAAGCATTAAAAATATATATAAATATATACAGTATTTTTAATATACTTTCATTTACCTTTAATAAAATTAAACCAATTGATATGAAAACTAGAGTTGATAATTTGAAATTTAAAACTATGAGTTTAAATAATACATTGACAATTTATGATTTTATTGCATTATTTTCAACATTGTATTGTTTGATTAAACTTATTTTATGTGGTACATCATTTTTTGGTTTATCAACTTTGCAAAAAAGAGATGTTTTGAATAGTGGTATAAGTCATTATATAAATTTATATGTTATTGTGTATTCGTTATTTTTGGTATTACCTTTCTTATTTAAAAATCAGAAAAAAAATTTTGCATTCTATACTAGAGTACTTAATATTGCGGTTTATTGGTGTATTTTTTTGACATGCGAGAGAAGTGTTTTTGTAGCATTTCTTATAGGCTTTATAATGCTTTTTGTGACTAAGTTGAATAAAATAAAGCTTAAACATATTTTAATGATTACTTTTATTTTTGTAATGTTTTTGTTTAGTGCTGCAACTAGGGAAAATATTTCTTTTTCTAATCATAAAATTAACGATGTATTATATAGTTCAACTACAGAATATTATTGTACATTTACAATTACCAATGCTTTATTAAATTATAATGAAAAATTAAGCTATGGTAAAACTTATTATTATGATTCTTTTACTAAATTATTTCCATCATTCATTTTAAAAAATAAGCCGAAAGATTTGTCACAACAATTTAAAGAAAAAAATAATTTAAATGTTGGATTTGCATTTAATCCGGTTGCAGAAGGAATTATTAATTTTGGAATTTTTGGTGCTACAATTTTTGTCCCTATGTTAATGTTTGTAATAACATCAATTGCAGAAAAGTTTGGTAAAAAGAATATATTATATTATGTAATAGTTGCATGCTACTCTTTATATTATTGTAGGGGTGCATTCTCTAATTTCTTCTTTGATATTATTTTTTGTTATGTAATAATCTTTTGCATTTATAAAATAAATTTTTTAGGAGGTAAAAATGAAAAAAGTGGGATTAATAACATATCATAAATCTTATAATTATGGTGCTATGTTACAGGTTTATGCAACTCAATATATTATCAAAAAAATGGGTTATGATTGTAAAATAATTGATTATGTAAATAAAGATGAAGAAAAGGAAAATAAATTATTTTTCTATAAGAAAAATTTCACATTTATGCATAATGTTAAAGATTTATTGCGTAATATATTTTTAAAGTCATATTTTATTAGAAATAATAATTTTAAAAATTTTATCAATAAATTAGACAGAACAAAAAAGGTTACAAATTGTACAGAAATTTCACAATTACGATTTGATACTTATATTGTAGGTAGTGATCAAGTATGGAATCCATTAATTACAGGAAATAAATTTGAACCTGCATATTTATTGGATTTTAGTGCAAAAAAGAAAATTTCATTTGCGTCAAGCATGGGAAGTCATAAATTAAATAACTCCGAAATGATATACATTAAAGATAAATTAAGCAATTTTAATGCAATTAGCGTTAGGGAAAAATTTGCGAAAGAACAATTAAATGAATTAGGGATAAATTGTAAAATAGTATGTGATCCAACTTTACTTATTGATAAAAATGATTGGATAAATAATTGCTATGATGATAGTATTTTGAATGGAATTCCAAAAAATTATATAATTTTATATTTATTAGAACCTTTTAGCGATAAAATTTCTGAATTTTTATTAAAAGTTAAGTCAGTTTATAATCTTCCTATTGTGTATATTGCATTTTCAAATTCAAAAAAGAAGAATGTTGATTATCATCTTACAAATGTTACGCCAGAAAGGTTCGTTTGCCTTATAAATAATTCTGATTTAGTTTTGACAGACTCTTTTCATGGTACAGCATTTTCTGTTAATTTAAATAAACAATTTATTTCAATTTTAAATCCTTCGAACCCAAAAAGGGTTGAAGATTTCTTAACCTTTTTAGGTTTAGAAGAAAACATTTATAATGAAAAAATAACGAAAAACTTTATTGATTATAAGAAAATAAATTCAAAAATTGAAAGCATTATAAATGATTCGATTGAATTTTTAAAACAAAATTTGTAAAGGTGATTTTATGACAAAAGAAAAATATTTATTTAAAAATACTTTTATTATAACTATTGGGAAAATATGTACGCAATTAATTACATTTTTTTTACTTCCATTATATACGGCAGTTTTGTCAACTGAAGAATTTGGAATAGTAGATTTAGTTACAACCTTATCGATGTTGTTATTACCTATAATAACTTTTCAAGTTGAACAGGCTATTTTTAGAGAATTATTGGAAAATAGAACAAACAAAAAAAAGAATGATTTAATAATTTCAAATGGTATTATTTCAGTTACTATTCAATGTTGTATCTTTATAATTGTATATTTACTCTTATCTGAAGTTTTCAAAAATGAATATGAATACTTGCTTCTTATTAATGTTATTTGTTATATATATATATCACTTTTTCAGCAAATTGCTAGAGGAAAAGGAAATAATATTGCATATTCAATAGGAAGTTTCATTAATGCTTGTGCAACTATTTTGTTTAATTTAATATTTTTATTAAAATTTCAAATGGGTGCAAAAGGTATGATTCTTGGAAATATTTTTGGACAGATTGCTGCAATTATTTATTTATTTTCTTCAGAAAAGATTTTAAAATATTTACATTTCTCTTTATTCAATATTAAGTATGTAAAAAAATTATGGAAATACTCATTTCCATTAATTCCTAATGAGCTATCATGGTGGGTTTTCAATGTTTCTGATAGGGTAATTGTTTCTTTGATTTTAGGCTTATCAGCAAATGGAATTTTATCTGCAGCAAGCAAATTTTCCAATGTATATATAACATTATTTAATATTTTTAATATTAGTTGGACAGAATCAATAAGTTTATTTATTAAGGAAAAAGATATTGAAAAATTTTTTAATCGTGTTTTTGGAATAGCGCTATCTTTGTTTTCTGCTATAGGACTTGGAATCATTGCATGTTTACCATTTATTTTTAATATTATAATTAATATAAAATATAACACTTCTTATAAATTAATTCCAATTTTGATTATTGCTTCATTATTTAATGTAGTAGTTGGTTTATTAAGTGCTGTTTATATTGGTAATAAAAATACGAAAGCAGTTGCGAAAACTTCGGTTATTTCTGCTTTAATAAATTTAACTGTTCATTTAATTTTAATAAAATTTCTTGGATTATATGCTGCAGCCATATCTACTTTAGTATCTTTTGTAATAATGTCTATATATAGATTGAATGATATAAATAAAAAATACATTAAAATTAATTTTAATTATAAAAAAATAATTTATTCTTTAATTGTTACACTAATTATTGTTATAACATACTATTTAAATAATCTATATATGCATATTTTTGGGTTAATATTAGCTTTCGTGTATGCTGTTTTTATGAACAAAAATATTGTGAATATATTAATGATAAAACTAAAAAAAAGAAAGGAAGTATATTATGATTAAAAAAATTTTGAAAAAAATTAAATTTTTGGTAAAAATTAAAAAAACATATAAAATATGTAGAGAATTTAGAAAGGATAAAAAGTTTTTTATTAAAAACTATTTGGAATCAGATGAGAATATTAATACAAAGAAATATGGTATATTATTAATAGTACATGGTCTTGAAAAAGCATTCCTAAATAAAAAACCAAGAAGATTTGGAGTTGAAAAAGTTAAAAGGTTAATAAATAATTTAAAATATGTTGAAAATAATGACAAAAATTTAAATTATGAATATTTTTTAGGTATTAGTTGTTTAAAAAAATATTGTGAATTTTATGAAAAACAAAAATGGGTTAATACAGACGAATATATGATGGTTAAAACCTTTTTAAATTCATTAAATAATGTTTCTGATTTTGATATTCCATTTGGTAAGAATGTGCTTAAATTAAGCGATATCATGAGTTCTATTAATGATATAAATTACAAAGATATTGTAAATAGTCGTCATTCTATTAGATGTTTTTCAGAAAAAAAACTTGATAAAAAAATAATTGAAGATGTAATCTCTTCAATTATTCATACACCATCAGCATGTAATAGACAAATGTGTAAAATTTATTTTATAAATAATAAAAATATGAAACAAAAAGTTGAAAATTATGCTATGGGGTTAGGAAATTTCGAATTGAAGAATATAAATTACTTTTTAATTACATATGATATGAATTCTATGTATTTTGAAGGCGAAAGAAATCAAGGTTATTTTAATTCTGGATTACTTGCTATGAATTTTGTTAATTCTTTGCATATTCATGGAATAGGTAGTTGTTTTATTGAGTCTGGAAATACATTTGATGAAGAAGAAAAATTAAAAAAAGAACTTGGTATTCCTAAAAGTGAAAGAATTGCAATTATTATTACTGCAGGGTATTATAATGATGAAAATGAAGTTTTGTTTAGTAAAAGAAAAAATATTGAAGATATTTATAAAGAAATTTAAAAAATTATGGTTAGGGGATGATATTATAAAAAAAAGAATTGAGTGGATTGATGTCTTTAAAGGATTTGCAATTATTATGGTTGTTTATGGGCATATATTATTTAACAATAAAATTGTAAATTTATTATATACTATTCATTTGCCAATGTTTATGTTTATAAGCGGTTATTTATTTAAAAAAGAAAATATAAATGTTAATGTAAAAAGGAAATCAAAGAAAATTATTATTCCTTATCTATTTTTTTCTATTATTGAACTAATTTATTTTGTTTTTATTGAATCAAAATTTAGAAGTATAAAATTAACACCATTACAATGTATTATTGGAATTTTATTTGGTTATTATGATTATTTAGAATTCAATGTCCATTTGTGGTATTTACCATTTTTTTATTTTGTTATTGTTATGTATAATTTTTTACAGAATAAGACAAGTGCCAAAGTTTCAAGAATAATTTTTACTACAATAATAAAAGTAAAATTAACATTTTTAATCATAGTAAATTATTTGATTTTGTTATTGGAACAATAATTATTGTTTTTGTTTATATTTCTTATAGTTATTTCAACAAAATAGGATTATATTATATTAGTGGCTTATTATCAATTCTTGCTTTTATGATATTTTCCAAATTAATTGAGAAAAAGGACATTATTCTTAAAAAAGTAGGGAAAATTTCTTTAGTAATATTATGTATTCACGGTCCAATATATAGAGTTTTTATTAAAATAATGTCAACTTTCTTAAATTGCAGTTCAGATCAAATAAGAAGAAATTTCTTTTATGCTACAATTATTGTTATCTTAACTTTGATTGTTTGTAATTTGATTTATATAGTGTTGAAAAAGATTAATCCAATTTTAATTGGTGAGAAAAAACAAAATGTTTAAGCTGGCTCTGAAATTTTAAAAAAATGTATATATGACATTTCTTTTAAAAGTGTTTGACTAGGATATATAATTGTAATATACTTTTGTGAAAATTAAGTAGGTGATAAAAATGAAGAAAATAATAATATATACTTTATTAGCAGTATTATGTATGATAACTATATTTTGTTTTTCTAGTAAGAATACTATGGAATCTAATAGTACTAGTAAAAACATAATTAGATATTCAGTAAGAGTATTTGAAAAAGTCACTAATAAAAAAGTTGATGAAGAAAAAGTTATTACTAAGTTAAATTATCCAGTTAGAAAATTTGCTCATTTTAGTATTTATTTCTTACTTGGAATATTTATTTATGGTATATTTTCTTGTACTAAGATAAATCATAAATTACTTTTATCAATGATTATATGTGTTATATATGCATCTTTAGATGAAACACATCAGTTATTTGTATATGGTAGAACAGGTCAAGTATTAGATGTATTAATCGATAGCGTAGGTAGTTTAATTAGTATGTTAATTATTAAAGTTATAAAATGTAATAAATAAGATTCTTTTCAATTTAAATTTTAAAGGATTAGAAATGAAAATTTAATAAGTGCAATAGTTTAAAGTAATAAAACTAGAAAAGATCATATTGCAGATGTTATTATAGTAAATAGAAATGATAATATTTTAGATTATGTAAAGGATAAAATATATACAAGAGATTTATTTTCAAGAGATTAAATTTTAGTATGAATTGATTATTAGTTCGGGGGGGATAAATATATGAAATTAAAAGTCAAATTCAAAGAAATAAAATGGAACTTAAGAAATTTTTATAGCAAAAATGAGCATAAAATAATACCAATAATTAATTTAATTAAAAAAATTTTAATATTAATTATGGTATTATGGAGTTTTTTGTACATATTAAATATATTAGGAGTTATTTCTATTAAAAATTATTTTCAAATTAAAATTAACTTTGTGAAATACAAACAAATATATAAGGAGTTAGTTATTGCACAAATTGGTAGCACATTTTTAACAACTGCTATTTTGTCGTTAATTGCAAGTATAGAAAATAAATACATTTTAGGTGAAAAAGAAACTGATTTATTATTTGGAAAAAATATACAAAGCTTTTATATACCAATGTTTATTCTGTACATTGCAATGATTATTAATATTATATTGATAATTGATGCAATGTCGGCAAATATAATAATTATTCTTTTGTTTCTGTCTATTTATATTTTAATATATATAATTAATAAAATTGGAGTTATATTTTTAACAACAAAAAAATATACAAAAATCCTTTATTGTAAATACTATAATGAGGCTCAGAACAATATAATTAATAATATTCTACCGAGGGATTATGAAAACAAAATGTTATTTAATTTAAAAGAAAATACTCTTGGCTTAATTGCTGAAAAAGATTTTTCTTATATGAAAAATATAAGTATGTATAAAAAAATAATTGATAGATTATTTTTTAATATTCCAAAGGATATACAAAAGTATCATCTACATATGATTTATGCACCATCAATTATTAATGATTTTGTTGAAATAATAGAACATTTTTTATATTTTGGAGAATATATTAGAGCCATTCAATGCTATAATTGGTTACTTTCAAGATTTAATTTTCATAATATTTATGTTCCTTTCAATAACATGGACTATATATTTGATGAATTAATTAATAAAATAGCAGATTTAAAAAATGAATATGAAACAAAAAAGTATGTTGATAGATTATCTTCTATTATAACAAATATAGAAATTCAAGAATATTATGCTTTAACAAATGATTATACTTATACAGGTTTTAAACAAGAAGATCAAGAATATATTTATCATCACGATAGTAAATATTTTCAAAAAATTTATGATAAAATCTATACTAATAAATATTTAAGTAAAGCAGAAAAAATTAATTGCTATACTAAGTTATATGAAATATTTAGAATGTCTGTTCATAACGGATGTCTCTCTATTAGAGTAGATATATCAAATTATTCTTTTGAATTTAAAGAGCCTCAAAAAAGGAATATACCACCATGTATTGTAGGACAAGCAACCGCATTATTATTACTTCAAACATTAAAAAATAAAGATGGAAGATCATTTAAACTATTTCTTGGAATGAATATCAATGGAAATGAAATGAGTTTTGCTATACACTGCATGTTATTAGTTTTGATTTCTATTAGGAAAAGTAAAATAGATAGAAATTTTTATAGTTCATATTATGGTATAGATTTTGAATATTGTAAAAATATTATACATAAAGAATTAGATGAAATATTTATTCAAAAGAATTTATGGAAAAAAGATAAATTGGTAAATCAGTTACAAGAAGATTATGATTATATAATCAAAAATTGTATAGAAGATAAGTCAGGAAACAAATTATTTTTAGAATATATATTTATATTTGATAAATCATTAATTAATCAGTATTTTATGAAATTATGCAAAAAATATAATAAAAAAATAAAATTTCAAAATTTCAAAGAAAAAAAATACAATAAATTAATAAACGAATTTATTTCATATTAAAAGAAATTGTATTATTTTAAAATATAATTGATTATATAATAACGAACAATAGTAAATTTAATAAAAGAAAATATATCAGTTTTTTTGGTAAATTTTGATAAAAAAATACATTTTTTTCTAAAAATGAATATAATACAGACGCAAGCAATGCTTTATTGTGTTGGTTGTGTGATAAAAAGAAAAAGAATAAAAAGAAATTTTAATTTTTTAGCATTAACTCATATGAGGAATTTTTATGGGTTTAAGTTTTAATATTGGATTTTTTTTGAATTGTAGGAGTCCTCCAATTCAATCGATTTAAAAAATAAATTGATTGGAGGAATAAATTTGTAAAGACCTAAAAGAAGAAAGAATATTGATAATCCTTATACTCTTATAGAAACAAATAAAGGATTTTATGTATCATTTAAAGATGGTAATAAGATTAATAATATAGTTGAGGTATCTGAAAAAGTATTTAATGCATTTAATAGTTTTGAACTTGAAGATAAATCACAAATGAATAAATATGATAGGCATATAGAACATTCTGAAATATATGCAGAAACTTTATATAAAAGGACAAGCAGTACATATGAAAGTTTAGATGATGAATATATTAAAAAATCTTCTTATGAGGATTTAATAGAAGCAATTAATCATTTACCAGTTGTAGTAAAGAGAAGAATAAAAATGTTTCTGATGTAATGAACAAGGTATATACAAGGAATTTATTTGCAAGAGATTAAAAAAATCTTATTTAAATATCTAACAATAACTGGTATAATTAAATTATAAAGAAATAGAAAGAAGGTTTTAATATGAAATTTAAAAAAAGAAATATATTAAGTATAATAAGTTTTATTATAGCAATGGTTTTAATATTTTTAATATTTAAAATTGATATGTTACCAGTTAAGTATAGTGTATTAGTATCAATATTATTACTATTTATTCAAGCTATATTTATTGTACTTTTAAATAATAAAAGGAAAGTATTTAAAGTAATTAGTAGTATAATTCTTATTTTATCTTCTGTTATAAATATAATATTTATATATTATTTATCAGTTACTAATAGTTATTTAAATAAGTCTTTTAGTAATGTTATAGAATCTAAGAGTGAGTATTATGTAATTTCTCTTAAGAAGAATAATTATAAGGAATCAGATATAAAAGGGAATATTGCTACTTATAAGTCTACTTTAAATATTGATGATGCTTTTAATAAGCTTAGTAAGTCTTATAAGGTTAATAATGTATCTTATAATGATTTAAATAAAATGATTTCTAGTGTTTCTGATAATACTAATAGATTTATGTTAATGGATAGTTCTAGTTATGAAATAGTATTTAGTTTAAATAAGGATTTAAAAAGAGATGATTATGATATTATATATAAATTTAATTTATATAAGAAGATTAAAACAAAGGATAGTAAATCAGATAATTTTAATGTGTTTATAGGGGGTCGTGATTTTGCTAAACTAATGGATTTTAATATGATTCTTTCTATTAATACTAAAAATAATACTGTTCTTATGACTAGTATACCAAGGGATTATTATTTAGAGGTTCCAGGTAAGAATGGTTTAAAGGATAAATTAAGTTTTATAAATGCTTATGGTGAAGATATGAATAGAAAAACACTAGAAAAATTATTTGATACTAAAATAGATTATCAAGTAATATTTAATACTAGTAGTTTAGTTAAGATTACTGATTATGTAGGTGGTATAGAATTTTGTTCTGATAAGTCTTATACAACTACTCATGCTTTAATAGAGGACTCTTATGATGATAGTAAGGGAGTTAAGTTTAGAGTAAAAAAAGGTTGCCAACATTTAAATGGAATTCAAACTTTAACGGTAGCTAGAGAAAGATTAAATCTATATGGTGGTGATAAAGCAAGACAAGAAAATTGTCAAAAAATTATGTTAGCAATTTTTAAGAAATTAGCAAGTTCTAAAACTTTAGTTAATTATAATGAGACTTTAAATGAATTAAGTGATTTATATGAAACTAATATATCTAGAAGTATTGTTAGTTCTTTAATAAGTAATTATATAGATAATCCTAAAGATTGGACTATAAATTATCAAATTGTAGATGGTACAGCTGGAAATGATTTAGTTCATTCTTCAAGTACCTTAAAGGACTATGTTACATATCCTAACTATGATATGGTAAATGAAGCTAAGTTAAAAATAAAAGAAGTATTAAAATAAAAAAGTGTCATAAAACGACACTTTTTTTATGTTTAATATTTTATTATATAAAACTAAAAAAGGAGGAAGTTTATGAACGAACTAAAAGAATATACAGAAAAAATGTTTGAGGATATAAAACATATAGATGAAGAAGGTAATGAATATTGGCTAGCAAGAGAATTGCAAATTGCTTTTAAATATAAGGAATGGAGAAAGTTTGATGGTATAATTAATAAATCAATTACTGCGTGTAATAATTCAAATATAAATGCAAATGATCAATTTGTCCAAGTAGACAAATTGATACAACACGGAAAAGGTGGGATGAGAAATATAAAAGATTATAAGTTATCTCGTTATGCTTGTTATTTAATTGCACAAAATGGCGATTCACATATGAAGGTTATTGCGCTTGCTCAAACTTATTTTGCAATCCAAACTAGAAAACAAGAATTATCTGAAAAAGAGTATTCAATGTTAACTGAAGATGAAAAAAGATTCTACCAAAGAAACTTAACTAGAAAAGGAAATTATTCTTTAAATATGGTTGCAAGAAATGTAGGTGTTAGAAACTTTGATAAATTTCATAATGCTGGATATAAAGGATTATATGGTGGTGAAACTGCAAATGATATAGCAAGAAGAAAGAAATTAAGATATAGAGAAGACATTCTAGATAATATGGGAAGTGAAGAATTAGCGGCCAACCTTTTTCGTATAACTCAAACTGAATCAAAATTAAAAAGAGATAATATATCTAGTGAAAATGATGCTAATGAAACTCATTATAATATTGGAAAAAATATTAGGAAAGTAATTGCCAAAAATGGTGGAACTATGCCTGAAAATCTTCCTACTCCTGAAAAAAGCTTAAAAGAATTAGAAAAAGAAAAAAAATTAATAGTTAGTAAATGATATATTACTTTGTAATAAGTTTACTAAAGTTTATTAAGATGATATAATTTTGTTGTTATTTTAAAGTTAAAAAGGAATAAAGAATTATGAAAAAAGTATTTAAGTTAATGTTATTAATATTATGGATGATTTTAATATTTTGTTTTTCTAATCAAAGGGCAGATGATTCATCTAAATTAAGTGATGGGGTAATAGTAAAGGTAGCTAGTATTTTTGTTAAAGATAATTTAACAGATAATAAAAAAGATGAATTAATTGATAAATATACCTTTATAATTAGAAAAACAGCCCATTTTAGCGTTTATTTAATACTTGGCATACTTTCTATTAATTTATTATCTTCGTTTAATATAAAGCGTATTATTATGCTTTCTAGTCTATTTTGTTTTATATATGCTTGTACAGATGAATTCCATCAATTATTTGTTATGGGAAGATCTTGTGAAATACGTGATGTTTTAATAGATACCTTAGGCTCATTTGTTGGAATACTTATTTATTACAAAATTAAATTATATATAAATAAAAGGCAAAAATTAACTTAGTAAGTTATTATTATTTTAAGTGTCATAAAACGACATTTTTTTTATGTTTTATATTTTATTATATAAAACTAAAAAAGGAGAGAGTTTATGAACGAAATTAAAGAATATACAGAAAAGATATTTGAGGATATAAAACATTTTGATGAAGAAGGTAATGAATATTGGTATGCGAGAGAATTGCAAACTGCATTAGATTATAAGGAATGGAGAAAATTTGAAAATGTTATTTATAAAGCAAAGATTGCTTGTAATAATAGTAATATTGACATAAATGAACAATTTGTCGGCATCGACAAATTGTCAATAAATGTAAATGGTGGTAAAAGAATCATAAATGATTATAAGCTATCAAGATACGCTTGCTATCTTATTGCTCAAAATGGGGATTCAAGAAAAAAGACAATAGCACTTGCTCAAACTTATTTTGCAATTCAAACAAGAAAACAGGAATTATCTGAAAAAGAGTATTCAATGTTAACAGAAGATGAAAAAAGATTCTACCAAAGAAACTTAACTAGAAAAGGAAATTATTCTTTAAACATGGTTGCAAGGAATGTAGGTGTTAGAAACTTTGATAAATTTCATAACGCTGGATATAAAGGATTATATGGTGGTGAGACTGCAAATGATATTGCAAAAAGAAAAAAATTAAGATATCGAGAAGATATTTTAGATAATATGAATGAGGATGAGTTAGTTGCAAATCTTTTTCGTATTAATCAAACTAAACAAAAGCTTTTAAAAGATAAAGTGCAAGGAGAAAATAATGCTAGTGACATACATTATGAAGTTGGTAAGGAAATTAGATATACGATTAAGAAATTAGGTGGAACTATGCCAGAAGACATGCCAACTCCTAAAAAGAGTTTGAAAGAGTTAGAAAAAGAAAACAAAAAATTGAAAATCACTAATTAATTTGTTTTAATACACTTATCATATAAATAAAAATTTAAGCATTGTGGACCTTCTTTTTAGTACTCTAGATATTTTTTCTAAAATATGCTATAATTATTTAGCTTAATTTAAAGAAAGGAGGGAAATATAATGAGTAAGATTAAGATATTTGCATTAGGTGGCCTTAATGAAGAAGGAAAGAATATGTATGTTGTTAAGGTTGATAATGATATATTTGTTTTTGATGCAGGTTTAAAGTATGCTAGTGATAAGCTTTTAGGGGTTGATTATGTTATACCTAACTTTGATTATATAAAGGAAAACATTAAAAACATAAAAGGTTTATTTATAACTCATGGTCATGAAAAAAACATGGGAGCGGTATGTGATATTATAAAAGAAATACCTAAAATAAAGGTATTTGCAACAAGATTTACTGCTGATATATTAAAGAAAGAACTAGAAAGCGAAAATATTAAATTTAAGAATCTTGTAGTAATTGATCCACATAAGAAAATTAACTTTGGTAAGAATAGTATTTTTCCTGTAAGACTTACGCACTCTATACCAGATAATGTTGGTTATGCCTTAAACACTCATGATGGAACTATTTTCTATACTGGTAATTATGTTTTTGATGCGACTATGTTAGGTCCTTATAAAGCAGATATAGGTAAACTTGCATATATTGGAAAACAAGGTGTTTTATGTTTGTTAGGTGAATCTATGTATGCTGATAAGATAGGTTATACATCTCCTAAAAACCGTATTTCAAAGCTTATTCGTGATACTTTAAGTAAGACTGATAATAGAATTATAGTTACAGTTTTTACAGCTCATGTATCTAGAATAGAAGAATTATTTAAAGAGATTTCTAAAACTACTAGAAGAGTAGTTGTTATGGGACATAAGCTTCAAGGAATTATTAATGATATATTAGATAGTAAATATATAGATTTTGATAAATCTAGAATAGGTGATTTAAGTAACATAAATGATAAGGATGCTGTTATTTTAATTTCTAATGAAAGAGAAAAGCCATTTATGAATTTAAATAGAATAATTAATGGTTATGATAAGTTTGTTAAAATAAAACAAACAGATACGGTTTTCTTTATGGAACCTATAAATGATTATAATGAAAAACTTGCAATTAAGGTAATTGATGATATTTCAAAAGCAGGAGCATCAGTTGTTACCATGTCTAAGAAAGATAACTTACTTCATCATGCTTCAAGTGAAGATATAATGCTTATGCTTGATTTAATGAATCCTAAGTACTATATGCCTGTTATTGGTGAGTATCGTCATATGGTAGCGAATGCTAATGCTGCAAGTCACATAGGAATGAAAAAGGAAAACATTTTATTAAAACAAAATGGTGATGTTGTAACATTTATTAATGGTAATTTAAAAGAAACTCGTGAAAAAGTTAAAACTGATGATATTTTAATAGATGGTAATTCATCTCAAGATATTGGTGGTTTGGTATTAAAAGATAGAGAACTTTTATCTGATAATGGTATTGTAATTATATGTGCAACACTAGATAAACAAACTAAAGAGATATTAGCATATCCACAAGTTTTAACAAAAGGATTTATTTACGTTAGAGAAAGTACTGATTTAATTAATGAAATGAAACGTATTTCTCTTGAGGTAATAAATGAAAATACTGATAATAATTATGTTGATTATAATAAAATCAAATTAGGAATTAGAGAACGTTTAAGTAATTATTTATATGATGAAACTGAATGTAAACCTATGATTATTACTGTTATTCAAGAAGTGTAGATAGGCACTTCTTTTAATTTGCGTTTTTTATTTATTTTTGGTATTATTAATGTAGTTATGATAAGGGAGGTTTTATCATGAAAGATTACGAAAGAAGAGAACCAGAATTATATAATTTTTATGAAGAACTTGGTATACCATATTTAGCATCTGATGAGAGAGTTATAATAGAGTTACAAAAAAAAGAACAGGAAGCTATTAATCTTAAAGATAAAAATGAACAAGCTTTTATAAAACTTGCCCGTGAATATATTGGGACAACACATAAAAGAAGAGAGCAATACGATAATTATTTAAAAAGACATGGAGTTAAGTTTCCATTAACAAAAAGAGAAAAGAAAATAAAATTAATTAAAAAAGCTATTATAGGAGGTACTATTGTTGCAGTTGGCCTTACTGGTGTTATTCTAACTACAAATTATATACAAAACAAAAAGCAAGAAAATTTAGCAAGTAATGTTTGTGTTGAATATACTGTTGAAGAAGGAATTGGAAATAAAAAATTGGATGATATGTTTTATGAATATGGATATGCTTCTTATGCAGTATCAGGAGCAGATAGAAATTTAAGCTCTAATGGTGGAAGTCCTTTTGAAGGAGATGTTATAGTAGGTAGGACATCTGAAGAAAAGGCAAATGAGTTAGTAGAAGATCATAATGCTGAAATAATATCACCTGAAGAAGCTATTTCCTTACTTGAAGAAAATAACTCTTTAGTTGGTGAATTTAAAAAAACAGCAGATGGGGATAATAGTTTTAATTGGGATGCTGTTGAAAAAGCAAAAACAAAACTTTAAATAGAAATTAGAAAAATGTGATAAAAGTGCACATTTTTTTATTGTGTAATGACATTTTTTGTAACATTTGCTTATTTTGTGTTATAATTAACAAGTTAGTGAAAAAGAGGTGTAATTTATGGAAATAAGAAACGTTGCAATAATTGCCCATGTTGACCATGGTAAAACAACACTTGTTAATCAATTATTGGAGCAATCAGATACTTTAAGAGAAAATCAACAAATAATGGATAGAGCAATGGACTCTAATGATATAGAAAGAGAACGTGGTATAACAATACTTGCTAAAACAACTGCTATTAATTATAAAAACTATAGAATCAATATATTAGATACTCCAGGACATGCTGACTTTGGTGGTGAAGTAGAAAGAATAATGCACATGGTAGATGGTGTATTACTTGTTGTAGATGCTTATGAAGGAACTATGCCACAAACAAGATTCGTACTTAAAAAAGCTTTAGAAGCAGGAGTTAAACCAATAGTTGCAATTAATAAAGTAGATAAACCATCTACTAGAATAGATGAAGTATTAGATGAGGTATTAGAATTATTTATAGAATTAGGAGCAGATGATGAACAATTAGAGTTCCCAGTTGTATATGTATCGGCATTAAATGGTACATCAAGCTTGGAAAAGGATTTATCTACTCAAAAGCATACTATGGATCCAGTTTTAGATATGATTGTAAAATATGTTCCATCTCCAGAACAAGACGTATCATCACCACTTCAATTTCAACCTGCTTTATTAGATTATAATGACTATGTTGGAAGAATTGGTATTGGACGAATTGCACGTGGTACTATAAGAGAAAATGAAAACGTATCTTGTGTTAGATTGGACGGAACAATTAAACAATTTAGAATTCAAAAATTATTTGGATTCTTAGGACTTAAGAGAATCGAAGTTAAAGAAGCTCACGCAGGAGAAATAGTTGCAATTGCAGGTCTTCCAGATATATCTGTTGGAGAAACTGTGTGTACTGTAGGAAAAGAAGAAGCTCTAGAACCTCTTAGAATAGATGAACCAACTCTTCAAATGACGTTTTCTGTTAATAACTCTCCTTTTGCAGGAAGAGAAGGTAAGTTTGTAACAGCAAGAAAACTAGAAGAAAGATTAATAAAAGAAACTCAAAGAGACGTATCTTTAAAAGTAAGACAAAATGATACTGAAAGTTGGATTGTATCAGGACGTGGAGAACTACATTTATCTATTTTAATTGAAAATATGAGAAGACAAGGTTATGAAATGCAAGTATCAAAACCAGAAGTTATTGTAAAGGAAATTGATGGAGTACTTTGTGAACCATATGAAGATTTACAATTAGAAGTACCAGAAGAGAATGTAGGTTCTGTAATTGAAGCACTTGGAACTCGTGGAGCGGAAATGATTCAAATGACAAACCACCAAAACCAAGTAAGGTTAAATTATTCTATTCCATCTCGTGGACTTATTGGATTTATGACTGATTACATGACTATGACTAAGGGTTATGGAATTATTAACCATACCTTTAATAGTTATAAACCAATGGCAGATGCTGTTGTAGGAGAAAGAAAATTAGGTGTTTTAGTTTCTATGGAAAATGGTAAAGCATCAGCATATGGTCTTGGTCAGTTAGAAGATAGAGGGGTTATGTTTATTGAACCTGGATGTGAAGTATATGAAGGTATGATAGTTGGTGAAAACAATCGTGAAAATGATTTAGCAGTAAACGTTGTAAAACAAAAACAACAAACTAATACAAGAAGTGCTGGTAAAGATCATACAGTAGTATTAAAAAGACCACGTAAATTATCTTTAGAAGTATGCTTAGATTATATTAACTCTGATGAATTAGTAGAAGTTACACCCGAAAACTTTAGAATGAGAAAGAAAATACTTAATACTGAAGAAAGAAAGAAATTTGATGCAAGAAAAAATAGTTAGTTTTTAAAGACTAACTATTTTTTTATGTTAATTTAATTGAAAAAGCTTTTCCTTTATCTTTTAATGCATTATTTATTAGATACTCACTATCTTTAAAGAAATTTTGAATTTCATTATACCAATCATTATCCATTGTTATTTTTTTATCTTTTTCCATTTCGCAAAGTGCTTTATAAATGTTAGATTTTCTTAACTGCTTATTTGTAAAATTCATTATTTCTTCATATTCTAAGAGGTATGAAAATATATCTTGGCAGCTTGATATTTTATTATTTATATAAGGGAAGAATCCATATTTTTCTTCTCTTACTAATACTGAGTTTAAATCAACATTATCAAATAATGGACATAATCTTGTTTGTGCATTTTTACCATTTATTTTAGCACCTGTTATAACTCCAAAGTTACATGGAAATCTATCAATATTACCATATATTCTATCTATAAAACATGTTTTTAAGAAAAATGTTTCACCATTATATTCTTTCATTTTGTTATATCCATTTTTTATATTAGGATGTTTTTCAAATGTTAAATTTATCTTTTCACCATTTCTTAAAAATGATGGTGAAACTAAATATTCTTTGTCTTTATATGTTGCAACATCATACCTGGCATGTTTCATATCAAGTTGTTTTAGAAAATATGACATTAGAATTTCAAAATCATTTTCTCCTTTTAGTCTATTTTCCTTTATTAGTAATTTAGTTCCGTTATTAAGTAATAACCAGTTTATATATAACTCTTTAGTATTAGATACTATAAATGGGATTTCTTCTAATATTATTCTTCCTTCTTTATCTCTTTTAACTTCTGGAATTGATTGTTTATTAGTATGATTTTGCTTGTATGTATCATAAAATTCATCCAATTTATTATGGGTTATATTAAAATTTTCAAGTTTTTTATTATCCTTATCATATAAATGATTAGCTTTTAAAATAGTTTTAATTTTATCATCCATTTAAAAAACACCTCTTTTGTAAGCATATACTATAGCATATTCATATTATATTTGCAAATTTTTTTAACCTTTTAAAAAGCTTTATTTAATGGTATAATTTATTTATATAGTAAAGGAATGATTTAAATGAAAAAGTATAAAGTAATGGATGGTAATGAGGCTTGTAGTTATATATCTTATTTATTTAGTGAACTTGCTTCAATTTATCCTATAACTCCAGCTTCTGCTATGGCTGAAAAAGTAGATGAACTATCAAGTAAGAAATTTAACAATTTATATGGTAATCCTGTTAAAGTAGTTGAAATGCAAAGTGAAGCAGGTGCAATAGGAGCTGTGCATGGTGCTTTACAAGCAGGATGTCTTGCAACAACTTACACAGCATCACAAGGCCTTTTACTTATGATACCTAGTATGTATAAAATAGCAGGTGAATTACTTCCTTGTGTTATAAATGTAGCGGCAAGATCTATTGCAACTCATGCTTTAAGTATTTTAGGAGATCATCAAGACATATACGCAGTAAGACAAACTGGTTTTGCAATAATTTCATCTTCAAGTGTTCAAGATGTTATGGATTTAACTGCGGTATCTTATTTATCTTCTATTGATAATAGGCTTCCTGTTTTAAACTTTTTTGATGGATTTAGAACTTCTCATGAACTTAAAAAAATAGAGGTTTTAGATGGAAAAGATTTAAATTACCTAATAAATAGAAAAGCACTAGAAGACTTTAAAGATAACAGCCTACTTGCTAAAAAAGTAATTCGTGGTACAACACAAAATGATGATATATATTTTCAAAATACTGAAGCTAGAAATGAAGTTTATGAAAGAATGCCAGACGTTGTAAATAGCTATATGCAAAAGATTAATGAAATAACTGGTAAAGATTATAAACCATTTAATTATTATGGTGATAAGTACGCAAGAAAAGTTATAGTTGCAATGGGATCTGTTTGTGATACAGTGCGTGAAGTAGTTCAAAATGAAGAAGGATTAGGTCTTTTAGAAGTTCATTTATATAGACCTTTTAGTAGCAAATACTTCTTTGATGTTATGCCAAAAACAGTATCTAAAATAGCGGTTTTAGATAGAACAAAAGAACCTGGAAGTGCTGGAGAACCACTATATTTAGATGTATGTGCTATGTATCAAGAAAAGAATATAAAACCTTTAATAGTAGGAGGAAGATATGGTCTTTCTGGTAAAGATACTGACTGTTCTATGATTAAATCTGTATTTGATTTTCTAGATGATAAACCTTTTAATGGATTTACCGTTGGTATAACAGATGATTTAACAAATAAAAGTATTAAGATTAATCCTTATAATATAAAACATAAAGGTACAAGAGAAATACTAGTATATGGTTATGGTTCTGATGGAATGGTAACAGCATCAAAAGATATTATTACCATACTTGGAAATTATACTAATGCATATGTTCAAGGATATTTTAAGTATGATTCTAAAAAATCTGGTGGTGTTACAATATCTAATTTAAGGGTATCAAAAGAAGATATAAAAAGACCATATTATATAAAAAAGGCAAACCTTTTAGTATGTACTAAAGATTCATATTTAAGTAAATATGATATAGTAGATAAAATAAAAAAAGGTGGAACATTTATCTTAGTAAGTTCTAAAAAAGGTGATGAATTAATTAAATTTTTACCAAATAAAGTCAAGAAAACAATAATAGATAAAGAAATAAAAATGTATGTAATAGATGCAAATAAAATAGCAGAAGAATGTAACATACCAAATAAAATAAGTATGATATTAGAATCTATAATCTTTAAGGTTGCAGGATTAGTAAACTATGATTTAATTATAGGAAAAATAAAGGAACAGATTAAAAAGAAGTTTGCTAAAAAAGGTGAGGAAATAGTAAATGCAAATTTAGAAGCTATTAAAATGTCAGAAGATGCTTTAGAAGAAGTAGAAATAAACATGACTTCTTTAAATGCTGATGAAAAGATAAATCCTAGTTTAATAACTGATAAAGTTCTTCTATATGAATCTAGTTTGAAAGGAGATAGCTTAACTGTTAAAGATTTTATTAAAAATAAAGATGGTTCATTTAAACCAGGTACTTCTAAGTTAGAAAAAAGAGATATTGCAAAGATGCTTCCTTGTTGGAATAAGGAAAATTGCATAGAATGTAATATGTGTGCGTTAGCTTGTCCTCATGCTGTTATAAGACCTTTTGCGCTAACAATTGATGAAGTTAATAAGTTTAACTTAGAAGGTAAGGTAAAAAAGATACCTGGAAAAGATGATTTATATTTTTACATGGCAATATCAAAAGAAAATTGCACAGGATGCGGTGTGTGTGCATCTGTTTGTCCTGCAAAAGAAAAAGCACTTAAGATGAAGGAAGCGGTAAAAGTAGAACGTAAAAATGTAGACATGATTTTTGATACTGTTAAAAATAAGAATATTTTGCCTAAAACAACGATAAAGGGTTCACAGTTTGAAAAACCATTATTCGAATTTTCTGGAGCTTGCGCAGGATGCGGACAAACACCTTACGTTAAATTATTAACACAACTTTTTGGTGAAAGATTAGTAATTGCAAACGCAACAGGATGTTCTTCTATATACGGAGGATCTCATCCAGCGATGCCATATAGCATATCTTGGGCTAATTCTTTATTTGAAGATAATGCTGAATTTGGATTAGGTATTAAAATGGGAGATATACTTCAAAAAGAAAAACTTATTCATATTTTTGAAAACAGTAATTTATCAGAAGAAAATAAAGAATTAGTAGATAACTGGATTAATAATGATTATGATTTAGAAAGTTCAAAAAAATTAATAAACAACTTTGATTTTAATGAAGCTATTAAAGCAGAAAGATTAAAGAAATATATTTTACCTAAAACAACTTGGATAATAGGTGGTGATGGCTGGGCTTATGATATTGGCTTTGGCGGATTAGATCATGTTATGGCAAGTGGAGAGGACGTAAACGTACTAGTTTTAGATACAGAAGTTTACTCAAATACTGGAGGTCAAAAGTCTAAGTCTACTAGAAGTGGTGCAACTGCTAAATTTGCATCAGGTGGTAAAACTGGCACTAAAAAGGATTTGGCAAGAATATTTATGTCATATGATAACGTTTATGTTGCATCAATATCTTTAGGGGGCAATATGCAGCAGACAATAAAAGCATTAGATGAGGCTGAAAAACATAAAGGACCATCAATTGTAATTGCATATGCGCCTTGCATTACACACGGAATTAAAAGTGGTATGAAAAACAGTATAAAAGAAGAAAAACTTGCAGTAGAAAGTGGATACTGGCCATTATTTAGATATAATCCAGAAAATGATAAGTTAACACTTGATTATAAGAACCCAAACTTTGACAAGTATGAAGAGTTCTTAAATAATGAAAACAGGTATCAGATGACAAAATTATTTAATGAGAAAAAAGCAGAAGAATTATTTAAATTGAATAAAGAATCTGCAATTAAAAGATTTGAATTTTATAAGGAACTATCAGAAGAAGAATAAGTCTTTACATTAAATACTTATTTTTCTTTTTCTTAATGTTAATATATTGTATAATTAAGAAGGTGATTAATATGATAAATACTTTAAAAATAGATGAAATATATGAAGCAGAAGTAATAGGATTAGAAAATGAAGGAAAAGGTGTCTGCAAAGTAGGTGGCATAATTGTTTTTGTTCCTAAAACATTAAAGGGCGAAAAAATAAAATTTAGAGTAACTGAAATAAAAAAGAATTTTGCAAAGGGCAAGTTAGTCCAAGTTTTAAAAGAATCTGATAAAAGAGTAAAACCATCTTGTCCTTATTATGAAGAGTGTGGTGGTTGTAATTTAAGACATCAAGAAATGAAAGAAAACCTGAAGTTTAAAAAGGAAAAAATAGAAAATGCACTTAAAAGAATAGGCAAGATAGACAAAAAAGTAGAAGATGTTATTCCGTCTTTTAAAAATGATAATTATAGAAATAAAATTAGTTTAAAAGTAGAAGATGATAAAATTGGTTTTTATGGAGAAGGAACTTACCAGCTAATAGATATAGATAATTGCCTTCTTGCGGCAGGTGAAATAAATGAAGCTATTAAAGTTATTAGAACATATATAAAAGGGTTTAAAAACAAGATAAAAACGGTTACCATAAAGTATGGTAATGCAATGGATGATATTTTAATAGATATATATTCTTTAAGCCAAGATGATGTAGGAATAATAAATTATTTAACTTCTAATATAAGTAATTTAAAAACGGTTATATTTAATGATAAGGTAATTTTCGGAACAGGATATATAAAAGAGATATCTAACGGACTTATGTTTAATTGTTCTTCTAAATCATTTTTCCAGGTAAATGGTATGCAAGCTGAAAAGATGTATGATGAAGCTATTAAACTTGCTAAGTTAAAAAAGGATGATGTGGTTCTTGATTTATACTGTGGAACAGGTACGATTGGTATGATTTTATCAAGTCATGTTAAAAAGGTAATTGGAGTTGAAATAGTAGAAGATGCTATTATTAATGCAAGAGAAAATTTAAGAATAAATGACATAAATAACGAAAGCTTTATATGTGGTGATGCATCTAAGGTAGTAAGCAAAATAAAAGAAAAAATAGACGTTTTGTTTGTTGATCCACCACGCGCTGGAGTAGATAGAAAGGCTGTTGCAATAATTAAAAAAATGATGCCAAGAAAAATAGTTTATATATCATGTAACCCAGTTACTATGGCAAGAGATTTATCTTATTTAAATGACATGTATGACATTAAAAAGATAGTACCATTTGATATGTTTCCTAATACTAGCCATGTTGAATGTGTATGTGTGTTGGAAAGAAGGTAAAAAAATGAAATATTTAAAGTGGGTATTTGGTACTAATATAGCTAACAAAGAAAATGAAGAATTTAAAATTAATGAAGAAATTAAAGCTGATAGATGGGATCCAGCAAATAAAGATTGGAATTTAAAAGGTGGTTTTAATTTTACAAATGAAAAGTGTGCATTAAGATGGATGGCTAGAGGAGATACTTTATATGAGGTTGAAATACCAAATGATGGAGAAATATATGAAGTAGAGAATATGAAGACTCCAGGAGGAATTATTATTGCAAATAAAATTATTTTAAAGAATCCAATTCCTATTTCCTCTGAATTATTGAATCATTTTTATGAAGTAAGTGATTTACCACTCAAGACATATTTTGAATGTATTGGATTATTAGCATCAAGAGGATATTATGATTTAGCATTAAGAATTATAAAAGATAAAATAACAATGGAAAATATTGATATTGCAATTAAAACATTCAATGATTCAATCAAGCCTTGGCATAAAGTAGACTATGATTGTTACAATAAAGTAAAAGAAGTATTAGAAGAAATACAAAGTAATGTTTTGATAAATTTATTTATTGATAAAGAACCATATATTAAAACATTAACTGATGATGAAGTTATCAATTTAACAGGGCAAAGTGGATCTGGAAAATCAACATATGCGGAAAATAATTTTAATACTGATAATTATTTAGTTGTAGATACTGATGATATTTTTAATGAAATTAGATTTGAGTATGCAACTGGGATAAATAAGGAATTAGGGATTTATTTTAGAAATAAATATAAGGAACTACCTTCATTATCAGATGATTTTGACTTGATTTATAATGAAATAATAAATTATTGCAAAGATAATACTAAAACATTGGTTATTGATTGTGCTCAATTTCATTGTATAAAAGATATTAAACTACTAAAGGGTAAAATAATTATTATAAGAACTTGTATTGATAATTGTTATATAAGAACAATAGAAAGATATAAAAATTTAAATGAAAATTATACCGAAGAAGAGCTTAATAAGTATAAAGAAAGAAAAAAGGGTATATATAGTTGGTATAAAGGGACAAATGAATTTATTAAGAAACTAATATAATTTGATATGTTTTCTAATACTAGCCACGTTGAGTGTGTATGTATTTTAGAAAGAAAATCTAGCTAACTTATAAATTAATAGGTCATATTTGTTAAATATACCTTGCTATAAAAATATTATTTTGATATGATTTATATGTATTAATTAAGTTGCTAAGTATTAATATGACAATTTGGTCGACTAGCGTTTATAAGATAAAGCAACTAATCTTATATGCATGAATGCGGAGATATACTTTTATTTGGTATGTCTCTTTTTTATTTGTAAAGGAGAAAAAAACTATGAATGAATTAATAGAAAAAGAAAAAATAGAAAATATGATTTATAAAATTAGAGGAGTAGAAGTAATGCTAGATTCTGATTTAGCAAAATTATACGAATGTACTAATGGAACGAAAGATATAAATAAAGCTGTAAAAAGAAATATTAATAGATTTCCTGAAGATTTTTATTTTCAACTAAGCGAAAAAGAATTAAATGATTTAAGGTTCCAAAATGGAACCTTAGAAATAAAAGGTCAAGGTCAACATAGTAAATATTTACCTCACGTATTTACTGAACATGGTGTAGCAATGTTATCATCTGTATTAAAAACTGATATAGCTGCTGATATGAGTATTAAAATTATAAGGGCTTTTGTATACATGAGAAAATATTTATCAGAAAATAATAAAAGTAATATCTTAGTAAATCATGAAGAAAGAATACTAAAATTGGAAGAGTCATTTAATAAATTTTCATCGAAAGAAAAAACGATTATTTATGAAGGAAAAATATATGACGCTTATAGTATTTTAATAGATATCTTTAATGAAGCAAATAATGAAATAATTATAATAGATAATTATTCTAATAAAGAACTTTTTGATATATTAAGAAATATAGATAAAAAAATAATAATTATATCTAAAAATATAGATGAATTATTAGTAAAAAAATATAAAACTCAATATGAAAATATAGAATTTATAAATAAAAATCCATTTCATGATAGATATATTATTTTAGATAGAAATATAGTATATAGTAGCGGAATGTCTTTAAAAGATTTAGGAAAAAGTTACAGTTATATAAATAGAGAGCATGAAGAAATATTTGTTCAAGAATTATTAAAAAGAATTAATGCTATGTTATAATAAGTATATAATACGTGCTCATAAACTTATGTGGTTTAAAACATATCTACTTTATATCACATATTACCTTGATTACCTATAAATAACAATTGTAAAGGTATGCCGAATGTGTTAATATTTTAAGTGTAAGAACAAGGATATATAAAATAGAAATCAGAGGGATATAACATGCAAGAGAAAATAATAGAAGCGTTACATTTTTATGGTATTAAAGATGAGGAATATAAAAAAAGATGTCTTGAAGTTGTATATGATATAAATAATAATGAAGTGTTAAAAAATAAAGTAGAAGAATTATTTTATAAATTATATGATAAAAATAAAGAAGGTCTTTCTAAGCTTTGGAAAATGAAAAAGGTAAGTGAGTTATTTGGAGATTGCAATTTGTTTATAACATCAGTTATGATTTTATTAGGTTATGATATACACAGGAAAAATATGAGTAAATATAACTTATCGGACGAACAAAAAAGTATTCATATAAAAAGAGTTAAAAATGCACTATTAGATGATATATATATAAGAGGATATGAAAGCGTTAGGATATCTCAGATGCTTTGGGCTAGTTACTTTATTAATTTAAGAATAATTGAAGTAGGTGGTTTTCAGTACGAGTTAGTATCAGAAAATCCTATTACTAAAGAGAAGGAAGAATGCATAAAAATGCACGTGCCGAAAGGAGCTAGCTTAAAAGAAGAAGACGTACGTAGTTCAATAAGAAAATCTACTTATGAAATAGAAAGATATTTTAATGTTAAAGATATTAATTATTACATAGAGTCGTGGCTTTTAAGTCCTGAGGTCTTAGCGTTATTAGATGATAATTCAAATATACTAAAATTTAGTAAGTTGTTTTCTATAAAATCAATGGGAGAGTGCACTAGAGATATTTTGGATTTTGTTTTTAATGACGTTTATATAAAAGACTATAATTTATTAGTATGTAAAACATCTTTACAAGTAAAATTAAAGAGTTTATTAATAAATAAAAAAGAAATTCATATAGGTATTGGAAAATTAAAACAGGTTGACCAAATCTAAGTGTTGTGTTAATATCATTTTAGAAAATAGGAGATAGTCTAATGAAAGAAAATAAACAAAAAAACATAAAAATAATGGCTTTTATAGCACTTATAGTGTCTGTTTTATCATTAGCAATTGCATATACTGCGATGAGTAAAACAGCCAAAATAAATAAAAATAGTACCATAACTGATTCAAGATGGAACGTTCATTTTGATAGTTTAGAATCTAAAACATATGGTGATGCTAAAATAATTAAATATCCGGCTCTGAAAAATGATAAAACTTATATAGGTGATTTTTCTATTTCACTAACAAAGCCAGGTGATAGCGTTTTGTTTACTTATGATGTTGTTAATTCTGGTAATTTAAAAGCAAAATATGAAAGAACACTTATAAATGATATGGAAAAGAAAAATAAAATAAATTTTGATATTGCAAAAACTATTTTTAAAGAAGCTGATTTTGATGGTGATGGAAAAACAGATGATAATGAGATAGAAAAAGCACTTAATAGCATCAGAATAGAAGATAAAATCTTTAAAGGAACACTTCAGCCAAATGAAGTTCATTCCTGTTATTTAAAAATAAGTTTTGATGGAAATGAACTTCCTAAAGGAAACGTAAAACTAAATTTAAATATCAAATATGTATTTGTTCAAAGGTAACTTAATTTTAATAATTTTTAATAATAATTCTGTTGACTTATAACACTTAAGTTGATAGAATTATTTTTGTTAGTTACCTTACAAAAGTGTGGTGAATATTATGGAAAGAAAAGTAGCTTTCGAAATAAAAAGACTTGATAATTTAATAAATAGGAAAATATTAAAGTATCTAAAAAAAGAAAACATAAAAAATATATCCCACGTACAAGCTGAAATATTAAGATACTTGTATGTGAATAGGGATAATACCGTATATCAAAGTGATATTGAAAAGGAAGCAGATATAAGGCGTTCAACCGTATCTGGCATCTTAAAGACAATGGAGAAAAATGGTTTAATAAAAAGAATTGATTCTAAAAAAGATTCTAGAAAAAAAGAAGTTACTTTAACTAATTTAAGTGTAAAAAGACATGATGAAATGAACATAAAAGTTAAAAAGTTTGAAAAAGAACTATTAAATGGCATATCATTAGAAGAGAAAAAAGTATTTTTTAAGGTGATTGATAAATTAGCGGATAATTTAAAATAAGAAAGGAATAGATTATGACTAAGTTGTTAAAAGAATTTAATAAAAAAGATTATTTTTTAGTACTTGTATGTACTTTGTTAATTATATTTCAGGTATGGCTTGATTTAAGACTTCCTGATTATATGTCTGAAATAACAAAGCTAGTTCAAACAGAAGGAAGCAAGATGTCTGACATACTATCACAAGGTGGTTATATGCTTTTATGTGCATTAGGTTCGCTTATATCAGCATTTATAGTTGGATACTTAACATCTTATATTTCTGCAACATTCTCTCAAAAGATTAGAAAAACTTTATTTTCCAAGGTACAAAGTTTTAGTATGGAAGAGATAAAAAAGTTTAAAACTAGTAGCTTAATTACAAGAACAACAAATGATATTACAAACATTCAAATGTTTATATCAATGGGACTTCAAATGATTATAAAAGCTCCTATTACAGCTGTTTGGGCAATTCTTAAAATATTAGGTAAAAATTATAGATGGAGTATTGCAACAGGAGTTGCGGTAGTTGTTATGCTATCTGTTATAGGTACGTTAATGCTTATTGTTTTACCAAGATTTAAAATTGTTCAAAAGCTAATCGATAACATAAATGATAAAACCCGTGAGAACTTAACTGGAGTACGTGTTATAAGAGCGTTTAATGCCGAAAAATATCAGGAAGATAGGTTTGAAGAAGGTAATCAAAAACTTACTAATACGCAGATGTTCAACCAAAGAATGATGTCTATAATGTCTCCTACAATGTATCTTATAATGAATTTACTTCCTCTTTCAATTTATATTATAGGTGCTGGATTAATCAATAATGCAGGTATGTTTGATAGATTAAACTTGTTTAGTGATATGGTGGTATTTTCAAGTTATGCAATGCAAGTTATTATGGCGTTTTTAATGCTTGCAATGATATTTGTTATGTATCCTAGAGCTAGTGTCTCTGCAGATCGTATCAAAGAGGTTTTGGATACAGAAACAAAAGTATGTGATGGTACTTTTTCATCTGATACTAAGTTAATGGGAGAAGTTGAATTTAAAAACGTATCATTTAAGTATCCTGATGCTGATGAATATATTCTTAAAAATATTTCTTTTAAAGCAAAAAAGGGAGATACACTAGCACTTATAGGTTCAACTGGTTCTGGAAAAAGTACCATAGTAAACCTTATTATGCGTTTTTATGATGCAACGGAAGGTGAAATACTAATAGATGGTAAAAACATAAAAGAATATAAGTTAGATGCTTTATATAAAAAGATAGGTTATGTGCCACAACGTGCCGTTATGTTTAATGGTAGTGTTAAATATAACATTTCTTATGGTGATAAAAAAGTAAGCGAAAAAGATATGAAAAACGCTGCTAGAATTGCACAAGCATCTGAATTTATAGATAAGATGCCAAAAGGATATGATGCAAACGTATCATCCGGCGGAACTAATATATCTGGTGGTCAAAAGCAAAGACTTGCAATAGCACGTGCGGTAGCGAAGGACCCAGAAATATTCGTATTTGATGATTCGTTTAGTGCGTTAGATTATAAAACCGATTATACCTTAAGAAAAGAACTTAAGAAAAATGCTAAAGATAAAACCAACATAATTGTCGCACAAAGAATTGGTACCATTTTAAATGCAGATGAAATAATCGTATTAGAAAATGGTTTTGTTAAGGGATGTGGCACTCACGCTGAACTATTAAAGAAGTGTAAGGTTTATAAGGAAATAGCTTTATCACAATTATCAAAGGAGGAACTTGAAAATGAATAATCGAGATAACGAAAACAAGGTACCTCAAAGAAGAATGTCGAGATCAAATAGAGGCAATTTTGAAAAACCAAAAAACTTATCCTTGACGGTGAAAAAGCTATTTAGTTATTTAAAGAGTTTTATGCCTTTTATAATAATTGCACTTATTTTTGCAGCGGCATCATCGGTATTTTCAATAATAGGGCCTAATAAATTAAGCGATTTAACTGATGAATTATCTAATGGACTGGTTTTGGATAAAAATAAGATAGAAGTTATAAGTAAAGATATTTCATCTACCTTAAATGAAGAAAACATAAAAGAAATAACAACTAAAATATATAAAAATGAAGATATTTCTGGTGTAAGTAATGAAGATAAAGCAACTTTTATGAAAATAATTTCTAGCATGGATAAAAATGATAGCAGTGCTATGATAAAAAGTATTTTAGACATGCCAAAATCTATTCAACGATTACTTCTTCCAGAAAGTACGATTAATAAAAAGAAAATAACAACTGATGATAAAGTAATATTCTTAAAAGAAATGAGTGGTATTACTAAAAAATCATCTGCAAAAGATATTTATGCTAAATTAGATAAATTACCAAATAGTATATCTAGTCTTATTAAACCTTCAATTAACATGAATGCTGTTAAGAAAATAGTTATATTCTTACTTACTATTTATTTAGTAAGTGCACTATTTAACTTCTTAGAAGGATTTATAATGGCTAGTGTTGCAAATGATTTTGCAAGAAATTTAAGAACTAAAATATCTATAAAAATAAATAAATTAGCTTTAAAATATTTTGATTCTCATTCAAATGGTGACATATTATCACGTGTTACAAATGATGTTGATACGGTAGCGCAGACAATGTCTCAAAGTCTTGGTTCATTTGTTTCTGCAATAGCATTATTTATAGGATGCGTAATTATGATGTTTAAAACTAACTGGATACTTGCTATAACAGCTATTTTATCATCACTTATTGGATTTATATTTATGTCATTTATTTTAGGTAAGTCTCAAAAATATTTCTTAGCAAGACAAGTAGAATTAGGTAAATTAAATGGTCATATAGAAGAGATATATTCATCTCATAACGTAGTTAAAGCATATAATGGTAATTATGATGCTGAAAAGAAATTCGATAAATTAAACGAAAACGTATTTGAATGTAATCGTATGAGTCAGTTTTTATCTGGGCTTATGCCATCTATGATGAATTTTATTGGTAATTTTGGATATGTAGCAGTATGTGTTGTTGGAGCACTTCTAACAATAAATGGAAATATTAGTTTTGGTGTAATAGTTGCGTTTATGTTATATGTAAGATTATTTACATCTCCATTATCTCAAATAGCGCAAGGAATGACATCACTACAATCTACTTGTGCAGCTGCTGAAAGAGTATTTGAGTTTGTTGAAGAAGACGAGATGGAAGATGAAAAACATTTAAAAAAGAAATTAAATGCTAAGAAAGTTAAAGGAAACATTGAATTTAAACACGTTAAATTCGGATATGATAAAGATAAAGTAATCATAAATGATTTTAATTGTAAGGTAAAACCTGGTCAAAAAATTGCAATAGTAGGTCCAACAGGAGCAGGTAAAACAACGATGGTTAACCTACTTATGAAATTCTATAATATAAATGATGGAGATATATTAATTGATGGTGTATCAGTTAAAGAATTAAAAAGAGAAAATATTCATGATTTATTTATAATGGTACTTCAAGATACTTGGCTATTTAATGGAAGTATAAGGGATAATATTAAGTATAATAAAAAGAACGTTTCTGATGAAACAATAGAAAAAGCATTAGATACAGTAGGTGCATTTCACTTTGTAAAGTCTCTTCCTGGAGGTCTTGATTATGAAATTACAGATAGTAATTCAATATCAGCAGGACAAAAACAACTTCTTACAATCGCTCGTGGTATGGTAAAAGATGCTCCATTTCTTATTTTGGATGAAGCAACATCATCAGTAGATACAAGAACAGAAGAACTTGTTCAAAAGGCAATGGATAAGTTAACTAAAGGAAGAACTTCATTTATAATTGCGCATAGACTATCTACGATTAAGAATGCTGATTTAATACTTGTTATGAAAGATGGAAATATAATAGAACAAGGAAATCATAAAAAACTTATGGAAAAAAATGGCTTTTATGCTGATTTATATAATTCACAATTTAAGAATTAATTTAAAGCACTAGTTTTTAGTGCTTTTATATTTCCTTGCCTTTTTTTGTTTTATTTAGTAAACTTAAGTAAGTGATGGGAGGTAATTATGCTACAAGTAAATAATTTGAGTTTAACTTTTGGAAAAAGAACTTTATTTAAAGATGTAAATTTAAAATTCACACCAGGTAACTGTTATGGTGTAATAGGCGCTAATGGAGCAGGTAAATCAACCTTTTTAAAAGTTTTATCTGGTGATATAGATTCTACAAATGGAGATGTTGTTTTAACTGATAATGAACGTATGTCAGTATTAAAACAAGACCACAATGCCTATGATGGTAAAGACGTTATTGAAACCGTTATAATGGGAAACAAAAAACTGTATAACATAATGAAAGAAAAAGAAGAAATATATTCAAAACCAGACTTTAATGATGCTGATGGATTAAGGGTTGGAGAACTTGAAGCAGAATTTGCCGAAATGGATGGATGGCAAGCTGAAAGTGATGCTGAAATATTACTTGCAGGTATTGGTCTTGATAGAGCTTTTTTCTATGACAAAATGGAAAACTTATCAGGAGAAGATAAGGTAAAGGTACTTCTTGCACAAAGTCTTTTTGGTAATCCTGATATCCTTATTTTAGATGAACCTACAAACTATTTAGATATAAATGCAAAAATTTGGTTAGAAAACTTTTTGCTAGATTTTAAAAACACGGTAATAGTAGTATCGCATGACAGGCACTTTTTAAATAAAGTATGTACTCATATTTTAGATATAGATTATGGAAAGATAAAAATGTATGTTGGTAACTATGATTTTTGGCTTGAATCTAGTGAACTAATTCAAAAACAAATGAGAGATTCTAATAAGAAAAAAGAAGATAAAATAAAAGAATTACAAGAATTTATTAGACGTTTTAGTGCAAATGCTTCTAAGTCTAAGCAGGCAACTTCAAGAAAAAAATTACTAGAAAAAATAGAATTAGATGATATAGCACAATCATCAAGAAAATATCCTTATATTAATTTTGATATTGATAGACCACTTGGACGTGATGTATTAGAACTTAAAGGAATTTCTAAAACGGTAGATGGAGAAGTTGTTTTAAAAAACCTTAACTTAACAATAAATAACACTGATAAAGTAGCTTTTGTAGGTAAAAATGAACTTGCTAAAACAACATTATTTAAAATAATAGCAGGAGAAGAAAAACCAGATTCTGGAACAATAAAATGGGGAGCTACAACAAGCTTTTCATATTTTCCTAAGGATCATGATAAATATTTTAAGGAAGATGTTAACTTAGTTGATTTTTTAAGACCATATTCTAAAGAACAAGAAGAAGCTTTCTTAAGAGGATTTTTAGGTAGAATGTTATTTTCAGGTGAAGAAGCATTAAAGAAAGTATCTGTTTTATCAGGTGGTGAAAAGGTAAGACTTATGTTTTCACGTATGATGCTTAAGTGTGCTAACGTAATAATATTAGATGAACCAACTAACCATTTAGATATAGAATCAATTACATCTTTAAATAAGGGAATGAAAAACTTTAAGGGTGTATGTTTGTTTTCTTCATATGACTATGAACTTATAAATAGTGTTGCAAACAGAATAATTGAATTTAAAGAAGACGGAAAATACATAGATAAAATGACAACTTATGATGATTATTTAAATAGAAATTAGTAAGAAGGTATAAAGATGAAAAATAAAAAAGGGTTTACGCTGGTAGAATTACTAGCGGTAATAGTAGTACTTGCAATAATAATTGTAATTGCAACTATTAGTGTTAATAAACAAATAAAAAAATCTAGAAAAAATGCAAACGACATAAATAAAAAAATGATTGTAAAAGCATATAATATGTGCATGACTCAAGAAAATGATTTGGAAAAATGCAATAGTTTATCTAAGCTTATAGCAAATGATTATTTAGAAAATTTTGAAGATCCATATGATAAAAATCAAAAAAACTTGGATGATTCTTATACTATTATATTAGACGAAAAAGATAAAGCCGATGTTATTTATCATGGATTGGGGATAGAACCTGCAATTACAAAAAAAGAAGTGGAAGATTACTTTTTATGGTGTGGTAATACATGTGTAAATGGTTTGAGTGACAAAGGTATAAATTGGGTAAAAAAAGAAGGCGATATTTTAGTTTTCCCAGATTACATAACAAATATAAAAGATGGTGCTGATAGCAATCATTCTTTTAGAAATATAAAAATTAAGGCTTTAATTGCTGTTAATAAGGTAAATATAAATGCTGATTTTAGCAATAGTGAAATTAATATAGTACAAATTGATGGTGGAAGTATTGGGACTTCAAAATTTAAAAATTCAAGAATAAATAAGTTGATATTAGGAAAAACTAAAAATTTTTCTTTAAGTAATTCATTTCCAAAATCGAAAATTGATTATTTTAAAATGGAAAAAGGAAATATATCATGGGATGGATTTGGAGATGTTGAAGTAGGTTCAATAGAAATTGGTGATGGCGTTTATTATATGAGTGGAAATTCAATATATCCTAATAAAAAAGTTAATAAGATATTTTTTAATTCTCCTTGTATATTCAAAGGAAGAAGAAATCCTTATGATGGAAACTATAATGGCTCTGGATGGGGAAAAGGAAAGGATAAAACTAATTGTTCTACAAGTTTAGATGAACAATCAAAGTATAGTTTTGATTGGTTTGATCCTCCTTTTAGGTTAACTACTAATGAATTAATAATAGGAGATAATGTAACTATTATTCCTTCTCATTTGTTTTCGAGAACGAATGCTAAAAAAATAACAATAGGTAAAAATGTCAAAACTATAGAAGAAAATGCTTTTAACAAAACCTATACTGAAGAGATTATAATAAAAGGAGATATAAATAGATTCAACGATATTTGGGATAAAATACAATTTCCCTCTAAAGATAAAGTTAAAATAATACAAGGTTAAGTAAGATTATATAATAAATCTTGCTTTTTTTTATAAAATGATTATAATAGAGGCAATTAAAAAAGGGATTAAACTTTAAAAGTAGGTGAATACTATGAAGAAAATATTAACTTTTATACCTTTAGGTGTAGGTATTAGTGCAGCTATTATATACATTCTTAATGTAATACAATTTAAAATAATAAATAATGGAACTGCACTTTTACAAATACTTATGACTCTTAAAATATATTTATTTATATCAATTGGAGGGTTTGCTTTATACTTTTTTATTAAAGTACTAGATTCACTTACAAATAAAAATAAAGAAGAACAAGAAGATTTTATATCAAATGAATATGAACCATTTGAAAATAATAATTCTATATCAAGTGAAAATACTTTAAGTAACATAAATAACGTTAATGATTTTAATAATGCAAATACACTTAATAACCAAAATAATGTTAACTCATACGTTCCTAACTATGATTATGTTCCTATGTATCATGCCGAAGAAAAACAAGATAACATAAAGGAAATAAAGATAGATAAAAAAGATAAAGATAAAGATATAGATTTAGGGCCTTTATATAATAACGAAGAAAATAATGTGGATAAAGAGGATAATTTTACATCTTGTAAATACTGCACTTTTTGTGGTAATAAAATTAACGCTTATGATCTATACTGCTCTCATTGTGGAAACATGCAAGATAAGAAAAAGATGAGTCCTTTATTAAAAAATGTAATAAATGTTTTAGAAATAGTTATTTTAATTCTTATAATATATTTTTCATTAAATATGTTATTTGACTATAAGGAAAGTCGTGATCCTTCATTTAAATCTCCATTTAAAGTTAGTATGACAAAATAATTATTTAAAACATATTAGATTTTTATATTTAAAGTTAAGTGAGTTTATACCATAGTTTAGGTCATTTACAAACTTAACTTTTTTTCTTTTAAATAATTTTTTGTCATCATATGCAGTAAACAAATTTATATTGCAAGCCTTAAAGCTATTATTAAATAATTCGATACTATTACCATGAATAATAATTGTTGTACCATTTTCAATAGCACTTATTATTCTTTTTTTGTTTTTATTTATTTTTTCTTTTATATAATTTAATTTATCTTTTTTATAATTGCCGAAATAATACGTATCATCCTTTTTAAAATATATATTTTCATTTATTTTTATATTACTAGCAAATGGCTTTATTATAAAGTTGTCATCTAAAAATTCTTTTTCAATTATCTTTATCACTTTAATCACCTTATTTTAGTTATGTTAATGTTTTTAATAATTTAAACATAAGTCCTTGAAAAAACACTTAAAATAAAGTAGAATAGAAAGGTATAAAGATGAGGTGAAAATTATGGGAAGATTTCCAAATATAGCTGCTAGTAAAGCAAAGACAGGAGCTGCTAAGGCAAAGGTATATTCAAGTTATGCTAAAGAAATATATCAAGTAGCAAAACAAGGTGGTACTGATCCTAATGGTAACTTAAGTTTAAGACATTTAATTGAAAAGGCTAAAAAAGAACAAGTTCCAGCAGACGTAATTAAAAGAGCGATAGATAAGGTAAATAGTGGTGCAGATGAAAGTTATACATCAGTTAGGTATGAAGGTTTTGCATCAGGTGGTGCAACCGTTATGGTAGATTGTCTAACGGATAACGTAAATAGAACGGTAAGTTTAGTTAGAAACGCATTTACTAAATCTAAAGGTAAGATGGGAGTTTCTGGATGCGTATCTCATATGTATGAACATTTATCAGTTGTAATCGTAAAAGATATGACTGAAGATGAAGCTTTAGAAGCACTATTAATGGGTGAGGTAGATGCTAAAGAAATAGAAGCAGAAGACGGTAACGTAAGTATATATGGCGATCCATCAGATTTATATAAAATAAAAGACGCTATAACAAGCGCTAAAAATGATGCAGAATTTATAGTAGATGAAGTAACTTATCTTCCAAATGAAATGGTTACATTAGAAGGAGAAGATAAGGAAAACTTTGATAAATTACTTAATATGTTGGATGATGTTGAAGACGTTCAAAAAGTATATCATAATGTTAATTTATAAAAAAACATTGGAAATTAATCCAATGTTTTTACTTGTATAAAAGTGAGATTCTTCTTCCTTTAGTTTCAATAAAACCTTCTTCTTTTAAGTTTTTAAGTTCCCTTGTCATTGCACTTCTATCAACTGCAAGAAAATCTGCTAGATCTGTAAAACTAAATGGTAAGTAAATTATTTTTGATGCATGTTTTTTTCTATATATATTAAAATATTCTAATAATTTATCTCGTATTGTTTTTTTTGTCAATATTTCTATTCTTTCGTTTTTTTCTTCTATTATATTAGTTGTTATTTCAAGCAAGTTTTTTATAAACTGATTATAATAAGAGTAATTATTGTTTTTTGATGAGATTATTAAGTCATAATCAATTATTAAAACCTTGGTTTCTTCTTTAGTTATTATTTCACATTCATCGCTTGATAAAGAGGATATGGCAGTACCAAATATGGATTCTTCTTCAAGTTCTTCTATGATTGTTCTGTTTCCATTATAGTCTGTTCTAATTATTTGAGCTTTACCTTCTAATATTATTCCTATTATGTTATCTTTAACATTTGATAATATTACTGTATCTTTCTTAAAGGAAAGTACACTTGTTTCTAATAATTTTAGTAGTTTACGTTCTTCGTTTACACTTATTTTACCAAATAACTTATGCATTTTTTCTTCACCTATTAAAATAATATCATTTTTTAATAATTGTTGCAATTGCAACATCGTTATTTTTTTTTATGTGTTATATTTGTATTAGAATTAAGATAGAAGGAGAACATCATGAAAGTAATTAAAAGAGATGGACATATTGTTGATTATTGCCCAGAAAAAATTGAAATTGCTATTAAAAAAGCAAATGAAGAGGTACAAGAAGAAGATAGAGTTTCTGATACTCAAATAAAAAACATAATAAAATACATAGAAAGTTTAAAGAAAAGAAGAATATTAGTTGAAGATATTCAAGATATAATTGAAATGAGACTAATGACTTTAAATAAGTTTGCTCTTGCTAAAGAATATATAACTTATAGATATACTAGAGAACTTGTTAGAAAAAGTAATACTACTGACCTTTCAATTAAGGAGTTAATTGATGGTGAAAGTGATTATTGGAATACTGAAAATTCTAATAAGAACGCTAAGGTTGTTACTACTCAAAGAGATTATATAGCAGGTATTACATCAACTGATATATCAAGAAGGTTTTTGCTTCCTGAAGATATCGTAAAAGCTCACGATGAAGGAATAATACATTTTCATGATATGGATTATTTTGCACAAAACGCACTTCATAACTGTGATTTAATTAACCTTGAAGACATGCTTCAAAATGGTACTAACATAAATGGTGTTATGATTGAAAAACCACATAGATTCTTAACTGCAATGACTATTGCAACACAACTTATAACAGCGGTTAACTCAAGTCAGTATGGTGGTGCAACTATTACAATGACTCATTTAGCACCTTTTGTTAGAGAAAGTTATAACAGATTCTTAGATAAGTATAAAAAAAGAAAGTTTACTAAGGCTCAGTGTGAAAAATATGCTAAAGAAGATTTAGCAAAGGAAATAACAGATGGTGTTCAAACTTTCCAATATCAAATTAATTCAATGACTACAACTAATGGTCAAGCACCTTTCTTGTCAGTATGCTTGTATTTAGGTGAAACAGATGAGTATAAAGAAGAACTTGCCATGATAATTGAAGAAATATTAAAACAAAGAACAATGGGTATGAAAAACGAAAAGGGTGTTTATATAACTCCTGCATTTCCTAAACTTTTATACGTACTTGAAGAAGATAACATACATGAAGATAGCAAGTATTATTACTTAACAGAACTTGCTGCTAAATGCACAGCTAAACGTATGGTTCCGGATTATATATCAGAAAAAATAATGAAGAAATTAAAAGTTGATAAAAACGGAAACGGACAGTGTTTCCCTTGCATGGGATGTAGATCTTTCTTAACTCCTTATGTTGATTCTAATGGAAAACCAAAGTACTATGGTAGATTTAATCAAGGAGTTGTTACAATTAACTTAGTTGATGCCGCACTATCATCTGATAAGGATATGGATTTATTCTGGAAGATTATGGATGAAAGACTAGAGTTATGTCATAGAGCACTTCAAGCAAGACATAAAAGATTATCTAAGGTAACTTCCGATGTTGCACCTATTTTATGGCAACATGGAGCACTTGCAAGATTAGGTAAAGGAGAAAGCATCCATGAGTTATTGCATCATGGTTATTCAACTATATCACTTGGATATGCTGGACTTTATGAATGCGTTAAATATATGACTGGTCACTCTCATACTGATGGTGGTAAAGGTAAAGAGTTTGGTCTTGAAGTAATGAGAAGATTAAATGCTGCTTGTAACAAATGGAAAGAGGAAGAGGATATTGATTATAGTGTTTATGGTACTCCAATTGAATCTACTACTTATAAGTTTGCTAAGTGTTTAAGAGAACGTTTTGGTAAGATTAAAGGAATTACTGATAGAGATTATATTACAAACTCATATCATGTACCTGTATTTGAAGAAATTGATGCATTTACTAAATTGAAACTTGAAAGTGAATTTCAAGAACTTTCACCAGGTGGTGCTATAAGTTATATTGAAACACCTAACTTAACAAATAACTTAGATGCTGTTATGGAAGTTATTAAGTTTATTTATGATAATATCATGTATGCAGAATTAAATACTAAGTCTGATTACTGTCAGGAATGTGGTTATGAAGGAGAAATTCTTTTAGATGACGACCTAGAGTGGTATTGTCCAAACTGTGGTAACAGAGATCACGATAAACTAAATGTTGCAAGAAGAACATGCGGATATATTGGTACAAATTTCTGGAACAAAGGAAGAACTCAAGAAATAAAAGAAAGAGTAATTCATATTGATAATAAGGATGCTGATCTTTAATTATGAGATATAACAAAATAAGAAAAATGGACATATCTAATGGTCCAGGAGTTAGGGTGTCAGTCTTTATGCAAGGCTGCACCTTTAACTGTAAGAATTGCTTTAATAAGGAAACCCACGATTTTAACGGTGGAAAAGAGTTTACAGATGAAATCATAGATAAGGTACTTGAATTATGTGGTAAGGATTATATTGTTGGTTTATCTATTTTAGGTGGTGAGCCAATGCATCCTAAAAACATAGATGGAACTTTAAAACTTGCAAAAAAATTCAAAGAAAAATATCCCGATAAAACCGTGTGGTGTTGGACTGGATTTTTATTTGATAGAGATTTAAAAGACAAAGAAGTATTAAATTACATAGATGTTTTAGTGGACGGAAGGTACGTAGATGAATTACACGATTTTAGATTAAAGTGGTGTGGGTCATCAAATCAAAGGGTAATAGATGTTAAAAAATCACTAAAAAAAGGTGACGTCGTATTATTAGATGAAAGAAAGTTAGTAGGAGCGTAATTATGATTAATACTAAAAAAATAAATATTAAAAAATTAGAAAATGATGCAAAGATTCCAACTTATGGAACGGATTTTTCTGCAGGCTGTGATTTGTATGCTTGTTCAAAAGAAAAAATAAGCTTTAATCCTGGTGAGACAAAACTTATTAAAACTGGAATTGCTATGGAACTACCTGAAGGTTATGCAGGTTTAATATATGCTAGAAGTGGTCTTGCAACAAAAAGAGGGCTTGCACCCGCAAATAAAGTTGGTGTAATAGACTCAGATTATCGTGGTGAGATAATGGTTGCACTTCATAATCATACTAATGAAGTAAAAGAAATAGATGCATATGAGAGAATAGCACAACTTGTTGTAACGCCATATATAAAGGCCATCTTTAATGAGGTTGATGAACTTAATGACACAATACGTGGTACAGGTGGTTTTGGTTCAACTGGTAAAAAGTAAAAGAAACGTAAATGTTTCTTTTTTTGTGATAAATAAAATTGACTTAAAATGCACACAATGATAATATGAAGATAGGTGATAATATGAAAAGAAATAAAAATGGGTTTACTTTAATAGAACTTCTTGCAGTAATAGTAATACTTGGAATAATAATGGTTATTGCAACTACTAACGTACTTAAAAATATAAATGATTCTAAGGAAAAAGCTAAGTATATGGCTGCGAAAGAAATAGTTGAGAATGCAGAAGCTTATTTTGCAACAAAAGTTACAATTGATTCTGATTTACCAAAATGTGTTTTGGTAAGTGATATTTATAACGCAGGATATTTTGAATCGGATGTTACTAATCCTAAAACAGGAGAGAATATAAAAAGTGTAAATGATTTAGCAAATCAGTCTGTATGCTTTGATAAAAATTCAACAAAACAAACGGGATACGCTTTATCTGATGGTAAATATAGTTTTGATAGTTATTATTACCAAATACAATAAAATAAAAAATACTTCAGTTAAAAAAATTGAAGTATTTTTTATTATGCTGCATTATTTTTTCTAAACTTTTTAGCTTCCTTAGCACTCATTACTACGGTTACACCATTTAAAGTAACTTTTTGCATGTTAACTTTTTGTCTCATTTTAGTTGTATTTAAAGCATGAGAACGTTTGTTTCCGAATAATGGTTTCTTATTAGATACTTTCTTAGCCATATTTAATTCCTCCTTAAAGTGCGTGTTTGCTATCTAACTTTACCATATTATGGCTAATTAGTCAAATTAAAATAGGAAAAAACGTCTTTTTGTAGTAAAATATTATTAGAAGAAAGTGGTGATGCTTATGAACTATACTCCTTTATGGATAAAGACGGATTATTCTATATTATCTAGTTTAATAAAGATAGATGATTTAATAAGCACACTAAAGAGTTTAGAAATTAAAAGTGCTGCAATATGTGATGATAATTTATATGGTGCAATGGAGTTTTATACTAAATGTATTAAAAATGATATTAAGCCAATTATAGGTCTTGAAGTTAATTTAGAAGAAACAATTTTATTATATGCTAAAAATTATGCTGGTTACCAAAATCTGTGTAACATAATGACTCTTTTAAACGAGAAAAAATTAACATATGAAAACATTGTAAATTACATTAATGATATAATCGTGGTGCTTCCTTTTGAATCAAAAGAAAAAGAAGAATATTTTAAGGATTATACCAGTGATGTATTTATTGGATACAAAGATTTGATACAAGAAAAAATGATAAGTGGTAATAAAGTTTATGTAAATAAAACGCTTACAATAGATAAAGAAAACACAAAGTATTTAAAATATTTATACAAAATAAAAGATGAAACCTTTGATTTAAATTATGACGTAAGTTTAAAAAGAAATGTGGGTATAGATGCTGTTAAAACAACAAGTTATATTAGTGCTAACTGTAATTTAACAATTCCTAAAAAGGATGATTTGTTGCCTGTTTTTAATGATGATCCATCATTTGATGAGAAAAAATACCTAACTAATCTATGTATAATTGGTCTTAAAAAAAGACTTAACAATAAAGTTCCTTTAAAATATGCTGAAAGATTAAAATATGAACTTTCCATAATAACAAGATTAAACTTTTGTAACTATTTTTTAGTTGTATGGGATTATGTTAAATATGCAAAGAAAAATAAAATAATGGTAGGTCCAGGTAGGGGTTCTGCGGCATCAAGTCTTGTTTCATATTCGCTTGGAATAACTGATATAGATCCACTTAAGTATGATTTGTTATTTGAAAGATTTTTAAATCCTGATAGGGTTACAATGCCTGATATTGATATAGATTTTGATGCTGAAAGAAGAGAAGAAGTAATAAAATATGTAGAAGATAAATATGGTAAATCACGTGTATCTGGAATAATTACTTTTTCTAATTTGCTTGCAAAACAAGTTATAAGAGATGTTGCTAGAATATTTGATGTAAGTGGTTTTAAAATTGATAATTTACTTAAAAACTTTGATGATAAAAAAGATTTGTCTTACCAGTTAAAAAACATAAACGTAAAAAGAATTTTAAATGATGATGAAGTTCTAAGAAAGATATATGATATATCACTTCATTTAGAAGGACTTAAAAGACATGTTTCTAAACATGCTGCAGGGGTTATTATATCGAGTAAAAAATTATCTGATTATGTTCCTTTAGCTCTTGATTCAGATGGTTCATATATATGTGGATACACAATGAATTATATAGAGGACTTAGGGCTTTTAAAAATGGACTTTTTAGGTCTTAAAAACCTTACTATAATAGATAGAGTAATAAAAAAAGCAAACATTAAATTCAGCGATATACCACTTGATGATAAAAGTACGTATGATTTATTTAAAAACGGTAATTTAGATGGGGTATTCCAGTTTGAGTCACAGGGAATGAAAAAGTTTATAAGTAATTTAAAACCAGAAAACATAAATGATTTAGTAGCAGCAGTTGCACTTTTTAGACCGGGACCTATGGAAAACATAGATACGTATGTTAAAAGACGTCATAATCTTCAGAAGATATCATATATTAATGAAGATTTAAAAGATATATTATCTTCTACTTGTGGAATAATTGTATATCAAGAACAAATAATGCAAATAGCAAGAAAGATGGCTGGTTTTTCTTATGCTAAGGCAGATGAATTAAGACGTGCTATGAGTAAGAAAAAAGAAGATTTGTTATTATCATATAAGGATGACTTTATATCAGGCGGGTTAAGCTATGGTTATGATGAAAAAACGTTAAACGAAGTATATAATCTAATACTTAAATTTGCTAATTATGGATTTAATAAAGCACACTCTGTTAGTTATGCAATAATTGGCTATAAAATAGCATATTTAAAGGTACATTATTCAGTTTATTTTGAAACAGAGCTTTTAAATAATAGTATTTCATCATCAAATAAAACTAAGAGTATAATTGATGAATGTAAAAGCCTTGGAGTAGAAGTTACAGGCCCAATTATAAATATATCAACAGATAAATATAACGTTATAGAAGATAAGTTAGTTCTTCCTTTATCTCTCATAAAAGGAATAGGGGTATTAACCGCTAAAGAAATAGTAAGAGAAAGAGATTTAAACGGAAGTTTTACTTCATATTTAGATTTTGTTAGAAGATGCTATAAATTAGGACGTGATGTTTTAAAAAATATTATATTATCAGGAGCTTTAGATTCGTTTGGAAAAACTAGAAAGACTTTAATAGAAAACTTAAATGATGCGATTAATTATGCTGATCTGTGTAATGATTTAGATGAGAGTTTAGTTTTAAAACCAGAATTAAAGGAGTATGATGAATACTCAAAAGACGAACTAACAAAGCATGAGGTTGCCTTATTTGGTTTTTACATAAGTAATCATCCAACTAGCAAATACATAACAAAATCAAGCATAACAACTAATATTTTAGATAAATATTTTGATAAAAATATAAGCATGGTTTTATACATTGAAAGAAAAAAAGAAATTGATACAAAAAGAAATGAAAAAATGATGTTTTTAAATGCTAGTGATTCATATGGAACCGTAGAACTAGTTATGTTCCCTAAAACTTATAATAAATTTTTTAATATACCAATTCCTGGAGTTTATAAAGTAAAGGGTAAGGTGGAAAAGAGATTTTCTCGCCTTCAACTTGCACTTTTTGATGTGAAGCGAGTATAAGCATGTTTAAAATGGAAGAATTTAAAAAAATAAATACAGAAATAATATAATAAATAACAAAATTATCTAAGGAAAAACAAAGGATATCAAACAATTTTTTAAGAACTTTACATTAATATGATGGCAAAGTTCTTTTTTTTATTTGTTTTTGTTATAATTATTAAGAGGTAGATAAAATGAGAATAGGAGTAGACATAGATAACGTACTTTCTAATTTTGATGAAGTACTTAAAGAGCAATATTTGAAACATGATAAAGAACTTGGTGGACGTGGTATTGTAAATAAAAACGTATACATTAAACATGCGTTTGATTGGGATTATGAATATGAAAGAAAGTTTTATTTAGATAATATAGAATATTTTGCATCACTTTTAAAACCAATAAATAATTGCCAAAAGTATATAAGAAAATTAAAAGAAGAAGGAAATGAAATATATATAATAACTGGAAGAGATAATGGAGAGTATAGCAATCCTTATAATATGACTGTTAACTGGCTTAAGGAAAACAATATTTATTATGATAAATTATTTTTAGTTGATGCATACGATAGTCATTCTAAAACAAAGATATGCCTTAAATATAATATAGATGTTATGATAGATGATTCTAAGAGAATATTAAAAGATATAACTGATTTTGGATTAAGAGCGATTATTATGGATACTTTGTATAACAAAGATTCAAAAGAATTTGAAAGAGTACGTTCCTGGAAAGAAATCTATGATAAACTTTCAAATAAAAAAGTAAACGTAATATTAGATACCGATACGTATAATGAATGTGATGATCAGTTTGCTTTATCATATTTAATAAAATCAAAAGATATATTTAACATAGAAGCAATTACGGTTGCACCATTTTCTCTTTTGTCAAAAAATGTTAGTGTTAAAAAAGGACAAGAGTTAAGTTATAAAGAAATTTTAAAAATATGTAATTGGCTTAATTTTGATTATGATAATAAAGTGTTTAAAGGCTCTATGGATTATATGCAAAATGGATATGATGAAGATAATGATGCGGTTAATAAAATAATAGAAGTGGCGCAAAAAAATGATAAGACTTATATAATGGCAATAGGTGCTATTACAAATGTTGCACTTGCTATAAAAAAAGAACCTAAAATAATCGATAGAATAGAAATTATTTGGTTAGGTGGAAATGAACCTGACTATAAAGATAACCTAGAATTTAATTTTAAACAGGACGTTAAGGCGGTTAAAACGGTATTTGATTCGGACGTAAAATTAACCATTCTTCCTTGCCACAACGTTGTTAATAACCTTATGATAGACGTTAATACTTTGAAAGATAAATTAGAAAATAAATCAGAATTATGTAATTATTTGATGGATAGATTTTACAATGATGGATATCACGGAGTCCAAAACAAAAGAGTAATTTGGGATATATCTGTTATTGCTTATATGATAAATAAAGCCTGGTTTGAAACAAAAGATATTTGTTGTCCGATAATAAAAGATGATACTTCATATGAACCTACTAATAATAAACGTATGATAACTTTTGTTACTAAATTAGATAGAGATAAAATATATGAAGACTTATTTAAAAGGTTAGTGGAAGATAAATGAGAGTTGTTAAATAAATTGTTAGTAAAATTTTAACGTCGATAATATTGTATTAGGAAGTGATAATAATGAATAAAATAGATTTAAATAAAATTAAGGTAGTTATATTTGATTTTGACAATACACTTGCAACTCATAAAGATTTTGATTTTGCAAAACATCGTAATAAGGATAAGGAAACGCGTTTAAATTATTATATAAATGCATATTTATATCCGGATACTTTTTATGAAACAATAGAACCTTGCACCAGAAATGAAGCATTGTATAAACTTGCAAACATATTAAAAGATAAAAATGCTAATTTATATTGTGTATCTGGCATGAGATTTTCTTTTCATTTGAAAGCTAAAGAAAACTTTATTAATAAACATTATGGAAATTATATAAAGTTATTTTCTTGTAAATCACAGGATGAAAAATGTGATGCAGTTAGAATTATTAGAGCTATAAATAATTGTAATTTAGATGAGATGTTATTTATTGATGAACAAAAAAGAAATTTAAAACGTTTTAGAAGAATGGGAATAAATGCAATGTCACCAATTGATGTTGAAAATTTATTAGATAAAGAGGTGTGATTATGAAATTAACAAGTAAGGAAGCAAAATAGTTATTAGAAATTGAAAGAAAAAGTGCGACAGATGATAGATGGATCAATCACTGTTTATGTGTTGGAGATAGTGCGGGTATTATAGCAAAAGCGTTAAAAGAAAAAGGATATGACGTTGACGTAGATAAAACCATAACGCTTGGTTATTTACATGACATTGGTAAGTATAACGGAGAATCTCATGGACATGTTATGAGGGGGTATGAGTATTTAAAAAGTAAAGGATATGATGAAGAGTATGCTAATATATGTTTAACTCACTCGTATTTAAATAATGATTTAATTTGTACTGCGGGAGGGGTGCCAAATCCGGATAACAATCCGTTTTTAGCAAATTTTATAAAAAATCATACGTACACTATGGAAGAAAAACTAATAAATTTATGTGATTTAATGTGTCCACAAGGTGGTAAAGTTTTTACTATAGATAAAAGATTAATAGATATTATGATTAGAAGAGGAGCATATTCTAATACGCAATATCACATAAAAGAAACGTATAAATTAAAGGAGTACTTTGATAATTTACTTGGATATAATTTATATGATTTATTCCCGGAAATAAAGGAAAATTTATAATTCTTATAAAACTAGATTAAATCTAGTTTTTTTGTTATAATTTAATGGGTGATAAAAATATGGAATTATTAGATAAATTTAATATTAAAACAAATAATATGCATATTTATGATACAGCCTTTTCACATTCATCATATTGTAATGAACATGACTCTTTAGAAGATTACCAAAGACTTGAGTTTTTAGGTGATAAAGTTTTAGATTTAATTATGAGTGATTATCTTTATAATAAGTTTGATTATGAAGAGGGAAAAATGACTAAAATAAGGTCAATGTATGTATGTGAAAATGCTTTATATGAATATGCTAAACTTTTGGATTTTCCTAAATATGTAAAAGTAGGAAAGGGAGAAGAAGCACAAGGCGGAAGATATAGGAAAGCAACACTTGCGGATATGTTTGAATCCTTTTTAGGAGCAGTGTACCTAGATCAAGGATATCCTAAAGCAAGGGAAATAGTGTATGATGTTGTTATTCCGTTTATTGAAGATAAACCAGAAACATTTTTTATGGATTATAAATCTAATTTACAAGAGATGGTTCAAACTACTAAAAAGTCAGTAACCTATGAACTTGTAAAAGAAGAAGGACCAGCTCATGATAGAACCTTTACCATGAACGTAATAGTAGATGGTATAGTACTAGGTACTGGAACAGCAAAATCTAAAAAAGAGGCAGAACAAGAGGCAGCTCATCAAGCGTTAGAGAAAAAAGCCACTATAAGAAGGAGCGAAAAGTAATGTATTTAAAAGAGATTCGTACATCAGGCTTTAAGTCGTTTGCGGAAAAAACTAAAATAGAACTTAATAAAGGAATAGCGGGTGTTGTAGGACCAAACGGAAGTGGTAAAAGTAACATAGTAGATGCCGTACGCTGGGTATTAGGTGAGCAATCAGTTAAACAATTACGTGGTGAAGGCTTAATGAGCGACGTTATTTTTTCTGGTAGTAAATCAAGACGTGCAGCGCAATCGGCCAGCGTAACTTTAGTATTTGATAATACTGATAAATATTTACCATTAGATTATACTGAAGTATCCATTAAAAGATGTATTTATAAAACGGGTGAAAATGAGTATTACCTAAATAACGAAAAGGTAAGACTAAAAGACATTCAAGATTTATTGGTTGATACTGGTGTTAACAAAGAGTCATTTAACATAATATCACAAGGTGATATAGGTGCAATTTTATCTAATAAACCAGAAGAAAGAAGAATAATATTTGAATCTGCTGCGGGTACCTTAAAGTATAAGAAAAGAAAAGATGAAGCTTTAAGAAAACTAGATAGAACGCATGATAATATGTCACGTGTAAACGATATTATATTAGAGCTTGAAACAAGTATAGCACCATTAAAAAAACAAAGTAGTGATGCAAAAAAGTATTTAGAAAATAAAAGTAAGTTAGATGAGGTTGAAGTATCTTTAATAGTAAGTGAAGTAGATAAGATAAATGCAGAATACCAACTAAATAAACATAAGATAAATGAATTATCAGAAGATGTAATAAAATTAGAAAAAGATAGTAATGTTTCTTCATCAAAAGTAGAAGAACTAAAACTTATTCAAACTAAAAAAGAAGAAGAACTATATAAAATGCAATCTCTTTTAACTAAAAAAGTAGAAGAGGCAAGGGATTTACTTGGTAAGAAAGATCTTATCGTAGAAAGACAAAAATACGATGCTAAAGATAGCAAGGTACACGATAACTTAGTTAATATAAAAGAATCTATTTTGAAAAAAGAAAATGAAATGTTTGGTATTAAAAACACAATAGAAATATTAAATAAAAAAGTAAATTCTGCAGTTTTAAAATTAAACGAAAAAGAAGAAGAATTTATAAGTGTAAGAAAAACTCATGATGATAACGAAAATATTTTAAATAAACAAAACAGATTAGAAAACGAAACTAAATATAAAATTGAAATGCTAAAAAATGCAATTGAAAATAATTCAGGCCTTCCTTTTGCTGTTAAAAACGTTTTAGATAATCCTAAACTTTCTGGTATTCATAATGTTATAGGTGCTTTAATTGAAACTGATAGAGAGTATACCACTGCAATATCAACAGCACTTTCATCATCTTCTAACTTTATAGTGTGTGATGATGAGTTTTGTGCTAAAGAAGCTATTAATTTCTTAAAAGTAAATAAATTTGGTAGAGCAACATTTTTCCCACTTAACATAATAAAGAAAAGAGAAATTGATAGGGATACATATAGGATTTTAAAAGATTTAAGTGAGTTTATAGGTGTTGCATCAGATTTAGTAAGATATGAATCAACATATGATAACATAATAAAAAATCAACTTGGAACAACCATAGTAGTTAGTGATATAGATAGTGCAAATAAAGTAGCAAGAAAAATAAATTATAGATATAAAATAGTTACGTTAGAAGGGGAATTACTTCATCAAGGGGGTTCTTTAACAGGTGGTAATACTAAAGCTACAACTAATTTAATAGCTCAGAAACATGACTTAGAAGATAATTTAAAGTATTTAGAAAATTTACAAATAAAAAGATCAGAAATAGAAGAAGCTATAAATAAAAATGATGATTTGTACAAAATGGTTTTAGAAGAAAGAAATAAATTATTAGAAGAAAAAACGAATTATGAAATATCACTTAAGTTTGAATCGGAAAGATATAATTTATTTTCTGAAGAATTAGAAAAACTAAAAACAGAAAGTAAAACTTTAGATGAACTAGAAAGTGGAACACTTTCTAAAGAAGAAGAAAAAATAGTAGAAGAATACTATGAAAAAGAAAAAGAAAAAAATGAATTATCACTTAAAATAGATTCATTAAAATCAGAGATAACGGATTATAAAGATACAATATTTACCATGGAAAAGAATAATAAATTAAATAACCAAGAATATTATTCTAAAACAAAAGAATTAAAAGATTTAGAAATAAAGGTAAATAGAGCAGACGTTATGTTAGATAACTTACTTAATACATTAACAGAAGATTATTCTATGACTTTTTCTAATGCTAAAGCTAATTATTTCCTTGATATGGATCCTAAAGAGGCAAGAGAAATAGTAGATAAATGTAAGGCTGAAATTAAAAAATTAGGTGACGTAAATGTAGGCGCTATAGAAGAGTATGAAAGAGTTTCAAAAAGATATGAATTCTTAACTGCACAAAAATCTGACTTAGAAAAAGCAGAAGATACTATTTTAGAAATAATAAAAGAATTAGATGGAATAATGAAAGAAAAGTTCTTAGAAACTTTTGATGTTATTAAAGTTAAGTTTAAAGAGGTATTTAAAAAGTTATTTTCTGGTGGGGATGCTGAGCTTAAATTAACTAATCCAGAAGATGTTTTAACAACTGGTATAGATATTAAGGCACTACCTCCAGGAAAAACACTAAGACATATTTCACTTTTATCAGGTGGTGAAAAAACATTAACTGCAATATCACTTTTATTTGCAATATTAGAGACAAGACCAGTTCCATTTTGCATTTTAGATGAGGTTGAAGCAGCACTTGATGAAGTAAACGTAGATAACTTTGGAAAATTCTTGAATGAATTTAAAAATAAAACACAATTTATTGTAATTACCCATAAGAAGAAAACTATGGAATACGCTGATGTTTTATATGGCATTACAATGCAAGAGTCTGGTGTATCTAAACTTGTAAGCGTAAAGTTAGAAGATATAAAAGATGACAAGGAAAGTTAATTTATTGACCAATTCATATTTAAACTGGTATACTGATTATATAAGAAAGGAGTTTATGTTATGGCTAAATTTTGCAGAGAATGCGGAAAAGAATTAGAAGAAAATAGCAAATTTTGTAAGAATTGTGGTACAAAAATAGAAGAAGAAAAAACAGAAGAGGCTAACACATCAAATGAAAATACTAATGAAAGTGCAGCAAGTAATGCAGGCACAAACGTAACTTATAACCAAACTTACGTAACTAAAAAGAGTAATGGTATGGCAATTGCAGGATTTGTAATATCACTTGTTTCACTTTTATGCTGTGGATATTCGTCTTGGTTAGGATTAATTTTCTCTATAATTGGACTTGTTAATGCTAATAAAAACGAAGGTGAAGGAAAAGGACTTGCAATAGCAGGTATTGTAATTAGTTCAATATTACTTATAATAATTGTATTATTAACTATATTTGGAGTTATGGCATCTGTTACTGATGATGTTTCTTCTAATTTAAATTTACCAACATATTAAACTATGATAATTCATAGTTTTTTTAAAATAATATGAAAAAAAGAATATTAAACGTACTAATAGGAATTATTTTACTTTCACTTTTATTACTAATTACAATTAAAGTACTTGATCTTATACATTTTAAATGTATATTTAGAAAATTATTTAATATTTACTGTGCGGGATGTGGTACAACTAGAATGATAAAATGCATTTTGCACCTTAAATTAAAAAAAGCATTTATGTATAATCCATTTATGTTTATCTTACTAATTCTATTTTTGATATACTTAAGTTATTTTATAGTACTTTATATAAAAACTGGTAAGAAGGCATTTTTGAGTTATAAAATATTAATGGTTTTAGCTATTACATTGTTAATTTATATGTTACTTAGAAACATACCACAATTATATTTTTTAAGACCATGAAAAAAGCAGGATTTAAAATCCTGTTTTTATATTGGTCTATATTTATCAGCATCTTTAAAAGGATTTTTCTTATTAATTTTATCAAAGAATAAAATTCCTTCTAAATGGTCCATTTCATGTTGAACACAAACTGCTAAGTCTTCTCTAAGACGCATGGTAAACTTGTTGCCATCCATATCATAAGCTTCAACCGTTACTCTTGCATACCTTGGAACTATTCCTACAACCTCGCGGTTAACACTAAGACATCCTTCACCTTGTTCAACATATATCATCTCAGTGCTATTGCTTATTATTTTTGGATTTGCAAAGAAGTAGTTTTTAAATGTTCCATCATCTTTTTCTTCAACTATTACGAACCATCTTTTTAAGATTCCTATTTGAACGGCACTCATTCCCCAACCAGCTCTTAAGTCATACTTTTTAGCATATTCTTCAATTTGGCTATATTTTAAGTAGGTCATAACATCATTAATAGTATCTTTTTCTTCTTTGCTAAGTGGGAAAGTAACTTCCTTACTTATCATTCTTAATCTTTTATCTTTTTCATCTAATATTTTAAAATTTCTAAACATAATATCACCACACTTCTAAACACAAGATATTCTACCATAAAAAAAGAGGAAAGTAAAACTTTCCTTAGTTATTTCCTAACCATCTAGCACCGATTACTATAACAAGTAAAATAAATAGAACTAATATAATTGCAGAACCATATCCAGCTGATTGGTTTGAACCATATTGTGGATACATATATCCTCCGCAGCAAGGAGAATTATATCCGTATCCACCTTGATATCCATAATAATACATAAGTTTTGCCTCCTTTTAATTTGTCTACTATAGTTTACTCTAAATGTAAATAATGTGTTATATAAAACACCTATATTAAAAAAATAAAAAAAATGTGGTATACTTTTTATGATAGGTGATTACATGAAAAGAATAATTAATAAAATAGATAAACCATTATTTGTAATAACCATTATTAGTTTGATTTTCGGACTTTTAATGGTAGGGAGCGCTTCTTCACTTAAAGCTTACATGGCAAAAAGTGATAGTTATTTTTATTTCAAAAGACAATTATTTTTTATAATCATTGGTTTTATAGGTTCACTTTTTGTTCTTAAAATTCCAATAAAAACGTATAAGAAATACATAGGAATACTTGTTGTTGGAATAATAGGGGCACTTGTTTATGTTTTACTTAAAGGAGAGGTAAGTAACGGTATTACAGGTTGGCTTTTTATTGGAGGATTTGGTATTCAGCCAAGTGAATTTGCTAAAACGATATTGATTTTATTTTTAGCAGTTACATTTGAAGCATTACTTAAGGTTAGAAACTTAAGCAACGTTGGAAAAGTTTTACCATTTATAGTACCACTTATATTTATATTTTTAATATTTGAGCAGCCTGACTTCGGTACGATGATGGTTTTAGTAGGTATTACCGGAGTAATATTTTTTATGGTTCCATATGATAAAAAAACTAAATTAGTTATGGTTTCATTTACGCTTATATCAGTACTTATTTTAGCTCTTGTAATGAGTATTACCGGAAAAGGACTTAGTGATTCTCAAAAAAGCAGATTTAATTTTAAAGATCCTTGTACAAGGTATAGAGAAAAAACAGGATATCAGGTATGTAACGGATATATTGCAATAAATAGTGGTGGTCTTTTAGGAAGTGGATATGGTAATAGTAAACAAAAATACTTATATTTACCTGAGGCTCATACTGATTTTATCTTTGCAATTATAATAGAAGAAATGGGACTTTTAGTTGGAATATTAATAATACTTTCATATTTTATTATGATATGGAGAATTTTAATGATAGGTAAAAGGGCATATAACCTTCAAGGTAGTATAATCTGTTATGGTGTTGCAACTTATCTTGCACTTCACGTTATGATTAATTTAGGTGGTGTATTAGGTGTTATACCTCTTACTGGTGTACCACTTCCGTTTTATTCATATGGTGGGTCATTTATGATAAATTTACTCATTTGTTTAGCACTTGTACAAAGAGTATCAGTAGAAAATAAAATATTTGAACAAAGACACATAGTTAGATAAATAACTAGTGTCTTTTTAAGTTATAAGCCTACACTTAATATTTTTAATTTAATATTTTATTAATAGGAGGGTAAGGCATATGGTTAATTATATTAGTAATTTAAATCCTGTTTTACAGGCATTTATTGCAGCGTTATTTACTTGGATGGTAACAATATTAGGTGCTGCTATTGTATTTTTCTTTAAGAAAGTAAATAAGAATATATTAGATGCAATGTTAGGTTTTGCAGCGGGAGTTATGATTGCAGCATCATTTTGGTCATTATTATCACCATCAATAGATATGGCACGTAATCTTAAAATGATTCCTTGGTTAGTATCTTTTTTAGGATTTTTCTTAGGTGGAGTACTTTTATTTATAGGGGATAAAGTATTTGATAAAATGGATAAGAAAAGAAATAAAGGTACTAAAAAAAGTTTTAAAAGATGTTTATTGTTAGTATTTTCAATAACACTTCATAATATTCCAGAAGGACTTGCGGTAGGTGTTTCATTTGGAAGTGCAACATATGGTCTTAATGGTGCAACACTTGGAGCAGCATCATTGTTAGCACTTGGAATTGGTCTTCAAAATTTCCCAGAAGGAACTGCTGTTTCAGTACCACTTAGAACGGAAGGAATGTCTAGATTAAAATCATTTTTTTATGGCTCATTAAGTGGAATAGTAGAACCTATTTCAGCTGTTATAGGAGCTCTTTTAGTTTTAAAGGTTAGATTTCTATTACCATTTTTACTTGCTTTTGCAGCAGGTGCAATGATATATGTAGTAGTTCAAGAATTAATACCAGAAAGTCAATCTAATAAGAAAAAAAACGTAATGGCATTATTTACGTTAATAGGTTTTTCAATAATGATGATTTTAGATGTTGCTTTTGGATAGAAACAGGTAGCTTACATAAGCTGCTTTTTTTATGTAGTTTCATAAATTTTTAATTTTTTTAGTTTTTTTAGGGATTTTTAGGGGGTATTTTGAAAAAATGTCTAACTATAGATATGAGAGGACCTAATAGTTTGGGTAGTTATGCTTTCTGCTTTTTATTTTTTTAATAGAAAGTGGGGTGATAATTATGAAGAAAGAAAATAGATTTCTTAAAATAATTATTCTTCTTTTACTATTAATATTAGTACTACTAATATTTAAAATATAAAAGAAACAGCATATGCCCAAATAGTTAAGGGGATATGCTGTTTCCATAAAACAACTATGGAAAGCAAACTAACCTTTATTGTTAGGTTCTTTCACTAATTAAATTATACAAGATTAGTTTATTTATGTAAAGTAGTTTTGTATAAGAAGGAGCCTAATAGTTTGGGTAGTTATGCTTTCCACTTTTTATTTTTTTTAAAATAGAAAGTGAGGTGATAATTATGAAGAAAGAAAATAAATTTCTTAAGATAATTATTCTTCTTTTACTATTAATATTAGTACTACTAATATTTAAAATATAAAAGAAACAGCATATGCCCAAATAGTTAAGGGGATATGCTGTTTTCACAAATCAATTGTGGAAAGCAAACTAACCTTTATTGTTAGGTTCTTTCACTAATTAAATTATACATAATTAAATTAATTATGTAAATGGTATTTGAATAAAAAAAGAAAGGAGAGAAAAAATGATTTATCTAATAAAAAAATACCTAAAGTATATTATAACGTTTTTTGTATGCATAATAGCCTTTACGTTTATCTATGCATATACAAAAGATAAAAAAGAGGTTAATACTAATAGCGTTAAAAAACTATCAATTACCAAGGCAGAAAAAATAAAGGAAAGTAAGACTGACGATAAAGAAAAGACTGTTTTCGTTGACGTTAAAGGTGCGGTTAATATGCCTGGTGTTTATGAACTTAATGATGGAAAAAGAATAATTGATGCTATTAACATGGCTGGTGGATTAGCGGATAACGCAAATACTATAAATATTAATTTAAGTAAGAAGTTAACTGATGAGATGTACATAGTAATTTATACAAAAAACGAAGTAGCAAATTATAAAAAAACTTCATCTGGCAAAATAGAGTGTGCCTCAAACGAATGCGTATGTCCTGATACTAATAATGATGGGTGCATTAAAAAAAGCACTACTAAATCTAGTGATAAAACGTCATCAAATAAAGAGACTAATGGGAAAGTATCAATTAATACGGCAAGTAAAGAAGAGCTTATGACTTTATCTGGGATAGGTGAGGCTAAGGCTGAAAAAATAATTAGTTATAGAAATGAAAATGGTTTATTTAATGCACTTGAAGACATAAAAAACGTATCTGGTATAGGTGATGCATTATTTGAAAAGATAAAAGATAACATAACCTTATAATGAAGAAAAACATTTATTTTTTAATTATTTTACTATGTAGTATATCTTTTATTAGAGTTTTGTTTACCTTAAATGAAGAAAATATCCACATAAGTAAAGATTTGAATATTTCTGCAATAGTAACTAAGATAAAAAAGGATAAAGAAAAAACTGTTATAGATGTTAGGCGTGGTAAAAAATATAGAATAACGTTTTATAAACAGATAAACGTTAACTTAGGAGATAAAGTTTTAATTAGCGGAAAGTTTAATACACCTAAATCTAATACTGTTTTTAATACGTTTAATTATAGAAAATATCTTTTATCAAAGAAAATTATATTAGTTAGTAATGAAGCTAGTATAACTATAAAACATAAGAATAAAAATCCGTTTTATAGTTTTAAAACATCTATTAAAAATCATATAGAAAAATATAAAAGTAAGGCATATTTAAAAGCCTTTATAATGGGTGATACATCACTTATTGAAGAAGATATAATGTCTAACTATAAAATGCTTGGTATAAACCATCTTTTTGCTATTTCTGGTATGCATGTTTCAGTGTTTGTTTTCTTAATAAATAAATTACTAAAAAAATATAAAGCAAAAGATATAATTATAATCTTATTTTTACTTTTGTTTTTGTTTATAACAGATTATAGTGAGTCACTTTTAAGATGCAGTAATTTTTTTATTATTTCATACTTAAATAAATTATTAAAACTAAATATAAAAAACATATATTTAATTTTAATTTCAGCTTTTTTTCTTTTGCTTATTAATCCATATTTAATTTATAGTATAGGATTTTTGTTTTCTGTTATTATAACGTTTTTTATTCTAGCATCTAGTAATTTATTAAAGGATAAAACTTATTTAAAAAAATTATTTATAATGTCTTTAATATGTTTTTTAGCATCCGTACCAATTCTTTCATTTTACTTTTACAAGATTAACTTACTTACTATAGTATTTAATATGATTTTTATTCCACTTGTTTCATATTTGATATTTCCACTTGGTCTTATAACGTTTTTTTTATATCCACTAGATAATATATATATGTTTTTTATAAATTTGTTAGAAGGTTTAAGTAGTTTTTTTCAAAATATTAATTTTTTATCATTTGTAATAGCAAAACCAAATATTTTTGTAATACTTATTTACTATATAATTTTATTTTTATCCATAAAAAGAAACCGGAAATTATTAATAATTTATTTTATAGTTTTACTTATTAATATAAATATTAAGTACTTTATAAGAGATGCTTCGGTGACTTTTCTTGATGTTGGTCAAGGAGATTCTAGCGTAATTATACTTCCTTTTGGTAAAACCATTTTAATTGATACTGGTGGGCTTTATTTAAGTAGATATAACATATCAAAAAACAAAACTGTTCCGTATTTAAATTCACTTGGAATAAGTAAAATTGATCTACTTATTTTAACACATGGAGATTATGATCATATTGGAGATACCATAAATTTACTTAATGAAATAAAAGTTGATGAAGTTTTATTTAATAATGATTCTTTTAATGATACTGAAAATAAAATAATTAAAGTTTTAGATAAGAAAAACATAAGGTATAGCAAAAACAGTTGGGATTTTAAAAAAATCAAAGACTTATATTTTTTAAACACAAAAATGTACGATAATGAAAACGATAATTCTACGGTTGTTTATTTTACATATGAAAATTTTAGTTTTCTTTTTACTGGAGATGCTTCAAAAGAAAGAGAAGAAGATATAATGGAAAATTACAATATAAAAGATGTTTCCTTTTTAAAGGTGGGGCATCATGGATCTAAAACAAGCACTGGTTCTAGCTTTATAAAAAAAATAAATCCTAAATATTCTATTATTAGTGCTGGAGAAAATAACAGGTATGGTCATCCAAATAACGAGGCATTAAAAAATTTAGCTAATTCAAAAATATATAGAACAGATTTAGATGGAAGTATTGAGATTAAATTAAATAAAAATGGTTATAGAATTAGGACGTGTCCACCATAGGAAGGAGAAATTTAAATGAATGAACTAAAAGAATATACAGAAAAAATGTTTGAAGATATAAAACATATTGATGAAAATGGTAATGAGTATTGGTATGCAAGGGAATTAATGAAAGTATTGGAGTATAAAGAATGGAGAAAGTTTAATAAAGTAATTCAAAAAGCTATGGAAGCTTGTAACGGAAGTAATTATTATATTTTGGACCATTTTGTCCTTGAAGACAAAATGGTTAGCATTGGTTCAAATACAAAGAGAAATATAAAAGATTATAAATTATCGAGATATGCTTGCTATCTAATAGTTCAAAACTGTAATCCTAGAATAACAATTATTGCTCTTGCCCAAACTTATTTTGCCATTCAAACTAGAAAACAAGAATTATCTGATAATGAATATAATGCGCTTACAGAAGATGAGAAAAGAATATATAGGAGAAATCAAGTAAGAAAAGGAAATTACAATTTAAATAAAACAGCAATTAATAGTGGGGTAAAAGACTTAGCTAGATTTCATAATGCTGGATATAAAGGATTATATAATGGTGAATCTGCAAATGATATTTTTAAAAGAAAGAAATTAAGATATAGAGAAGATATATTAGATAATATGGAAAGTGAAGAACTTGCGGATAATATATTTAGAATTGCACAAACGGATGCAAAATTAAAAAGAGATAATGTAGATAATGAATATACTGCAAATTCAGTTCATTATGAAATAGGTAAAATAGTAAGAAAGGCAATTAAAGAAGCAGGAGGAACTATGCCAGAAGATTTACCAACACCGAATAAGAGCTTGAAAGAATTAGAAAAAGAAAATAAAAATAATATAAAACTTCAAAATGTTTGTAAGGATTTAGAAAAATATACTTAATAAAATGTATATTTTTAAAGATAAAACGTATATTAAAAATGTTGTATTTAAAAAATATGGTTAACAAATTAGATTGTAAACCATATATTATTGTAGAACGCTTCAGCATGCAAAAGCGTTTTTAGATAGATTTGGGGAAACAAAAAAAGAGAAATTAGTGTTGTTTCTCCTTTTTTTATTTAAATGTATATATTTTAAAACTTTCTATAAAGACCGATTGCTTTTCCTAAAATGGTACAATTAGGAAGTATTATTGGTGCCATTGTATCATTTTCCGGCTGCAATCTTATGTGAGTTGCTTCCTTATAAAATCTTTTTAGCGTAACTTCATTTTCCATTGTCATAGCAACTACTATATCACCATTTCTAGCTACGTTTTGTCTTTGAACGATTACTATATCACCATCAAATATACCGGCGTTAATCATACTTTCGCCGCTTACTTTTAAAGTAAATACCTCTTCATTATTTGGGATTAAGTACGTAGGTAAGCTAAAATATTCATCTGGAGTTTCTATAGCTTCAATAGGAGAGCCAGCGGTTATTTTACCAAGTAATGGTACTTGTGCTACATCTTCATTTAAGTATTCGTTATTTCCGACAATTTCAAGTGATCTATATTTTGAATTTGTTTTTTTTATGTATCCTTTAGCTTCTAGAGCTGTTATGTGAGACTGAATAGTTGCAGGTGAGTTAAGCCCTAAAGCTGCTCCTATTTCCCTTACAGCAGGTGGGTATCCGTGGTTTGCAACATAACTTTTTATATAATCTAATACGTCTTTTTGACGATTTGTCAATTTTTCCATAATGCCTCCCTTTTTAAATTACATTTATATAATATCATACTTACTTTACATTGTCAAACACTTGTTCGTTTTTTATATTGACACATACGTTTGTTCGTGATACAATTTAACTGTAATTAAACTTTAGAGAAAAGGAAGTGGTTTTGATGAAATTTTTTAAAGGTTATAAAGGAGTAGCTCTAATTTATTTGGTTCTAACAATAATAAACGTAGTTTGGATTGTTAACTATGAGAAACCATCTAGTGAAAAACAAGTAAGTGCTACAAGGGATGTTGTTTTAAATTCCTAATTATTTATTGATAAATAACCCGTTTTGTCTTATAATTAATTTAAAGATAAGAAAGGGTGTTTTTTTATGAATGATGAAAAAATAATTAATGCTATAAAAGCAATATCGATAGCAGAAATATCTAAAGCACAAAGTGGTCATCCTGGAATAGCACTTGGAGCAGCTCCAATACTATACACTTTATATAACAAACATATGAACATTGATGTAACAGATGATAAATGGATTAATAGAGATAGATTTGTTATGTCAGCGGGACATGGCTCAGCGCTTTTATATGCTACACTTTACATGTCAGGATTTAATTTATCAATTAATGATTTAAAGAATTTTAGACAAATAGATTCTATAACTCCGGGACATCCAGAATATGGTATAACACCAGGAGTTGATGCGTCAACTGGCCCTTTAGGACAAGGAATAGCAAATGCAGTAGGTATGGCAGCAGCGGAAAAATACTTATCCGAAAAATTTAATAACCTATTAGATTATAAGGTTTACGTGCTATGCGGGGAAGGAGATTTAATGGAAGGAATCTCTTATGAAGCTTGCTCACTTGCTGGAAACTTAAAACTAGGAAATCTAATTGTTTTATACGATTCTAATGGCGTAACATTAGATGCTGATGCTAATAAAACGTTTGATGAAGACGTACTTAAAAGATTTGATGCAATGGGATGGCATACTGATTTAGTTGCTGATGGTAATAACCCAATTTTAATAGATATGGCAATATCAAAAGCTAAAAGAAGGACGGATAAACCATCATTTATAGAAATTAAAACAATTATAGGTAAAGACTCCCTTTTACAAGGAACGAATAAAGTCCATGGATCACCACTTACTAAAGAAGATATAAGACAGTTAAAAGATAAATTAAAACTAGATACGAACCTTTTTGCTAACATAAGCTCTTTACGTAAGGAAATGGCTAACTTTATAAGAATTAGAGTAACTCATGATAAAAGAAAATGGGATACTAAATATAATGCTTATATTAATACTTGTGATGATGAAACAAAGAGATTTTTAGAATCATTAACGATTGATAAAAGATATGATATAACAAGATTATTTAAAGATAAAACATTTGAAGATGATGCACTTAGAAATATAAATGGTGCAGTTATAAATGAAATTGCAAATAATTATCCGGCTTTTTTAGGAGGCTCAGCAGACCTTTCATCATCTACTAAAACGTACTTAAATAAATTCGGAGATTTTAGTAGCACTAATTATGGTGGTAAAAACTTCTTTTTTGGTGTAAGAGAACATGCTATGGCAGCTTTTATAAATGGTCTTGCACTATCAGGACTAAGACCTTTTTGTTCTACGTTCTTATCATTTTCAGACTACTTAAAACCATCCATTAGAATGGCTAGTTTGATGAATCTTCCTTGTACGTTTATATTTACTCATGATTCTGTTATGGTAGGAGAAGACGGTCCAACTCATGAACCAGTTGAACAACTTGCAATGTTAAGAAGCATACCTAATCATTATGTATATAGACCTTGTGATGCTAATGAAATAATTGGTTCTTGGCAAACTATTTTAAATAATGATAAACCATCATCAATTGTTTTATCTAGAAGTAAATGTAAAAATTTAAGTACTACAAATCCTTTAAATGTCAAAAAAGGAGCTTACATAGTAAGAAAAGAAGAAAAACGTTTATTTGGTATTATAATAGCAACTGGATCTGAGGTTTCACTTGCAATAGATATAGCAGAAAAACTATCAAAAAAAGGTATGGAATTAAGAGTTGTATCAATGCCTTGCATGCGTTTATTTGATGAACAACCACAAAGCTATAAAGATGAAATATTACCAATTGGATATAAGACGTTTGTTATAGAGCGTGCTTCTAAATTTGGATGGCATAAATACGTATATAATGATAAATACATAATGGGTATTGATGAATTTGGATATTCAGGTAAAACAGAAGATGTTTTAAAAAAACTTAAATTAGATGATGATACAATTACAAAAAAAATAGAAAAATTACTTAAATAGTATAATTCGACACTTTTCTTAAAAGGAATATATTATCCTTTAAGAGAGGTGTTTTATTATGAGAGTATATTATTTATTTAAAATTAATGATTCTTTTTCAAATCTTTATTATAACAGGACATATTATTTATATAAGATGTTAGATGAAATATCAAAATCAAGTAAAAATGATTTTATAATTTCATATAGATTATTTAGTCAGATGGCTACACCTTTTAACAAAACTGATATTAATAGTAAAATATATAGAAAGTATGCATTTGATGATTCATACAAAAAAACTCTTAACAAGCATGTTTTAAATAACTTAACAGAAAATACTAAGCTAACGGTTTATAATACTTATATAAAAATAAAAACTAATAAAAATATAACTGATTTTTTTAAAGTGTTAGAAAACGAAGAAAATATATTTATATGTGATTTTAATAATAAAGATTACTTTTGGCTTAGTAAAGTAAATGCAAAAAACCTTGTATAATATGGTAAAATCTAGTAAAATAGAATTATGAAAGGAAAGTGAAAAATATGTGGGGAAATATTTTATGGTGCGTAATAGGTCTTATAGTAGGATTAGTTGTAGGATTTTTAGGTGCTCGTGCATTTATGAAAAAATACTTAAAGAAAAATCCACCAATAAATGAAAAAATGATAAAAATTATGATGCAACAAATGGGAAGAACACCAAGTCAAAAACAAATAAATCAAATGATGAAAGCAATGAACAGGGTACAATAAAAGGTTCAGTGCTTTTTTCTTACATAAAAAAAATTATTGTAAATAATTTGTAAAAAAACTTCAAAAATAAAAGCGTAAACTTGACATCTAGAGGGGGGTATATGGTATTATAAACAAGGAAGATAATAGTAGTAAAAGGAGAATAACAAAATGGAAAAAGAAAGAAGTGTAAAGCTTTTAATAATTTCAATTTTATTTATGTTAATTGCAGGTTTAACAGTTGCGTTTGCAGCCCTATCAACTACGCTAAATATAAATGGTACTGCATATCTAGATGCTGCAAAATGGGGAATTAGATTTGAAAACTTATCTAGTCCAACAAGGGTAGGTAAAGCAACAACTACTGGAACAGCAAAAATAGAAGAGTCAAAAGCAGCAGAAATAACAGGGATAAACGTTAGTTTATCAATACCTGGAGATAAAATAGTATATACTGTAGACCTAGTAAATAAAGGAACTATTAATGCTAAGATAGATAATATAGAAAAGACTGTGTTAACACAAGAACAGCAAAGATATTTAACATTTAAAGTAACAGATAAAAATGGATATGAAATAAAACAAGGAGATATCCTAGAAAAAGGTGAAACTAAAAAAATAACAATAACAATAGAGTTTATAAAGGACTTAACTAAAGAAGATTTACCTAAACAAACAAGCACAATATCATTATCATATAAGTTGAATTTTGTGCAAACAGATGAAAAAGCTACTAGTGGAAGTCAAGGCGGCAATGAAAAAACATACGCAGTAGGAGATGAATTCTGCTTAGAAAATGAATGCTTTTATGTAATAAAAGATAATGGCACAACAGTAGATGCTTTAGCAAAACAAAACGTTAATACTGAAACAAATAGGCAAGATAAAAATGCAAATGATTTAGCTTTTGCAGAAATGACAAATGAAAATTATGGTTACTGGACGGATTCTGAAGGTAATTTACTAAGTAAATATGGAACTAAATGTCCTGCAAACGTATTTGATAGTAATTCACTTCTTTATGCGCCATTAGAAAATTATAAAACATATTTAAAAAATACATTAGGAAAAACAAGTGTAGATGCAAGATTAATAACTTATGAAGAGTTAATTGGTTTAGGATGCAACAAAAGTGAAAAAACATGTAAATCTGCACCAGCATGGGTATATAGTAAGGGTTATTGGACTACGTCCGCGGATTACGATAGCCTCGTTTGGTGTGTGTCCTTGGATGGTTACTTTGTTAGTGACGTCTTTGATGGTCTCTATGGTCTTCGCCCAGTTATAACAATCTCAAAGTCTGATATCTAAATCATTCGTAAGAATGATTTTATAGGTGCTAATTTCTGGAAGGAATAAGCACCAAAAGTGTGTCATGCTTTTGAAAAAAAAGCGTGACATAAAGTGAAAAATGGTATTATTAATTTTAATAATATAGGGCAATGTTAAAATAAGATTTTGGTTTTCTTATTCGCATTTTTCTATGCGTCCGCGAATAACAATAACAACGTTTGGCATGTGAACTAGAATGAAAACTTTTAAGGTAACAACTTTGATAATTCTGGGAACTATGGTCTTCGCCCAACTTTCCTTAAAACTGAGGACTATGTAATTTCGAATTAATAGTGAGAAGATAAGGAAAACAAACATTGTCAAATAAATAAAAATGTAAAAAGAATGGATGAAATAGTAAGTAAATATTAACATTACGTCAAAAAGTGTAAAGAATTTTGCACTTTTTTAAATTCTTATGTTATAATGCTTTATAGGTTAAAGAAGGTAAGGAGATGGTTTTTTATGGCAAAATATGATGAATCATCAATTAAAATATTAGAAGGTCTTGAGGCAGTAAGAAAAAGACCAGGTATGTATATAGGCTCTACTGACAAGAGAGGTTTACACCATCTAGTATGGGAAATAGTTGATAATGGTATCGATGAAGCGATTAATGGTTATGGTAATCATTTAACTGTTATAATTCATAAAGATGGCTCTGTTTCAGTGTCGGATGAAGGACGCGGTGTTCCGGTAGGTAAGCATGCATCAGGCAAGTCAACTCCAGAAGTTATATATACAGTACTTCACGCTGGAGGTAAATTCCAAGAAGGTGGTTATAAAGTATCTGGAGGTCTTCATGGTGTTGGTGCATCAGTTGTTAATGCACTTTCTAAATGGATGAAAGTTAGTATATGCCGTGATGGTGGTAAGTATGAAATTTCATTTAAAAATGGAGGACATTTAGACTCTGATTTAAAAAAGGTAGGAACTACTAATAAAACAGGTACAACGGTTAGATTTATGCCGGATGATACTATATTTAGTACAACAACGTTTTCGTTTACTACAATATGTGAAAGAATGCAAGAGTCAGCCTTTTTAATAAAGGGACTTATGATAGATGTTATAGATGAAGAAGATGAAAAAGAAGCACATTATCATTATGAAAGAGGATTAGAAGAGTTTGTTTCTTATTTAAATGAAGGTAAAAAAGTACTTCATAACGTAGTTGGTTTTGATGCTGTTAAAAATAAGATAGAAGTAGAGTGTGCCCTTCAGTATACCGATTCATATAGTGAAAACGTTGTATCATTTGTTAATAACGTTAAAACAAGTGATGGTGGAAGTCACGAAGTAGGACTTAAAAGTGCTCTTACAAAAGTATTTAATGATTATGCAAAAAATAATGGATACTTAAAAGCTAAGGACAAAAACTTTGAAGGAACTGACGTAAGAGAAGGGCTAACCGTTGTTTTATCACTTAAGATACCTGAGGATTTATTACAGTTTGAAGGACAAACAAAAGGAAAGCTTGGAACTCCGCTTGCTAAGACGGTAGTAGAGCAAGTAGTCTATGAAAAGATGCAGTACTTCTTAGAAGAAAATAAAGCTGTTGCAACTGATATAATTAACAAGGCATTAAAGGGTAAGGCTGCAAGAGAAGCTGCAAGAAAGGCAAGAGAAGAAGCAAGAAAAGGTAAAACTAAGAATTCTAAAGAAAAGAATTTATCTGATAAATTAGCTCCTGCAACTAAAAAGAATCCAAAAAAGAATGAATTATTTATAGTCGAAGGTGATTCAGCAGGTGGTAGTGCAAAAACAGGAAGAGAAAGAAGTTATCAAGCAATCCTTCCTCTTCGTGGTAAGGTTTTAAATACCGAAAGATGTACGATGGAAGAAGCTTATAAAAACGCTGAGATAAATACTTTAATTTATACCATAGGAGCAGGTGTTGGATCTAGTTTTCACATTGAAGATTGTAATTATGACAAGATAATAATAATGACCGATGCTGATGATGATGGTTGTCACATACAGGTTTTACTTGTAACGTTCTTCTATCGTTATATGAAGCCTTTAATTGAAGCTGGTAAGGTATATATTGCAAATCCACCACTTTATAAAATATCATTTGGTAAAAAAGAAGAAGTTTACGCATACTCTGATGAAGAATTAAAAGAACTTACTAAGAATCGTAAAACAGAAGATTTACAAAGATATAAAGGTCTAGGTGAGATGGATGCTAATCAGCTTTGGGAAACAACCATGGATCCTTTAAAAAGAAGTTTGATTCAGGTTAAAATAACTGATGTTGCTTTAGCAGAAAAAAGAGTATCAATTCTTATGGGTGATAAAGTAGAACCTAGAAAAGAATGGATTGAAGAAAACGTAGACTTTACTTTAGAAGATAGTTATGAAATGTTAAGATAAGGAGGTCAAAATATGAGTGAATTATTAAAAAGAATTGAAGAATATTCCCTTGAAGAAATAATGGGGGAACGTTTTGGTAGATATTGTAAGACAATTATATTAGACCGTGCCTTACCTGATGTAAGAGATGGGTTAAAACCAGTTCAAAGAAGAATATTATACGGCATGTATAAATCAGGTAATACCTATGACAAAAAGTATCGTAAAAGTGCTAAGGCAGTAGGAGAGATAATGGGTAATTACCATCCACACGGAGATTCTTCTATATATGATGCAATGGTAAGAATGAGTCAAGACTGGAAAATGGCTACCCCTTATATTGATATGCATGGTAATAATGGCTCTATGGATGGTGATGGAGCAGCCGCTATGCGTTATACAGAGGCTAGATTATCAAAAATAAGTAACGTACTTTTAAATGACATAAATAAAGATACTGTAGAAATGGCTCCAAACTATGATGATACTTTAATGGAACCAGTTGTACTTCCAGCAGGATTTCCAAATCTTTTAGTAAATGGATCAACGGGTATTTCAGCAGGTTACGCAACTAATATTCCGCCACATAACCTAGGTGAAGTAATAGATGCTTGCATAAAAAGAATAGACTCTCCAAACTGTAGATTAGATTCTATTTTAGAAGTTATGAAGGGACCTGATTTTCCAACCGGTGGTATAATTGAAGGTGCAAAACAAATTAAAGAAGCATACGAAACAGGTAAGGGTAAGATAATCGTTAGATGTAAGTATGAATTAGTAAAAGAAAAAGGTAAGACTAGTATCGTTATAACAGAAATACCTTATGAAGTTAATAAGGCAAGTTTAGTTAAGAAGATGAACGATATTAGAATTGATAAAAAAATAGAAGGCATATTAGATGTAAGAGATGAAACATCAAGAGGCGAACTTAGAATTGTAGTAGAATTAAAAAAGGACGCTAATACTGATTTAATTGTTAATTATTTGCTTAAAAATACGGATATGCAAATATCATATAGTTTTAACATGATCGCAATAGCAGGAAGAAGGCCAAGACAATTAGGCGTTTTAAAAATATTAGATTACTTTATAGATCATAGAAAAGAAGTTGTAAGAAGAAGAACTAAGTTTGATTTAGATCACGCTAAAGATAGATATCATATCTTAGAAGGACTTCTTAAAGCAATTAGTATTTTAGATGATGTTATAAGAGTAATTAGGGCATCTAAAAATAAAGCAGATGCAATTATTAATTTAGTTAAAGAATTTTCATTTACTGAAAAGCAAGCAACTGCTATCGTAATGTTACAATTATATAGACTAACAAATACTGATATAACTGATGTTCAAAACGAAATGAGAGCATTAGAAGATGCTATAAAAGAATATGAACTTATTCTATCTAATGATGACGAACTTAAAAAGGTAGTTAAAGATGAACTTAGAAAAGTTAAAAAAGAGTTTGCTTATCCTCGTAAAACAGAAATTAAAGATGAGATAACAGAAATAAAAATAGATATGACTGATATGATTCCTAAAGAGGATGTTATTGTTGTAGTAACAAGTGAGGGATATGTAAAACGTGTATCTAAAAAATCTTATTCTGCTTTAAATGGTGAAGAAACAGCACTAAAAGATGGTGACTATGTAATAGGGTTATATGAACAAAATACGCTAGATACTTTACTATTATTTACTAATAAGGGTAATTATTTATATGTTCCAGTTCATACTCTTCCAGAGTTAAAATGGAAGGATTTAGGTAAACACGTAAGTAACTTAGTTCCTATAAAAGAAGATGAAAAAGTAATAAAAGCTCTTGCAGTAAGTAAGTTTGATGATAGAGAAATAATTACGTTTACTTCTAATGGTATGACTAAGAAGTCACTTTTAAAAGACTTTGTTGTACAACGTTATTCTAAGCCAATTATGTTTATTAAATTAAAGGATAATGACGAAGTAGTAGATGTTTTAATGGATCCTTATAATGAAGTGTTTATTGCAACTAAAAAAGGTTATGGACTTTGGTATGATAGATCTGAAATACCTTTAATTGGTCTTAAGACAGCAGGTGTTAAAGCAATTAATCTAAAAGATGATAATGTAGCATCAGCTTGCGTTTTTGATGGTGCTTTTGAATACGTAACGGTTATTACTCATAAAGGACTTGCAAAGCGTATTAAACTATCTGAGTTTGAAAAGACTACACGTGCTAAAAGAGGATTACTATTATTAAGAGAAGTAAAGAGTAATCCGCAAGAAATACTTAAAACGTATGTTAGTGATGCTAAAAAGATGATTGTGCTAGTAAGTGATAATGATACTAAAGAAATTAAGCTAACAGAAATACCAATAATGGATAGATATTCAACAGGCTCTACGATAACAAAGAAAAAATTAGATAACGTATATGAAGTTTCTCATCTTACAAAGGATGATGTAACAAATAAAAAAGAGGTAACAAAATCGGTTACCAAAGAAGAAGCTAAAGAAAAAAAAGAAGTATCTTTAAAGGAAATAGATGATAAGTTTATGACCATTGATGACTTTTTAGATAACTTTAGTTAAGCAAGGATTAATTAATTTTCCTTGCTTTTTTAAATATTATTTAATATAATACTTTAACAAATGGGGATGATATTTATGGATGAAAAACTAGAAGACGTATTACTTATAAAAAACTTTTTAAAAATGTTTGATGTGTATTATGAAAAAATTCCATATGAAAGTATGCTTGAATTAAAACATAAAGGAAAGACAGATTTATATAAAGAAAAAAATAAAGTTGGAACAATTTTTTATAATGATAATAGATATAAAATAATACTTTCACTAAATAGTTTTGATTTAGAGGCTTTATCGGAAATAAAAAAGGATAAGGGAAGAAGATTTTTAACTTTAAATTATAACTTAGTAAAAAACAGCGATGAAATAGCAGGTAAATATACTATTAATAGTTGTAATAAGAAAAATGATAAAAATAATGGTAAGATTTTTGTCGTAAAGCATAAATTATATGTTTATAATGATACTAAAAAAATAAAATATTATAGATTTTACACAATAAGAAATGAAGTTTATTTAAATGACTTAAAGACAGATGAATACGTAAACTTTGATAATGATGCCATTAGTCACAAACTAAATGGTAATTTTACTAATGTAAGATATGATTATGATAATAATTTTTTAGACTATTTATACTATTATTATAATGACGAAAATGAACCATTAATGATAAGTGGTGGCCACAAATTATTTAAAGATGATAAGAAAGATGATCTAACAAAAATAAGAAAAAGTTATAGGATAAAAATGGATGAATTAGATCCAAGATACTTAGATTTTGTAGAAGAACAAAAAGATACTTTAGATTATTTTTATGATGATTTATTTAATCATATAGTAAAAAATTCTCTTCCAACGCTTACTGGTAAAGAAAAAGAATACATATTTGATAAAAAAGAAAATAATTGTTATAAATTAAAAAGATAGAAGCACAAAATATTTAAACTACCATAAAATACTATGGTGGTTTTTTGCTTGTTTTGGAAAATATTATTAATATTAATAAGGTTTTATATGATTATTTTAAAGAAGACATAGTAAATCTATTTTTAGATGGATACTGTCTTGATTATTATTTTTTACTAAAAGAGTTTTATCCCGAATCTATTTTGGTAATGGAAAAAAATAAGGAACATTGTGCTTCACTAATTAATGGAAATATATATGACGTAAGTGGTATTAGAAGTGCAAGTGATTTTACCATCCCAAGCAAAATAGAAGAAGATTTTATACATGATTTTTATAATAGGATGGATAACTATGATTATGAAAGAATAATAAAGTTACTAAAAGGAAAAGTTAAAGTTAACATTTAAATTTATCTTTTGTGTGTTATAATTATAAAAGATGACAATTTAAGACAAGTTTATTTACTATAATTGTTCTGGGTGATAATTATGAAGGTTAGGGTTTTTGATTGTGATCATGAAAAGGATTTAGAAGAAGCTGTAAACTCATTTATTTCAGGTAAAGAAATAGTTGATATAAAATATCAAGTTTCAATAGGAGTATGTGGAGAAGAACAGCTTTATTGCTTTTCAGCAATGATAATATACATAGATAAAGGATGATGTATTTTGAAGAAAAATAGTTTTATTAATGGGGCTTTAATAGCAACAATAGGAATAGTTATAACGAAGTTTTTAGGAATTATATACGTAATACCATTTTATGCAATAATAGGAGAATCATCCATTGCTTTATATGGTTATGCATATACTATATATAACTTATTCTTATCTTTATCAACGGTAGGTATTCCGCCTGCAATGAGTAAGTTAATTAGTGAGTATAATACGCTTGAATATTACAGCACAAAAGAAAGAGCGTATAAGCTTGGTAAAAGACTATTAATTGTTCTTGGAATAATTTTATTTATAATCATGTTTTTAGGAGCACCATTAATTGCTAATCAAATAATGGGTGATAATACAGGTGGTAATTCTAAGGAAAGTATTACGTTTGTAATTAGAATTATATCAACTGCAATACTCATTGTTCCATACCTAAGTGTTACGAAAGGTTACCTTCAAGGACATAAGTTTATTACACCTCCTTCTATAAGTCAGGTGCTTGAGCAAATTGTTAGAATTGCTGTTATTTTAATTGGCAGTTACTTATGCATGAGGGTATTTAAAGTAGGTGTTGTAAATGCTGTTGGAGTAGCAGTTTTTGGTGCAACAATAGGAGCTTTGGTAGCGCTTATTTATCTGCTTATAAAAATACATAAAAATAAAAAAGAGATAATAACTAAGGCCGAGGCTAAAGAAGAAGAGAAAAAAATTACAAATAAAGCTATTATAAAGAAGCTTTTAATTTATTCAGTTCCTTTTATATCATTTGGTCTTGCACTTTCAGTATATGACTATATAGATATGACAACGATTATTAATACACTTGCAAAAATAGGTTTTAAAACCAAGGATGCGGAAAGCATAATAGGTGTTATTAATACGACTGGAAATAAGTTAAATAGCGTTGTTCTTGCAATATCTACTGGACTTATGACAAGTCTTGTTCCAAATATAACGGCAAGCTTTGTTAAGGGAGATAAAAAAGACGTTAAGAAAAAAGTAGAACAGTCATTTTTAATGCTTTTATATGTTACTATGCCAATGGCTTTTGGTCTTAGCATTTTAGCAGGTCCGGTATTTAATGCCTTTTATGGTGCAAGCACATGGGGTCCTAAAGTATTTTGCTTTACTATTTTTGTTGCACTTTTTAGATGTATGTTTACAACTTCAATATCAATTGCACAGTCACTAAATAAGTTTAAAAACGTATTTTTAAGTATAATTGCAGGAATATTAGTAAAGCTTATCTTGCAAGTTCCAATGATTTATTTATTTAATAAAATAGGATTAAGACCATTTTGGGGAGCTACTTTTGCAACACTATTAGGTCTTACAACATCAGTTATAACAAACTTAGTAGTAATTAATAAAACGGTTAACTTAGATTTTAAAGAATACTTTAAAAAGATGTTTAAGTTTGTATATCCACTTATTTTAATGATAATTACACTTAACGTAATGAAGATATTTATTCCGCTTAATACCACTGGTAGATTAAATTCTATAGTATTAATTATAATATATGGTCTGGTAGGAGCTTTAATTTATTTTACACTTACTATAAAAAATGGTATATTTAAAGAGATATTTGGAGATAAAATATTTAAGAAATTAAAGAAGGTAAAGCATTAAAAAGCTTTACTTTTTTATTTACATATGTTTTTATAATTACTTTGAGTTTAAATAAGTTATATGTTATATTAGGCATATACCAAGGAGATGATAAATTGTGTTTGAAAAAATATATTCAGATGTTTCTAATGAATTGTTAAGAAATAATATAACTGATACGAACATTGTAGTTAGCATGTATAGAAATAAAATTGTTGATATGGTTGAAAATTATTTTCCTATGTATGAGCGTAATTTAGGAGGACCACAGCAAATAATTGAAGTAATAGCAAGACAAGTGGGTAATAAGGATGAAATGGAAAAATATTTAGATGAAAATGTATTTAAATGGAAAAATTATTTAAATGATAATCAGTTTTTATCTGCAGTTGCAATTTCTATGGCTGAAAGATATTTTAATAGTAAAAATAATTCATATGGTAATTATGAGAACCAGAGCTCTGAAGAGCAAGTTTATAACATTTTATTAAATAAAATAAGAAATGCTAATTTAAATGATAGGCAAAAGGCAAATTTAAAAGATGCCCTTGATAAATCTGATTATTTTGAACTTGTAGACTATAGACTAATTACCGAAGATGAATTAAATGATATTCTTTCGAATAGTAAAAAAGGACCTACTATGTAGATTCTTTTTTTACATCATATACATATCTCCGTTATATCCGGTATTTTGGGTTGATTGATATGGAGTTTGTGAGTTTGAATTCATATTTGTATTTAAATTATTTTGGTATGGAACCTCAAGTCTTGATATTCTGTTTTCTAAAACTTTAACTTTTTTTTCTAATGAAGATACTCTTGTATCTAAATTATTATAGTTATCATTCATGTAATTTGGAAACATTAACATATTAGTAGGCATACCACCCATCATGTTAGGAAATGGCATCATACCCATATTTCTATCATTTTTCATACTTTACCTCCTTAATTTTGCTTTCATTTAATTATATGCTTATTAACTATTTTGGTGTATAATTATGTTTAGGTGATTATTTTGAGATTAAAAAATGTAAAAAATGCAAGTGAAATAATAAGTAAATCTTCTTATGTGATTTTAAATCCAGAAGATAATAAGGGTAAATGGAATAGTGTGTTTAAAAATAACAATCCAATAGATGTTGAAATTGGAATGGGTAAAGGCGACTTTATAATTAACATGGCAAAAAAATATCCGAACGTTAATTTTATTGGTATTGAAATGTTTGATAGCGTAATAGTGCGTGCGGTTCAAAAACTAGATATGAAAGACATACCTAACCTTAAGTTAATAAGAGTAGATGCAAACGAAATAGAAAGTATATTTGATAAGGAAATAAATACTATATATTTAAACTTTTCTGATCCTTGGCCAAAAAAAAGACATGCTAAAAGAAGACTTACTTCTGATACATTCTTAAAGAAATATGACAAAATCTTTAAGGGTAAAAAAAGAATTATTCAAAAAACAGATAACATAGGTTTATTTGCATATTCTATAACTTCACTAAGTACTTATGGCTATACAATAGATGATGTAACACTTGATTTGAAAAATGAAGGTGACTTTAATAACGTTCAAACCGAGTATGAAAAGAAATTTGATTCATTAGGAATTAAAATATGCAGATTAAAGGCACATAAAGATGATTAGACAAAAGAAAGTTAGATTATTAATAATTTTAGTTTTTGTTTTACTTATCTCGTTAATTATTTACCTAGATAATAGAGTGTGGAATGATAATAGCAATTTTACTTTAAAGAAGAATTTAAAAGCTACCGTTTACAGTGATAAAAAGATAAGTGATTATATAAAAAACATAGAAGGAAAAATAGTAAGTGATAGTAAGATAAATACTAATCGTTTAGAAAATAAAAAGATAAGTTTTATTTATTTAAATAAGCACGGTAAAAAAAGACGTGGTACATTTACTATTAAAGTGATAGATGATGTTAAACCTATTATTTGGCTTTCTTCTATTTATTATGTAAAAAAAGGTTCTTCTGATACGATTGAAAGCTCTATTATGGCGGCAGATAACTATGATAAGAACTTATCTAGAAAGATAGTTGGAACTTATGATTTAAATACAATAGGAAGTTATAAACTAACTTATGTTGCAACTGATAAAAGTGGAAATGAATCTAAAAAAGATTTTACCTTAAAGGTATATGAACCTGTTAAAAGTGCATCTAAAATAAATACTAATATAGATGGTATAAGTTTTAATGACATAGTAAAAAAGTATAAAACAAAAAATAATGAAATTGGAATAGATGTATCAAGACACCAAGAAATAATTGATTTTAAAAGGGTAAAAGAATCTAACGCTTCATTTGTAATTATTAGGTTAGGTTATCAAGAAGGTGTAAACGGAAAATATAAGGTAGATCCATACTTTTATAAAAACATTAAAAATGCTATTAAAAATAATCTAAAGGTAGGAGTATATTTTTATTCGTATGCAAATAGTACTATCGAGGCAAAAAAACAAGCAAAATGGGTTATTAATAAAATTAAGAAGTACAAAATTACCATGCCAGTTGCCTTTGACTGGGAGTGTTATAGCACTTTTAATGATATGTCACTTAGTCTTTTTGGTCTTAATGATGTATCAAATACGTTTTTAGATGAGGTTAAAAAAAGAGGATATAAGGTAATGCTTTACGCAAGTAAAAACTATCTAGAAAGTATATGGACTTATGAAAAACATCCAATTTGGCTTGCACATTACACTTCTTACACAAACTATACTGGTAAATACGTAATGTGGCAACTAACAGATAAAGGCAAGATAGATGGAATAGATAAATTAACGGATATAGATATTTATTATAAGTAGTATATTTTACAAAATGGTTTTAATTTTTTAAAATATTTGTTATAATTAATTTAAAGTAGGTGAAAGAAATGAAGAAAGTTTTTTTATTACTTGTTTCATTAGTACTTTTATCTGGTTGTACGATAACTAGAATGGATACTAAAACTTATGATGAAGTAATTGATAAGGTTTTATCTTTAAATATAAAATTAAGTAATAAAGTAGGAAAAGGATATAAGTATTATGCTCCTCGTGGAGTAGTAAGAGTTGATGCTAATACCTATAATGATGTTTTAAAAAGAGATTCTACTACTTACTATTTATATGTTGATGTTGTAAGTTATTATTACAAGACGAAGTTAAGTTACAAAAATAGTAAAAATGATTATTATTTTAAAACTTTAAAAAATGGAAAAAAAGACGGATACGTTGATATAGTTAAGAAAAATAATAAATTCTATGTTCAAATGGTTTATAATTATGCTAAAATAGAAGCGTATGTTGATAAAGATAGCCTTAAAAAATCAGTAGAAGATATGAGTTATATTTTATCTAGTGTTAAATTTAATGACACGCTTCTTAAAAAAATGCACGAACAAGGTACGTTTGGTTCTAAAGAAGAAGCATACAAGTTATTTGATAATAAAGAAAAGGAAGGTAACTTCTTAGAATATGTAAAAGAATACGATAAGTATGATGGTGATGAAAGTAGTGTTACGAAAGAAGAAGAAATAAAGGTAAAAGACAAAACAACAACAACTACTAAAAAACAAGATGAAGAAAAGACTAAAAAGGAAGACGTAACTACAACAAGTAGTGCTAGTGAGAGTAATTAAGAAAGGTGTGATTTTGAGTATGGGACTTATGAATAAATTAAGCAAGATGAAAAGTTTCTTATTCGATGAAGAAGACGAGGAAAAAGAAGTTAGAAAGCCTTCTAAGAAGATAGTAAAAAAGGAAGAAGAAAAAGAAGACTATATAGATGATTTAAAAACAAATGTAAAACCGAAAAAGATAGAAAAGGTAGAGGACTTTTACTTTGAGGATGTATCTGAAGAAGAGACTCCTAAAATGCCTGAGGTTCATTCTAGAAGTGAAAGAGCTGATGTTAAGTTTAACTTTCAAGAATTTGATGATGAGGATTTCATGGTATCAAGTAAGAGGCCAGAACCAATAATTCCGGTTAAAAAAGAAGAACCTAAAAGAGTGTTATATCAAGGAAGTAAAAGAAAAGAAGAAACAAAAAAATTCAAACCAAGTCCTATTATCTCTCCAATATATGGTCTTTTAGATGAAGAAGGAAACCACGTTAAGGAAGAGGAGAGCAAAACGGATAAAGCACCTAACTATAATGATGAGGTATCATTTGATGAGGTAAGAAAAAAAGCCTATGGCGCTCTTGATGAAGAAATAGAAAACACGATGAAAAGATTAAGTAAGAAAACCATTGAAGAAGCAGAAAAAGATATGGAAAAAGAAGATGAATTATCAAGAGAAAAGAAAAATACTAAGGTAAAGGAAGAAAAACCTGTAGTAGCATCATTTGATGATGACGACGATGACGATGATATGATTTTACCAAACGTTAATTTTAAAGAAATAGATGTTGATAAGGAAAAGGATAAACCAAAACATAAGAAGAATGATAAAAAGCATGAAGAAAAAAATATAACATCACAGGACGAAGATGATGATGATACAAAAGAACAAGATTTATTCAATTTAATTGATACAATGTATCAAAATAAGGAGGATGAAGATTAATGCAATCATTTTTAAGTGCATATTTACCTATATTAATTTATATATTATTATGTATCCTTATAGTTTTACTTATCATTATCTGTGTTAAGGTAATTAAAACTATGAACAGAGTATCTGATATAGTTGATGATGTAGATGATAAGGTAAGATCGTTAAATGGAGTTTTTAACATAGTGGATGTTGTAACTGATAAGTTATCTGCATTAACTGAGGTTATATCTGATTCAATAGTATTATTTATAAAGGGTATTTTTAAAAGAAGAAAGAAAAAGATAGTAGAAAAAGAAATGGAGGAGAAAGAAGAAGATGGCAAAGAAGAAGAGTAATGCAGGAAAATTTGTTTTAGGCGCTGCTGTTGGTGCTGCTTTAGGACTTTTATTCGCACCAAAGTCTGGTAAGGAAACAAGACGTATTATTAAAGAAAAGGCAAGTGATTTACTTGCTAAGGCAAAGGAAATAGATGTAATTGAAGTAAGAGATGAAATAGCAGAAAAAACTTCAAGTATTGTTGAAGAAATTAAAGATCTAGATAAAGAAAAGGTATTAAAGATAGCTAAAAAGAAAGCTAAGGATTTAAAAAAACACGCTGAAGATTTAGTAGCATACACTAAAGATAAGGCAACTCCAGTAGTAGAAAAAGCTGCGGAAGAATTAAGAGAAAAAGCCGTAGATGTAACTAAAACGGTATTAGAAAAATTAGAATCTAAAGAAAAATAAAAAAGTGCTAAATTCTAGCACTTTTTTATAATATTCTATTACCATCTGAATAGTCATCTTCTAAATTTTTATTGTAAGATATTTCTTCTTCGTCACTATAATAAGAAACTAAATTTTTATATTTTGAGAAGAATTCAATGTTTTCTTTAGCATAAAAGTCAATAGTACGTTGTTCTACATTCGCATAATGAGAAGAATCTTTGATACTTTTTTCAAATAATGCATACTCGGTTAATACGCGTAAAAAAACTTCCTCTTCTATGCCTTTCTTTTTAAAGTCATTTATGATTTTACTAACAGTTCGCTTTTTCACTTCAAAATCTTTTGACATTTCACTTATAAATTCTTCTGAAATCATTTCTTCGTTCATTTTTTCACCTCTTAATATCTGTATATTATAATAAACATTTAAAAAAAGTCAACTTTTTTTGTGCATTTGCATAGATTAAAACGAGGAGGGGATTCTAATGTTTAAAGAAATAGTTACTAAAGCAGTAATAGGAAAGGGTAAGAAATATTTTAAAAACAATTATAACCTTTTAGCAGAACACAATGCTAACACGATTTTAGGCTGCTGGGTTATAAACCATAAATTTAAAGGAACGGTAGTTGGTGATAAAGTTGTTATAGATGGAAACTTCGATATTAACATTTGGTATTCTTATGACGAAGATAAGAAAACTGGTGTAGCAACTAAAAATATTTCTTATACTGAAACAGTTAACGTTAAAACAAAAACAGGAACATCAATAGAAGGAAGTGACATAATAGTTAGAGCGCTTAAACAACCAAGTTGTAGCAACGTAAAAATAAAAGATGATGTAATAGACTTTGACATAGAAAAAGAACTTGGAATAGAAGTTGTAAATGATGCCAAAGTTAAAATTGCAATTGAAGATGATGAAGATCCATGGGATACAATAGACGATGATATAGAAGAAGTAGATAAGAAAATAGATGAAGAAGTTAAAGAGGATTTTATTTAGAATCCTTTTTATATGAATAAAATTAAAGTGTTAACAAAAATAGTTGACAGATATAAAATAGAGTGATAAAATTAATATGTAAATGAAGGAGGATTATACACTATGGCAGTTAAATTAAGATTAAAAAGAATGGGAGCTAAAAAACAACCTTTTTATAGAATAGTAGCAGCTGATTCAAGAGCAAAAAGAGATGGAAGATTTATTGAAGTTGTTGGAACATATAATCCATTAACTGATCCAGCTGAAATTAAGATTGATGAAGAAGTAGCTATGAAATGGTTAAAGAGTGGTGCAACACCTACTGATACTGTTAGAAACATTTTATCTAAAAACGGAACAATGGCTAAGTTTGCTAAAGAAAAACAAGGTAAGTAATTATGGAATTAGTAAAATTAACAGAAACAATTGTAAAAGAACTTGTTAAAGATAGTGATTCTGTTACCGTTAAAGAATTTCCTAGTGAAAACGATGATGAAATAACTATTCAAGTTATGGTTCCTGAAGATGAAATGGGAAGAGTAATTGGTAAACAAGGAAAAATGGCTAAAGCATTAAGAACTATAGTTCAAGCAAGTTCATTTATAAATGAAAATAAAAGAGTTAATATAAATATTGATTCATACTAAAAAGATTCTTTAATAAGAGTCTTTTTTTGTAAACACATTTAATTTATTCATCATTTTAATTGTTAAAAAATGTCAAATGTATTATAATAATAATTGTTAGGATGTGATGATATGAAAAAAAGAGTAATAAGTGCAGTAGTAGCTCTTATAATTTTTGTTCCACTTGTTATATTAGGTGGTATGTGGCTTAAGGTAGCAGCTTGCGTTTTAGGTGTTTTAGCAATGAAAGAGTTTCTTTCGTTACCACATAAAAACAAAAGACCAATGTACGTAGATATTATTATTTATGCACTTACAATATTACTTATTTTTATGGATGGTAAAAGAGAAATATATTATTTATTAACAATATTAGTACCTATGCTTTTAGTTATATATTGTAATGATAATAAAAAGTATAATGCTGATGAAGCATTTAAATTAATTGGTATGACTTTTTTAGTAGGTACAGTATTTCATAAGTTTTTAGAAATAAGGGAAGAAAGCTTGATGCTATTTATATATTTATTTTTAATAACTATGCTTACTGATACTTATGCTCACTTAGGTGGTAGTTTAATTGGAAAACATAAGTTTGCACCTAAAATATCACCAAATAAAACATGGGAAGGTGCGATAATAGGTGGTATATTTGGTACTTTATGTGCTGCAACATTCTATTATATAGCTATATCAAGTAGTGTTAATGTACTAGGTTTAATTATTATAACTTTATTCTTATCATGCTTAGGACAACTAGGAGATTTATTCTTTAGTGCTGTTAAAAGAAATCATGATATAAAAGATTTTTCAAACATAATGCCTGGTCATGGAGGAGTATTAGATAGACTAGATAGTATTATTTTCGTAATAATTGGGTATATTTTACTATCAGGAATAATTTAATAAAATAGGAGGTTTTAATGCTTACTTTAATATATTTTATATTAATGCTTGGAATAATTGTCTTTATTCATGAATTAGGACACTTTATCTGGGCTAAAAAATCAGGAGTTTATTGTTATGAGTTTTCTTTAGGATTTGGTCCTAAACTTTTCTCTTTTAAAAGAAAAAATGATGAAACACTTTATTGCATTCGTTTAATACCAGTTGGTGGTTATGTTGCAATGGCTGGTGAAGAAGTTGATGATGATAAAACCGTACCTAAGGATAAAAAGATGTATAACAAGCCATGGTATAAGAAGCTTATAATCGTTTTAGCGGGTGTTATAAATAACTTTATTTTAGGATTTGTTGTTTTATTCATAATGGCTTTATGCTATGGATCATTAACTAATAAACCAATTATTGGTGAAGTTGAAAAAAATTCTGCAAGTTATAAAGCTGGTATGAAAACTGGTGATGAAATACTAAAGATAAATGGTAAGAGAACTAAAACTTGGGATGATGTGACTTTAACACTTGTTTTAGGAGATAATAATAAATCACAAAAATTATTGGTTAGACAAAAGAATGGTAAAACAAAAACTGTTAATGTAAAGCCAAAGAAGATAAAAGATAAAAAAGGAAATGTATCATATGTGTATGGTATGGGTCTTGATACTACTAAACATTATGGTTTAAAAAATGCATTTACTTATGCAACAAGTAAATTTGGTTCAACCTTTAATTCAATGATTGTAACCATAAAAGCTTTATTTACTGGAAAAATAGGTGTTAATGCTTTATCTGGCCCTGTTGGTATTTATTCTATCGTTGGTGCGCAAAGTAAGGCAGGATTATCCGGATTATTATATCTTTTAGCATATTTATCGATAAACGTTGGATTTATTAATTTAATACCATTTCCTGCGTTCGATGGATATCGTGCAGTAATAATTTTATTTGAAAAAATTACTGGTAAAAAAGTTAACGCTAAAGTTGATGCAATAGTAAATAACATAGGTTTAATACTTTTATTTGCACTCATGATATTTATAACCATAAAAGATATTTTGAAACTTTTCTAAAAGTGGATTGTTATCCACTTTTTTTAGTACTTGACATTTCAATTCCACATCAAATTAAAAATCTTGACAGGGGGGGGGGTATATCGTATTATAAACAAGTAAAGTAACCTCTTAAGGTTATAAATAAATTATTTATGTATGATAGAATAATTAAAGTTAATAATAGTAGTAAAAGGAGTAAAAAGCATGGAAAAAGAAAGAAGAACAAAAGCTCTTGTTGTAGTAGTATTGTTAATAGTAATTGCAGGCTTAACAGTAGCATTTGCAGCCCTATCTACAACGCTAAACATAAATGGTACTGCATACTTAGATGCTGCAAAATGGGGTATTAAGTTTGAAAACTTATCTAGTCCAACAAAAATAGGTAGTGCAACAACTACAGGAACAGCAAAGATAGAAGAGACTAAAGCAGCAGAAATAACAGGAATGAACGTTAGTTTATCAACTCCAGGAGATAAAGTTACGTATACAGTAGATTTAGTAAACGAAGGAACGATTAATGCAAAAATAGATAATATAGAAAAGACTGTGTTAACAAGTGAACAACAAAGATATTTAACCTTTAAAGTAACTGATAGAGATGGAAAAGAAGTAAGTGAAGGAGATATCTTGTCTAAAGGTGAAACAAGAAACCTTACAATAACAATAGAGTTTATAAAAGATTTGACTAAAGAAGATTTACCTAAACAAACAAGCACAATATCATTATCATACAAACTAAACTTTGTACAAACAGATGATAAAACAGTAACAACAAGTGGGATATCAAAAGCATGTACAACGTTTGAGAAAAAAGATACATATAGAGTAGGAGATGTAATAGCACTATGTAACAATAATACAAAGGTAAGTGAAGACTTTTATGTAATAAGTGATAATGGAAGTACTGTAACAGCGCTTGCTAAGTATAATTTACTTGTTGGTAATAAATTTATATATGATGAATCAGGAGAAACGAAAACTGCAATATCAACGTCAGAGGAAGGTTATGGTCTTCAAAGTGAAAAGACTAAGGAATCATTAGTGATTGATGCTTCTGGTAATTTTACTTCCTATACTGTAATGGGAGGAATTGCATTTTCTAACTATGATACTTCTAACATCATTAATAATTGTTATAGTTCTTCAGAACATTGTTATTACGCATATTGGGGTACTGCAGACAGAGGATTAAATTCAAAATATGGCAGCAGTTACCCGGCAGATGTATTTGATAGCAATTCAAACCTTTACGCACCATTAAAAAATTATGAAAATTATATTGAAAACACTTTAAACAAAACGAGTGCTAGTACTAAACTTTTAACATATAATGAGGCTATTGCATTGGGGTGTGACGAAAGTACTAACTCGTGTGCTTCAGCACCATCATGGGTTACAACAACGTTTTATTATCTTGGTAGTGCAAGTGGGTATCCTTTTATTTATATCATAAACCCAGCAGATTCTATTCAAACTGATCATGGCTCTAGTTTTTCAAATAGTGCATCTCCAGATGGAGATTTTATAATTGGCCTTCGCCCAGTAATCACAATAAAAAAATCAGAATTATAAATAGTAAAATGAGTAGCTAGAAGCTATTCATTTTTAATTTGATACGTGTTATAATTTATAGGGTGATACAAATGAAAGATTTAAAAGTAATATTTATGGGAACGCCAGTTTTTTGTGTTCCAATATTAGAGAAATTAATAAAAGAAACAAATGTATTAGCAGTAGTAACACAACCTGATAAAGAAGTAGGAAGAAAGCATGAGATATCTTTTTCTCCTATAAAAAAGGTCGCTATTAAAAATAATATAAAAGTTCTTCAACCTGTTAAAATTAAAGAAGAATATGAAGATATAATAAGTTTAAATCCAGACATTATAATTACTTGTGCCTATGGTCAAATAGTGCCTTTAGCTATTTTGAATTGTCCTAAGTATGGATGTATAAATGTTCATGCTTCTCTTCTTCCAAAGTTAAGAGGAGGGGCACCTATTCATAAGGCAATTATAAATGGTTATGATAAAACTGGAATAACTATTATGTATATGGATAAGGGTATGGATACTGGTGATATGATAGAAAAGGCTGAAGTTAAAATAGAAGATAATGATACAGCAGAGTCTTTGCATGATAAGCTAAGTGCTATATCAGTTCCACTTCTTATGAAAACTTTACCTAGCATAATAAACGGAACAAATAAAAGAGAAAAGCAAAATGACGCAGATGCAACATATGCATATAACGTATCTAGAGAAGAAGAACACGTATCTTTTGATAAGTCTTCTAAGGATATATTTAACCAAATTAGAGGGCTTAATTCTTGGCCTGGTGCATATGCCGTTTTAGATGGTAAAAATATAAAACTTTGGTCTTGTGTTATAAATAATAAAAAATATGACAAAGCACCTGGTACAATTATTAACCTAGATAAAAATGGACTTGAGGTTACTACTACTGATGGAAGTGTGTTAATAAAAGAACTACAACTTCCTGGTAAAAAGAAAATGGATATAAAAGATTTTATAAACGGAAATAAAAAGGCAGATTACGTAGGCAAATGTTTTAAGTAATTAAGAAAGGTGTGTTTAATTTGAGAGTAGCGAAAGATTGGAAGGATTATGAAATCCTTGATATGGCAAATGGTGAAAAGTTAGAAAGATGGGGTAATTATATTCTCGAAAGACCAGACCCACAAATAGTATGGCAAGATAAAACCTTTAAGGATAAATGGAAAAAGGTAGACGCCATATATCACAGAAGTAAAAAAGGTGGTGGCTACTGGGAAAATATAAATAATGTTAAGCCATCTTGGCAAGTTAAATATAAAGACTTAACATTTAATATAAAACAAATGGGATTTAAACATACTGGTCTTTTTCCTGAACAAGCTGTTAACTGGGATTATATGATAGATAAAATAAAAAATAGCAATAGAAAAATAAAGGTGCTTAATTTATTTGCGTATACAGGTGGTGCAACGGTTGCGTGTGCTTATGCAGGAGCAGACGTAGTTCACGTTGATTCATCACGTGGTATGGTTTTGTGGGCTAAAGAAAACATAGAATCCTCTAATCTTACAGATAGATACGTTAGATTTATAGTAGATGATGTTATTAAGTTTGTTAAAAGAGAAATAAGACGTGGTAATAAGTATGATGCTATTATAATGGATCCTCCATCATTTGGAAGAGGTGCAAATGGTGAGGTTTGGAACATAGAAGAAAGTTTATATCCTTTAATTAAGTTATGTATGGAAGTATTAAGTGATAATCCGTTGTTCTTTTTAATAAATTCGTATACAACTGGTATGTCACCTAAAGTACTTGAAAATATTTTATATATGACATTAGATAAAAAATATAAGGGAAAAATATCATCTGGTGAGGTAGGTCTTCCTATGAAAGATAGTAATCTTATATTACCATGCGGGATATATGGTCTTTTTGAAGATGAATAATTTAAACGTATTATATGAAGATAACCACATCATAGTGGTGGAAAAAAAGCCTAACATATTATCTCAAAGCGATATAACTGGAGATAAAGATTTACTTACAATGGTAAAAGAATATGTAAAGGAAAAATATAAAAAAGAAGGTAACGTATATATTGGTCTTGTTCACAGATTAGATAGACCAGTAGGTGGAATAATGGTGTTTGCAAGAACATCAAAGGCTGCTAAAAGATTAAATGAACAAATAAAAAAACATGAGTTTAATAAAACTTATGTAGCAGTTTTAGACGGTAATTTAAATAAAGAAAAAGGAAAGTTAGTAAATTACTTATATAAAGATGAACGTTTAAAAAAGAGCTTTGTAACTAGTAAAGATAATAAAAATGCTAAGTTATCAGAGTTAGAGTATGAAACTATAGGACACATTAATTGCAAAACGATAGTTAAGATAAATTTAATTACAGGACGTCATCATCAAATAAGAGTTCAATTTAGTAATATAGGATATCCTTTATATGGAGACCAGTTATATGGAAGAAAAAATGAAAAGCAAATAAGACTTTTTGCATACAAACTAGAATTTATGCACCCAACTTTAAAGACTAAAATGCAATTTAAGTTGTTACCAAAATGGAAGGAGTTAGAAGATGAAACAATTATACATAGACTTTGATGGAGTAATATTAGATACTATGACTAAGTCATATGAAGAGCTAAAAAAAGAAAATATTGATAGGAAAGATGAGGAAAAAGTAAGAGAATTTTTTAAAAATGCAGATTGGAAAAAATTAATAGAAGAAACAGAGGAAATTAATGATAGTATAAATGAAATAAAGAAGATATGTGATTCTAAAAAGTTTAATGTTTATATATTAACCCATGTTAATTCAACTAATGAAATGGTAGAAAAAATTAAGTATTTACATAAGAAATTGCCTCTTGTAACGGTTGTTTCTGTTCCAAAGGAAATACCTAAAACAGAAGTTGTTAATCCATCTGCAGCTATATTAATAGATGATTATTCTGGAAATATTAAAGAATGGCAGAAAAAACTTGGTATAGGTATTAAATTTGTAAAAGAACTAGAAGGTAGTGATTATCCGGAAATAACTCATTTATCTGAGGTAATAGATATGTTTAATCAGTAAAGGTTTTTATATCTTTACTTTTTTTGTAAAAATATCATTTTATATTTATTTTTTCATATATTTATAATGACTAAAATATTAAGGAGGAAATAAATATGGAAACACTTAAAGTATCCAGTAAGTCAAACCCAAGTAGTGTAGCAGGAGCACTTGCTAACGTATTTAGAGAAAAAGGATCTGTAGAAATACAAGCGATAGGGGCAGGAGCACTTAATCAAGCTATTAAGTCGATTGCAATAGCAAGAGGTTTTGTTGCACCTTCAGGAAAAAACTTAGTATGCATACCAGCATTTACAGACATTGTAATTGAAGGTGAAGAAAGGACCGCAATTAAGTTAATTGTAGAAGCTAGATAGGCTTCTTTTTTCTTGCTCTAAAATTATATATTAGGTATAATTATAAAAATACTTAACTCTCCAGTTAAGGTTAGGTTTATTCTTAAAAAGAAGGGAGATAATATAATGATAAAAATTGGAGATTTTGCAAAAATATTTGATGTATCTATTAAAACGATAAGATTTTATGAAGAAAAAGGACTTATAGTACCTAGCTTTATTGACGTTTATAGTGGATATAGATATTATGATGATCATAATATAAAAGAAATGAGTAAGATATTATACCTAAAGGAAAAGGGACTTTCTTTAGAAGAAATAAAAAACTTTAACGATGATAATATTGATTACAAGATAAAAGAATATGAAGAAAAAATTAAGCATTTAAAGCAAAATATAAGTGATTTTATCTCTCTTAAAGAAACGGGAGGAATAGATAGTATGGAAGCATTTTATGATGATCCTAGAGTAATAGGAAAATGGAAGTTAGTTGGAGTAAGTAATTCAAAGGAAGATTACTATGAAGGTAATTTGTTAGATGATTCATTTTCTATTAAAGAGTTATATCTTATGGAAAAAGGAAAAAAGTATTGGGTTATAAGTTGGACTTTAAATTATATTATAATTAACGGAAGAAAAAATCCTTATGAAATAGAAAATGATTTAATGTTCGTTAAAGTTTATGGTATATTTGATGATTCAGAATATAAGTATGCTATATATAAAAAAGAAGATGATAAAAAATATAGCGTCGAAGATTTTATGATTAAAGACGATATAAAATTAGAATATAAAGAAGATAATGATTTAGTTGGTAATTGGAAAGCTATCGATTTTGTTTATAAAAAAGATATGTTTAACAAGAAAAAGAAAGCTTCTAATTATTTAGCGGTCGATAAATTATCTGTGCATAATGATTTTGAAGTTTTAATATCATATAATGGTGGTAAGTTAAAGAAAGTTAAGTATACTAAAGGTTACATAACTAACTTAGTATTAGATGATACATTATGTAAATACGAAATAAAAAAAATTGATGATAAAAACTATTTATTTGTGGAATGGAAATCAGGAGACTATGTATATGCAGGTCAAATAAATGGTTATTATGTTTTTGAAAAAGAATAGTTTAAACACAATATGAATTAGAGGGGAAAAATATATTTTTTTCTTTTTCTTTATTTTATGTTATAATCATTCTTGTTTGAGGGGAAGTATTATGAATATTTTTAAGAAGAAAAATAAAAATGTTTTAACAAGAATATTTAGAAAGAAATCAAAATTAGAAAAGTTTTATTTAAAAAATGAAGAGTTTATAAAGTATTCTTTTGTATCTACCGTATGTACTGGTATATTGTTTTTAATATTCTTTTTGGTAGATTTAATAACAAAAGGAAATTACTTATTGGCCAACTTTTTATCATATACGATATCTTTTACGGTCTTATTTATTTGGGATAGAAAAGTTTTTAAGTCAAAGCCAAAAAGGCGCCGTGATAAGTTAGCACAGCTTACATCTTTTATAATTGTAAGAGTAATAGGTTTTCCACTAGATTCACTAGTACTATCAGTACTTATAAATAAATTTCATATAGCAAATATGGCAGCTAAAGTACTTGGTTCACTTATTATGTTTATGTATAATTACATAACTAATAAATTATTTGTATTTAAGAAAAATAAGCTTATATAATTTTTTATATAGGCTTTTTAAATTGACTAAAACGATTAAAAAGTGTTATTATTATGTTAAGAATAGTAGGAGGTTATTATGGCTAATAAGAAGTATGTATTATATTTTAGAGGAAAAAACAAATATGGACATTATCATAAGTTTCCGCTTGTTTCTTTATATTTAAAAACACTTGATATGTATACTAGTAACTACATAGATTATGTTGATTTATTTAATAATTTACCAGTTGGCGTAAGTACTTTTATAAAAAATGAGTTGGGTTGTGACATAGATTTTACAAGTAATGATGATTTAGAAAAATGCTTTTTTGTAACGGATAATGATTTAACTCCTATAATGAAGGTTTTGTTTGAAGATGATATAGATGTTTTATATGTGGAATCAAAAGAGCTTACAAAATTAATGTGCAAGGTCAAAATGACATACCAAGAGTTTTGGTGTGCAAAATTAAATATGCTATCTTCTAAGATGGATAGAAAAAAATATGACTTCTTTAAGTATTTATATAATGTTTATGTAAAGGACAAAGACATTCTAAAGATGATTGACACTTATGATGTAAAAAGAAATTTAAATAATTTAGATTATGATGATACTTTTATCGCTGCAATTGCAACGGATGAGTCGAATATTATGGTATTAAGTAAAAAGTTATCACAAACAATTGAATCAAGAAGAAATTTAGCGTTTCAATTCAAGAACTTATTTAATACATTAAATAGTAATCAAAAGCTAATTGATTATTCAAAGATGATTGAAAGAAAAAACAAAGACTTAGACATGGACTTTGTATTAGATGAAATGAATGAAAGTCTAAATGAATTTAAAAAAGCTTATTTAAAGGAATATGATATAGCCTAAACTAAGGCTTTTTTTTGTTTGATATAATATATAAAAAATGATATCATATTTATAGAATGTAGGTGGTATTATGAATGATAAATATGTATTATGTTTTAGGGGAGAAAATAAAGAAGGTAAAGAAGAAATACTTAAGATATATGAAGCAAGTCTAAGTAATATTGATAAATATACATGTTACAAGGGATGTTATTCTAGTAATGATTTATATAGGTTATTGCCACCTGAAATAAAAAATTATATATTAACATTTAAACACAACTATGATTTTGAAGGTAATTTTTTTATAAGAAAATCTTGCAAAGATATAAGTCGTGGAAGAACCGATTTATCAATTTTATTTAAGAGTGATGCTGATGTTGTATATACCAAGGAAACAGATATTTACACTTCACTTTTAGGTATGAAGAAAAATAACGATGACAAAGAAGAAATAAAAACGATAAAAAACAACTTTTTTAAAGAATTATATGAGATTTTATTAGAAAGAGAAAGTAGTTTAACAGAAAAAATAGATGCAAAAATAGAAGCATCTGGTACAACTGAATCCAGAATTAATGCTGTTTCTAAAATGCCTTCTTGTCTTAAAGAAATCTCAAAATACGTAACAAATAAATATGAGTTAAAAAGAAGATTTGCTATTTTATTAAAATTTTATAAGAAACAGGTTGATGACATATATGGTGTTAAAACAAGAATAGTTAATGAAAAGGTGCTTGATGAAAGAGCAAAAGAAAGAAATTTTTCATATGCTAAGGCTGAAGCTAATATGCTTAAGAATTTAAATGATAAGCTTTTTAAAATAAAAGAGGAAAACAAAGCAGAAGAAAAAAGTGAAACGAAAACGCAATATGCAAAGTATCAAACTAAGAAAAGTAAAAATAAATTAGAAGATAATCCGGATTATATTAATTATATGACGTTTATTGAGGAAAGAAATAAAAAAGACGTACAAGATGATTTTGAAGACGATGAATTAGATGATTTCCTAGGGCCTGTAAAACCTAATGATCCTAGATATTGGAGCATTAACTAATGAATGATAGAATAAGTGAATTTTTAAAGTATTTAAAAATAGAAAAGAATTATTCTTCTAATACGATTAAAAACTATGAAATTGATATAGATGAATTTAAAAATTATTTAAATTGCGAAGGAATAGATTATTTATCTGTGGATTATGATTTTATTAAGGGATTTTTAATGTATTTATATAATAAAAAACTATCTAGAAATTCGGTTGCAAGAAAATTGTCATCTCTTAGAAGTTTTTATAAATATTTATTTAATAATGATTTGATTAAAACTAATCCTTTTAAGTATGTTGCATCTCCTAAAAAGGAAAAGAAACTTCCAAAATATTTAGGAGTGGAAGAATTAGAGGTTATATTTAATACGCCAGATATAACAACACCACTAGGTCAAAGAGATAGAACTATTTTAGAAGTTTTATATGCAACAGGTATAAGGGTTAGTGAACTTGTTAACATAAAACTATCAGACATTGATTTTTATAATAAAGAAATAAGAGTACTGGGAAAAGGAAATAAAGAAAGAATAGATCCTTTTGGTACTTATTGTTTAGACATTATTAATATGTTTATAAATGATGGCAGAAATAAAATTCTAAAGAAGCATAATACTGTTTGTGATTATCTAATAATAAATGAGCATGGAAGACAAATAACAACTCGTGGAGTTGAAAAAATAATAGATAACGTGGTAAAAAAAGCCAGTTTAAAAAAACATGTATCACCGCATATGTTAAGACATTCTTTTGCAACACATCTTTTAAATGAAGGTTGTGATATTAGAACTGTGCAGGAACTTTTAGGACATGAATCTTTAGAGACAACACAAATATATACACACGTATCTAATGAACATTTAAGAAGTGTTTATCTAAAGTGTCATCCATTAAATAAGACAGATAATAATAAATAGTGTATAATAGTAACGGAGTAGTATTATGAAAGTAAATTATATAGATGATGAAAAGATTATAGAAGATGCTGTTAAAGACGCTAAAGCAAGTTTAGAAATTGAAGGTTTTAATATATCCAAAGACGAAGAAGAAAAACTAATTAAAAATTTAGTTTCTAATTATAAAGTAAAATTATTGTTAAAAAAGAGGAATCAAAAATAATGAAAGATACATGGGATGATTATTTTATAGATAAAACTAACGTTTTAAAAAATAATTTAGGGGTAACGGACAATAAGACTCTTGAGAAAGAAGAAAAAGAGATAACGCTAAAAAAGTTAACATATTTAGAATTATTTCCAATTGATGGAAAATTTGATATTAATCATCTAAAAGCAATACATATGTTTTTATTTTCGGATATATATCCTTTCGCTGGTAAATTTAGAACTTGTTCTTTAGCTAAAAAGACTCAATTTTATGATCCTAGTATAATAGAAGATGAACTTAAAAAAACACTTGAAGAATTAAATAACAGTATAACTGATATTTATGATGAAAGAAAATATGCTTATGTACTTGCTAATGCTTATTATAATATAATGGCAATTCACCCGTTTAGGGAAGGTAATGGAAGAAGTACAAGAGAATTTTTAAGAGAGTTTGTTTTAGATAAAAACAAACTATTAACATTTAATGTTAAGCTAGATTTTTCTAAAATTGATAAGGAATCTTTTTTAACAGCGGTGCAATATAGGTATGTATATCCAAGCCTTTTAGAAGAAGAATTTTATAAAGCTTTGGTACCTCTTGAAAAAGATAAAGAAAAATAGTTAAATTTATTGTAAAATAATGGAAAAACATAGCATTTTTGTTGTAAGTGCTATTTTTTTTGTGCTATAATATCATTGTATTTACATGCAAGGGAGGAATATAAATGACAAAATGGGTTTACCTTTTTAAAGAAGGTAATGCTGACATGAGAAACTTACTTGGTGGTAAGGGAGCTAACTTAGCAGAAATGACTAACATTGGACTTCCAGTACCTCAAGGTTTCACAATTACAACAGAAGCATGTACTCAGTACTATGAAGATGGAAAAGAAATTAATTCTGAGATTCAAGCACAAATTAATGAGTATATCGAAAAGATGGAAGAAATCACTGGAAAAAAATTTGGTGATAAAGAAAATCCACTTTTAGTTTCTGTAAGATCTGGTGCTAGAGCATCTATGCCAGGTATGATGGATACTATATTAAACTTAGGTTTAAACGAAGACGTTGTAAACGTTATCGCTGAAAAATCTAACAATCCAAGATGGGCTTGGGACTGCTATAGAAGATTCATTCAAATGTATTCAGACGTAGTTATGGAAGTTGGTAAAAAGTATTTTGAACAACTAATAGACGAAATGAAAGAGAAAAAAGGCGTTAAACAAGACGTTGAATTAGATGCTGATGACTTAAAAGAATTAGCAAGACAATTTAAGGAAGAATATAAAGCAAAGATTGGTGAAGATTTCCCAACCGATCCAAAAGAACAATTAATGGGTGCTGTTAAAGCTGTATTTAGATCATGGGATAATCCACGTGCAAACGTTTATAGAAGAGATAATGATATTCCATATTCATGGGGTACTGCTGTAAACGTACAAGCTATGGCATTTGGTAACATGGGTGATGACTGTGGTACTGGTGTTGCATTTACTCGTGACCCAGCAACTGGTGCTAAAGGATTATTTGGTGAATTCTTAACTAATGCACAAGGTGAAGACGTTGTTGCAGGTGTTAGAACTCCAATGCACATCGCTGAAATGGAAGAAAAATTCCCAGAAGCATTTAAGGAATTTAAAGAAGTTTGCAAAACTCTAGAAGATCATTATAGAGATATGCAAGATATGGAATTTACTGTAGAACATGGTAAACTTTACATGCTTCAAACAAGAAACGGTAAGAGAACTGCTCAAGCTGCTTTAAAAATAGCATGTGATTTAGTAGATGAAGGAATGCGCAGTGAAGAAGAAGCTGTAGCTATGATTGATCCTCGTAACTTAGATACATTACTTCACCCACAATTTGATGCTAAAGCATTAAAAGAAAGCACTCCAGCTGGAAAAGGTCTTGGAGCATCTCCAGGAGCTGCTACAGGTAAGGTTGTATTTACTGCTGAAGACGCTTGTGATTGGGCTGCAAGAGGAGAAAAAGTAGTTTTAGTTAGACTTGAAACTTCTCCAGAAGATATTACTGGTATGAAAGCATCTCAAGGTATCTTAACTGTTCGTGGTGGTATGACAAGCCATGCTGCTGTTGTTGCTCGTGGTATGGGTACTTGCTGTGTATCTGGTTGTGGAGATATCCAAATGGATGAAGAAAACAAACAATTTGTTTTAGCAGGTAAGACTTATCACGAAGGAGATTATATCTCAATAGATGGTTCAACTGGTAACATTTATGATGGTAGGATTCCAACTGTTGATGCTTCAATTGCTGGTGAATTTGGTCGTGTTATGGCTTGGGCTGACAAGTATAGAACTTTAAAGGTAAGAACAAACGCTGATACTCCAGCAGATGCTAAAAAAGCACGTGAATTAGGAGCAGAAGGAATTGGTCTTTGCCGTACAGAACACATGTTCTTTGAAGAAGATAGAATAGCAGCATTTAGAGAAATGATTTGTGCTGATACTGTAGAAGAAAGGGAAGCTGCATTAGATAAGATTTTACCTTATCAACAAAGCGATTTTGAAGCTTTATATGAAGCATTACAAGGATTCCCTGTTACTATAAGATATCTTGACCCACCTTTACATGAATTTGTTCCAACAGAAGAAGCAGATATCAAAAAACTTGCTGATGCACAAGGTAAGTCTGTTGAAACAATCAAAGCATTAATTGCTTCACTTCATGAGTTTAACCCAATGATGGGACACAGAGGATGCCGTCTTGCTGTTACTTATCCAGAAATAGCAAAAATGCAAACAAAAGCTGTTATTCGTGCAGCAATTAATACTAAGAAAAATCATTCAGATTGGAATGTTAAACCTGAAATAATGATTCCACTTGTTTGTGATGATAAGGAATTAAAATACGTTAAGAAAGTTGTTACTGACACAGCAGATGAAGAAATAAAAGCTTCTGGTATTGATTTAGAGTACGAAGTTGGTACTATGATTGAAATTCCAAGAGCAGCACTTACTGCTGATGAAATTGCAAAAGATGCTGATTTCTTCTGCTTTGGTACTAATGACTTAACTCAAATGACTTATGGATTCTCAAGAGATGATGCAGGTAAGTTCTTAAACGCTTACTATGATAAGAAAATTTTTGAAAATGATCCATTTGCTAAATTAGACCAAGATGGTGTTGGTAAATTAATGGAAACAGCAATTAAACTTGGAAAACCAGTTAATCCAAACTTACATATTGGTATTTGTGGTGAACATGGTGGAGATCCTTCATCAGTTGAATTCTGTCACAATATTGGATTAGATTATGTTTCTTGCTCACCATTTAGAGTTCCTATTGCAAGACTTGCTGCTGCACAAGCTGCAATTAAAGCAAATAGCAATAAATAATAGAATAAACTAAGATGCTAAAGCGTCTTAGTTTTTTGTTTGTAATAATGACAAAATCCTAGTATTTATGGTATAATATAAACATGTTACAGGAGACTATATAATGTTAGAAAATAAATTAGGAATAACTAGTTCTGTTGAACTTGCAAATGAAGAAGAAAAAATTACTAAACTAAAAGCGCTTGAGTTATTTGATACAAATAAAATAGATGAATTTGAGGTTGGAACTTTTAAAGGCTTATCAGATATTCATAAATACTTATTTGGTGAAATATACTCATTTGCTGGTAATGTAAGGAAAGAAAATATTGCAAAAGGTAATTTTAGATTTGCTTCATCTATGTATTTAGAAGACGTATTAAATAAGATAGATAATATGCCTCAAAAGAATTTTGATGATATTATAAAAAAATATGTTGAGATGAATATTGCTCATCCATTTAGAGAAGGAAATGGTAGAAGTACTCGCATTTGGCTTGATTTGATTTTAAAAAAAGAACTTAACAAAGTAATTGATTGGAGTAAAATTAATAAAGAAGATTATTTGCTTGCAATGGAAAGAAGTCCGGTTAGAGATTTAGAAATCAGATTACTACTTCAAGATGCCTTAACCAATAAAATTAATGATCGACAGGTATTTATGAAGGGCCTAGATACAAGTTATGAATATGAAGGATATAATACATATTGCACCGAGAAATTAGGTAATAACTAAGATGCTTTAGCACCTTAGTTTTTTTCTTAAAAAGTAGCATTATGAAATATATTTTAATTATAAATAAATTTTTTGTTTAAAAATAATGAAATTATGTTATAATAATACCTCACGCAAGGAATATTATATATATATAGATTAAAAATGAGGTGATATATATGAATTTTAAGGAAATAAGAAAGAAAATAGAATATTATGAAAAAAAGCATAATGAGGCTTTTATGATATGTTTTGATCATGATGTGAATGAAGTTAAAGCTAAAATGCTTGACGACGCAAAAGATAATAAAGAATATGCTCTAGCAGCTATTTATGATTTTTGCTTTATTTATAGATACGCAAATGAAAAAGAAGAAATAAAAGAGTATTTGGATAAGCACATAAGCCAATTAGAAAATGCTAAAGAAATATCAGAAGATCAAAAGAGATTAAATAAGATTTATTTAACAATCTTAAATGCTTGTTTATCTTTACAAGGAAAAGATAGACTTAACCTAATAAAATATGGCACGCAAAAGAAAGCAGAACACGAAAGAAAAGATAGTTTGTCGCAAAAGAAAGAAAATAAGAGAGTTGTAAATGAACTATCAGAAAAACTTTTAAGTGATTATAAAAAATATAAAGAGGATAAAGAAGATAGAGAGCAAACTATATTTCACGTTGGTACATCAAATGATTACAGAGATAGATATATTTCTAAGTTAACTAAAGAAGAGATAGAATACATTTTAATTAAAAATGCAATATATGATGCACTTAATGCTAAAAAAGGGCAAAAAAACGTAAATAATGAAATGATAATGAAATATTTTAATGGTAATCTTAAATTTCCGGAAGATGAAGAAAGGTATTTTGATAAACAGGCACAAGAACTAAGTAAAAATGCATATGGAGTTTATAAAAATGCTTTTGAAAACACATATAATTTAACTGATTATTATGCCGAAAAATTAGAAAAGAAAATAAATAGTAAACTAAGATAATTTAAAGAACAAAATAATTTGTTCTTTTTTGTTTTATCTTTTGTTATAATGTTTATAGAAGAGAGTTGATTAAAATGATAAATATTACTTCTATTAAAAACATTAATAATTTAAGTGATTATGAGATAATTATTCCATCTAATTATGATCTTTATTATAAAGAACTATTTGTTAATGAAAACATTACATTTAATACTGTTAGAAACTTTTTAATAAATAATTATGATGGAAGTAAAAAACTTATAAATGATACTCAAAAATACATTCTTATGAAGCAGGCTTTTAATAGTGTTAAAAAAAGTCTTTTAGTTTATAAAGATGTAACATCTTCTAGATTCATAACGGATTTAATAAATACGTATGATGATTTTAAGTCATATACTTTAATCAAAAATGATAAAACAAATGATTTAAGTAAAATCTATGGTGAGTATGAAAAAATAATTTTAAGTAATAATTTAATAAACGAAAAATTACTTTTAGATGAGGTTATGAAAAATAATCATTTTACATCTAAATATTTATTTTTAAGCGTGCAGCTGCCAAGCCTAGATACCATTAAGTTGATTAACAAAATGAAAGATGAAGGTTGCGTACTTTTAGATTGTGATACCATTAATAATAATTATTTAAAATGTAAATTAGGCTTTGATAAAAAAGATGTCTCTTTAGATAAGGAAACTTACTTTAAAGCATTAAATGACATATATGATGAGGTGTCATTTGTTAATAATCTTATATCAAAAAATATATATGAGGGCTTATCTTATGACGATATTTTAATCGTGTGCGATAAAGATACTTATATTCCATACTTTGATTTACTACTTAATCATCCGTTTAATAATAGTAAAAAAACAGGTGTTTTAACAAGCAGATTTATCAAAATATTATGTGATATATTAAGTGGTTGTTTTTCTTCTGATAATTTTATTAACTTGCTTAAACTAGGACTATTTAATATCTCTGATAAGAAAATAGATAGCTTAGATAATTATGTTTATTCTTGGAATTTGGAAGATAAAAACTTTTATGAAGAGTTTACTTATAATCCAACTGGTAATAAAAAGAATTTTTCAAGTTTTGATATAAAAAAATTAGATTCTTTAAACAAAATAAAAGATGATGTTATATCTCCTATTAGAACGTTGCTTGAAAACGTAATTAACGAAAGTGATAAAACCCAAATTTTAAGATATTTTTATATGTATCTTGATTGTGAAGGAATAATGGAAAAATTATTTGAAAAGGATAGCGAAGGTGCATTAAAATTAGTTAACGTATTTAATGATATGAATAATTATTTGAATTCTAACGCAAGTTTTAGTGAGATAATAGAGGTTCTTAAAAACATTTCATTTGAAAGTGATAAGACAGAAGTATATCAAGATACCATTACGATTAGTAATTTAGAAGATTTTGTTTTAGAAGGTAAAAAAATAGTTTACTTTCTTGGAGCGACAAACGAATTTTTACCTAAGGAGTTTAAACCATCACATTTAATAAGCACATACGACATAGATAAAGATAACTTAAATGAACTTGTTTTAGATAATAAGAATAAGTGGGATTATTTATTTTCTCATCTTATCTTGTTTAAGAATGTTTATGTTACAACGCCTAAGTTAGGAAATGACTTAAAATTAAAAGAAGCATCTGTTATGTTAAATAAAGTGATAAAAAAAGATATAGAAATAGCTAAAATTTATGATAGAAAAAGCATGATCAAAGATTATGCAATTAAACTTTCAAATAAGAAAATAAATAAAGTATGTGACGATTATTTCTGCAAGATAAACGAAGTAAATGAGCACAACTTAAATTTAAGAATACCAAGCAATACTGCTTTAAAACTTTACTCTAAAACTTTAAACGTAAGTCCAAGCAGCATAGAAACGTATGCTAAGTGTCCTTTTTATCATTTCATTTTGTATGGATTAAAACTTAAAGTAAAGGAAAAATATCTATTTGATAGTAGGGAAGTAGGTACGTTTGTACATTACTTGTTGGAAAACGTAATTAAAAATGATATAGATAACATAAAAGAAGGAAATACATACGAAATAATAAAAAAATACTCCTTATCATACCTAAAAGATAATGGTAAAATAATGGATAATAAGACGAAGTACTTAATAGAAGAACTTTCAAAATCAACGTCAAACGTTATAAATATGATTGTAAGTGAGCAGGAAAAATCACGGTTTAAACCTACGTTTTTTGAGCTTAAAATAGATGATAATTCAACTGTTACGCCACTTTCTGTTAAACTTTTAAACGGAACTTTAAACATAAATGGAATAGTAGATAGAGTAGATACTTATCAAGATGATGAAAACTTTTATTACCGCATTATAGATTATAAAACTGGTGAGAAAAAGTTTAGGTTAGATGAGGTTTTAATGGGACTTAATCTTCAGATGCTTATTTATTTATTAGCAATTAAAAATAGTCATTCATTTACAGATAAAAAAATGATTCCATCCGCACTTTTATATTATCCAGCACTTTTAAAAGAATCTAAGTCATCTAGAGGATTAACTTTAGAAGAAAAGGAAAAAAGTGTTTATGATAGATTAAAAATGAATGGTATTATTAATTCTTCTAGTGATGTTTTAGATTTATTTGGAGAGGATTTAAAATGCTATACTGATTCTTTTGTAAGGGATAAATTATCTTTTGAAAAAGTCTTTAGTATGGATGATATAAATAACGTTTTTGAATATATGATAAATACCATAAAAACAATTGGAAATAACATTTTAGATGGTAAAATAAGCGTAAGTCCAGTAGAAGATGGATGTAAATACTGTAAGTTTAGTAGTATCTGCAAATTTGATAAAAAAATAGATAAGACAAGAAAAATAAAGTCTTATAAGAATACCGAAGTATACCAAATGTTAGAAGGTGATAATAATGCCTAATTGGACAAAAGACCAGGCGTTAGCGATTAATAAGCGTGGTGGTAAAATAATTGTTTCAGCAGCAGCAGGATCTGGTAAAACAGCGGTTTTATCAGAAAGGGTAATAGAGTTTATTTTAAATGGCGGGGAAGTAAATCGTCTTTTAATTGTTACTTTTACAAAAGCAGCAGCAGGAGAAATGAAAGAACGTATTAAAAAGAAAATAGAAGAGGCCTACTTAAAAGACACTAAAAATGAACATTTAAGAAAACAAATCAATTTGGTTGATACGGCCTTAATAACTACCATGGATGCTTTTTATGCAGACGTTGTAAAGCAAAACTTTGAAAAACTTAAAATAGATAGAGACTTTGACGTTTTATCTAATGAGGAAGAAAAAATATTAAAGGAAAAAGTAGTAAATGATGTTATCGAAGATGCATTTGACAACGTAGGAGATTTTAAGTTATTAGTAGATTTTTTTGATGGAATCGAAAAACTAAAAGCAAATATTTTTAAAGTATCAAATCATTTAGATACTGTGCCTTTTAAAGATGAGTACATAAAAAAAGCACTTAGTAATTATACTATAGAAAATGATTATTATAAGGATGCCTTGTTAAAAAACATAAAGCTTAAGATGAAGTCATATTCTTATATGTATGCTTCTTTATATGAGGATTTATATAACGAATCAAGTGATTTTGATAAGGTTTTAGAGGTGCTAAATAAAGAAAGAAATTACATAAACGAGTTTTTATGTTTATCGGATTTTGATTCTTTAGCATCATTAATTAGGAGAATATCATTTGATACTTTAAGAACGCCAAAAGGACATAAAGATGATGCAGCATTAGTTAAGTATAAGGTTATAAGAGATGAATTTAAAGAGGAAATAAAAAAGAAGCTAAATGAGCTTATGTTTGTAAGTGATAGTTTATATGATGAAGAAAAAGAAAAAATGAAGGCTATACTTACTACTTTATTTGAAGTAGTAAGTAAGTTTGATAAAAAAATGATGGAAGAAAAGAAGAGAATATCATCTTTTAGCTTTTCTGATATAGCGCACTTTGTTATAAAATTATTAATTAAAGATGGTAAGAAAACTCCTCTTGCTAAGTCTATGTCTTTAAAGTTTGATGAAATATTAATAGATGAGTACCAAGATACAAATAACTTGCAGAACGTTATTTTTAATGCAATATCAAAAGATAATTCAAATTTATTTATAGTAGGGGATGTAAAACAAAGTATATATAGATTTAGAAGTGCTTGTCCTGAAATATTTAATAGTGATAAAAATAGTGCCAGCAAAGATGGTTTTCCAAACCTTATTACATTATCTAAAAACTTTAGAAGTAGAAAAGAAGTACTAGATTTTTGTAACTTTATATTTGAAAATACCATGAGCAAATCATTTGGAGAAGTAAACTATGATAAAGATGAAAAGCTTTATTTAGGAGCATCTTTTGAAGAAGGTGAGAATTTAGATACCGAAGTCTTATTAATAGATGGAATGGAAACTAAAGAAAATTTGGATGATGATTTAAGTAAAGTACAAAAAGAAGCTATCTTAGTATCATCAAAAATAAAAGAGATGATTGATTCGGGTTATAAAGTTTTTGATAATAAAAAAGGACAAAAAAGATGCATAAAACCTAGTGATATAGTAATATTACTTAGAAGTTTAAAAAACGCATCATTCTTTAGTGAAGCATTAAGTAAAAGAGGTATATCATCTTACCTTGAAAGTTCACTTGAATACTTTGATAATTATGAAGTTAAACTTGTTATAAACACTTTAAAAATAATTGATAATCCATATGATGATGTAGCATTAATGAGTTTTTTAGCATCACCTGTAATTAACGTTAGTTTAGATAAAATAGCAAAATTAAGAAGCACAAATAAGTCATCTTCTTTATATGAATCAGTAATTTGTGATGATGAAATAAAATGCATTATGGATAAGATAAAAGACGTAAGAAGTTTTAGTTATAACCATAAGTTGTATGAGTTATTAAACTTGGTGTATAAAGAATTTGATGTAATAGAAATATTATCAGCAATGGAAGGCGGATTAGTAAGGCAAAAGAACCTTTCCTTAATGGTTAGTTATGCAAAAACATTTGATGATAAAAACTTATCACTTCATGAGTTTATTAGTTACTTAGAAAACATAATATTAGGTAAGGGTTCACTAGAGGGAATAAATCCTTTATCAGATGGTGATAACGTACTTATTACTACGATACATAAATCAAAGGGTCTTGAATATCCAGTGGTTTTTGTAAGTGAAACTGGTAAAAGTTTCAACTTTTCTGACTTAAGATCTGATCTAATGATTAATGATGATTTAGGAGTTTCATTTAACTTAAAAGATCCAAAATACAAATTAAAGTATGAATCTATACCTAACATGGTATTTAAGGAATACGAAAAAAATAAGATGTTATCAGAAGAAATAAGAATATTATATGTGGCATTAACAAGAGCTAAAGAAAAAATAATAATAACTGGTTTTACTGGAAACTTAGAGCGTCTTATTTTAAAAGCGGCATCTAAAATGGGTGATGATGTTTTAGTATCTGATCTTTACTTAAAATCATGTAAAAGCTATCTTGATATGATAATGCCATCCCTTCTTAGACATCCCGCTTTAAATGAACTTAGATGTTTAAGTGATGTTACGCCAAAGACTTTTATAACAGAGTCAAAGGTTTCTTTAAAGGTTTTAGGAGCATCTAGTATAAATGAGTCTGAGTTTTATGAAAAAGAGAAAATAGTAAAAGAAGATTTTAATTTAGAGTGGTATAAAAAAATATCAGACTTTAAGTATGACGGAAATGGGTCTATTCCTAAGTATTTAAGTGTAAGTGATATAAAGCATAAAACGAAATACCAAAGAAAACCTGACTTTTTAGATGGAAATGTAAGTAGCATTAATAAAGGTACGTTATATCACTTATTATTAGAGCTTTTACCAGTTAAAAGGTATACCATTAAATCTTTAGAAGAAGAAATAGATGAAATTATAAAAACTGGTAAGATTTTAGAAAGTGATAAAAAAATAATAAGGTTAGAAGACATATTTTCATACCTTACATCTGATATATATGAAAATCTTCTTTATAGTGATAAGTATTATAAAGAAATGCCTATTAATTTTTATATACCATCTTCTTACTATGATAATTCACTAAAAAGTGGTAATATATTATCTAGTGGTGTAATTGACTTGTTATTTATAACTAATGATACTTATAACATAGTTGATTATAAGACGGATAAGGTAAGTAGTATGGATGAGTTAAAAGACTTATATAAAATTCAACTTGACTTATATGAAATAGCATTACGTGAGAAAATGAATGCTAAAAATGTTAAAAAATTTATTTACTCTATATACTTAGGTAAGTTTATAGAAGTTTAACAGGAGGAAAATATGGTTGATAAGATATTTAGTGTGATAGAAAAAGAAAAGGAAAGACAGCAAAATACCATTGAGTTAATAGCATCAGAAAACTTTGTTAGCGAAAACGTACTTAAAGCACAAGGAAGTATTTTAACTAATAAGTATGCTGAAGGATATCCAGGTAAAAGATATTATGGTGGATGTAAGTTTGTAGATGAAATTGAAAATATGGCAATAGATGCTGCTAAAGAGTTGTTTGGTGTAAGATTTGCAAACGTACAACCACATTCTGGTTCTTCTGCTAATATGGCTGTTTATCGCTCTTTACTTAAAAAGAAAGACAAAATTCTTTCCATGAGATTAGATGATGGTGGTCATTTAACTCACGGTAACCCACTTAGTTTTTCTGGTGAGGATTACAACTTTGTGTTTTATGGTGTAGAAAAAGAAACATGCACCATTAACTATGAAGAAGTTAAGAAAATAGCAATGAGAGAAAAACCTAAATTAATAGTTGCAGGAGCATCTAGTTATCCAAGAAAAATAGACTTTAAAGCATTTAAGGAGATAGCAAGAAGTTGCGGTGCTTACCTAATGGTTGATATGGCTCATATTGCAGGACTTGTTGCAGCAGGATTACACCAAAATCCTTGTAGGTATGCAGACGTTGTTACAACAACCACTCATAAGACCTTAAGAGGACCAAGGGGAGGTTTAATTCTTACTAATAATGAACAAATAATTAAAAGAATAAACAAGACCGTTTTTCCTGGAATTCAAGGTGGACCTTTAATGCATGTTATAGCAGCTAAAGCAGTTTGTTTTGAAGAGGCTATGACTCCTTCTTTTATAAATTATCAAAAAAAGGTAATTAACAATGCTAAAGTATTATGTGATGCTTTAAAAATGGAAGGATTTAAGATAGTTTCTAATGGAACTGATAATCACATTGTTTTAGTAGACGTTAAATCATCTGTTAACTTAACTGGTAAGGAAGCTGAGGAAATACTAGATGAAATAGGTATTACTTGTAATAAAAATATGATTCCATATGATATTACAACGCCTTTTATAACAAGTGGTATAAGACTTGGTACGGCCGCTATGACAACAAGAGGTTTTGATGAAAAAGACTTTAAAGAAGTTGCTAAAATAATTAGTACTTGCTTAACTAATTATGATAACAAAAAGGTAATAGATGATTTAAAACTAAGAGTTAAAAAACTATGTGATAACAACACTATATATGAGAAGGTGAAGTATGAATAACATTATGGACGGAGTAGGTGCTAGCTTAACACTAAAAAAGAAAATTGCAAACGAAATAAAACAAAAAAACTTAAAGCCATGTCTTGCGGTTATTCAAGTAGGTGATAATAAGGCAAGTGATATATACGTAAGAAATAAAAATAAAGCTTGCGATATGGTAGGTATAAAATTCATAAACATTAAGCTTCCAGATACAATATCAGAAGATTTAATAATAAGTGAAATAGAAAGATTAAACTTAGATACAAACGTAAATGGTATTTTAGTTCAGCTTCCACTTCCACCATGTTTTGATGAAGGAAGAATAATAAATGCAATAAGCCCAGTAAAGGACGTTGATGGATTAACTTATCCTAACGTAGGAAACTTAGTTTTAGAAAATGAATGCTTAGTTTCTTGTACTCCTATGGGAGTTATGGAATTACTTGATATGTATAACGTTAGCTTAAAAGGGAAAAACGCCTGCATTGTAGGACGTAGTAACTTGGTTGGAAAACCATTAATACAACTTCTTTTAGCACGTGATGCAACGGTTAGTATATGTCATTCTAAGAGTCTTGATATAAAAAGTTATACAAAAATGGCTGATGTCTTAATAGTTGCAGCAGGCCATCCTAATCTTATAACAAAAGATATGGTAAAAGAAGGGGCCGTTGTAATAGATGTTGGGATAAATAAAGAAAATGATTCCTTAGTAGGAGATGTTTCATTTGATGAAGTAAGTAAAAAGGCTTCTTTAATAACGCCTGTTCCAGGTGGAGTTGGTCCAATGACAATAGCGTCCTTACTAAAAAACGTGGTTAAAGCTTATAAATTTCAAAATGGCAAATAAAGTAACAGCACTAGATGACGTTTTTATAAATAATTTACCAACGCTTGATTTACATGGTGAAACAAGAGATTCATCAAGAGTATTAGTAAAAGAATTTATAGAAGATAATTACGTTTTAAGAAACAAAAAAGTTTTAATAATACACGGAGTAGGAAAAGGCATAGTAAAGGATGAAACATACAATGTATTAAAGCAAGATAAAAGGGTGTTAGAGTATCATGCTAATCATTATAATATGGGGTGTACACTTGTATATATAAAAGATAAAAAAATGTAAATAAGGCTTAAATTAAGTCTTTTTTTCTTTTCTAAATAGTATTATAATTATGGTGGGGTATAGATTTAAGCCGAAATATAAAAAAATATTGACATTTGACTAAAAAAGTGCTAGTATATAGGGCATTCAAACAAAAGGGGGAGTTTTGATGGAAACTAATAGAGGATTAACTATTAAGGATATTTTAATAAGATTAATACTTATAATAATCTTTATATTCTTACTTATTTGGCTTTTTCCAATGCCAGATTTAAAACCACTTAATAACCAAATTTTTGCAGATAACATTGATAGAATGAAGGATGTTGCAAAATCTTATTACACTTTAGAAAGATTACCTAAGAATATCAATGATTCTAAAAAAATGACGTTACGTGAAATGATTGATAATCATTTAATATTAGATTTAATTGATTCAAATGGAAAAACTTGTAGCAGGGATGATTCTTACGTTGAAATTACTAAGTTAGAAAATGAGTACATTATAAAGGTAAATTTATCTTGTACTGACAAACAAGATTATATAATTGAACATTATGGATGTTATGATATTTGTAGTGATAAGTGTAAGATGTTAGAAACTACGGCTAAATCAGGTTATGCTGGTGATATAAAGAAAACTTCTAAGAAGAAAACAACTTATACTGGAAAAATAACTACTAAAAGAGCTGATAAAATATACGAATATCAATTTGTTAAGAATGAGTGTACTGAAAAATTTGATAGATATGTATGTCAATCAGGATACTATTTAGCAGGGGATACTTGTGTTAAGAATGGTTCTAAAGTAGTTAGGGTAGATGCTAAGAAGCATATTGCTAACGTAACTTCTACTGATACTAAGGCTGCAAAAGCAGTTACTGATAGTTCAACTAAGTTAGAAGATGCAAGTTGCAGAAATGAATATTTAACTTCTACAATAAATGCAGGTTATAAAAAGACAACTTATACTGCTGAAAAAAGAACTGTAACAGAAACTATAACTGCTAATAAAACATATTCATATGATGTTAAAGCTGCTATACAAACAACTAAGAAAACTGAGTCAAGTTACAAAGTAGTTCAAAACTATGACGTTATAACAGCAGATAAATATTCTACTGGAACAAAATGGGAATATGTTTCAACAATAGTTGATAGAAACCCAGGATTAGCATATGTAAATGATAATGAGAAAGTAGTTTTAGTAGACCAGTGGCAAGAATTATTTTGCCCAGGAGCTACTGCTTGTGATGTAACTGTTACATATTACAAGTACTATAAATATAATAAAGTATCTACAGGTTATAGTTATTCTTGTGATGCTTATCCAGGATATGCGTTATATGATGGAAACAAATGTAGAAAAGCAACAAGTCAGACTAAGTCTTGTCCAAGTGGATATAGTGATACTGGTTCTGGATGTGTTAAATATGAAACTTCATTAAGTTGTTCTAAGTATGGTTCATCTTATGAGTTAAATAAATCTAATAAAACTTGTGTAAAGACAAATACATCTTATAGTTGCCCTTCTGGATCAACTAAAACAAGTAATCCTAAGTATTGTAATAGAACTAAGACAACATATGTTTGTCCAGCAGGAACAGAATCTATTGGCGATAATAAGTGTGTAAAATATCATGACTATTATTGTCCAGCAAATACTTCTTCAAAAACTTATACTTTAAATGGTACAAAGTGTACTGTTAAAACTAGGGTTAAAGTATGTTCTTGTCCAGCAGGAACTGTACAAACGGAAGATAAATTACATTGTGCTAAGACAAGTACTGTTACTAAGTATACATGTAGTGATTATCCAGGATATACTTTAAATGGTAATAAATGTACAAAAACAACAACTACACAAAAAGTTACATATTCTTGTGATAGTGGATATAACTTAGATGGTACAACATGCTTTAAAACCGTTAGTACAAGCGATAGTAAAAAGGCTGAAAAAACTTATAAAACAGTTTGTGACCAAAAATATAAGTGGTCTACTAAAACATCTATTGAAGGATGGCAATATACTGGTAATAAAAGATTACTTAATTAATTAAAAAGGGGTGGAAGACTTAAATAAGTCTTCTTTTTTTGGTATAATTGTTTTAGAGGTGATGATATGTATATTAATGTTTTAATTGAAACAAAAGTAAAATCAAATGATATGACTTTTACATATCATGTACCAGATGATTTAAGTCATGATCTTATTGGAAAAAGGGTTTTAGTTCCTTTTAATAATAGAATTATAGAGGGCTTTGTAATATCTTATTGTGATAAACCAGAAAAATATGAGGTAAAAGACATAATAAGTGTAATAGATAAAGAAGTTGTGCTTAATGAAGAATTGTTAAAACTTGGTAAATTTATGAGTGAAAAATATTTATGTCCTTTAATATATGCATATCAGGCAATGCTTCCAAAGGCACTAAAGGCATCTCATAAATCTAATAAAAATTATTTGACTAAAACTTTTGTAAAGTTAAATGAAAATTATGATGATAGTGATAGAAAAATAAAAGCTCAAGAAAACATAATAGATTTATTAAAGAGTAGTGGTGAGGTTTTAAAAAGTGAAATTAAAAGTAAATCTTCACTAAAGAAACTAATAGATAAAAAAATAGTTATAGAGTATGATAAAGAAGTATATAGAGAAGTAAAAACAAATTTAGATGAAAGAAAAATAACGCTAACTAAAAAGCAAGAAGAAACATCTAAAAAATTAAAATCCTATTTAAATAAATCTTCTATAAATCTTTTATATGGAGTTACGGGATCAGGCAAGACAGAGGTTTATATAGACGTTGTAAAAGAGGTTATAAAAAACGGTAAAGATGCAATTATACTTGTTCCAGAAATAAGTCTAACTCCGCAGATAACAGCTAGATTTAAAGGCATTTTTAAAGATAATATTGCCATTTTACATTCTTCTTTATCAGATGGTGAAAGGTTTGATGAAATAAGAAAGATAAGGAAAAGATTAGTTCACGTTGTAATAGGGGCAAGGTCTGCTATTTTTGCACCTCTTAAAAACATTGGAATAATAATTATAGATGAAGAACATTCAGAAAGCTATAAACAGGAAAATAATCCAAGGTATAACACTCTTGATATAGCACGAGAAAGGTCGGTTACTCATAAGTGTCCTATAGTACTCGGCAGTGCAACACCAACCATAGAAAGTTATGCAAGAGCTAAAAGAGGATATTATAATCTTTTGGAAATGGAAGAAAGAGTAAATAAAAAGCCTCTTCCAAAAGTTACCGTAGTAGATATGAAAAACGAAATAAGAAAGGGTAACATGATCTTTTCTGATTTACTAAAGGATGAAATAGAAAAAAGATTAGAAAGAAAAGAACAGGTTATGCTCTTATTAAATAGAAGGGGCTATTCAACTTATTTATCATGTAAATCTTGTGGATATACATTTAAATGTCCTAACTGTGATATAACGCTTACTTATCATAAAACTTCTGGTATGTTAAGATGTCATTATTGTGGTTATGCCGAAAATAAATTAGATGTTTGTCCATCTTGTAAAGAGCGTGATATAACAAGTATGGGACTTGGTACTGAAAGATTAGAAGAAGAAATAAAACGAATATTTCCTCTTTCTAAGATACTTAGAATGGATGCTGATACAACAACTACTAAAGGTTCTCATAATAGAATAATAGAAGAATTTAACAGTGGTAATTATAATATTTTAGTTGGAACACAAATGATTTCTAAGGGACTTAACTTTCCTTGTGTAACGCTTGTTGGTGTAATAAATGCTGATTCATCTTTAAACATTCCAAACTATAGAAGTAGTGAGGTAACTTTTAGTTTATTAGATCAAGTAATTGGAAGAGCAGGCAGAGGCGAAAAAGAAGGGTGTGCTATTGTTCAAACCTTTAATCCGGATCATTACAGCATTTTGTGTGCACAAAACCATGATTATAAATCATTTTATGAAAAGGAAATGAAAGTTAGAAAAAACTTAAGTTATCCGCCGTATTGTTTTTTAACGTTAATTAAAATATCTTCAAAAGACTTTAAATACGGAATAGAAGAAGCTAAGAAAATAAGTTTATTTTTAAGAAGAAATTTAAGTTTTAATACAACTGTTTTAGGTCCTTCTATGGCAAACGTATTAAGGATAAATAATACTTATAATTTTCAGGTTATATTAAAGTATAAAAAGGATGAAAAATTATATACTGCATTAAAAGAAATGCTAAAAATTTATGAAGGAAATAGTAAAATTAAAGTGGAATTAGACTTTAATCCAATTAATTTATAAAAGGAGAAAAATTATGGATAAAACAAAAAACATTATAAATTATTATTTATACGTAAATAAGTTAAAGTATAAATTAAGAGAAGGCTTTGTTCAAATAGGAATAACTAAAGATAGATTAGAATCAGTTGCAGAGCATATTTATGGATGCCTTATGTTATCTATTGCAATAGATAGTGAATATGATTTAAATATCGATATGTACAAGGTTTTAAAGATGCTTACAATTCATGAATTAGATGAGGTTTTAAAACCAGACTTTACCATAAGATCAGGTATTACAAAGGAAGAAAAAGAAAAAATTGGAAAAGAAAGCGTTGATACCGTATTAAACTCTTTATCTTCTAAAGAAGAATTGTCAAATATAATAGATGAGTTTAATGAATGCAAAACAAAGGAAGCTAAGTTTTGCTATCTAGTAGATAAGTTAGAGTGTGGTATGCAAGCTAAAGTTTATGATTTAGAAGGATATTTTTCAGTAGAAAAAGCAAAGGAAGATTTACCATTTTATGGTGATAGAGCTCGTGAAATAGAAGAAAATGCTTCTTCAGCTAGTGATTTTTGGATCTTATATGATAGACCAAAATTTAAAGAAAATGAAATATTTGAAAAGTTAAGCAGAGAGCTATCAGAAATAAAGGAGTTAAAATGAAAAAAGTATTTAACAAGTTAGTTAGGGATAAGATTCCAGAGATAATAGAAGAAAATGACGAATATAGTTTGACTAGAACTTTAAATGATAAAGAATATGAAAAGGCTTTATATGATAAATTATTAGAAGAAGCTAATGACGTTATAAACGCTAATAAAAAAGAAGAAACAGAAGAAGAACTTGCAGATCTTTTAGAAGTAGTGCGAGCAATAGCTAATTTTAAAAACATTGATGTAAGTGATGTAGAAAAATTAAGAATAAGTAAGAAAAAGAAACGTGGGGGTTTTTATAAAAGAATTTATTTAGAATCAACTTGTGATCAAACGTATATAGATGAAAACATGGGATGCCTTTTATGTGTTAATAATAGTTGTAAGGTGCCTACTTCTGAAAAAATTCATGATGAATATGGTAAGCCAGCTGGTTATTATTGTGTAGGATTTAAAAATTGTTATGTTAAAAAATTTCCTGAAAAGTAAGTCAAGATTAATTTCTTGACTTTTAAAGTGTTTTAAGTATAATACTACAGACATTATGCTTTAAGGAGAGTGACATTATGGGAAATATTTATATAAACAAAGATTTATGTTCTAAATGTAAAGGTTCATGCTGTAAGGTTTCTGGCTGTATGTACATGCCTAGTGACTTTAAAAAGATGAAATATATAACTATAAAAAAAGAATTATTAAAAGGAAATATTTCAATAGATGCTTTTCCCGTTAAAAACTTAAGCTTTAATAAAGATGCTTGGACTCTTATTTTGTTTTTAAGGGCAAGAAACAAAGATAAGGACGTAGTTGATTTATTTACCAGTGGTGGACCTTGCAAAATGCTTGGTGAAAATGGATGTTTTTATGATGAAGATGAAAGGCCATCTTGTGGATTAATGGTTAAGCCTACCTTTGTTAACGGGCCTTGTCCTAAAACTTTTGACGATGATGAGTTTATGAGAAGTTGGCTTAAGCATCAAAGTTTGTTGGAATTATTTATTAAAGAGTATACGGGAAAAGAGTTTTTCGATTATGTTTATGATTTATTAATCCAAAAATCAAATTCAATTGTTAGTAAGATAGAAAATAATGAGCCTTTAACACCATCTGAGGTAACTAATTATGAGAGATTTAAACAGATAGTAAATAGTCCTTTTTATACGTCTTCAGAAGTAAAAGAAAAAAACGGTTTTACTATATAATTTTAAGTATTAAAAAAATGATAATTTTATCATTTTTTCTTTATAAAATATAAAAAAACACCTTGTATCATATAATAATTGTGTGTTATAATATATACGGCTTTTCGAACAAGGAAAGAAAATACGCACAAGTTTGGATTTATGTTTCGAGTGTCCGAAGAGGATGAAATATAAAGATGAAGAACTTGGAGGTTAAAACGAAGGAGGAAAAAGAAATGCCAGTTGTATCAATGAGTTACTTGCTAGAAGCAGGTGTACATTTTGGACATCAAACAAAAAGATGGAATCCAAAAATGAAAGAATATATCTTTACTTCAAGAGATGATATTTATATTATCGACTTACAAAAGACAGTAAAGAAAATTGAAGAAGCATATGCTGCTTTAAAAGAAATCGCATCAAATGGTGGAAAGGTTATCTTCGTAGGAACTAAAAAACAAGCTCAAGAAGCTACTTTAGAAGAAGCTAAGAGATCAGATAGTTACTATGTTTCAAAACGTTGGTTAGGTGGAACACTTACTAACTTTAGAACAATAAGAAGAAGAATCAACCGTTTAGATCAAATTGAAAAAATGGAAAAAGATGGTACATTTGATAAGTTACCTAAAAAAGAAGTAGTTAAGATTCGTAAAGAATATGAAAAATTAAATTCTTATTTCTGCGGACTTAGAGAAATGAAGAAATTACCACAAGCTATGATTATTGTTGATCCTAAAAAGGAAATTAACGCAATAAACGAAGCACACAAGTTAAACATTCCAGTATTTGGTATCGTAGATACTAACTGTGATCCAGATTTAGTAGACTATGTTATTCCTGGTAATGATGATGCTATTCGTGCTGTTAAAATCGTACTTGGTGTTTTAAATAACGCTATCTGTGAAGCTACAGGAAAACCTATGGAAGAATATGTAACTGAAGAAGATAGAGTAAAAGCTTCCGCTAAAGAAGTTGCAAGTGACGTTAAAGAATTAGCTAAAGACGTTAAAAAAGTTGCTGTAAAAAAAGTAAAGGAAACTGTTGCTAAAGCTGAACCAAAAGTAGAAGAAATAAAAGAAACTGCTAAAAAAAAGGTAGAAGAAGTTAAAGAAGAAGTAACTGATTTAGCAAAGAAGACAGTTGCTGAATTAAAGAAATTAGCTAAGGAAAACGGTATTGAAGGATATTCAAAATTAAAGAAAGATGAATTAGTTAAAGCTTTAAGAAAGTAATTATTAAAACAAAGATGATTTTATAAATCATCTTTAATTATAAAAAGGAGAATGGAAAAATGAATGCAAAGTTAATCAAAGAATTAAGAGACATTTCTGGAGCTGGAATGATGGATTGTAAAAAAGCTTTAGAAGAAAACGATAATGATATTAAAAAAGCAACTGAATGGTTAAGAGAAAAGGGAATTGCAAAAGCTGCTAAAAAGGCTGGAAGAATTGCTGCTGAAGGATTATCTACTGTTATAACTGAAGGTAATAAAGCAGTTATCCTTGAAATTAACTGTGAAACAGATTTTGTTGCTAAAAATGAAAAGTTCCAAAACTTTGTAAATGAAGTTGCAAGAACAATATTAAACAGCAATGCAAAAACTAATGAAGAAGCATTAGCACTTCCTTGTGAAGATGGCACTTTAAATGATGCTGTTACAAATATGACTGCAACAATTGGAGAAAAGATTTCATTTAGAAGATTTACTTTATTAGAAAAAAGTGATGATCAAAACTTTGGAGCATACATCCATATGGGTGGTAAGATTTCTGTTTTAACATTACTTGACGGAGCAAACGAAGAAGTAGCTAAAGACGTTTCTATGCACGCTGCTGCAATGCGTCCTGAATATGTTAAGAAAGAACAAGTTCCAGAAGAACAAGTTGAACATGAAAAGAAAATTTTAACTGAACAAGCTATCGCTGAAGGAAAACCAGCTAATATTGCTGAGAAGATGGTAATGGGAAGAATTAACAAATTCTATAAAGAAATTTGTTTGGAAGAACAAGAATTTGTTAAGGACAACTCAGTTTCTGTTGCTAAATACGTAAGCAATAATGGTGGTCAAATTGTTGACGTTATAAGATATGAAGTTGGTGAAGGACTTGAAAAACGTCAAGAAAACTTTGCTGAAGAAGTAGCTGCTCAAATGAATGGTGAATAATCATGAAAAAGTTAGTGGCATTAGTCCTAACTTTTTTGTTAATATTAACGGGGTGTAGTACTGTTTCTGTAACAAAGGTTAAGGATGATACTAAAACTGATGCTATAAGATTTCATTTAGAATATAGTAAGGTAAAAAAAGATAACGTTTATAAGTATTCTACGTATTCTAATGTAATAGATACTTTAGAAAATAAAACGGGAATTATTTATTTAGGATTTCCTAGTTGTGCTTTATGTAAAGAAATTACTCCTATTTTAAATGACGTAGCAAAAGAAAAAGGAATTAAAGAGATCCTTTATTATAATTTTAAAGATATGAGGGATAATAATACTACGGAATATCAGGAGTTAGCAGATAAATTATCAGATTATATTAAGACTGATGATGAAGGAAATAAGAGGATTCAAGCTCCTACTGTTATATTTGTTAACAAAGGAAATATTGTGGCAGTATATATTGGTACTATTAATTCTGACTCAGAAGAAATTATGACTGATGAAGAAAAAAGTACGCTAAAGCAAAACTTTGAAAGCTTAGTAGATAAAATGATTACGTTTGAAACTACAACTAGTAGTGAAAGTGCAGAATAAATAACTAAAAGACTTGTCATAAAGTCTTTTTTTATTATATAATATATTTATATGAAAGAGGGATATGATGACAGACGAGATTTTATTAGAAACAGAAGATAAGATGCAAAAAGCTATTGAAGTGATGGAAAATAGATTTTTAAACGTTCGTGCAGGACGTGCTAATCCAAGAATATTAGATAAGGTAATGCCTGAGTATTATGGCACTCCAACACCTTTAATACAGTTAGCTAACATATCAGTTCCAGAAGCTAGAAAAATAGTTATTAAACCATTTGATAGAAACTCAATTGGTGCAATAGAAAAGGCTATTTTTGAAGCTGATTTAGGACTTACTCCAAATAATAATGGGGAAACAGTTATGCTTATAATTCCAGAACTTACTGAAGAAAGAAGAAAAGAATATGTAAAAGAAGCTAAAACTATTGCAGAAGAAGGTAAAGTTGCTTTAAGAAACATAAGACAAGAAGCTAATAGCAGCATCAAAAAAATAGAAGAACTTCCAGAAGATGAAGGAAAAAGAGCTCAAGAAGAAGTTCAAGATTTAATTAATAAGTATAATAAAATAGTAGATGAAAAATTAAAGGCAAAAGAAGAAGAATTAATGAGTATATAGAAAGTGGATTGTTATCCGCTTTTTTTATGCTTGACATTTCAATTCCACATCAAATTAAAAATCTTGACCGGGGGGGGGTATATGTTATTATAAACAGGGAAGATAATAGTAGTAAGGAGAAAGTAAGGATGGAAAAAGAAAGAAGAACAAAAGCACTAGTTGTAGTAGTATTGTTAATAGTAGTTGCAGGCTTAACAGTTGCGTTTGCAGCGCTTAGTGCAACGCTAAATATAAATGGAACGGCATACTTAGATGCTGCAAAATGGGGGATTAGATTTGAAAACTTATCTAGTCCAACAAAAATAGGTAGTGCAACTACTACTGGAACTGCAAAAATAGAAGAGACAAAAGCAGCCGAAATAACAGGCATAAACGTAGGATTATCAACCCCAGGAGATAAAGTTACGTATACAGTAGACCTAGTAAATAAAGGAACAATAAATGCAAAAATAGATAATATAGAAAAAACTGTATTAACACAAGAACAACAAAGATACTTAACATTTAAAGTAACAGATCAAAATGGATATGAAATAAAACAAGGTGATATCTTAGAAAAAGGTGAAACTAAAAAAATAACAATAACAATAGAATTTATAAAAGATTTAACAAAAGAAGATTTACCTAAACAAACAAGCACAATATCATTATCGTATAAATTAAACTTTGTACAAACAGATGAAAAAGTAACTAGTGCAGGACAAGGCACGCAGCAAGCTTGCACGTCGTTTGATAAAAAAGATACATATAACGTAGGAGATGTAATAGCATTATGCAATACATCGACTAATAAATCAGAGGACTTTTATGTAATAAAAGATAATGATGATACAGTAACAGCACTTGCTAAATATAACTTACTTGTAGGAGATACTGTAGAGTGGGATTGGAATACTATGACCCCAACAAAAATAACTCCGATACCAACATCAGAAGAAGGATATGGACTTCAAAGTAGTGTTGCTGTAAATTACGAATTAGTAGATACAGAAAATGATACAACTGTTCCAAATACCAATACGGTAATTGGTGGAATAATGTTTGCAAATCCTGATAAAACAAAGAAAAAAGATAATTGTTCTGATTTATTTGGATGCTATTATGGATACTGGACAGATTCAAGTGGTAAATTTCTAAGTAAATACGGAACGGAAACCCATCCAAACGTGTTTGATAGCAACTCAAATCTTTATACTCCATTAAATAACTATAAAACATATTTAAAAAGCACGTTGGGAAAAACTAGTGTTGATACAAGATTGATGACATATAAAGATTTTGAAAATTTAAATTGTGCTGATCATCCATGTCCATCACAAATGTCTTGGTTATTTTCTGTTAACTATTGGACTTCATCTGCGTATACCAATGACTCTATGGATGCAGCATTTTCACCAAGCGTATCAAGTCGTGGAGTAGCACCTTTCGATGTGCCAGGATATTTAGGCCTTCGCCCGGTTATAACAATTTCTAAATCAGATCTTTAACAATAACACTTAAGTTATTGTTTTTTTCTTTAATTACTTGTATAATGTAAGTAGACTAGGAGATAGATGATATGAAAAAGGATAAGAAGAATTTATTTATATTAATAATTGTAATAATATGTGTTATAGTTTTAAGTTATTTACTATTCTTTTCTGGCATAACAAATAAACTTAAGGCTAGTGTAAATGGTCTTAGTGCAAGTATTAATGAAAACGTAAACCAAGGTGATTTACCAATTATAAATAATGTTATAAATTCAAGTGGTGAAGTATTAGTTAATACTGATGTTGCCATAATAATAAATGCTTCAAGTATTTATAACATAACTAAAGTGGAATATTCATTTGATTTAAAAAAATGGAAGAAAATAGATGGTAGTTATAACACAAAAAACGTAAATATTAAATTAGTATTTAAAGATGATATGGATAAAATATTATACATAAGAGCAACTAATGAAAAAGGATATCAAAGCTATGCATATAAAACTGCTATAAAAATTGATAAAACAGCTCCTAAAATAATCATTGGTAAATATAAAAATGATACTACTATTAAAGCAAGTGATTTAAATAAAGTATCATCTATTCAGTATTCTTCTGATAAATTAAACTGGGAAGATATTAATGTATCCGGCGGAGAAGTTACAATAACTAAAACTTTTGATAAAGGAACATATTTAAGAGCCGTAGATAGTGCTGGTAATATAAGCAAAATAAAAGAAGTTAAGTAACTTGCTTAACTTTTTATTTTGTGTTAAAATATTTTTTAGAAAAAGCAATGAAAAAGAGTAGTAATAAGTAAAAAGCTAATAGAGAGTTAGTGGTTGGTGGAAACTAATAGTAATAACTTATGAATTCGCTTTGGAGCTGGATAACCATAAAGTTATCACGTATATCTTACGTTACAAGAAATTAAGTGCATAGTAAATCTATGAAACAAGGTGGTACCACGGATAAGTTTATTCGCCCTTGTCTCATGGATTTTTTTATATTTAAGGAGGAATAAAAAAATGAAGGATAAAGTAAATGCTATAAAAAAAGAATATGAAGAAAAAAAATCTAGTATTACTTCGATTAAAACATTAAATGATGTAAGGGTAGAATACTTAGGAAAACAAGGTAAGATAACCGAACTTTCTAAAATGATGAAAGATGTTCCAAATGATCAAAAAAAGGAATTTGGAATGCTTGTTAATGAAGTAAGAAGCTTTGTTACTGAAAGCTTAGATGAAATAAAAGAAAAGTTAGAAAAAGAAGCTTTAAATAAAAAATTGGAAAGTGAAAAAATAGATATTACACTTCCTGGAACTAAAGTTCCTAGTGGATCAGCTAATATTCTAGAAAGAATAATAGAAGAAGTAGAAGACTTACTTATGAGTATGGGATATGATGTTGTAGATGGTCCTGAAATAGAAGAAGATCACTATAACTTTGAACTTTTAAACATTCCTAAAAATCATCCGGCACGTGATGCCCAAGATACTTTTTACGTTGAAGATGATAAGCTGCTTTTAAGAAGCCAAACATCTCCTGTACAAGCTCGCGTTATGCTTGCTAACAAGGGAGAAAAACCAATTAGAATGATATGTCCTGGTAAAACATATAGAAGAGATGATGATGATGCAACTCATTCACATCAATTTATGCAAATAGAGGGGCTTTTAATAGATGAAAAGGTAAGTTTATCAGACCTTAAGGGAACATTTGATGTTATTGCTAAGAAACTATTTGGAGAGGATTGCAAAACTCGCTTTAGACCTAGTTATTATCCGTTTACAGAGCCTTCTGTTGAAACTGATATTTCTTGCTTTAATTGTCACGGAAAAGGTTGTCCTATATGTAAAAACACAGGTTGGATAACTGTTGCAGGAGCAGGTATGGTAAATCCTAAGGTGTTAGAAGATTGCGGATATGATCCTAAAAAATGGCAAGGATTTGCATTTGGATTTGGAGCAGAGCGTCTTGCAATGTTAAAATACGGAATAAATGATATTAGAGCATTTTACAACACTGATTTAAGAGAACTTAAAAATTTTGATAGAAGGACTGGTGAATAAATATGATAAGTATGAACTGGGTTTCAGATTACGTTGATATAGCTGGCGAAGATTTAAAGAAATTGGCCGTCAAAATAACTAAATCCGGCGTAAACGTTGAAAAAGTTATTACAAATAAAATTGATAACTTAGTGGTAGGCCAAATAAAAAAAGTGACTAAACATCCTGATAGTGATCACTTAAATTTATGTATGGTAGATACTGGAAATGACGTAGTACAAATAGTATGCGGTGCAAGTAACGTAAAAGAAGGATTAAAGGTAATAGTTGCACTTCCAGGTGCAGTTTTACCAGGTAATTTTGAAATAAAAAAAGGAAAAATAAGAGGCGAAGAATCAAACGGCATGATATGTGCATTATTTGAGCTAGGCCTAGAAGAAAAAACAGAAGAAACTTATGCTAAGGGAATTACTGAATTAGCAAGTGATGCTAAAGTTGGAACAGATCCACTAGCATACTTAGGGTTAGATGATACAGTATATGAACTTGATATTCATAAGCACCGTAATAATGACTGTTTCTACCACATTGGTTTTGCCTATATTGTTGCATCAGTTTTAAATAAAAAGGTAACACTTCCATCTATAGAGTTACATGAAATAAAAGAAGATGTTAACGATTACTTTAAGTTAGATGTAAAAACAGATGCTTGTCCTTATTACACTGCTAAAATGGTAAGAGGCGTAAAAATAGGTGAGTCACCAGATTTCATTAAGAAAAGACTAATTTCTGCAGGAATGAGACCTATAAATAACGTTGTTGATATATCTAATTACGTAATGCTTGAATACGGACAACCTCTTCACTTTTTCGATAAAGATAAATTAGGTAATAAAATACTTGTTAGAATGGCTAATGATAACGAACCGATAAAGACACTTGATGGAAAAGAAAGGGTTTTAACTTCTAACGATATTGTTATAACAGATGGAGTAAAACCAGTTGCAATCGCAGGTGTTATGGGAGCTGAAAACACTGATGTTGATGATAACACTAAAAACATTTTAATAGAAAGCGCAATATTTGATGCTTACAAAATAAGAAATACCTCAGGTAAACTAAACTTAAGAAGTGAAGCATCGATAAGATATGGTAAAGGTTTAAACTATGAATATACACTTGACGCCATAAATAGAGCTTGCTCATTGCTTGAAAAATATGCTTCTGGTGAAGTATTAAGCGGAATAGTTATGCATGATAAAGTAGATAAAACACCTAAAATAGTGGAATTTAAGAGTGATGAAATAAATGATATCTTAGGAATAAAAGTTTCTGATACTGATATGGAAAAAGAACTTGATAGATTAGGTTTTACATATAAATATAAAGATGGAAAGTTTAAATGTACTATTCCTCCAAGAAGATTAGATGTTGATCCAAGGGTAAATGATATTGCAGAAGAAATAGGTAAATTATACGGATATCATAACTTAGTTTCAACACTACCAAATTGCAAGACAAAACAAGGAAAATATGTTGGTGATGTGTTAATTAGAAAAACTATTTCTAAAAGACTTAGAGCACTTGGCCTTAATGAAGTTAAAACATACACTTTAACATCAGAAGAAATGGCAAAAAAGTTTAAATATGAAGATAAAGAAAACAAATATTTACCAAACCCAATGAGTAGTGATAAATCCGTTATTAGAACAAGTATTCTTCCATCACTTATGAATACTTATGCTTATAATAAAAAGCGTCACGTAGATGACATTAACATTTATGAAATTGCTAAAACTTATGATGTAAACTATGAAGAAGATACAAAAATCGCAATGCTAATGAGTGGTTGTTATGTACAAAATAGTTGGAATAATAATAACGTAAAGGCCAATTTCTACTTAGTAAAAGGTATTATAGAAAACCTTTTAGATTTTCTAGGCTTTAAAAATAGATATAGCTATGAAGTATTAGAAAATGATGACTTTCATCCAGGCATGAGCGCTAAAGTATTAATAGATAGAGAAGTGGTCGGTGTATTTGGAAGAGTTCATCCAATGACAAATAAAGATGAAATATATGTATGTGAACTTTCTATGACTAAATTAATGAAACCGGTTAAACCACTTAAATTTAAGGAAGCTCCTAAATATCCAGAGGTTGTAAAAGACGTAGCATTTATTGTTAATAAGGATATTACTTGTGAAATGATAGAAAAAGTCATTAAAAAAGCTGGCGGAAGACTTCTTAAAGACATAAAGGTATTTGATGTTTATACTGGTGATAAAGTAGGAGAAGATGAAAAACAAATAGCATATTCATTAACGTTTAACGCAGAAGATAGAACTTTAACAGAAGAAGAAGTAATGCAAAAATTTAATGAAATAATAAAAAAAGTTACTGAAACAGTTCCAGCAACTTTAAGAGATAACTAATTTAACTGAGCTTTTAGAATTTCTAAAAGTTCTTTTTTTAATTCGTCTTTAGCATTTTTCCATATTAGTTCCATAAATACTCCAAGACCAGGCAACGCCTCTTCTAATCCTTCTTTAATAGTATCATTTATGGATTCTTCTATTTCACTTTCGTTATCTCCTTTAAAATTGTCTATAATGTATTTTCTTATGCTTACGTCTTTCATGTGAACCATCCTTTCAGTTTAGTTTTGGCATATGCTTTACATTTTATACATCATTTTATTGATAAAGTTTAATTAAAATTATATAATTAAGTAAAATAAAGGAGGAATTAAAAATGAATGAAAGTTATTATGCAGGTACTTCATATGGAGTATCAACTACTTCAGGATTAACTGGTGCAATTGCGGCGATGGGATTATTTTTTTGGATTTTGTCTATGGCACTAAGTATTTTGATGATTGTATCATTATGGAAAATATTTAAGAAAGCCGGAAAACCAGGTTGGGCATCCATAATTCCAATATATAACATATATATTATGTGTGAGATAGCAGAAAAAGAGTGGTGGTATGTTTTATTATCATGTGTTCCATTTGCAAATATATATGCAATGATAGTTTTATATAATGGTATGGCAAAGAGATTTGGAAAAAGCGGAGGATTTGTTGCTGGTATGATCTTGTTGCCGGTAATATTTTTCCCAATTCTAGCGTTTGGAAAGGATGCGGCTATAGTTAACAATCAAGCAAATACTTCAAATGAAAATAATATGGCAGATAATACGTTAGGTGCGAATGCTGCTGCAGTACCTAATATGAATGGACAGACTATGACATCAAACGAAATGGTTACACCAAATAATCCGGTTATGAGTGAACCTGTTATGAGTAACCCAGTAGGTAACGTATCTTTTGGCAACACTAGCGTGGAATCAGGTTTAAATTCACAAAATAATGAAAGCGTTCAAAATAATCATAATATTTCTGCGATGAATGAACCTGTTATGCCTCAATCAAATGTTAATGTAGCTCCAACGTTTGATAACGTAGCACATGATAATGTTCAAACGCCTGTTATGCCAAATACTATGGAGGCAGCACAAAATGTAAATGTAATGCAGAATATAGGGCCATCTTTAGAAAGCGTTCAAAATAATCATAATATTTCTGCAATGGACGAACCTGTTATGCCTCAATCAAATGATAATATAGCTCCAACGTTTAATAACGTAGCGCAAGATAATGTTCAAACGCCTGTTATGCCAAATACTATGGATGCAGCACAAAATGTAAATGTAGGGCAGAATATAGGGCAATCTTTAGAAAACGTTCAAAATAATACGGTTATGAATGAACCTGTTATGCCTCAGCCAACTGATAATGTGGTTCCATCATTTGATAACGCAAATAATAATGCAAACCAAAGTATAAATGAAGAAGTTTCACATAACGCAGAAAATACTATGAATATGTCGCCTTCTAATCAAGAAGAAATGTTAGATATTAATGACGAATCAGATGCAGCATTAGAAAATAATATAGATACTTCAAAACATACTTCATTATGGTCCAATAACAATCAAAATAATGGACAAATGTAAAAGAGCAAACAAGCTCTTTTTTCTTTTTCTAACCTTAATAAATTTCAATTTAACACTATTCATGATATAATGTACTTATAGGAGAATTGATATGAAAAAGGTAATATTAGTAGACGGAAATAATTTGTTATTTAGAAGCTATTACGCTACGGCATACCAAGGAAACTTTATGAAAAATTCTAAAGGTTTTCCGACTAATGCACTATATGGCTTTGTTAATATGATAAATAAAATAATAAACGATGAAAAACCAGAATATATGCTTGTTGCATTTGATAAAGGAAAAACGTTTAGACATGATAAATATGAGGATTATAAAGCTGGAAGAATAGAGATGCCAAACGAATTAAAACAGCAGTTTCCAGTTGCAAAAGAAATACTTACAAATTTAGGTATTAAATGGTTTGAAATAGATAACTATGAAGCAGACGATATTGTAGGTACATTATCTAAAATGATAGACGATTGTGATGATTATAGAGGATTAATCGTAAGTAGTGACAAAGACTTGCTTCAACTTATAACTGATAAAGTTATTATGAAAATGCTTAAACCTAAAGACTATGTAATGATGACTAAAGAAACTTTCTTTGACGTATATGGTCTTACACCAGAAAAAATGATTGATATAAAAGCTCTTCAAGGAGATTCATCAGACAACATTCCTGGTGTTAAAGGAGTTGGAGAGAAAACAGCCCTTAAGCTTTTACAAGAATATGGAAGCTTAGAAGCTATTTATGACAATTTGGCATATATAAAAGGAGCTGTTGCAACCAAATTGATAAATGGAAGAGACAAAGCTTTTGAAAGCAAGGATTTGGTTACTATTTACAAAGAAGTTCCACTAGGTTTTGGACTTGAAGATACAAAAATAACAAATGGAAATTTGGAATCCTTAAAGAAAATGTATGAGAACCTTGAGTTTTATTCATTTCTAAAAAACATGAAAGTTCAAAAAAGTCACGAGAAATTTTTGATAAATGAAATAGAAGATGTAAATGAGTTGGAAAACTTAAAAGCTCCAGTTTCATTTTATATAGAAATAGACAAAACAAACTATCATTTAGGACAAATACTTGGAATGTCTGTTTATGATGGTAATACGGTTTATTACATAAAAAAAGATCTTGTAGTAAGTGCAATCAAGAAGATATCAAAAGTAGAAAAATACACATATGATTTAAAGAAACACTACGTTTTACTAAAAAAACTTGGCTATCAAGTGGATAATGTTTCATTTGACCCAATGATTGCAGCTTATCTTCTAAACTATAACGTTAAAGATGACATCGCATATTTGGCAAATCAGTTTGGATATGACATACCATTTTATGAGATTATAAGTAAGACAAAAGTAATTGATGAAAATAAAGTAAAAGAACTTGTGTGTGCAAAAGCAAGGTTTATCTACGAAGTAAAAAACGAGCTTGAAGAAGAGATGAAAAAAGAAGATTGCACATACTTATTTGAAAAAATTGAGATGCCACTTTCAATTGTTTTAGGTGATATGGAATATGTTGGAATAAGAGTAGATAAGTCTGTCCTTAACAGTATGAACACCGAAATTGAAGGAAAAATTAAAGAAATAAGTGAAAAAATATACGAACTTGCAGGTGAAAAGTTTAATATATCATCCCCAAGACAACTAGGTGAAATACTATTTGTTAAACTTGAAATTGGTAAGGGAAAGAAGACAAAAAACGGTTATTCAACTGATAAATCAATTTTGGAAAAATATAGTGATAGACACCCAATTGTTCCTTTAGTATTAGAACACAGGATGCTAACAAAACTTCAAAGTACTTACATAATTGGTTTGGAAGGAAATATTTTACAAGATGGTAAGATTCATACGATATATACACAAACACTTACAAGAACAGGAAGACTATCATCTGTTGAACCTAATTTACAAAATATTCCTATTAGAACAACTTATGGCAAACTTATAAGAAAAGCATTTGTTCCTGAAGAAAATTCGGTTTTGCTATCAAGCGATTATTCACAAATAGAATTACGTGTTTTCGCTCACTTTTCAAAGGTACCAAACTGGATAGAAGCATTTAAAAATGATATGGATATTCATACGCGCACCGCGATGGACATTTTTGACGTAGGAAAAGATGAGGTAACTCCTCTTATGAGAAGGCAAGCTAAAGCAGTTAATTTTGGAATTTTATACGGAATTAGTAGTTTCGGACTTGCTGAAGATTTGAAGATATCAGTTAAAGAAGCTAAGGCTTTCATCGATAAATATTTCGAAACTTATAATGGTACTAAACTATATATGGATAGTGTTGTTAAAGATGCTTATGAAAAGGGTTATGTTACAACAATAATGAATAGAAAACGAAGAATTGATGAACTTAATAATACTAATTATATGATAAGACAGCAGGGTGAGAGAATGGCTTTAAACACACCGATTCAAGGCTCTAGTGCCGATATTTTGAAAAAAGCAATGATTGATATTTATAACGAATTTAATGAGAAAAAGCTTAAGAGTAAAATGCTTTTACAAGTGCACGATGAACTTATTTTTAATGTTTTAAAAGATGAGGAAGATGTGGTAAAGGAAATCGTAGACAGATGCATGGATGACGCATATAAATTAGATGTACCACTTAAGGTAGATATTGAAACCGGCGATAATTGGTATGATGCAAAATAAATAAAAAAGGTGGGGTTTAGATGCCTGAATTAGCAGAGGTTGAAACAACTAAAAGAGATTTAAAAAAGATTTTAATAGGTAAAAGAATTTGTAAGGTAGAAGTATTTTTAGATAAAATAGTTTATAATAAAAAGGATGAGTTTATTAAAAGTTCAGAAGGACAAACGGTTTTGGATGTAAAAAGAAGAGGAAAGTGGCTTTTATTTGAACTTGATTCGAATTACATAATAATTCATTTTAGAATGGAAGGAAGATTTTATCTATTACCTCTTAATGAGAAGAGGGATAAACATGATTATGTCATTTTCTATTTTGATGATTTTTCTCTTCACTTTAATGATCCAAGGTTGTTCGGAAAATTGGAAGTTATTAAAAAAGATGATTTAGAAAAATTCTTTCTAGATAAAAAATTAGGACTTGAGTATACTGATTCTAATTTAACCCCAGAGTACTTGAAGGGAAAGTTTAAAACCCATCACACTGATATTAAAAAAATGCTTTTAGACCAGAGCTACGTGACTGGGATTGGCAATATTTATGCTGATGAAATATTATTTGCTTCTAAAATTAATCCTAAAAGTTATGCGGATAGACTTACTAAGCCAAAATTAAAGGAAATAATTGATAATACTAAGAAAGTATTTGAACACTCATTAAAATATAAGGGAACTTATCCAAATATAGATGGTAAGAGAGGTACTTTTGAAGAACATCTTATGGTTCATAAAAGACAAGGTAAGAAGTGTTATAATTGTGGTAGCATTATAATAAAGGAAAAGGTTGGTGGCAGAGGAACATATTATTGCCCTAAGTGTCAGAAAAAATATTAATAGTTGATATATATTAATTAAATATCATTTATAATTTTTTTGCTTTTCTTAGAAAAAGCGTTTTAAAATGAAAGAACATAAGTGTAAAGAAATTTGACATTTCTTGTCGTTTATGCTATAATACTGCTACCAATTGGGTAATATGCATAAATGATGATATTCCAATTAGATGAAGGGGGTTAAATTATGAAAGGATCTTATATTTTTGAATACTTAAATGAAAATGAGTTCAAAAAGCTTGAACGTTCTGTTAAGAAGTATAATATGCTTGCTTATAAAAAATTAGTATTCGAATTTTATCCTGAAATGAAGGAAGGAAACTTTTTAGGTAAATTAGTTAGTGTAAATAGTAAAGAAAACACAAAGAACTATGAATTAAAGTTACCAACCGACGACTTATTTATTAGGGTACATGGGGAGATAGTTTTGCATTATTCTGTATGTGAAAATTCTCATACAATAATTCTTGAAACCATTACTCCAGAATCTTTATTATCGGAAGGTCATAGACAAGAACTTCAAGCTTATAAGGGTGTAATGATATCAAAAGCCAACAGAGATAAGGATAAGTTTAAGATTGATTTATTAAATATGTTACAAAACGGCGAGTAATCGTCGTTTTTTTGTTAAAAAAATTAATTTTTTTATCTAATCATATTGATTAACTTAAAAGAATATGATAATATATAAAAGCAATGAGAAAATTATATGGACCCTTAGCTCAGTTGGTTAGAGCATCCGGCTCATAACCGGGCGGTCGTAGGTTCGAGTCCTACAGGGTCCACCACTAAGTGCGGGTATGGCGAAATTGGCAGACGCGCTAGACTTAGGATCTAGTGGAGTAATCCGTGGGGGTTCAAGTCCCTTTACCCGCACCATTAAGAATTAGAACATCAGAGTAATCTGATGTTTTTTTAGTGGTGGAACGAACCTACGACCAATAAAAATTATTAAAATTAATAATTTTCATAAAATTCGACTTTTTTTGCTCTAACCAACTGGTAATATAACACCTAAAAAAAGGAGATTTATTATGAGACAAGAATTTTTTAAAATAATAGAAGAATTTTTAAAACTTATGAAAGAGGATACGTAGAAAGCATTAGTAAAGAAAAAAACTCTTGCGGTTTAACCTTAGAACATCTACTTGGAAAAGAACCGGATAGTATGTTCTTTCCGGATTATAATGGCGTAGAACTTAAAACCACCACCAGATTTAGCAGATACAATATAAATCTTTTTTCATTAACTTTTGACGGTCCTAGTTTATTTGAGAGTAACTATATGCTGGAAACCTATGGAAAAATAGATAATTTATTACCTCAAAAAAAGACTTTATATGCAAATTTAAAATTAAACCAAAAAGTACTCGTTAATGAAAAATATTATTTTGAATTAAAAATTGACTATGAAGATGAAAAAATTTTTATAAAAATATATGACATAAACATGAACTTCATAGAAGATAGGTGTTTTATCTATTTTGATACCATAAAGAGCCGCGCACAAGTGAAACTAGACAAGCTAGCACTTATATATGCAAGTAAAAAGAAAACCGAAGATAATTTATTTTACAGATATTACAAAATAAAATGTCTTAAGTATAAAGGATTTGAACAGTTTTTAAAGTCTTTAGAAGATGGAACTGTTAAGCTAGATATTATGTTAAGGTCTGTAAAAAATGAAGATAAAGTTTCCAAAAGAGGTAATAAAAACATGAACTTTTCGTTAGTTAAAACCAGAATAAATAGATTATTTGATAACGTTTTCACATACGAAGATTAAAGTTTTGGTTGTAAAACTTATACAATGTTAGTATAATATAAATGAAGATATGGAGTTGATTTATATGTTGGTTGCAAATATAACTAAATGGATTACGTTAATAGCAATTATTGCACTTGTCATTTTTGTTATAAAAACTGGGATGAAAATAGTAAACATTCTAATAATGGTTCTTATGCTTGCTTTTGTATGGTATTCATTTTTTACAGAAGAGGGTTGTGCAAGGCTTTCTGTAGCTTTATCTGGACATCCTTTGATAGCTTATACAACTGGTATGGAAAGGCAAGATGATATTTCGACTAATGATACTACTTATTATAAAACGACTAAAGACGTTGTTATAAATGGAAAAAAGCAAGAATACGTTAAGTGTTATACAAAATGGATTATTAGGATACCAAATGTTGGAGATATGACTAATTAAAGTCGTATCTTTTCTTTTGTATGATTTTTTTAACGATAATGAAAGAAATTAAAAAATATAGAACCACTAAAGTTAATCTTATTTTACTAGCATTATTAAAAAAGTTATTGCTATTTAGATGTAATTGTAGTAAAATAATATTGCATTTGGATGCTTAGCTCAGTTGGTTAGAGCACTTGCCTTACAAGCAAGGGGTCATAGGTTCGAGTCCTATAGCGTCCACCATTTTAAAAAAAAGTATTTTCAAAACGAAAAAAATGTGTTATAATGAATTAGTAATTTTCAAATGGACTGTTAGCTCAGTTGGTAGAGCAACTGACTCTTAATCAGTGGGTCTAGGGTTCGAATCCCTAACAGTCCACCATTTAAAGAAATAAGCAAGCTTTACTTGAAGGCTTGTTTTTTTGTTTAATCAAAACCCCTAGACCCACTATTACATTTCAGCTTAAACTATTTTTCTAATCGAATAATTTAGTTGCTCTCCAACTGTAAAAATAAATTGTATCTTTTTTAAAAATATGTTATTATTTTTATAGTATATGGAGGATAATGTTATGGCTTACATAGATTTAGTTGTGCTAATTGTTTTGTTAGTATTTGTTATAATATATTCAAAAAGGTTTCAAACTTATATGTTTGGATTTGGAATGATAGATATTTTATTTAGAATTCTTAACTTAATAAATGGATTTATTCCAATAAAAGAGATAAAAAATTTTATAAATACATACATTCCAGCATCAATTCCGTCTGTTATAAATCATTATACAACGGGAATTTTTAACACCGTATTAATATGGGTATACATAGTTATAATGGCCGTTTTCTTATATTATATTGTAAGAGTATTTGTAAAGCGAAAAAAGATATAATATGCATAATTTAATTTTACACTAACCACCAAAAGTTAGTGTTTTTTAAACCTTATTTTGTTATAATAAATAGATACATCATATGAGTGGAGGAATAAAAATGAACGAAAGTATTGTAAAAGAAATAAGTACAAATTTAAACATAACTGAAAATCAGGTAAATGTAACCCTTCAAATGTTAAGTGAGGGAAATACCATACCTTTTATCGCAAGATATAGAAAAGATAAAACAGGTGGCCTTAGTGAAGAAGAAATAAAAGTAATTGGTGATGCTTACGATTATCAAGTAAACTTACTTAAAAGAAAAGAAGACGTAATAAGGCTAATTGATGAAAAGGGACTTTTAACTGACGAATTAAAATCACAAATAACAAATGCTGCAAAATTAGTTGAAGTAGAAGACCTTTATAGACCGTACAAAGAAAAGAAGAAAACCAAAGCAACAGAGGCAATTAAAAACGGACTTGAACCACTAGCTAAAATGATTATGTCTTGTCCTTTAAATGGTGATATTAAAAAATTATCCGAAAAATTTATTAATGAAAACGTAAAAGATGAAACAAGTGCATTAGAAGGTGCTAAATACATAATAGCAGAATGGATAAGTGACAATGCAAGTTTCAGAAAATACATAAGGTCAAACATGTATAAATATGGCACATTAGTTACTAAAATTAAGAAAAATGCTAAAGATGAAAACAAAACATATGAGATGTATTATGACTATAGTGAAGCCGTAAGCAAAATAAAACCACACAGAATACTTGCTATTAATAGAGCTGAAAAAGAAAACGTAATAACTGTTAAAATAGATGTAAATGAAGAAAAAATAATAGAATATTTAGAAAAGAAGAATATAAAAAACGAAAAGAGTTTTTGTGCTTCGTATATAAAAGAGGCGATAGAAGATAGTTATAAAAGACTTATTTTTCCTTCAGTTCAAAGAGAAATTAGAAGCGATTTAACTGAAAAAGGAACGGATTCTGCGATTGATAACTTTGGAAAGAACCTAGAAGCATTATTGCTTACTCCGCCTATGAAAGAAAAAGTTGTTCTTGCTTTTGACCCAGGATTCGTTAATGGCTGCAAAATTGCGGTTATCTCAAAAACAGGTGATTATTTAGACTCTTGCGTAATAAAGCCATTCTTAAAAAACATTAATGAAGAAAGCATAAAAAAATGTAAACTCGAGATTTTGGCATTAATTAAAAAATACAATGTCGATGTAATAGCAATTGGAAACGGAACGGCATCACGTGAATCTGAAAAATTCTGCGCAGACTTAATTAGAGAATACAACGTTCCTTGTAAGTACGTGATCGTATCAGAAGCAGGGGCATCAATTTATAGTGCATCTCCTATTGCGATAGAAGAGTTTCCAGATTTAGCGGTTGAAAAAAGAAGTGCCGTATCAATTGGTAGACGTCTTCAAGACCCATTATCAGAGCTTGTTAAAGTACCTCCAGAAGGTATTGGAGTTGGGTTATATCAGCACGATGTGGCAGGTAAAAAGCTATCTGAAAGTTTAGATTTTGTTGTATCAAAGGCAGTTAATAGTGTGGGTGTAAACATTAATACTGCATCACCATCTTTATTGAAATATGTATCTGGAATTAAGAAAAATAACATTGATAAAATACTTTCGTACAGAAAGGCAAACGGAAAGATTTCATCTAGGGAAGAAATTAAGAAAAAGAAACTTTTAAGTGACAAAGTATATGAGCAAGCAATTGGATTTTTAAGAATACCTGAAGGTGAAAACATACTTGATGCAACAAGCATTCACCCAGAAAGTTATGATATTACGCTTTCATTATTAAAAAGTTTAGGATTTGATGTAAAAGACGTTGGAACGCATGCTTTATCTGATAAACTTTCTTCATTAGATATAGAAAAATATGCTAGTATGTTAGGTACTGATGTATATACTTTAAGTGATGTTGTATCAAGTCTTCAAAAACCAAACAGGGATCCTAGGGACGATTATGCACAGCCTATTTTAAAGAGTGATGTTTTATCAATTGAAGATTTAAGCGTAGGCATGAAACTTCAGGGAACCGTAAGAAATGTTGTTGATTTTGGGGCATTTATTGATATTGGACTTCATAATGATGGTTTAGTTCACATCTCTAAAATTTCTAAAGATTACATTAAGCATCCATCTGATTTATTAAGCGTAGGTGACATAGTAGATTGTTATGTAATAGCGATTGATAAAGAAAAAGAAAAAGTGTCATTATCGCTAATAAAAGAATAAATTAAAAGAACTAGTAAATGGAATTGTTTTTGATATAAACTTTTCCACTATTATCTAGTTCTTTTTCTTTTTCATAATCATTTTTAATTTTTATGTATATATCTTTTATTTCTTCTTTTGAGTAGCTAGCTTTTATTAAATCATATTTTTCTAAGTAACTTGTAAGTGGTACTGCACTTATAATGTCAGGCCCGGTTTCTACCCAGTATGTTTTATCTTCCTTGTTATACAAAACAGCGTATACTTTATAATCTTCTTTTAAAACGTCAGTGTAATAATACTCTGTAACATCGGATGATTTTTTTGATAAAATTGTTCTTTTTGTAATTTTTATTTCCGTTTTTTCACCATCCAATGTTTCTATAACATACCAATTAAAATCATTCATTTTATCAAATGTCACAAAGTTATTTAAATCTGAATCCGAGTAAGAAAAGCTTACTTCATTTTTATCCATAACGTTCGTATTTGAGCAAGCTGTAAAGAGCATCATAGCACTCATTGTTAAACTTCCAATTCTTATGCATGTTTTTTTCTTCATAAAATCGCTTCCTTATATAAAATTAGCATAATGATTATATATTTAAATATATTGAATTGTCAATAAAAAATTAATTTTATTTGTTGACAAAAAGCAATAAATGAGTATTATATTTTTGCAGGAGATATAACTATGGAAAAAACTGGAAAACAAAGTGAATTATTAAAAAAGAAAATATCAGAATATAAAGAAAAATTAACGGCAGCAATTAAAGATTGTAATCAAGTTTATATTACAACTCATTTAAATGAAGATTATGATGCAATTGCATCAATTGGCGCTATGGCGCTTATTTGTAAACGTCTTAAAAAGGCTCCATACATTGTTGTTGACCAAAAAGATTATGATAGTTTATCAGTTGAAAAAAGTGATATGTATGAAGCATTAAAAGACAAAAACTTTGTAATTATTAATCTAGATGATTTTAAAAATAACAGAGTAGAAAACTCACTTTTGATAGTACTAGATACTAATAAAGGATTCATGACGCCGCTTAAAAATAATTATGATGACTTTAATAACATAATAGTAATAGATCATCATAAAATGGATGATAATACTATAAAAACAAAAAACAAGTTTATACTTCCAGATATGGTATCAAGTACTAGTGAAATGATGTATTGGATTTTAAAACAAATGAAAATAAATCCAAAAGATAGACTTTATAATAATTTCTTGTTAACTGGTATTTTGCTAGATACAAATAAAAAGGATAAAAATATGTATCCATCTACTTATCTTTGCATAAGCAATTTAGATACTCCTTTAAAGACTGATAAGGACAAGGTTGATATGTACTTTTCTACTGATTATGAAAGTGATAGGAGAGTTCAAGATTTAGTAGATGAAATGGAATGGATAACAATAAGATATGGCATTGCAATAGATAATAGTAAAGTGTATTCTAAAGAAGAAGTTGCAAAGGCTGCTGATTATTCATTAAAGTATACATCAGAAGCAATTATAACGTTTGGTAAGGCTGAAGATGGAGGATACCACGTGAGTGCAAGGAGTAATCGTGGTAATGTGGACATTGATGCTATCATGGGTATTTTAAATGGTGGTGGAGGAAATAGTGCAAGTGCATCTTGTAGTACTTTATACGTTGATTGAGATACTTTATCGGAAGAAAAAGAACAAATATTTGAAAAGATTAAAAAAATCATATATTTAAGATCTAGAAGAAAAAAGCCAAAGAAGGGTAAGTAAATCCAGTTTTGGCTTTTTTTATTTTGCATAGTTTAGTACTTGACAATGCATAGTACTAGGTGTTATTATGTAACCGTGAGGTGATTATTATTAATACTCAATTTAAAAAGGGCGTTTTAGAGCTATTGGTATTGTTAATTGTAGAAAATGAGGATAAATATGGTTATGAGATGGTTGAAGAAGTGTCAAAAGTAGTTGATGTTAATGAAGGAACCATATATCCAATATTAAAAAGATTAACTAATGAAAATTATTTTGAAACATATTTAAAGGAGTCGACCGAGGGTCCACCTAGAAAGTATTACCATTTAACCATTCTTGGTAAAAAAAGAAAAGATGAGTTATTAAATGAATGGACAAGGTTTAATAAAAGTGTAAGTAAATTTATAAAGGAGAGTGGCAAATAATGAATAAGAAAACATTTTTAGGTAATTTAAGAAAAAGACTTAATGTACTAAGTAAAGATGAGGTAGATGATATTTTAGAAGAATATGAGGGCTATATTAATGAAAAAGTATCTTCCGGTAAATCAGAAGAAGATGCTATAAAAGATTTTGGTAATTTTGATTCTTTAGTAAAGGAAATATTATCGGCCTATAAATTAAATGAGAACTATGAAGATAGCGTAAAGGAAAAAAACTTATTTTCTGAATTCATAGATAATTCTGTTTCTTTTCTAAAGGACATTGTAAGAAACATAGGAAGTCGTTCTAAATCTGATATCATTAAGTTTGTTTTTGAGTTTATTGCGTTGTTATTATTTATAGCAATTCTTAAAATTCCTGTAATAATAATAGAAGATGCTGGAAGATGGCTTTTTGAAAGACTTATTTCACCATTTGGAGATGGCTTTGGAATTATATGGAAATATGCAATTGAAATAATTTATTTATTAATATCAGTAGCGAGTATAGTTAGTTTTGTAAAGAAAAAGTATATTTGTGATGATATAAATGAAAATAAAAAAGATTCTGTTAAATGTAAGAATTCTAAAAGAATAGAAAAGTGCAAAACAGATAACACATCTAGTAATTCGTTTTCTAACGTTTTAATTGTACTTTTTAAGGTGTGTTTGATATTATTTGTTGTTGTGCCTGCTATATTCAGTTTTTTAGTAGCGTTTGTCTTAGTAATAATTGGTATCGTTTTATTGATAGACAAAGTTCCATATTTAGGGATATTCTTATGCATGCTAACGTATTTAATACTCAACTTTTTATTCCTAGATTTATCTTTTAAATTTACTTTTAATAAAAAACTAAATTCTAAAGCATTAATTATAACTATAATATCTACTATTGTTTTATTTGCTGTTGGAATTGGGTTATCATTTTATGAGGTTGTTAATACAACGTTTATTGATGCAGTGCCTAAAGACATAAAGCAACTTAGCAAAGAAAAAGAAGAATTATATTCTGATAACTTATCATTAACTTGCAAAAACATTTATCATACAAATTGCGAATATGTAATAGATGATACATTAGAAGATAAGGTAGTAGCTACGGTAACTTATTATGATTATAATAATGAAGCAGATGATAACTTAAATGTTTCAAGAACTAAAAACGCTGATAAGCTAAAAGTAAAAAATGTATACAAATTAATTTTAAGTGGTTTAAGAAAAAGAGAATTTTATAATTTTGATAATATAAATAATGTTACTTTAACCATTAAATTAAGTACTGATACTAAAAATAAAATAGATGAAAAAGAAAGAAATGAAAGTTGTTTTGGATACGAAAATTGCACCTGTGATAACGAAGGGGTTTGCTCCGGATATAATGATTAAGATTAGAATTAAAACTTCTAATCTTTTTCCATTCGTGATATAATAATTTTATTAACAGGAGGAATTATTAATGAAAAAAGATGTAGTAGAAGCAATAATAGAAATACCTTTTAGATCTCGTAATAAGTACGAGGTAGATCATGATACTAAAAGGATAAAATTGGATAGAGTTTTATATTCAGCGATGGGCTATCCAGCAGAATATGGATTTTTAGAAAACACATTAGCACTTGATGGAGATCCACTTGATATATTAGTAATAGGTACAGAACCAACATATCCAGGATGTGTAGTTCCAGCAAGAGTAATTGGATATTTAGAAGCAATTGATAATGGATTTGAAGATTATAAGTTAATATCAGTTGTTGATGTTGACCCAAGATATAACGAGGTTAACAGATTAGAAGATTTATCTCCATTTATATTAGATGAGATAAAAAACTTCTTTGAAAATTATAAAACTCTTCAAAAGATAGAAGTAAAGGTAGGAAAATACCACAATAAAGAAGATGCTTTAGAATTAATTGAGGCTTGTAAAAAAAGATATAAAGATGAAAAGGAGAATAAATAATGGAAAAGAAAACATCTATTATAATTGCTGTAGTAATATTTTTGATAGCAGCTTTAGTAGCAGGCTTTTATGAACTTGTTATAGATAAGGATATTGAGGAGAATATTGATAAAAAAACAACAAGCATAAAAGAAACTAAAAACACGGAAGAAAAACAAGATAAAAAGGATGATGAAATGATGGACGGAGTAACACTTAATTATCAATCTTCTATAAGAATAGAAAAAAATAATGAAATCATTTATTTTGATCCATATAAAATTACGGATTCTAAAAATGATGCAAACTATATATTCATAACACATTCACATTATGATCATTTTTCTAAAGAAGATATAAAGAAGGTTATGAATGATAATACTAAGTTTGTAGTTACAAGTGATCTTGAAAGTGATATTAAGGCACTTGGTGTAAGTGATAGTAACATACTTGTTACATATCCTAATGAAACACACGAAATAGGAGACTTAACATTTGATGCAATTCCTTCATACAACATAAGTAAGTCTTATCATAAAAAATCATATAATTGGGTTGGATATAACGTTGTAATTGATGGAACTTCATATTTTACAGTAGGTGATAGTGATGTAACAGATGAACTTAAAAATGTAAAATGTGATGTTATATTTGTTCCAGTAGGTGGTACTTATACAATGACTGATAGTGAAGCATCTAAATTAGTAAATGAGATAAAGCCTAAGTATGCAGTTCCAGTTCATTATGGTGAAGTTGGATCAGATAAAAATGCATCTAATTTCGTTAGTCAGTTAGATAGCGATATAAAAGGTATTATATTAAAGTAGTATTATGAATAAGATTGATGAAAAGAAGAAAAAGCTGAAAACATTTAACGTTAAAAAAAACATAAAAAGAGCTTTAAAAAACGGTGCATTTATAATGCTTTTAGCACTTGCAGTAGAAGCTTTTACTTTTAAAGAACCATATTCTATTGTAACAGGATTATTTTTACTTAGTTTTTCTTTTGTCTTTTTTCCGTTTCTTGATAAAATGTTATCTTTAATGAAAATAGAGTTTAATTTTGTAAATAAATTATTTATCGTAATAATATCTTTAGTTATCGCAGCTTATTCTATTAAACCTGAAGAAGATAATTTTCTTAAATGTATTTTACCAGGTTTAGAAATTATTTTAACTTGGATAGTTACCATGATATATAAAAAAATAATCAATAATAAAAAGTCAAGATTGCAATAAGAATCTTGCTTTTTTGTTTTTTTAAAATGTGCTATAATATTAAATATGAAAAAAAGGAAGTGGTACTTATGAAGAAGAAGGTAGTAATAGGAATGAGTGGTGGTGTTGATTCATCAGTCGCTGCAATTATGCTTCAAAAACAAGGTTACGAAGTAATTGGACTTTTTATGCGTAACTGGGATTCTTTTGCAGATGGCGAAGTAGAAGGTGCACCAACAACTGATGAGGGAATATGTCCTCAAGAAGTTGATTATAACGATGCTAAAAAAGTATGTGACAAACTTGGAATACCACTTTATCGTAAAGACTTTATAAAAGAATATTGGGATTATGTATTTACTTACTTTTTAGATGAATTAAAAAAGGGAAGAACGCCTAATCCAGATATTATGTGTAATAAGTATATTAAGTTTGATCAGTTTGCTAAAGAAGCAGAAAAACTAGGAGCAGACTATATTGCAACAGGACACTACTGCAGGGTAAAAGATGGGCAATTAATGCGCGCTAAAGACGACAATAAAGACCAATCATACTTTTTATCACAAGTATCTAAAGAGCAACTTAAAAACGTCTTATTTCCGATAGGAGATATGATAAAGCCAGACGTTAGAAAAATAGCAGAAGAATATGATTTGGTAACAGCTAAGAAAAAAGATTCAACTGGAATATGTTTTATTGGAGAAAGAAACTTTTCTAACTTCTTAAAGAATTACTTACCAAATCAGCCAGGAGACATAGTTGATATAAAAACTGGTAAAAAAGTAGGAAATCATATAGGACTTATGCATTATACAATAGGTCAAAGAAGAGGCCTTGATATTGGTGGAACAAAAAACAGGATGTTTGTAGTTGGTAAAGATTTAAATAAAAATATTTTGTATATAGAATCAGGTAATGACGAATATTTAATTACAACTTCTTGCATTGTAGACCAAATAAACTGGACTTATGAAAAAAAGGAAGAAAAATGTACAGCAAAATTTAGATATAGACAAAAAGATGTTGAAGTTAGCCTAGAGTGGTTAAATGATGATGAAATATTAGTTAAGTATCCACAAGGTGTTAAATCAGTAACACCGGGCCAAGCATGTGTATTTTATGATGGTGATATATGTTTAGGTGGCGGTATCATTAAAGAGGTAAGGAAAAACGGAAAGAAATTATGGTATTTATAAGCCATAATTTTTTTGTTATAAATAGTTTGTTATGATATAATTAAAAAGAGGATGATAGTTATGGAATTTATTAATTATTTAGGTTATAACTCAGTTGTTATATTAACCTTTTTCTTTATATCTTTAATAGCGCTTATACTAAATTATATAACCAAGGGTAAGAGTAATAATGTTTTATTTTCATCTTATAGAAGTAGTTTACTAAAACCACTTACTTACGTGAGATTAGTAACTCATATATTTGGTCACGCAGATTGGAACCATTTTATGAATAATTTTTTATATATTCTTCTAATTGGTCCTATGATAGAAGAAAAATATGGTAGTAAGAATTTAACCATTATGATTTTAGTAACTGCTATTATAACAGGAATAATTAACATGATTTTTACAAACAAAAAAATTCTTGGCGCAAGTGGGATTATATTTATGCTTATAGTTCTTTCTTCATTTGTTAATATAACAACGGGAAAGGTACCAATAACACTAATTTTAATTTGCATTTTCTACGTTATAAACGAAATTATTTCAGGAATATTTAAAAAGGATGACATATCACATACCGGACATTTAATTGGAGCTTTATGCGGATTTATATTTGGATTTTATGTGTTTAAGTAAGTTGGGAGAAAATTATGACAGAATTAAAAAGTAGGGAAGAAAGCCTTTTAAAAATTACTAAAAAATATAACAGAATGCAAAAAAAGTATGGGGATAAAAGTTTGAATGCGATTACAAATGGTGGAAAAATAAATAATCCAGATATTTGTTTTGTATTTATGAATCCGACAGGAAGGAATATAGCAAGCCAAAATACTTGGAAAGGCATAAAATCTCCTTGGATTGGTACTAAAAACATATGGAAGTTATTTCACAGCGTAGAACTTTTAAGTGATGATTTATATAATGAAATAGTAGAAAAGAAGCCAAAGGATTGGGATTATGCTTTCGCAGAGAAAGTATACCATGAAGTAGAAAATAAGAATTATTTTATAACAAACTTAGGAAAATGTACTCAAATTGATGCTAGACCTTTACCAGACGAAATTTTAGAAAGCTATTTAGAATTATTATTAAAGGAAGTTGATATAGTAAATCCTAAAATAATTATTACGTTTGGCAATCAGGTAAGTTCTATTATTTTAGATAAAAAAATATCAGTATCTGAGGTTAGAAAAAAGTACTTTGATAAAGAAATAAACGGAAAATTATATAAGATATTTCCAGTATATTATCCGGTTGGAAATGGCATTTTTAACATAGATAAAGCTATAGAAGATATAAAATGGATAATAAAAAATTATTTGTAAAGAATTGATGTTATGAAAGTGGGAGAAGAAATGAAAGAATTAATAAAACTATCTAGAGAACTAGTAGAAAATCTACTTGATGGAAATAAGAAAAAATTAGGTAAAGAGTATTATTTAATGTTTACTATTTCAAAATTTATTTTATTAAAAGAAAGAATTTTAAAAAAGGACTCTGCAAATAAAATTTTATATTTTAATAATGTTAAATATGCTAAATATATACCCGCAATATTGTCATTTGCAGACGAAATAAAGAAAAATGGTGACTATAAGATTGATAATACATCAATAATGCTAAAAGAAAATAATATTGATTCTCAAAAATTGACTGAATCATTATGGATCTTTAATAAAGTAAGAGATTCATTGGCACATGGACAATATACAATTGATTTAGAAAATGATAGTTTATTAATTAATAATGATCATTCAAATTGTGAAAATAATTCCTATAAATTAATATGTTCTATTCCTATAGAATTATTAAATTCTATCTCTTTTTATATTGAAAAAGTTGATGAAAAACCAGATGCAAAAGAATTATCTAAAGCATATAGAGAATATTTGGAAGAAATAACAGCCAATTATGATGTAGATGATAGAATATTATTTAATGATAATTACATAAATAATATTAATAAGTACTATGATAATAAGTACGATATTCTTAAAAATAACTATGATAATAAGTACTTTGATAATGATAAATATTTGAATAATGATAAGTACTATGATAATAATAAATACTTGAATAATGATAAGTACTTTGATAATGATAAATATTTGAATAATGATAAGTACTATGATAATAATAAATACTTGAATAATGATAAGTACTATGATAATAATAAATACTTGAATAATGATAAGTACTTTGATAATGATAAATATTTGAATAATGATAAGTACTATGATAATAATAAATACTTGAATAATGATAAGTACTTTGATAATGATAAATACTTGAATAATGATAAGTACTATGATAATAATAAATACTTGAATAATGATAAGTACTTTGATAATGATAAATATTTGAATAATGATAAGTACTATGATAATAATAAATACTTGAATAATGATAAGTACTTTGATAATGATAAATACTTGAATAATGATAAGTACTATGATAATGAAAAGTACTATGATAATGAAATTAAAAAACTATTTAATAATTTAACAATTAAAGAATTACAAGGGTTAGTAGAACAATTATTAAAATATAAGCCTAGGAATGAAAAACAAAAAGAACAAACTAATCAAATAATTAGGGAATTCCAATCTTTAAAACTACAAAGAAAAGAAAAACAAGAAGAATTTGATACTAAAACGTCAGATTTAATGAGAGAAATTTCTGATATTTTAGGGATTAAAGTAGGAACTAAAAATTCAAATGCTGCTATTGCACTATATATGTATATGAATTTAGTGTTTTCACAAAATAACGAAATAGATTATTCACATATTTGTCTTAGAGACTTACTTATAAGTGTTAATCCATATAAGTATACAGATAAAGTGGAAGAAGTTTCAAATTTAAGTGATGATAGAAGGCAAAAAATAATTAATTTTGAAAAAAATTATATAAATATAAAAAACTATATAAATAAATTATGCGTAGAGTTTTCAGAAAAAATGGATACCATAATTGAAGCATATTATAACAACCCAAGTGAAAATTTTAGATATTCATTAATGAACAATTATGCTGAATTTTATACTTCAATTATGAATTCTATAGGTAAAAGAAATCAATTAATTATAACTTCTTTAAGAAATTCTGTTGAACATGGTAATTACCTTGTTAGAAAAAATGGTTATTTAGGTTTATATGATCAAATCGATCATAGCGATGATAAGGATATAAAAATTTTATGTGGTGCTTTACCTCAACAATTATTTAATATAACAAAAACAATTGAATTAAGTGATTCAAAAGATAAATATATTATGGATGATTTCTTTAAGGAACTTGAAACTATTATTGATAAAACATTACTTAATAATGTCATGAATACTATGAATAATCTCTCAAAAATAACTTTTGGAAAGGATATCGATGCTAATAATAGTATGGAGCATATGTATCAAGAGTCAATAGCTGATGCTATTTCACAACATATATCAAAAAAATAATTACAGTACTTTAAAGCACTGTAATTATTTTATTCATAAAGCAAGTAGAGTATGTACTTCGCTGCCATAAGAAATTGTTGTATCTATATAGCGTGTTTTTAAATGCAAAATAAAACTCACACTTTTGTGTGAGTAATTTTTTTAATGGAGCAGGTGAGGAGAATCGAACTCCCGTATACAGCTTGGAAGGCTGTGGTTCTACCATTAAACTACACCTGCATCAAGTAGGCATTTTTAATTATACTGATTTTTAAACTTATGTCAATAGTCTTCTAAGAAAAAAATGATTTTTTTTGATAATTCAATATTATTATATGCAAAGTAATATTTTATTATTCAAATAAATATGATAGAATTATAACAGAGGTGTTAAAAAAGAATGATTTTAAATATTTTAATTTTAGTTATATTAATTTTACTAAATGGAGTTTTATCCGCTAGTGAACTTGCGTTTTTATCGATAGAAAAGTTTGAACTTGATAAAATGATAAGAAAGAGAAAGAAAAATGCAAAAAAAATAAGAAAAATATTAGAAGATCCAAGTAATTTTTTATCAACCATCCAAGTTGGAATAACATTAGCAGGTTTTCTATCTAGTGCGTTTGCAGCTTCTACTTTTGTAGATAAAATAATGAAAACTGGTTTTGTAATAATAAACCCTAATTTTACAAGTGGATTTTTAATGGTTGTGATAACCATTGTTCTATCTTACTTTACGCTTGTATTTGGAGAGTTAGTACCAAAGAAAATTGCTCTTTCTAATCCGTTTAAAGTAGCTAGTTTCTCGGTTAACCTAATAAACGTTATGCAAGTAATCTTTTTCCCACTTATAAAGTTACTTTCTCTTTCAACTAATCTTATATGCAAAATACTTAAGATAGAAGAAAAAGAAGAAGACTTTACCGAAGAAGATATAAAAAGGATAATACTTACTGGTACCCGTGATGGAATAATAGAAAAGAAAGAACAAGAATACATATTTAATATATTTAAGTTTAATGATACAACAGTTGATAAGGTAATGACTCCAAAGGATGAGTGTGAACTTATAAATGTTAATACTAAGTTTGGACCACTTCTTAAGAAACTTAAAAAAACTAAGTTTACTAGATATCCAGTCTATGATGGAGATACTAACAACATAATAGGTATCTTTAACGTAAAAGACTACATTATGTATAAAAAAGATAATGATGATTTTAAACTTAGAAACTTACTTTTTAAAGTAAAGAAATTTAACTATGATGAAAAGATAGATGATGTGTTTGCAAGTATGCAAAAAGAGCACATTCAAATGGCAATAGTAGTTAAAAAGAAGAAGTTTATAGGTGTTGTAACTCTTGAGGATGCAGTAGAAGAAATATTAGGTAACATATATGATGAATATGACTTAGAAGATGATAAATAATCATCTTTTTTTGTTGCTTTAACCCATACTAAGTAGTCTATAGATGTATATAATAGGCTAGGAGGTAAAAAGATTATGGAAAGTTACTCTAATTACAATTTAGATGACATTTTAGTTAGAACTTTTATGATGCCTGCGGTAATGCCAAAAGATAAAATAAATATGATTAATATGCCTAATAACACTTATTCTTCTAATCAAAATAATAGTACGATTAATAACTTTAAATTTTTAACACCAGAAGAAGGTTTCTTAAGAGGTAATATGATTAAAGATGAATATGAACCATACCATAATATGACGTATTTAAAGCCTAATATAACAAGTGAAAAACAAATGATGCTATATGATATTCAAAAAGTTTCTTTTGCAGCTCACGACCTTAATTTATACTTAGATACACATCCTTTTGATACTAACTATATAAACTTATATAATGAATATAACAAGGAAGCTAAAAGACTAACTAATTTATATGAACAAAAATATGGACCAATTGATTTATCAGATGATGTTGGTCTTAGTATGACACCTTGGTCTTGGATAAATGAACCTTGGCCTTGGAATAAATAGATAAGAAAGGAGCTTAAAAAACATGTGGAAGTATTCTAAAAAACTTCAGTATCCTATAAACATCAGAAATAAAAATTTAAAAATGGCTAAAGCAGTTATGAGTCAGTATGGAGGAGCACAAGGAGAACTTGGTGCAGCACTTAGATATCTAAACCAAAGATATACCATGCCAGATGCTAAGGGAAGAGCCCTTTTAAATGATATTGGAACAGAAGAGTTAGCACACGTTGAAATGATATGCACTATGGTTCATCAAATGATTAAGGGTGCAAGTATAGAAGAACTTGATGAAGCAGGTCTTTTAGGACATTATACAGAGCATGGTTTCTCATTATTTCCAAGTGATCCAAATGGATATTCTTGGACAGCAGATTATATATCTGCAACGGGAGATCCAATCGCGGACTTAGAAGAGGATTTAGCAGCAGAACAAAAAGCACGTGCAGTATATGAAAATTTAATCAATCAAACTGATGACCCAGATATTATAGGACCACTTTTATGGCTTAGACAAAGGGAAGTAGTTCATTATAATAGATTTAAAGAATTATCTGATGAGTATAAGAAAAAAGGATATAATTAATAAATAATTAACCAAGCTTACGATTATTAAATCGTGGGCTTTTTATATTGCATGTTTTTTGAAATCTAAATCATAGTTTATATTTTCTATTTCACCACTGTTAGCTAAATCTTCTATAATTTTTTTATTGTCTATAATTGGATCCTGAATCACGTAACAAAAATGGTAAATGGCATAATTATTTAGGTCCTTAAAATTATATGAAGAAATGGGATTAATATCTAAAGCTAAACTAATATCCCTTACTAATTTATTAACAATATCATCATTAATACTATTTTCTGCTATAACAGTTAATGATCCATTTTGTTTTTGAAAACATATACTTAGGTATCCACTTACACTTTCTTTATTTATGCTTTTTATATTAACTTCATAATTTTGATATTCGCAAGTTTTTATAGAAACTTCATATTCATCTTGTAAGGCTCTAAATATTTTTGTAAAAGAGCTTATGTAAGCTTTTTCATAATCAGTATTTAACATATATAATCACCATTATTATTATAAGTAAAATAAAAAAACTTATGAGTAAAACTTCATAAGTTTAATATTGCTTAGCCCAGTATATTTTTGTTTTGGCATCTTTCCCACAGCAGATACATTTTTTATCTCCGGTAGGTAAGTTATTATCAAAAGGCATGCATCTTGATTTTAAACCAAGTTCATCTTTTATTTTGTTTTCACAATCCTTGCTACCGCACCAATTTGTGTATATAAATCCATTTTTATTTTTAGCTATCTCTTTCATTTCATCATATGTATCAGCGTTATATATCATACTGTTTCTTCTTTCTAATGCTCTTTCATACATATCGTTTTGAATGTTTATTAAAAGCTCATTAACCTTCATAACAGCCTCATTAACTGGTACCTGCATCTTTTCTAAAGTATCACGTCTAACTATTGTTACAACGTCATTTTCTAAGTCACGTTTTCCGATTTCTATTCTAACTGGGTATCCCTTAACCTCAGCTTCTGCAAACTTAAATCCAGGAGATTTTAAAGAATCATCTACCTTGTAAGTAATTAGTGAATCACTTAAATCTTCTTTTATTTCGTTAACAGCATTTGTAACTTTTTCATCATCACCAATAGGTATTAGAACTACTTTAAAAGGTGCAATTCTAGGTGGAAGAACAAGACCTCTATCATCACCATGAACCATTATTATTTCGCCAATCATTCTGGTTGTACATCCCCAGGAAGTTTGATATGGAGTTTCATATTTATTATCTTTGTTTAAGAACTTAATATCAAATGCTTTTGCAAAGCCTTGACCAAAGTAGTGTGATGTAGCACTTTGAAGAGCAACTCCGTCATACATCATAGCTTCAATAGCGTAAGTAGCTTCTGCTCCAGCAAACTTTTCTTTTTCTGTTTTCTTACCGGTAAAGACAGGAACTGCTAAAATATTTTTTTGAAAGTCTTCATAAACCTTAAGCATCCTAAGAGTTTCATCTATTGCTTCTTTTTTGCTAGCGTGCATTGTATGTCCTTCTTGCCAAAGTATTTCTCTTGTTCTTAAAAATGGCCTTGTTGTTTTTTCCCATCTTACTATTGTGCACCACTGATTATATAGTAGTGGTAAGTCTCTATATGATGAAATTATCTTTTTAAAATGTTCACAAAATAATGTTTCCGAAGTAGGTCTAACACACATTCTTTCTTCTAATTTGTTATTTCCACCATGTGTTACCCAAGCAACTTCCGGTGCAAAACCCTTAACGTGATCTTTTTCAAGTTGAAGTAAGCTTTCTGGGATAAACATAGGCATTTGTAAATTTAAATGTCCAGTTTCCTTAAATTTCTTATCTAAAATACTTTGCATATTTTCCCAAATAGCATATCCATAAGGTCTTATAATCATACTACCTTTAACTGATGAATAATCTACTAAATCTGCTTTTTTACAAACGTCCGTGTACCATTTAGCAAAGTCTTTATCACGGCTTGTTATTTCTTTTACTTGTTTATCTATACTCATTTTTAACACATCCTTATCCTATAATTCCTTTTAATAACCCAAATGATAGTGAACCTACAATTAATCCTGCTAATAATACTCCGCAAGTTATTGCAAGCATTGCTTTTTTCTTATCCATATTAATTAATGATGCAATTAAACTACCAGTCCATCCGCCAGTTCCAGGAAGTGGAATACCAACGAAGAAGAAAAGCCCCCAAAATTCTGCTTTTTCTATTTTATCCTTTTTTGATAAAGCCTTTTTTTCTATTTTATTTACAAACTTACTTAAGTGTTTTGTCTTTTTTAGTTTGTTAAATACAGGTGTAATAAACCAAAGAATAAAAGGTATTGGAAGTAAGTTACCAATTATACATATTATAAATGCGGGGACTATATTAAGACCTAGCAAGGCTGCTGCGATAAGTCCCCCTCTAAGTTCCAATATCGGCATTAAAGAAATTAAAAAAACAATTAATTCCTTGCCAAACGGAATACTTCTTAATCCATCAAATAATCCTAAGAAAGTATGTACTAAACTTTCTGCCATAATATCACCTCATATGCATAATATTATATCATATATAATGAAATATTATGAAGACTTTGTTAATATCTGTGTAAATTAATGCAAAGTTTTTAATTAAAAAAACAAATAATCTAATTGTTATGATAAAATATATAAGTAAGGAATAATTATATGAAAAAAGAAATAGTAACTAATGAAAATGGAATAATTAAAATATTAAATGAATTTGGTATTACAAAGCCTATTTTAGAGGAAGCTAGTAAAATGGATATTAACGTGCCAATGCTTTTTTATGACAAAATTATAAATAATCCAAGTGCGGAAAACATAGATAACGTAACTAAAAACCTTTTGGGAGTGTACGGAAATTATCTTGCAACGCACTATTTCAAGATGCAAGGATATGACGTTTTAAATGAAGTAGGTGTGTATGATAATGGTAATCTATTAACACGTGCGGATATTTCTTTTATAGATTCTAATGGAATAAGAAACTATTGCGAGGTAAAGGCGGCATATCAAATAATTGATAACATAAGAAACTATAAAGATAACTCTTTAGAGAAAACTGGTTATTATAAGAATTTAGATGCAGAGATAATTAAATATAAGAAAATAGGTGAAAAGTTAATCAAACAGGTTAAAAAACTATCTAAAGATGGTTCTTTAGTAAACGTTATAATATTTGATGGTTGTTATATGGATGAAATAATAAAGCAAGAATTAAAGAATCTTGATGCTAATATAATTACCTTAAATGTTAACATATATGATTTAGAAGAAAACATAAAGAAAAACGTTCTTAGAATCTTAAGTTATTTTAGTAAGAACGTAACTATCAATATTGATTATAAAGGAAAAAAGAATAGATAACTTTATGAAATATGAAGTTATCTTTTTCATATAATTACTTAGGTGATTAATATTTGAAAATAACGGTTAGAGATGTAGTAGAAAATACTTCTTGTAAATTACTTATAGGAAACTTAGACGAAGAAGTTAAAGAGTGTTTTATAGATAGCAAAAAAGTTAAAGAAGAAGGATGCTTTATAGGAATAAAAGGAAATAAAACAGATGGGTCATTATATTATAAAGAGGCCTTTAATAATAAAGCTAGCATTTGCATATTAAACAAGATATTAGACCTTGATTTAAACGGTTATGACGATAAAACGGTTTTAATTGCTAATGATACTAAACAAGTCTTAAAAGAACTTGCTATGTATAAAAGAAGCATATTTAAAGGAACGGTTATAGGTATAACTGGTAGTGTTGGAAAAACATCAACTAAAGAGCTTATTTATAATGTTTTAGAAAAAAAATATAAAGTTCTTAAAACAAAAGGTAATGAAAATAGTCAGATAGGTCTTCCACTTACAATAACAAGGTTAAAGGACGAAGACGTAATGGTTTTAGAGATGGGAATGAATGATTTTAATCAAATACATAATTTATCCATTATTGCAAAACCTGATATTGCTATAATAACTAACATATATGATTCACACATAGGTATTTTAGGCTCTAGAGAAAACATATTAAAGGCAAAGTTAGAAATTTTAGATGGGATGGATAATAAAACGGTAATAGTTAATAATGATAATGACCTTTTAAATAATTGGGCAAAAACTTGTAATGAAGAAAACATAATAACTTACGGGATTAATAATGAATCAGATTATATGGCAACTGATATAAAAGAACATGAAATAATAAGTTTTAACGTTAAAAACATAGATAATATAAGTGCAAGTAGCACAGCTTTCATATATAATAAACTCGTCGCTATAATAGTAGGTAAGATATTAAATGTATCAGATAATGATATAAAAAAAGGCATAAATGAAGATATTAAAATAAAACATAGACTTGAAGAAATAAAATTAAAAGGTGATATCACAATGATAGATGATTGTTATAATGCGAGTTTTGAATCTGTTAAAAATGCTTTAAGTTATATAAATAAAAAAGATGGAAGAAAAATACTTATTTTAGGAGACATATTAGAACTTGGCAAAAAGTCTAAGCAAATACATAGAAAAATAGGCACGTTAATTTCTAATTGTGCTTATTTAATAACCATTGGTAAATGGTCAAAATATATATCAAAAGAAGCTAGAAAAAACGGTCTAAAGAAAAAATATGTAAAACATTTTAAAAACGCATCAATTGCAAAAAAATATATTTTATCCATAATTAAGCCAAGTGATAACGTTTTAATAAAGGCATCAAATGCCATTAATTTAAGTGAGTTAGTTAACTATTTAAAAGAATCTGAAATTGACAATTAGCAAAATTATGTGCTACTATGATTATAGTATTTAAGATAGGAGAAAGTAAAAATGAATTGTAAATGGTGTGGAAAAGAAGTTGATCAAAATTCAAAATTTTGCCCTAATTGTGGTAAGAAAATATTAGAAGTTAGTTCTTCTAACATTAATCAAGGTGAACCTAGTACTGAGCCTGAAGTTGTAAACTCTTTTAATCAAGAAGGCATAAATAGCGTTGAAGAAAAAACTAATGTTTGGTTTGCAATACTTTCATATTTTGTACCAATCGCAGGTCTTATAATCTTTTTAGTAAAAAAAGATAAGGAACCAAAAACAGCAAAGGCAAGTGGAATATGTGCTTTAGTCAGTTTTATAATTAATATGATATTAATAGTTGTAATTTTTCTTTTTATGTCTTTTGCAGCATCAAAATCAACAGAACTTATAAATAATACTATTGATAAAGCAGATGATATTATAGAAAAGGCAGAAGAAAAACAAAAGGATTATGATAGTAGTGAAGCGTCTAACACATGGGCTGATTATGAGGTATTAGTTAATAATAAAACAATTAAGTTACCTTGTACTTATGAAGAACTAAAAGATGCAACCGGTTTTTCTATGAAAAGTGCTAACGAAAAATCATATCTTACAAAAAATTATTATGCAACTGTTAATTTGTATAAAAATGACAAACTTGCATTATATACTGAAATATATAATGATACTAATGATGACATAAAATATTCTGATGGTAATGTAAGCAGAATTTCACAAACTAAATATCAAGTTTCAACAGGAGCAGACGTAATTACGTTCCCAGGTTCTTTAAAAGCGGGTGACCAAATAAGTGTTGATGAATTAATAAATAAGTTAGGTAATCCTAGTGATAAGTCAGAATATAATGATTCTAGTTATAATAGTATAACATTAACTTATAATGAAAACTTAAGCTGGAAAACTACTAAATTTTATAAAATAACATTAGTAAATGGTGTAATTGATGAATTATCATTAGATAATAGAAAGTAAAAAGAAGGCCTTATTTAAGACCTTCTTTTAACATATCTTCTAATTTTTTACATTTATCTTTGTCCATATCACTTACACCTTTAAGAGGGTAGCTAATTTTTAAATCTTCATACTTATGTACTCCAAGGGTATGATATGGTAAAAATTCTATTTTTTCTACGTTTTTAATTGGTTTAATAAAATTTATAAGTTCATTTACGTATTCTTCTGTGTCATTAATGCCAGGCACTATAACAACTCTAATCCATAGCTTTTTATTTAACTTCTCACATAGATTTAAGAACTTAAGTGAGTTTTCAATGTTAAAGCCAGTCATATTTTTATAATTATCTTTATTTGTGCCTTTTATATCAAACATAACAAGATCAGTATACTTAAGTATTTCTTCTACGTTTAATATGCTTCCTGCGGTATCAAGACACGTATGAATATTATTTTCTTTGCATAATTTTAAACATTCTAATAAAAATTCTTTTTGCATTAAAGGTTCACCACCAGAGAAGGTAACACCACCATTATGCTTAAAATAAGGCTTGTAATTAAGGATTTTTTTAATTAATTCTTCCGGAGTATAGCAATTTGCTTTCCCATTTAAATCCCATGTTTCTGGATTATGACAGAACTTGCATCTTAAAGGACAACCTTGCATAAAAACAACAAATCTAACTCCAGGACCATCAACTAATCCCATTGACTCAATACTATTTACTTTTCCAATCATCTTTAATCACCTAATGTTAATTATATATTAAAAAACTTGAATATGAAAGTAAATAAATGAATATTTACTCTAATAAGACATATTTTTTATTAGAGGTGACAAGGTTTTGAAAAAAATATGTTTCTTTATTATTTGTATGTTTCTTTTTATACCAATTATAGGAGCTTATAGTGATGATAAAACTACAACAAAAATAACTTCAGAAAATAATACTGATTGCATAAAAGAAGAATGTAACAATACAAAAAATACCAATAAAGAAGAAAAAGATGATGTTTTAACTGATGGTAAAAGTGCTATTTTAATTGAAGAAGCAACTGGGAAAGTACTTTATGAAAAAAAATCACATGATAGGTATGCTCCAGCTTCAATGACAAAAATAATGAGTATGATTCTTATAATGGAACAAATTGAAAAAGGTAAGTTAAAATGGAATGATACTTTAGTTACAAGTGAATATGCTGCATCAATGGGAGGGTCTCAAATATTTTTACAGCCAAATGAAAAAATGAGTGTAAAAGATTTGTTTAAAGCTGTTGCGGTAGGTTCTGCTAATGACGCTACAATTGTTTTTGCAGAAAAAATAGGTGGTACTGAAAAAAGATTTGTTAAGATGATGAATGAAAAGGCAAAAAAGTTAGGTCTTAAAGATACTAATTTCAAAAATGCCGTAGGTCTTGATGAAGCTAACCATTATTCATCAGCATATGATATGGCATTTATGGCAAGAGAATTAATTAAGCACGAAAAAGTATTTTCTTTTACTACCATATATGAAGATTATCTAAGACAAGATACCGATAATAAATTTTGGCTTGTGAATACCAACAAGTTAATAAAAACTTACGATGGTGCTGATGGACTTAAAACAGGATATACTAAAGAAGCCGGATACTGTCTTACTGCAACTGCAAAAAGAGATAGAATGAGACTTATTGGAACCATCATGGGAGCAAGTGAAAGTAAAACAAGAAATAGCAATATGATGAAGTTATTAGATTACGGATTTAATTCATATGAAATGCAAGTAGAGGTTAAAAAAGGAGAAGTAGTATCCGAAAAAAATATGTCAAAGGCAGAGAATAAAAGGATAGAAATAGTCCCTAAAAAAGATGCTAGCGTACTAGTAGAAAAAGGTAATGAAAAAGATGCTTTAAATTATGAGATGAAACTAAATAAAATAAAACTCCCTGTTAAAAAAGGAGAAAAAGTTGGCGTATTAAAATTAAAGGATGGCAGTAAGGTTATTAATGAAGTAGATTTAACCGTAAAAGAAGATGCTAATAAGGCAAATATATTAGAACTTTATAAACGTTCTGTAATAAGTATTTTATCTGGAAGTATGTAAGAGCAACTAACTAAGTTGTTCTTTTTATAAATCTATATAATATAACTTTTCCTTGTTATTTAAAGTTTTAATATATTTAGCACCAAACTTTTCATAATAGTTTACTAAATTAGATTTTAAGTATATCCTATCAAATCCTTTTTTCTTAGCCTCATTTAAAATAGCATCATTAAGTATTTTAGAATATCCTTTATTTCTATATTCTTTTTTTACATACATAGTAGCATACCAAGGAGTAAGGTTTTTCATTTCATCTCCGTCATACTTAAATAAGGATATAAAACCAATTAATTTATCATTATCTAAAAGTCCAAGTATACTTATAACTTTATCTTCTTCTAAAATTCTTTTAACCTTTTCCTTGATATACGTTTTAAGTTCTTCATCTGTTTTCTTTTTTCCCCATGTTACCTGACATATTTTTGCATATTCTTCTAGATGTTTTATATCATCCATAATATTTTTTATTTTCATAATTAAAATCCTTTCAAAATTATTATAACATTAACTTGTAATATGATAAAATAATTATGAAAAAAGGTGATTGATATATGAAATATGAGTACTATAATCCAAGTCTGGAAAGAGGAGGTTGCATTTCTAGAGCAATTAGTAAAGCTTTAAATATTAACTATAGTGATGTAAAAAATGACTTAATAAAATTATCCGTAAAACTTAAAAAAGATGATTATCATGATATAGAAGTTTTTGATGCGTATTTAAATAAAAATGGTTTTAAAAAAATTAACGTAAAAAAAGATGAATTAGTTAAGAATTTGAACCTTGATAATGGTACTTATATAGTATTTTGCTGTCAAGATGATTTTTACCATATGACATGCATTATGGATAATACTTTATATGATAATAAAAAAGACTCATTTAATTTAAAAACTATAACTTTATATAAATTAGAAAAATAATTATTAAATAAATATTATTAGAAAGGATTTTAAAAAAATATGATATATACAAGCTCGTATGAGAAATTTAAAACAAATAAATATAGATTGGTTTCTATTTCAAAAGATAAAGGTGCAAGTTACATAGATGAAAATGGTAAATCTTATGAAGGAGAATGCTATCTTTCTTTAGCACCCAAAAGGGAATTTTTTAAAAAGTGGAGAGTATTAAGAAATGAAGTTTCGTTTGAAGAAAGCACAATGTTTTATATGAGTCACTTTTATCATGAAGTATTAAAGAATTTAGATCCAAATAAAGTTTACAATGATTTAGATAACTCTGTTTTATTATGCTATGAACAGTCTTATGAATTTTGCCATAGACATATAGTTGCAGCATGGTTAGAAAAAAACTTAGGTGTGAAGGTAGTAGAATGTGAATTTACAGATGATAAAATAATAGAAAGAAAAAGACCTGATTATATAGATGAATATCTAAATATGGTGATGAATGAAGATTTGAGTAAGAAGATGATTGAAAAGTAAAAAAAATTAATGTATAATAAACGTCAATTGAATGGAGAAATGCAAATATGAGTGAAGTAGAACAAATAGAAGAAAATTTAAAAAAACTGAAAAAACTTGGTGTTTCAGAAACAGAAATCATTAAAAGATATGAAAGTAAGATACTTTCGTTAAAAAATGGTGAGTTATCATGTGTTTTTGTTGAAAATATAAAAGGAGCAGATGTAAAAGCACATGGAAAGGCGATAATAGAAAGCAAAAATCTAGAATGGAATTATAATTTTGCAAAATATGTAAAAGGAGCGGATATAAAGGCTCATGGAAAAGCAGTAATAGAAAGCAAAGAACCAGAATGGAATTATAATTTTGCAAAAGATATAAAAGGAGCAGATGTAAAAGCACATGGAAAGGCGATAATAGAAAGCAAAAATCTAGAATGGAATTATAATTTTGCAAAAGATGTAAAAGGAGCGGATAAAAAGGCTCATGAAAAAGTAGTGTTAGAAAGCAAAGAACCAAAATGGAATCTTATGTTTGCAAGTGATGTAAAAGGAGCAGATAAAAAGGCTCATGAAAAAGTAGTAATAGAAAGTAAAAATGCAATGTGGAATTATTACTTTGCACTTTATATAAAAAGAGCGAATATAAAGGCTCATGAAAAAGTAGTGTTAGAAAGCAAAGAATCAGAATGGAATTATTACTTTGCAAGAGATGTAAAAGGTGCCGATGTAATGGCGCATGGACGGGTGATAATAGAAAGCAAAGATTCAAGGGTTAATGATTGGTTTAAAGAAGACTTTGAAGATGAATATAAAATTCTAAAAGAAAATAATTTTATAAATAAGGCTTATAATTTTATAGATAATGCTTTAGATGAAATGATTAAGGAAAATAACGAAGAAAACAAATCTATGCAAAAGAGATCTTAAGAAAGCAAGAATTATTAAATGCTTTCTTTTCTTTTTGTTTTATAAATGTTATAATTAATATTAGAATAAGAGGGATTATTATGAAGAAGAGTAATGATGTTAAAAGGCTTGAAGAAATAACTAAAGTAATACTTAAAAATGATTTAAAAAGTGGCATTTCTCCATCAAAAGTATGCAACATATTAGCTGAGTTAGGACCTACATTTATAAAGATAGGACAAATACTATCAACTAGAATAGATTTGATACCTAAAGAATATTGTGCTGCACTATCAAACCTTAGAAATAACACAGGTGTTATGCCAAGGAATGAACTAGAGAAAATACTAAAAGAGGAATATGATGATTATAAAAAGGTATTTAAAAGTGTAGAAGAATGTATTGGAGCGGCCTCTATTTCGGAAGTTTATAAGGGTACTTTAATAAACGGGGATACGGTTGCAATAAAGGTTTGCAAAAAGAACGTTTATGAAAAGATGCAAAACGATGTTTTATTAATGAAAAAAGCAATAAAGGTATTACATTTAAATAAAATAATAAAAATAATTGACCTTAATAAAGCACTTGATGAGATGCTTTCATCTGCATATGAAGAAAGTAATTTTAATATAGAAAAAGACCACTTAATAAAATTCAAAAAATTAAATGATAATAATTATGTAACATCTCCTAAAGTATATAGTAATATTTCAACAAACAAGGTGCTTGTTATGGAATATGTAAAAGGTGTTTCTTTAGATGAAAAGGACGCTTTAATTAAAGAAGGATGTAACTTAGAAAACTTAAGTTATATTTTAAGTGACAATTATATTAAACAGGCGTTAGATGATGGATTCTTTCATGCTGATCCACATCCTGATAACATAATGGTAAGAGATAATAAAATAGTTTTTATTGATCTTGGTATGATGGGAACTTTAAAAGAAAAAAACAAAAAACTATTAAATGATGCAATAGAAAAAATAATAGAAGAAGATTACTATGAATTATCTAAAATTCTTGTCTTAATGTGTACTAAAACAGGTGAGTGTGATATGTCTAAATTAAAAGGTGATGTATCTATGATATTAAGTGAAGTTGCAAGTCAAGATTTAAAAGATATAGACATTGCTAAGTTTTCTTCTAATATGTTTAAAATGTTAAGGGAAAATAACCTTGTATTAGATAAAGATATTACGATGCTAATTAGGGGTATTTTGGTTATGGAATCATCATTAAAAAATCTAAATAATAACCTTAGTTTATTAAGTGTTTTAACAAATCATATAGTAAATAAAAAAACATCTTTAATAGATGGCGAAAAGATAGTTAAAGCAGGTAAAGAAATTGTTAAAAATACTAAAAGTTTAGTTTCGGTACCAAACGAAGTATTAACGTTTTTCAAAACCTTAAATAACGGAGATAATAAAATTAAATTTGAAATGTCAGGTTCTACAAAGCAAGTAGATAAAATAGAGAAGATGCTTCATGAACTTATAATAGGAATAATAGATGCAAGTTTAATTTTAGCACTTTCAAACGAAAAAAACGAAACAATTAGAATGGTCTTAATGGTATTTATAATAATACTTTCTATTTGGCTATTTATTAAAATGTTAATAGATCATATTCATAGAGGATATTAATTAGTAATAAAGGAGTATTTAAAATGAAGTTTAAGAAAATAAAACAGAATGCTAAAAGAGTGTTAAAAAAACATTTCTTTAGAAACGTTGTCATAACTTTTATTTCACTTCTTATAATAAACGGCGGGTATTCTTATGTAACACAGTCTGCTAGAAGTACTGCAAATAATAGGGTTGTTAAGGAAACTCAAAAAATAAATAAAAAAAGTAAGTCTAACGCTGATTTATTAGATGATATATTAAAAAATGGCAAGAAAGACGTAAGATATGCTAAAGCTGAAGTTAAGGGAAATACAAAGAATTTAACTAATTTATTAGTTAACGAATTAACTAAATCTAAGTCATTTTTTCTAGGATTTTTAAATTCTATAAACAAAGTTATTTTTAAGAAAAATTATAAATTAATATCTATTTTGGCATTACTTTCAGTAATATATTTTTTATACATTATTTTAATAAAGTATCCTACCATAATAGGTAAGGCAAGGTATTTTTTAGAAAAAAATAAATTTGAAGATACAAAGATAGAAAATTTGTTTTTTGCATACAGAGTAAAAAGACAGATTCATTTATCTTTTTCATTACTTTTAAAAAATATATATCAAGCTTTATGGAATCTAACTATAATAGGCGGAATTGTTAAACGTTATTCATACTTTTTAGTTCCGTATATTTTAGCAGAAAACCCGGATATAAAAGCAAAAGATGCGATAAGGTTATCTAAAGACATGATGAACGGATATAAGTTTAAGTTATTTTTACTTGAACTTACCTTAACACCTTGGTATTTATTAGGCTTTATAACTGTTGGATTAAGTGATGTATTATATTTTGATGCATATAAAGAGTGCATATATTCTTCTTTTTATATGACACTTAGAAAAATATACAAAAAAGAAAATAAAGACGCATTAAAACTTTTGAATGATGAGATTTTAGATGGAAAAGTAACATTAGGATGTTACCCAGAAGAGAAAATAGAAAAAAGGTTTAAAGCACCAAATGTTTTAAAAGGCTTAGATTTTGATAGACGCTATAGTATAACTTCTTTGATATTATTATTTTTTACATTCTCATTTATAGGATGGATATGGGAAGTTACGCTTCATTTAGTAAGTGACGGAGTATTTGTAAATCGTGGAACCATGTTTGGCCCTTGGCTTCCTATATATGGAACAGGTGGTATATTAATTCTTGTTTTACTTAAACCATTTAGAAAAAATCCTTGGCTTTTATTTATAACGGCATTTATATTATGTGGCATAGTTGAATATTTTACTGGATGGTATTTAGAAGTATTTAAACATATGAAATGGTGGGATTATAGTGGCTATATTTTTAATATTGACGGAAGAGTATGCCTTGAAGGTCTTATTATATTTGGTCTTGGAGGATGTGCGTTTACTTATTGTTTAGCACCACTAATTGATAACCTTTATAAAAATATAAATCCTAATTTAAAAAGTACGATATGTTTAATATTAATATTGTTATTTGCAGTAGATATGGTTTATTCTCATTTTAATCCTAATTGTGGTGATGGAATAACAAGCAAGGTATTAAATATATGTGTAAACAAAAAAGATAAGCAAATTAATTAGATTTACTTATCTTTTTTACTTATTATTTTATCAAACATTAAAAGCATTAAAGGAAGGGCAAATACGTTTGGAAGTGCGTACCTAAAGTATGTGTTAGCAGGTGATACAAAACATACTAAAAGTATTAAAAATGATGGTATAAGAAGTATTATATCTTTGTATTTTTTTCTATAAAATAAATAAGATAACATAAATAGAAGAATCCATGTGTTAAATCCAATATTAATTAATAATCCAATAAATGGAATATATGGAAATGCTATTGCAAATCCCCCTAAGACCATTCTTAAAGGCCTTAATTTCTTATTAAAGTGATAATCAAAACCATAGTTATTAATTATCTTTTTACCCTTAATATGTACATACCAATTAGTTTCAACCGGATAGATATATCCATATGTATTAGCTATAGTAGCTTCTACATATACTAAAGGATGTTTTTTTAATTGAGTAAACCATACTTTAAAATAGTTTTTTAAATCATTATCAGTATAATATCTATTAAACTCATTTTTAACAGGATCTGCTAAAGCAGGGTTATACCTAGATGCTATAGTATCATAATTTAAGAGTTTATCGATTGCCTTTTTTTCATCACTAGTCACTTCTTTTTTATATTCTTTTACATATCTTGCAGTCTGCTGAAAAGGAACTGATAAAACTTCTCTTATGCTTCCGTTTGTGATTTTAAAATGTGGTAATATAACGTTATTATAAGAATAATAAAACGTAATTGTTATGCAAATGATTATAATGTATTTAAATATGTTTTGTCTTCCTAAGAAAAGTAAAAATAAAAGCGAAAGTAAAACTATATGAAATCCATTATTTCTAAATAATATTATTAGTATGATTAAAAGTATTTCCATTACCATATCTTTAATCTTTAGTTTTCCTTTTAGGTTTATTAATTTGTAAAATGAAATTATATAAACGATAATAAGACATCCAAATATAACATCTTTAACAGGACTCATTGCATAAAGGGGGAATACTGGTACTAAAGAATAGATAAGTAAACAAATTTTTCTATACTTTAAGCTTACGTTTATATCCTTCATAAATTTAATAGTGTATGATAAAGTACTTGCTAAAATAATAGTCTGAATAATGCTGTAAATAAATAGTCCGGCATTCAAAGAAGAAAATAATTTAATTCCAAGCTTAACTAAAGAGCCAAGTATTATTGTATGAACAACGGGATGATGATTTGTTAAAATTACGTTTTTATCTATTAGTACAACGTAGTCTGAGTATTTGTTGTTTATATTAAAATACTGTAAAAGCTGAAAGCTAGGATCAGGAGACATAATCGCTGGATAAAATGCAATTATGTAAACTAACCATAAAAGAATTATAAATAAAATAGAAAATATAAATGGGTGTTTATCAAATAGCTTTCCTAGTTTTCCTTTTTTTATATCTTTTTCTTTATCTTTTTTATTGTCTAATCTATCAAATAAGTATTTTATTATTTCCCAGAATATTTTAACTAATAATATAAATGATAATACCGTAATTAAAGGATGTTTTTTAATTACTCTAAAATCACCAGTCATTATAAAACTTGTTCCTATAATCATAAAACTAGTAATTAAAAAAGATAATAAAAATGTTATTATATTTTTTCTTTTCATAGTAACTACCTCACGTAAGATTATACACTAAAATAATAAAAAATAATAGTTTTAAAAGATGGCTTTGTAAAAAAGTTTGTTATAATACTTAAGGAAGGTGTTTTATATGATATTAAACGTAAGTGGAAGAACTGATATAGTAGCATTTTATTCTAATTGGTTTATGAATAGATTAAAAGAAGGTTATGTTTTAGTTAGAAATCCATATTATAAAACTTTGGTTAGTAAAATACATTTTAAGGATGTAGATGCAATTGTTTTTTGTACGAAAAATCCAATTCCTATATTAGATAAATTAGATGATATTAAGATTCCTTTTATATTTCCCGTTACTTTAACACCATATAAAAAAGATATTGAACCAAATGTACCTCCTAAAGGATTAATAATAAATGCAATAAAGAAGTTATCTGAAAAAATAGGAAAAGATAAATTATGGATTAGGTATGACCCGGTATTTATAAATGATTATTACACGGTAGATTATCACATAAAAAACTTTGATAATATGTGTAAATTATTATCTGGTTATGTAAATAAAATAATCATTTCATTTTTAGATATGTATCAAAACGTAAGATATAATATGTCTTATTTAAGAGCAAAAAAGCTAGCAGATGAAGACTATGAAAAAATAGGAACAAACTTTGCTTTGAGCGCTAAAAAGTATAATATGACAGTTCAAACTTGTGCAGAAAAAAGAAATTTAAAAGAATATGGATTTTTAGTTTCAGATTGTGTTACAAAAGAAATTGCTAAAGATTTAACTAAAAAGGATAAATTTAAAAAGTGGACTGCTAGAGGAAAGTGTTCTTGCGTAAGTATGGTAGATATTGGAGAATATAATACGTGCAAACACATGTGTAAGTATTGTTATGCTAATTATGATGAAAAGGCTGTTTTTAAAAACGTGAGGAAGCATAGCAATTTATCTCCTATGTTAACCGGTAACGTTACTAAAAAAGATAGTATAAAAGAAAGAAATAACTAGTGTTATAAATGAAAAAGTAAAATAAATGTATAAATAATAAATATTAATAAATTATTTTAAATGTTAATGATATAATTGATAATAAGGAGTTGATAATTATGAATATAACAATATTAGGAGCGGGAGCTTATGCTTTAGGTCTTGCACTAAGATTTAATAAAAATAAAAATAAAATCATTATATGGTCAGCGGTAAAAGAGGAAATTGATGTTTTAACTAAAACTCATAAAAATGAAAAAGCCTTAAAAGGTGTTACCATGCCTAATAATTTTATTTATACGGAAAATATAGAAAAAGCGATAGATGGTAGTGATATAGTTGTACTTGCGGTTGCAACTAAGTTTTTATCTAGCGTTTGTGATAGAATAAAACCATACATTAAGGATAAACACATAATAATTGCATCTAAAGGAATAGAGCAAGATACATATATGTTTGCAAGTTCTATCGTAAGAAAGAAATTAAAAACTAAAAAACTTGCAACTATATCAGGACCATCATTTGCTAAAGATATGGCAAATGATGAATTAGTTGGACTTTCACTTGCAACAACGAATAACAAAACAAGAAATATGGTTATTAAAGCGTTATCATCTGATACGTTAAAAATAAGACCTAATAAGGACTTTTTAGGAACTGAGTTATGTGGGACTTTAAAAAACGTAATTGCACTTGCAGCGGGAATGTTAGATGGTATAAATGCAAGTGAATCTACTAAGGCTATGTTTTTAACAGAAAGCATAAATGATACTAGAAAACTAATTAAAAAATTTGGTGGAAACGAGAAGACTATCATGTCATTCGCAGGCTTCGGAGACATTTTATTAACGTGTACTTCTAAGTCTTCTAGAAATTACACGTTTGGTAAGATGCTAGGTGGTGGAGCATCAAAAAAAGAACTTGACGAATACTTAAGTCAAACAACAGTGGAAGGCGTATATACGTTAGAGTCAATATATGGTTTAATAAAACAAAAAAGAGTTAAAATGCCGTTTATAAATTTCATTTATGACGTTGTATTTGGTTATAGAAAAAAAGAAGATATAATACCGTTTTTAAAAGAAAAAGAATAATATTTAATCACTTTAAAATAAGTGATTTTTTTATTTTGTAAGGTTGTGTCGAAAGACTTTTTTTAAATTAAAATAAGTGATTAAATATAATTGCTGGGAGGATTTAAAAGTGCTTAAAGTATTAATGGAATTTAGAAAAGGAGTTTTATTTGTAAGATTATATGGAGCTTTAAATAGTTCTACAATAGATATATTTAAAAAGGACGTTAAGGAGGTGATTATAGCATCCGGAATTATGTACGTAGTATTAAACACTTATAATTTAGAGGAGATAACAAAAGAAGGGGTAAAAGAAATTAAGGCATTAAGGAAGATAATGAAAAAAACTGATGGTGATTTATTCTTATTTGGTGGAGAGGTAAAAGAATTAAAGTCACTAGTTAATCTAGAAAATGAACTAAACGTTTTTGAAAGGGTCGTGATATAAAAAATGCAAGCCTTATGTCAAAGTGTAGAAGACGTAATAGAAGAAAATAGAAACTTAATTTATAGTGTATGTTCTAAATATCAAGGCTATAATGATAAAGAAGACTTGCATCAAGTTGGAGTAATTGGATTAATGAAAGCATATAAAAATTTTGACGAAGCAAGGGATGTTAAATTTTCTACTTATGCATTTCCGTACATTGTTGGAGAAGTAAGCTCTTACGTAAGAGAAAATAAGGCTATAAAAGTAAGCCGTGACATGATAAGATTAGGAAGAAAAATAAACGAATACATTGATAAACATATAAAGGTAAGAGGATATGCTCCAACAGTTAGTGACATCGCATTTATGTTAGATGCTCCCGAAGAGAAAATAATAAGTGCACTTGATGCTTGCAGGCAAACAAAAAGCTTAGATGAAGAGATAAATAACGAAGGAAAAACAATAACTCTTCTTGATGTTACACCAAAAAAAGAGACTTTAAGTAAAGATGTGTTACTTGATTTAAAAGAGGCTTTTTCATATTTAAGTGATGAAGAAAAAATGCTTGTTGAAAACAGATACTTTAAAGACTTAACACAAAGTGAAGTAGCCAAAATAATGGACGTAAATCAAGTTTATGTATCTAGAATGGAAAAAAAGGTTTTAAAAAAGATGAAAAGCAAGATGACATCTTAAATGTCACCTTGTTTTTTTAATGTATAAATACTTAATTTTTTTAAATACTAATACTGGTGATACAAATGAATAAAGAAAGGTATAAAGAATTAACTAGTAAAATAGTTCCTGAAGAAAATAAGACTAAAAACGGAATTATTGCGTTTTTAACAGGCGGTTTAATTGGTTTTTTAGGACAGGTAATAGTAACTGTTTTGGAAAATAATTTTAACGTAGCACATAAAGATGCTACAACAATAATGATTGTAATATTAATATTTTTAGCGTCACTATCAACCGCAATGGGATTTTTTGACAACTTAGTTTCTAAAGCAAGAGCAGGATTAATTGTTCCGATAACAGGCTTTGCACATGCGATGACATCAAGCATGATTGATTATAAAAAGGAAGGATTAGTAACCGGAATTGGGTCTAACGCATTTAAATTAACAGGTAGCGTAATATTATACGGAGTTTTATCTGCGTACGTATTTGGAATTGTTAGATACTTATTTTTTGGAGGTTAATTATGACGATAAAATTTAATAATGTTTATTTAAAAGAAGTATCAGCGGTTGCGGGACTAGATGAAAAAGAAGGAAATTTCGGAAAGCTTTATGACAAAACGTATGATGATTATTATTTAGGAGAAAAAACCTTTGAACAAGCCGAGATAAAAATGATAAATGATTCGGTAAACATTCTTCTTAATAAAGCAAACATGAAAATGGATGATATAGATGTAATACTAGGAGCAGACTTACTTAATCAAATAACGCCTAATTCATATGCATCCGTTTTGTTTAACAGACCATTTATGGGTGTTTATAATGCTTGTGCTTCTGTTTGCGAAGAAATAATTATGGCATCAAGTCTTCTTCAAAATAAGAATATTAATAATGTAATTTGTAATACGTCTTGTCATAATATGACCGCAGAAAGACAGTATCGTAATCCGGTTGAGTATGGATGTCCTAAACCTAAAAGATCAACTTTTACCGTAACAGGATGTGCAAGTAACATTTTAAGTAAGGAAAAATCATCTATTAAAGTTACATCGGCATCAATTGGAACTACAACTGACTTAGGTGTAACTGACGTATATGATATGGGCTCTGTTATGGCACCTTCTGCAGCTAGAGTAATATTTGAACACTTAACTGATACAAAAACAAAGGTTAGTGATTATGATCTTATATTAACTGGTGATTTAGGGGTGTATGGTAAAGAAATATTAAGTTTATATATGATAGAAGCCTATGACATAGATTTAAAAGATAAATTAGTTGATGCAGCATCTATTATATACGATAGAAAAAAACAAGAAAAAGTAAATGCAGGAGGTAGTGGACCTGCTTGTCTTCCTTTGGTATTTTATACAGACATTTTAGGTAAGATGAAAGAAGGAAAACTAAATAGGGTACTAATAGTTGCAACAGGAGCTTTAATGTCTCCTACGATGAATAACCAAAAATTATCTATTCCTTCTATTTCACATTTAGTAGAACTTGAGGTGGTTAAATGATATATTTATATTCGTTTTTATTCTGTGGGGTTGTATGTCTTATAGGGCAAATAATTTTAGATAATACTAAACTAACTCCAGGACACATAACTAGCATGTTTGTTGTTATAGGAGCATTCTTAGACTCATTTGGGTTATATGATAAGTTTATAAAATGGTTTGGAGCGGGAAGCCTTGTTCCAATAACAAGTTTTGGTCATTCACTTATTCATGGTGCACTAGATGCCGCACACACCAAGGGAATTTTAGGCCTTTTAGGTGGAATGTTTAGCTTAACATCAGCAGGTATAACAGCAGCAATCGTATTTGGATTTATTTTCAGCCTTATATTTAAAGCAAAAGACTAGTCTTTTGTCTTTTTTTGTGGTATTTTATTAAGTAAGAGGAACTAATTATGAATTATAAGAATTATGATATTAACGCACCAGAATTTGATAGTAAAATTAAATATTATTTTTCACTTTTTTTTATTTCAATAAAATCTTATGAAGTGTTAAGAGATACTTACGGGGAAGATTTAAATCTCTTTAAAAATGAAGCAGAAATAAATTCAGTAAACAATTACGAAAATATAAGTTTAATATTTGAAAACTTAAAGTGGAATAATAATCAGATTAATTTATCAGATAAAACAATACTAAATTTATTTAATGATGATGAGATAAAAAATTATTTTGAGTCGTATTCTAGGGTGGCACCGGATTTTAGTATTGATGATCCAGAAAAACTGGAAGAATTTTATTTATATATGATGTTATCTAAAGTAAAAGAAAAAAAGTGCTTAGAGTTTGGAACGATTTATGATCTATTTGATACTTTTTCTTTAGAGGAAATATTAAATGCGGTAGCAAACTTAGATTATAGTTTAAAAGATACTTTTATTAATCTATTTGGAATTAAGGGAGATAAAACATTTGAGATAAACTCTGATAATAAAGTGCAAAATGAAATATTAATAAAACTTTATAGTTATATGCTTTTAAAAAGAGAAGAAGCAGATATTTTATCTATTATAAGAAACATAATTTCAAAGGATTCTTATGAATACAATTTCTATGATTATATTAGATATATGTGTAAGGATAAATCTTTAAGTAATGAATTTATTTATAAAATGTTAACTAAGATGGACTATAACTCAATAAAACAAATAAAAGAAGTTTTTGGAGAAAACTTAAATGAAAAGAAAAAGCCTTCTAAAGATAAGGCGTTTAAAAATGCTGCTCAAAACTTAACCGTTATTATTAAGGTAAATAAGGCGTATGAAAAAAGAATGCAAAATAGTGCAATTCATAAAAAAAAGGTTGGAGTAGATAAGGAAAAAAAAGAAGAAAATAAAAAAACCAAAAAAGAAGAACCTAAAGCCACAAAAATAAAAGAACCTAAAAAAGAAATAAAAAAAGAAGCAGAAAAGCCAAAAAAGAAAGAGATAATAGTTGAAATAAAACAAGATTCTTTAAACAAAAAAACACTTGATAAAAAGATAGAAAAACCAAAGAAAAAGGAAAAAGAGGAAAAACCAAAAGAAAAACAAAAACAAACTAAGTTAGATAAATTTTTAAGTGATAATGAAATTAGTAAACAAGACTTCTTAAAAGCTACTAGCTTACTTGGCCCACTAAGCGAAAGTGTTATAGTTTTATATTATGGATTAAAAGCAAAACCTGTTTCTACAAGTGAAATTATGGTTAAACTAAAAATGGAAGAACAAGAGGTATTAAAGTTAATAGAAGAGGCAGAAAATAAAATAGTTAACTTAATAAAAAGTGGCAAAATAAAAGAACAAAAAGAAGAGGAATTATCTTCTAATAGGCTTATGTCTTACGCAAAAGAAAACAATGTAAAAATAACTAATGTTATAAAAGATATGACTGCTCTTTCTTCATATGAAAAAATTGCACTTACTTTATCTTTAAACGAGAAAATAACTAATAAAAAAATAGCATCAGCTCTAAATATGAATGAAAAAGAAGTAATTGGTATAATAGATACTGCAACTGATAAAGTAATTAATGAATTATCAAAAACAAATGAAAAAGAAGATGCTTTAAAAGAAATAATTAAAGAAGAAAAAGAACCTTTAGAAAAACAAGAAGAGCCTAAAAAAGAAAAGAAAAGAGAAGAAAAGAAAAAAGAAGAAAAAAAATATGTTAAGACAAGTTTAAATGAAGTTTTATTAAAAAATAAGATAACAAGATCAGATTTTATAAAGAAATTAAATAATCTTAATATGAATGATAGAAGAATGGTTAGAGATTATTTTGGCCTTGGCTTGTTCTCACTTTCGATAGAAGAAATGTCAAAAAAATATGGTATAAAGGCGGAAGACGTAAATAAAACAATTAATGGCATAGTAGGAAGTATGTTAAAGAAAAAAGATGAAAAGGTTAAAAAAGATGATAAAAAGGAAAAAGAACAGTCTAAGTTAGATAAATTTTTAACGGTAAATAAGATAACTAAAGAACAATTTATGAGTGCTTTATCAGGATTATCTTTGGAAGAAAAAAGCATTGTTTCAATGTATTTTGGTATTGGTCAAAAAGAAAAGAGTTTGGCTGAAATAGCAGTTTTAACAAAGACTAATCCCCTAAAGGTAAAGATGGATTTACAAGATATATTAAAAAATATAAATAAAGCAGTAAAGAAAAAAGATGATAAAAAGCCAGTAGATAATTTAGAACAACTATATGATAATGCTAGGTTAAAATTATCTTCTATGTCAAAACTTTTGTTAACTAATGCAGCATTTATGATGTATTTAAGTACTAATCCTATTATGCAAAATATGCTTTATACTATTACTAATTTTAATTATGATTTAGATATGGCATCAAAAATGCTTGGTATGACAAAAGAAGGGGTAGTAAGCAGTTTAAACACATTATCTACCGTTTGTTATGGCTATATGACTGATATGAAACAAAATAAGTCATCTGGCTTTACTGATGATTCTGAAAAAGAAAGAGAAATAGGAAGAAGATATTAACTTCTTCTTTTTTTTAACCATAAATTTGACTTTTTCAAAAAAATGTATATAATAATTGCACAAAGAAAAGGGGAATTTGGTATGTCTAAGAATAAGGAGAGCTATTTTAGCGCGGAGAAAGTAGATTCTAGTTATATAAAAAAGAATGGTAAAAGAAATGTATCGCCACTAAAAAAAATAATTTCTTTTGCTTTAGCACTTTCTCTTATTAGTTCGTCAGGAGTAGCAATTAGTAAGTTATATAAAGAAAAACATAATGATTTTGATATAAGTGACATAACTTTTGGCACGTTAGATAATACATTAAATGATGATGATTATTATGAAGAATTATATAAAAATTATAGAGAATCATTAGGTGGAGATGAGTTTGTAGATGAACTTAATGATGTTTATGAAGATGCTATTAAATATATTTCTAAGTTGTATGATAAGTTAGGATTAGAAAACTCAGTACAATGTTACTATTTATTCAATTACTTAGATGATAAAGGATATTTATCATTAGATAATAATAAAGTAAGTAGATATATAAATGAGAATAAAGATTCTTATTATTTAGATTTATCTAAAGATAATTTATTAGCAGGGGATATGTTATTTAAAAAATCTCTTTGTAGACATGAGGCACCTTTTTTTGAAGATTCACTTAATAATTATGGTATAAAAGCTTATACATTATCTTGTTTTATGGGAGAAACTGGAAAGAAATATGACATTAAAAATCCAAATCATTCTGTAGTTGTTTCAGAAGATTTAGGAACAATGGTTTTTGATACATTAAATGATAATATTTATGATAAGACATCTACTACTTATGTTGACTCGGATCCTTATATTTATTTTTCCTATAATTCAAATGATTTTTTATACATGATGCCAGATTGTTCTTCAAATAAAAAAACAAATATAATATGTGAAAAACTAAATGAAAAAGAAATTGATGCCGCAAAAAAAATAATGAAAAAAGATAGAGAATGTGTTGATACTGATTATCTTAAAGAACAAAGAGAAATAGTTCAAAGCAAAATAAAAGCTCATTTTAGTGATATAGAAGAGTTTAAAGATGAATACGAATTAAATGTAAAAGAAAAATTACCACAAATAAAAAGATAAAATGAAATAGGTCATTTTATCTTTTTTATGCTACTTTTAAAATCATCGTTAACGTTATAGTTTGTCAGCATAGAGTATATTAAACTTGCTTTTTTATCAATCGAAAATAAATCATCGTATTCCTTTTTATACTTTGTTATAATAGGAATATTTATTTTGTTTTTTACATCTTTTAGTATTTTATTGCCACAAGAACTTATCCCAAGAACTCTTATGTAATTTAACCTTAGATTATTATCTTCTTTTTTAATTTTACAAACTATATGAAGAAGCATTCTTTGAATTTTATTATATGAGTATCTTTTTGATTTGACGTTTAAAATTAATTCATTTAAATTATTAGAGCTATTTATTACTTTTTTAAGTTTATTTTCTATTCCTTCATCAACGTCTAAGTAATCACTTAAATTATCACTACTTATAATCTGATATTTAATTAAATCAAAATATTTATCATAATTAATATCATTAATAAAACTTATGGAATTTCTTGGCATAGTATTTTTAATTTTATTAATATTTTTAATATTACGTCTTATTGATGTAGCACTAGTAATTTCTTTATTTATATCTTCCTCGTGATAATCATTTGTTCTTTTAATACTTATAGGTTTTATTTTACTATTTAAAAGTTTTATGCATCTTACGTATTCAAGCGCTAAAACGTCATTTGGTTTATCTATTAACTTGCCAGTTAAATCCTTTAAGGCAAGTGAGCAGGAAAGGGGATAATTATTTCCATTATCAACGTATTTTTTGACTAGTGATTCATAATCTTTATTTTCATAAGTTGTGTTAACTAAGTCTTCAAGTGTTTTAACATCATTTAATTCAGAACCAAAAACTAAATAATCACAATCTAATTTGTCTAATATTTCAACAGCACCTTTAGCATAAAAACTTGCTGACTGTGTTGCAAAAAGAAATGGAAGTTCAACAACTAAGTCATAACCATAATTAAGTGCAATTTTAGTTTTATCCCATTTATTTATTACGGATATTTCACCTCGCTGTGTAAAGTTTCCTATTAAAACTAGTATAAGAAAACTATCAGGAAACATTTCTTTTACCTTATTCAAATGATACAAATGTCCATTATGAAATGGATTGTATTCAGCAATAACACCAACTTTTTTCAAGCAAATCACTTCCTTTAGGCATATTATAGCAGCTTATGTTTTATTTTTCCACTTTTTTTAGTACTTGATACCCAGTGGGGGTATATGTTATTATAAACAAGGAAGATAATAGTAGTAAGGAGAAAGTAAGGATGGAAAAAGAAAGAAGAACAAAAGCACTAGTTGTAGTAGTATTGTTAATAGTAGTTGCAGGCTTAACAGTTGCGTTTGCAGCGCTTAGTGCAACGCTAAATATAAATGGAACGGCATACTTAGATGCTGCAAAATGGGGGATTAGATTTGAAAACTTATCTAGTCCAACAAAAATAGGTAGTGCAACAACTACTGGAACAGCAAAAATAGAAGAGTCAAAAGCAGCAGAAATAACAGATATGAATGTTAGTTTATCAATACCAGGAGATAAAGTAGTATATACAGTAGATTTAGTAAATAAGGGAACAATTAATGCTAAAATAGATAATATAGAAAAGACTGTGTTGACAAGCGAGCAACAAAGATACTTAACGTTTAAAGTAACAGATCAAAATGGAAAAGAAGTAAGTGAAGGAGATATTTTATCAGCAGGAGAAACAAAGAATCTTACAATAACAATAGAATTTATAAAAGATTTAACAAAAGAAGATTTACCTAAACAAACAAGCACAACATCATTATCATATAAATTAAACTTTGTACAAACGGATGATAAAGCAGTAACAACTAAAAATCTAAAATCTACTATTGTTAATGGCACGAAGGGAAGCGGCACTTTTCTTAATGGGACCATCACAAAAGACTCCGTAGAATCAATTTCATTTCTTTCTAATAATGAAGTCCCTACGAATGTAATAGGATCATGGGATGCTTCTCAGGAGAAAGATAAGACAGTAATGGCGTGGTATATTGATAATGATAAAAATGGATTGTATGAAGTTTATATTGGAGGTCAAGGAAAAGTAATTGCACCAGAAAATATGTCATATTTCTTTGATTCATTTTCTAAACTACAAACACTTGATTTGAATTTCTTAGATACATCAAATGTAACTAATATGACCGCGATGTTCCAAAATTGTTCATTGTTAAAAACCTTAGATTTATCTGGACTTAATACTAAAAATGTAACCATTATGACAGGTTTATTTAATAAATGCTCATCATTAGCCAACATTAATTTATCAAGTTTTAATACTGAAAATGTTACATCAATGTTTGGAATGTTTATGAGTTGTTCATCATTAACTAACATTGATTTATCTTATTTTAATACAAAAAATGTGACTAATATGAAAAGCATGTTTAATAAATGTTCTGAATTGATAGAATTAAATTTATTAAACTTTGATACATCAAATGTTAAAGATATGTCATACATGTTCGCTGATTGTTCTAAACTTGTTAATTTAGATTTATCAAGTTTTAATACTAAAAATGTAACTAATATGACTACAATGTTTTATCGAGATGGGGCTTTGACTAATTTAACATTAAAAGATTTTGTTACGCCAAATGTAAAAGATATGTCTTTTATGTTTTATAAATGTTTAAGTTTAACTGACATTAATTTATCAAATTTCGATACAACAAATGTAACAAATATGAAAAGTATGTTTTTTATGTGTTCCAAGTTAACAAAAATTGACTTATCTGGCTTTAATACAAAGAATGTAACTGATATGTCTTATATGTTTGCTTATTGTGAAAAAATCAAATCTTATGATTTTTCAAAATTTAATACAATAAATGTTAATACTATGGAATATATGTTTCATAAAAATTTTGATTTAACAAAATTAAATTTATCTAATTTTAATACTAAAAATGTAACGAATATGAACGCTATGTTTAGTCAATGCACAAGTTTGGAAAGTTTAAATGTATCAAGTTTTAATACATCAAATGTTGAAAATATACAAAGCCTATTTTATCATTGTACTTCACTGATTAATCTAGATTTAAGTAATTGGAATGTTTCCAAAGTGACTTCTTTATATAGTACGTTTGATATGTGTTCAAGTTTAAAATCTTTAAATTTAAATAATTGGAATACTACTAAAATAACAAGTATACGAACAGCTTTTTATGGATGTTCATCACTTTCTGAATTGGATTTGTCCTCATTTGATTTTAGCAATGTGACAGATTATACTGAAAATTCATTTTATAATGTAACGGTTCCGATTTATGTTAAAAATGATAAATCAAAGGAATTCTTGCTTAGTAAGAATAGTAGTTTAAACGTAATTGTAAAATAAAAATTAAAGAACCAAAATGGTTCTTTTTTTTGTAAATATAAAAAACTTATTATATGATTTAGAGAGTGCAGGTAAAGCTTTATCGTTTTTTTAATTTTTTTATAATTTTTTAGATTTTTTTTAGTTTTTTAGGGGGTATTTTGAAAAAGTGTCTAACTATAGATATGAGAGGACCTAATGGTTTGGGTAGTTATGCTTTCTGCTTTTTATTTTTCTAAATAGAAAGTAGTGTGATAATTATGAAGAAAGAAAATAAATTTCTTAAGATAATTATTCTTCTTTTACTATTAATATTAGTACTACTAATATTTAAAATATAAAAGAAACAGCATATGCCCAAATAGTTAAGGGGATATGCTGTTTTCACAAATCAATTGTGGAAAGCAAACTAACCTTTATTGTTAGGTTCTTTCACTAATTAAATTATACAACATTAACTTAGTTATGTAAATAATGATGAAAGGAAATATTTATGTTAACACTTAAAAATATTAAAAAGATATATGAACAAAGTGATGAAGCAGTATTAGATGATATTAATTTAACTTTTAATAGGGATGAATTTGTATCTATATTAGGGTGCTCTGGAGCGGGGAAATCTACACTATTAAATATAATAGGAGGTTTGGATGATAAAACTAGTGGTAAATTACTTATAAATGGTAAAGATATTTATAAACGTGATGATTTAAATCTTGATTATTATAGAAAAAATAACGTTGGTTTTATATTTCAAAATTATAATTTAATAGAACATTTAACTGTTTATGAAAATGTTATGTTACCTCTTCTTTTAACAAACTCTAAAAACAAACACAAAAGGGTTTTAAAAATTCTTGATAAAACAGGTCTTAAGGAAAAGAAAAATAGCAAGATATGTGATCTTTCGGGTGGACAAAAACAAAGGGTTGCAATATCAAGAGCATTAATTAATAATCCTGATATTATATTAGCAGATGAACCAACTGGAGCTTTAGATTATAAAACAGGTTATGAGATAATGAACCTTATAAAAAAATTATCCAAAAATAAATTAGTTATAATGGTAACTCATAACAAAGTGCTTGCTAAAAAGTATTCAAGTAGAATTATTTATTTAGATAAAGGACGCGTTATAAGTGATACAAATCCATCAAAGAAAAAGAAAATATATTTTAATATGAAATATAATGGTAGAAACTTAAGTATTAAAAACGCATTACTTTACAGTATAAAAACGATAAAAGCTAAAAGAAAATCATTTTTATTAACTTCATTAGCTTCAAGTATCGGTCTTATTTTAGTTGCTTTAATAATATCTGTTTCAAATGGTTTAAAAAAGGAAATGAATTCATATGAAAAAAACGTACTATCGTCTGTTCCAATTATAATACCAAGCGTTAAAACAAAAATAAGTGATAAATCTAAAATACCTAAAAATAAACTTTATTCATATGACTATAAAGAAGAAAGTAAGATAAATCCAATTAATGATGATTTTATTAAATATATTAACAAAATGAAAACGAAACTTCCATGTGATATAAATTATAGTAGAAATTTAAAATTTAATGTTTTGACGGAAGACCATAATTTGCTTGATAACGTAGAATTTAGTCAAATGCCATCCATAAAGTACATAAAAAAGAATTACACTCTTTTAGCAGGCTCTTATCCTAAAAATAAAAATGAACTTATGTTAGTTGCGGATCAAAAAAATAGAATAGATAAAAATATACTTGATGCTTTAAAATTTAATGGCGATGTAAACGTAAGTGATATATTTAAAAAGAAGATGAAGCTTATTTTTAATGATGATTTTTATATTAAGAAAGATAATGTTTATTTTATAAATAAGAATTTTGAAAATGTTTACAAAGAAAAAAATAATGTAGCTTTAAAAATAGTTGGAATAATAAGGATAACTAAAGATGAGGAAGAAAGTTATAAAAATAATTTAGCAAATGAAAAATCATCTTTAGCATACTTAAGTAATTTAGCAGATGATGTTATAGATAAAAATATAAATAGTGACATAATAAGTGATATAAATAAAAATGATAATATTATGGTAGAAGGCATAAACAGGGCAGAAGGCGTTCTTAAAAAGAAATTAGGAGGCGATAAAACACCTGATTTAATTTACATTTATCCTAAAGATTATACCTCTAAAAATTTAATTATAAAGTACATTAATAAATATAATAAAAACAAAAATGAAAGTAAGAAAATAACTTATATTAATTATTCAAAAGAAACCATAGATACATCTAAACAAATGATAAACATAATAAGTATGGTATTAATTTTATTTAGCAGTATTTCACTTATTTGTACGTCTATAATGATAGGGATTATAACTTATATATCAGTTAATAATAGAACAAAGGAAATTGGAATATTAAGAAGTATTGGCGCTAGCAAAAAGGAAGTTGCTATGATATTTTTATCAGAAGTTCTTATAACTGGAGCATTTTCTGGAGTAATAGGAATTTTTATATCTAACATTTTACTTTTCTTAGGAAATATAATTTTAAGAAACTTAGATATTATTAATCAAAAAATTACGCTTAATGCTGGTAATTCTGTTAGTCTTATTTTAATTAATGTATTATTAATAATGTTAGGAAGTGTTATTCCATCTTTTTTAGCTAGCAAAAAGAATCCCTCTTTAGCTTTAAAAGAATAATAATTTACTGTATAATAGAAATGGTGATGATAAATGAAAGCACTTACTGTAAAACAACCATGGGCTAGTTTAATTGTAAACGAACATAAAAAATATGAATTTAGAAGTTGGAAAACTAAGTATCGTGGAAAAATTCTTATTCATGCTGGTAAGTCATTAGAAAAAGATATGCTAAAAAGATTTGATAAATATAATTTAGATATTAAGCTTGGAGCAATAATTGGAGAAGCTTATCTTACGGATTGCATATTGGTAACAAAAGAATTCCAAAACAACCTAAGAAAGATAGATAGCACCGTTTATGCTAGAAGCGATCATGAAGAGATGTATGCCTGGAAGTTAGAAAATATAAAAAAATATGAAAATCCAGTTTACGTAAACGGTAAACTTGGACTATGGAATTATGAAAAGTAGAGCATAATTAGTAAAGAGGAGTGCATAACATGAGATTTGCAAATGAAGTTGTAAAAAAAATTTAGTAAAATTAAAAATTATTTATGGATAGGTGTGCTATTAATTATTTTATCTTTTGTATTTTTATTACTAGGAGATAAAAGAGATAGTATGGATAAAAAGGATGCATCTAACGAAATATTTGACACCATTGCATCTAGAAATCCTGATATGTTGGTAGGATATAACAGAGATACTTGTGATAGGGCAAATGTTTTAATAAAAAAAATTAAACAAAAGAAGAAAAATAGTAAATAGGCTGTAAAGAAATATATGTATTTCTTTATAGCTCTTTTATTATGAAAAACAGTTATGCTATAATTAAGTAGTTGGTGGGTCATATGAATTTAATAATTAATTATATATCAAAAATGTTTAAACATTCTTTTTTATTTATGTGCTTCTATATTATCCTTAGATTTATAATTATTAGAAGAAATAAAAAGATAAACGTCAAAAGAGAAGTATTATTATATGTATTCTTTTTATTTTTATTAGGACTTTATACGGTTGCTATAACAGGAAACTTTAGTATAAAAAATGTACGCATAGATGAAATTAATATAATTCCATTTAAAATAGTAAAAGACGTTTATATATCTCATAATTTAAATTACTTTTTAATAAGTTTTTTAGGTAATATATTTATATTTATTCCAGTTGGATTCTTAGTTTCTTTGATATGGAATATGAAAGATAAAAATGTTATTTTAATAGGCTTTTTAATATCTTTATCTATCGAATTAACTCAACTTTTTCTTAAAAGAACAACTGATATAGATGATTTAATATTAAATACTTTAGGAGTTATAATAGGTCTTTTAATAAGTAAACGAATAAAAAATAAGAGGTAGTATATGAAAAAGTGGTACAAGAATTATTTGAATAAGAAACCTTCATTTGACAAAGAAAGATGGATTGGAATATTTTGTCTTATTTTTGTAATATCGGGTGTGTTTGGATTTTTATATGAGTTTATATTTTATTATTTTAATGGAGGTATGGTAAAGTTTTACTGGCGTGGTGGAAACTTCTTGCCTTGGATAAACATATATGCAATAGGTGCAGGATTAATTTATTTCTTAACATTTAAACTAAGAAAGAAGCCTTATTTAGTATTTTTAATAAGTATGATATCAACTGGAATACTAGAGTTTTTCTCAGGTTATTTTATGGATATTATTAGGGATGGTAATAGATGCTGGGACTATAATAACGAAATATTAAACTTTGGTAATATCGGAGGCTTCGTGTGCTTAAGAAGCGTTTTGGTATTTGGACTTTCAAGCCTTCTTTTAATGTACTTGGTAATACCTTTTTGTTTTTATTTAGCTAAAAAAAGTAATAAGAAAACGTTTTTAATAATTAGCGTAAGCATATTTTCCATAATTATGATAGATGAAGTATATAACCTTTTAATATCAAGAATATTTAATTTACCAAGAGCATATGGAACGTATAAAAAATTAGGATTTAACTTTGTTAAATTTAAGTAAGGAGTAATAAAAAAAGCAATCGCTTTTCTTTTTTTCTTACAAAATATTTAAAATGTTTAAACATATACTTATTACAGGTGATAGCTATGAATAATAAGAAAGTTGACAATAAAATAAAAATATTTGTAATAGGTGTTTTTATAGTATTTATAGTTGTAATTTTAAAAGTATTTTATATTCAGGCATTTGAATATGATAAGTTAAATAATTTAGCATCTGATTTGTGGAGCAGAAATCTTCCGTTAGAAGCAGACAGGGGAAAAATATATGATAGAAATGGTATAGTTCTTGCGGATAATATAACCACAACTTCACTTGTTTTGATACCTAATCAAATAAAAAATAAAGAAGAAGTAACTAAGAAATTAGCAGAAATCCTAAATGTATCTTATAGTGATATGAAAAAACATGTTTATAAAAACGCATCAATTGATAGGGTTCATCCTTTTGGGAGAAGATTAGATTATAAAGTTGCAGAAGAAATAGAAAAATTAAAGTATGATGGTGTTTATTTAGTAAGAGAATCAAAGAGAAATTATCCTTATGGTAAAGAATTATCACATACGTTAGGTTTTGTTGGAATAGATAATCAAGGTCTTTCTGGGATCGAGCTTCAGTATGATAAGTACTTAACTGGAAAGTATGGCGCTATTAAGTATTATTCTGATGCAAAAGGAAATAAACTTGATTTATCACAAGTTTATGAGGCACCTCAAAACGGAGTTAACATAACGCTTACCATAAATCAAAAAATTCAAGAAAGCGTAGAAAGAGAACTAGATAACGTAGTTACAAAATATAATCCTGAAACAGCACTTGCAATAGCAATGGACCCAAATACAGGTGAAATACTTGCTATATCATCAAGACCAAACTTTGATGCTTCAAACTATAAAAATTATGATGCAGAAACTTTAAGTAGAAACCTTCCTATATGGGCAACTTATGAACCTGGTTCGACTTTCAAAATAATAACTTTATCTGCGGCTTTAAACGAAGGATTGGTTGATCTTGATAAAGACACCTTTTATGACTCTGGAAGTGTAAAGGTAGCAAACGCTAAAATAAAGTGTTGGAAAGCAGGAGGACATGGCGCGCAAACATTTTTACAAGTTGTTGAAAATTCGTGCAATCCAGGATTTGTAGAACTTGGAAACAGACTTGGCAAGGATAAACTTTTTTCATACATAGATAAGTTTGGTTTTGGTAAGAAAACTAACGTTGATTTAAATGGAGAAGCATCCGGTATTATCTTTAATTTAAACAAAGTAGGTCCAGTTGAACTTGCTACAACGGCATTTGGTCAAGGTGTATCAGTAACGCCAATCCAGCAAATCACGGCGGTTTCAGCAGCTATAAATGGTGGGACGCTTTATAAACCATACATTGTAAAGAGCCTAAACGATCCGGAAACAAACTCTGTAATAAAAGAAAATACCCCTGTTAAGATAAGGAAAGTAATAAAAAAAGAGGCTTCTAAAAACGTAAGGAGAGCACTTGAGAGTGTTGTTTCAAATGGTAGTGGTAGAAATGCATACATTGAAGGATACCGAGTAGGTGGTAAAACAGGTACTGCACAAAAAGTAAAAGACGGGGCATATATGGTTGGAAATTATATATTATCTTTTATTGGCTTTTTACCAGCAGATGATCCTAAGATAGTAGTTTATGTTGCAATTAATAATCCTAAAAAAGTAGTTCAATATGGTGGTGTTGTATCCGCTCCCGTTGCAAAACAAATATTAACTGATTCAATTGAGGCACTTGGTATAAAAAGAAGAAAAACTACTTCTGAAAAGAAATATAACTGGGATGATAAAAAATATTATACGGTAGAAAACGTTGTTGGAATGGACGTAAAAGAAGCTGTCAAAACACTTTCTAAATATAATGTTACTTATAGTGGTAGTGGAAATAAAGTAATATCACAAAGCCCTAAAGCTAATACAAGGCTAGAAGAGGGTAGCACGGTAAGGTTGATGCTTGGTAATTGACAATTTACTAAAAAAGATTTAGACTACTTATACACGAAAAGAAAGGCGTATTATGAAACTCGAAAATAAGAAATTATTATCTATTTTACTTGGTTTAGAAATGACTATTTCTTTTACGGGATGTGAAGGATTAAAAGATTATCATACCAGTCAAAATAGCACTACTTATTCTACTAGCGAAATTGAAACTACCAAAAATATATATTTGACAGAGCAGAGTACTAAAGAAAAAGAAAAACCATTTATAAAAGACGAGGGTTATGTATGTGCACTTGTTAATCTTAACTTAAGAAAAGAACCCGATTTATCTTCTGAAGTTTTAGAAGTTATACCAAAATTTAGTAAATTAAGAAAAGAAAAGACCAATGGTACGTTTGATTACATATCATATGATGGTACTTATGGTTATGTTTCACATAAATACATAGAAAAATTAACTAATCCGTATGTTGAAGTAGATATATCAGACCAAACTTTATGGTTATATAAAGATGGTGATGTAAAGTTAGAGGCATACGTAGTAACCGGTAAAAAGGGTAAGTATGATACGCGCCTTGGATGTCATAAGATATACTCTAAAGAAAAAGATAGATATTTAACTGGACCTGACTATAAGGTTTGGGTAGAATTTTGGATGCCATTTGATAAGGGGCAAGGACTTCATGATGCAACTTGGAGAAAAACGTTTAATAAAGATGATTATTTAAACGGAAGTCATGGGTGTGTAAATATGAAGTATACTGATGCAGAAGAAGTTTATAACGAAGTAAGCGTTGGTACTAACGTTTTAGTGCACGGATAAAAAATAGTAAAGTTTTAATCAAGTTGGTATAAAAAATGTGTAAAAAATAAAAATATATAGTATAATTAACTAGGTAAGAAGAGGTGAATAATAAATGTTTGTTTTAACAAAATCTTTATTAGCACTTATGATTGGTTTTATAATTTCTGTTATAATGGGTTATTTTATGATACCTTTATTAAAGAAATTAAACGTAAGTCAAAGAATAAGTGTGTTTGTTGGACCTACTCATAAAAAGAAAAATGGTATTCCAACAGTAGGTGGATTAATCTTTATAATTCCAACCTTTATAACAATTATGATAATGTATTTTACTAAGAAAATTAGTATTAATAGTAATTTACTCATAGTTTTGTTCGTATTTGTTGCGTACGCTTTGTTAGGTTTTATTGATGATTTTATGAAGATAAGAAAAAAACAAAATGAAGGATTAACAGATGTTCAAAAACTACTTGGACAAGTAATAATAGCAGTTGTGTTTTTCTTTATTTACATGAAAAGTGGTTCTGAGCCATTACTTTGGTTTCACGCTTTTAACTTAAAAGTTAACGTTGGATGGTTATATGGCTTCTTTATATTATTTATGCTTGTTGCATCATCTAACGCAGTTAACATAACAGATGGCCTAGACGGACTTGCTGGTGGTTTATCTTTTATTGCAACACTTGTAATGGGAATTATAACTTGGTCAACAACTTGGCTTTTAGGGTATCAAGATATAGCTATTTTTTGCTTTATATTAGCAGGTGCTATACTAGGATTTTTAGTTTATAATGCTTATCCTGCAAAAGTGTTTATGGGAGATACCGGATCCCTTGCAATAGGAGGTGTGTTAGCATCGGTTGCAATACTAACAAGACACGAACTTACATTTGCAGTAATAATGGGTGTGTTTGTAATTGAAACATTAAGTGTTATCTTGCAAGTATTTTGGGTTTTAGTACTTAAGAAAAAATTGTTTTTAATGACACCACTTCATCATAACTTCGAAAAATTAGGATGGAAAGAACAAGACATTGTTAAGTTATTTTGGATCGTAGGTTTAATATTAGGAACTTTAGCAGTTGTTTATGGAGCTTGGTTGTAAGCTTCTTTTTCTTTACACTAAAGCTTAAAATTGTTTGATATTATTTTGTTTATTTGCTAATATTAATATGCTAAAGATAGGAGGCGTACCTATGAAAGAATTAATATTAAACGAAGATAAATTAAAAGATAAAGAAATAGATGATTACGTAACAAGGGTAAAAGCAATTATAGTAAATGACAAAAAAGAACTTCTTTTAGGTTTTTCATACAATGATTATCAGTTTCCAGGAGGTCACTTAGAAAAAGAAGAAGAACCAGTTAAAGGACTTATAAGAGAGCTAAAAGAAGAAACTGGAATGAGTATAGAAAAAGAAGAGTTAGAACCATTTATGATGATTAAACACCTATCTAAAAATTATTTTAACAAAGGTAAAAATAGATGCAACATAATTTTATATTATATTTGTACCACGAATAAAAAGCCAGACTTATCAAAAACAAACTATACTGCATACGAAGAAAAAGGCAACTTTAAATTAGTTTATGTTCCTTTAAAAAAGGCAGAAGAAACGCTAATAGACCAGGCAAATAAATTTCCATCATTTAGACCAATAGCATACGAAATGTTAGGTGTGTTAACAGAGTACATTAAGGAGAACTTGTAGTTCTTTTTTTATTTTCATAAAATAAACTTAAGTAGAAAGGTGATGCCTACTTATGAAAAGAAAACTAGATATTCCACTTATAATTACCGTATTTTTAATATGCATATATGGGATAGTTATGATATATTCTGCATCAAGTGTGTGGGCAGAGTATAAATTTAATGATAAGTTTCATTACGTGTTAATGCAAAGTATATTTTTTATAATTGGAATAATCTTGATGATAATAGTAAGTAAAGTGCCATATAAATATTACCTTAAAAAATCAAACATGATTTTACTTATATGTTTTATATTACTTATTCTTGTTTTAATACCAGGAATCGGAAGTGTAAGAAATGGTTCTAGAAGCTGGTTTGGAGTTGCAGGTCTTGGTATTCAGCCAAGTGAATTTATGAAGCTTGCTTTAATCATTTTTACTAGTAAATACATATATAATAATCCAAAAGACATGAGAAGTGTAAAGAAAGGCGCTTTTCCAATTTTAATAGTTACGATGTTATCTTTCTTTTTAATTATGCTTCAGCCTGACTTTGGAACGGGAACTATTCTTGTAATGACAATTGTTGCAATGCTTTTTATATCAGGCGTAGATTTTTCATTTTTTATTAAAATTGGAATGCTTGGTATGGTAGGTGTGTGCGTTCTTATTGTAATTGCACCATACAGAATGGAGAGGATAGTATCGTTTTTAAATCCTTGGAGTGACCCTTTAGGAACTGGTTTTCAGGCAATTCAATCTTTGTATGCGATAGGTCCAGGTGGATTATTTGGAATGGGATTTGGCAATTCCATCCAAAAACATTTTTATCTTCCAGAACCACAAACGGATTTTATATTTTCAGTAATATCAGAAGAACTTGGTATAATTGGAATTATTTCGGTTGCGTTTTTGTTTTTAATAATAATATTAAGAAGTATAAAAATATCGATTAAAGCCCCGGATAATTTTGCAAAGTTTTTAACATTTGGAATTATATTCCAGCTTTCTTTTCAAACCCTTTTAAATTTAGCAGTTGTAGTAGGTCTTGTTCCCGTAACAGGTGTTACACTTCCGTTTTTTTCGTATGGAGGAAGTAGTCTAATTATTACACTTATATCAATTGGAATAATACTAAATATATCAAGATATAGAGAAAATTAGAAAAAATTAAAAAAATACTTGACAATAGTCATACAATTAGTGTATAATCAAATCATCCTAGAGGTACTATGAAGTTATTATTCATCAGTAAGGTGCTCTGTTTAAAGGAACATCTTAATGATGAACGATCAATAACCTTTATAGTCTATCTTGAGTTTGTTAAGGTAGTGAAAATGGCTAATTATGCTAATCTTATTTAACTCTAGGCTTTACAATTGTAAATGAGAAAGAAAACTCATTGAAATAAGATACTACGTTAAATACTGATAATATTTAAAAATGAATTTGAGGTTTGCTTAAATTCAGAGTGGTTTTTCATTTCAAAACTAAAAAGACGACAGTTTTATCAGAACTGTTGTTTTTTTGTTTATAAAAAATTCTTTTTAATCTATTAAACTCATATAATTATGATATAATGAAATAGTAGGTGAAGAATATGAAAGTAATTATATCAGCAGGTGGTACTGGAGGACATATATATCCAGCCCTTGCAATTGCAAATAAAATTAAAGAAAGAAATAAAGATGCCGAAATATTATACATTGGTACTAAAAACAGGATGGAAAAAGATATAGTGCCTAAGGCAGGATTTAAATTTGTTGGTTTAAAAATAGAAGGTTTAAGAAGAAGCTTAAGCCTTCGTAATATAAAAAGTGCATTCTTGTTTATAAATGCTACGTTTAAATGTAAGAAAATAATAAAGAAATTTAAACCAGACGTTGTAATAGGAGTTGGAGGATATGTTTCAGCACCTGTTATTTATGCTGCTCATAAACTAGGTGTTAAATGCTGCATTCATGAACAAAACTCATCTTTTGGAATAACTAATAAATTTGCTAGTAAATACGCTGATAAAGTTTTTGTGTCATTTAAAAGTCTAGAAGAAAAAATGAATGATAAAAAGTTTATATATACAGGAAATCCTTGCAGTGAAAATGCTATATCATCTAAAGAGGCAGATAAAAAAGAATTTGGCTTATCAGATAATAAAAAACTTGTTTTAATAGTTATGGGATCTCTTGGTTCAAAGACGATTAATGATAAAATGAAGAGCATGCTAACTCTTTTTAATAATAAAGATTATGAAGTTATGTTTGTAACTGGTAAAAATTATTTTGATGAGTATAAGAAAAATAAGTATACAAAAAACATAAAATTAGTTCCTTATATTGATGGAATGACATCTCTTTTAAAGAAAACTGATTGCCTAGTTTCAAGAGCGGGAGCATCTACTTTAGCAGAAATATCAGCGCTTAACGTACCATCAATTTTAATACCTAGTCCGTATGTTACGGAAAATCATCAATATAAAAATGCTATGGACTTAGTTAATTCTAATGCTGCTCTTATCTTAGAGGAAAAAGACTTAGAAGGCGATACCCTTTTAAGAATGGTAGAAAAAGTTCTTAATGATAAAGTTTATACTAATAGTATAAAAAGAAATTTAAAATCGTTTGAAGTTAAAAACAGTGCATCATTAATATATGATGAGGTAGTAAAGTTAGTTGGTGATAAAAAATGAAAGATTTAATTACGTTTATAAAGAAAAATAGTATTGGTACATATAAAGAAGACGTTAAATTAGAGAAAAACACTACCTATAAAGTAGGTGGGGTAGCAAGTCTTTTTGTGTATCCTAAAAACACTGATAAATTAATTATTCTTTTAGATAAATTAAATAAAGAAGGAATAAAACACAAAGTATTAGGTTTTGGCTCTAACGTTATCTTTAGTGATAAAAGGTATGATGGTGTTATAATAAAACTAGATAATTTTAATGACGTTAAAATAAAAGATACTATAATTGTTGCGGGAGCTGGCGTAAGTCTTGTAAAACTATCTTATAAAGCACAAAAAGAAGGACTTACAGGTCTTGAGTTTGCATCAGGTATACCAGGAAGCGTAGGTGGTGCAGTATTTATGAATGCTGGAGCCTATAAATCAGACATGGGATACATAGTGTCAGAAATAAAAGTTTTAACGCCAGAACTTAAAGTTAAAACATTATATAATAAAGATTTAAATTACAAATATAGATCATCATTCTTACAACAAAATCCAAACTACATATGCTTAGAAGCTACGCTTGTTTTAAGGCATGGAGATAAAAAGGAAATTAAAGATTTAATGGAAAGAAGAAGACAAAAAAGACTACTTACTCAGCCTCTTTCTTTTCCATCAGCAGGCTCAGTATTTAGAAATCCAGAAGGAGATTTTGCAGGAAGATTAGTTGAAGATTGCGGTCTTAAAGGTTTTTCTATTGGAGGCGCTATGGTAAGTGATAAGCACGCTAATTTTATAGTAAATAAAAAAGATGCAACAGCATCAGACGTTAAAAATTTAATATATTACGTACATGATAAAGTAAAAGATGAAACAGGTGTAGATTTAAAAATAGAACAAGAATTTGTAAACTGGGAGTAAATTATGAAAAAGACGAAGAAGAAAAAAAGAAGGTTAAGAGTTGGTAGATTAATTTTATTGCTTTTAATTATTGGAGCAATTTCTTTTTCGTGTTATAAATTTATAGATGTTCCAATAAGAAGTATAGAAGTTACTGGAAACGAGATATTATCAGACTCTGAAATAATAAAGGCAGCATCTTTAGATAATGATCCATCATTTTTTAGTGTTATAAGCATGCTTGTTAAAAATAAATTAAAAGAAAATCCATATATAAAAGATGCTAAGGTATCAAAGGGATTCTTATCCGTTAAAATAAAAGTAAAGGAAAAGAAAGTTTTGTACATAAAAAAAGATACTGGTGAAAAGGTTATGATAGATTCGGTAAGCAAAGATGAAAAGGAAGTGTGTGCACCATTTTTAACAAACGAAGTTCCAGCTAAAAAACAATCTAGATTTATAAGGGCAATGAATAAGTTAAATAAAAACATCATATGTCAGATGTCTGAAATAAAATATGATCCTAACGATATAGATAGTGATAGATATTATGTTTATATGAATGATGGTAATAGTGTTTATTTAACGGTTAATAAGTTTAATAAATTAAATAAATATAATACGATACTTGAAAACATAGGAAAACAAAATGGAACGTTATACTTAGATTACGGAGATTACTTTGAGGTAAAGTAGTCTTCTTTTCTTTACATAGAAAAAATTGTGTGATAATATTTAATTAAGATAAGGAGTATATGATGAGAAAAAAGTCTAATAATAAAACATTAATAGTAGTTATAATTCTAATTATTTTATTTATTACGATTATATATTTATTTTCATTTTATAATAGTAATTCTAATGTTAAAAAGGGCGTTAAGAAAAAAACTTCAAAATTAAAAAAACAAGATGATTGGTATGTTCCAAGCGGTGAGGCATCTAAAATAGAAATATATAAAAGTGATGCTAATAACTACCCGGTATTTATTAAAGATGATAAAGATACGTCTTATAAAACAAATACTTTATACAAGATGATGGAAACTTATAGATGTGATGTTTCATCTTGTAAAACGTATGGATATAATGATTATAAAAATGAAGTTATAATAAAAGATGATGGATACCTTATATATAATTACGAAACTAACAGGGCATTAAAACTTGATATGCCAGATGCAGAATATAACACGATAGATTTTATGTCATACGAAAATAAAGATTATGGCCTTTCAGTATCAAACATAAACGGAATGTACGCTTTTTATTCTTTAAAAAGCAATTCTTTTAAGACTGATTTTAAGTATACTAACATATTTACATCAAATTCATCTTCTTTAATTGATAACTGTTTTATCGCCGCAAAAGAAAGTGAAGGAAAAACTTACGTAGTAAACTATAATACTGGTAAAGAAATAAAAGAAAGCGAAGCTTATTTAGGTTCGTTTGGTAATGGAAAAGAAATATATTATTTTGAAGATTATGGTGATATTGAAAGAAATGCCATAATTTATGATAGAGATTTTAATAAGGTATTAGATGGTTCGTATGATTTGTTTTCATCTACTAAATCTGGTAATTTAGTTGTTAGAAATAATGATGAATCATTTAGCATTTATACAAAAGAAGGAAAACTTGTTAAAAAAAGCAAGAACTATAAAAAAGTTTTACTTATCTTAAATGATTATGTAATTATAAAAGATACGGATGACTATTTAAAAATAGTTAATACTGACGGAAGCTTACTAGCTAAATATGCTAAATTACAAGATAATTCATATTTAGATATGTCTTTAAGTGGATTTTACAAGTCAGGTGAAACTTTGATATACCTATTCGTAAATAAAGATGATGGTATAATAAGATATTCATATAATATTAAAACTAAAGAAACTAAGGCAAAAGAGTATTCATCTATTAATTAAAAGGATTATTATACTTAAGTAATTCTTTTAATTTTGACTTTTAAAAAGTTAGTTTATATAGTATAATACTTTTATATGGTAGAGTTTAAAAGGGAGTATGAAGCCTATGAAAAAAATATACACATGTATTGATATTGGAACTGATACAATAAGAATATTAGTTAGTGAATATTATGACAAGAAATTTAGAACTCTTGCGGTATCATCAGTTAGATCTAAAGGAATAAAAAGGGGCGTTATAGTAGATGAATCGCTTGTTTTAGAAAGACTTAAATTAGCACTAGATGATATTTCATCAAGAATTAATATACCTATTAAAAAAGCTGTTATAACAATACCAGCTTATAATGCAGAATGTACGCTAGTACATGGTAACGTACCAATTGTAAATGAAGAAAAAATGGTTACTGAAAAAGATATATTAAGAGTTCAAAATTCAGTTGTTAATGACATACTACCTAACATGGAATTAGTTTCCGTAACTCCTATTGACTTTACTATTTATGAAAATGGTTCAGAAATAGAAACGTTAAAAGATCCTAAAAACAAGATTTGCGATAGGCTTGGAATAAGGGCGATGATGGTTTGTGTTCCGAAGACTTCTGTTGTATCTTTTGCTAAAGTAGTAGAAAAATCAGGTGTAGAGGTAGTTGACCTTGTTTTATCTCCGATTGCAGACTTTGAAGAAGTTAAAACAGAAGAATTAGAAAGCGGCATGACAGCGATTATAAACATAGGAAAAACGATTACTACTGTATCTATGTTTAACAAGGGAATAATTACCAATACTTCGGTTTTAAAAATAGGAAGTAAAATAATAGATGATGATATATCATACATTTATTACACTACTAAAAAAGCTGCTAGAAAAGCAAAGGAAAACTTTGGTATAGCACATCCAAGGTACGCAAATAAAAACGAGACTTATGAAGTTAGAGACGTTAATGGAAAATTAGTTAGGATTAACCAGTATGAACTTTCAAAAGTTATTAATAAACGTTTGGTAGAGATATTAAATGTTGCTAAAAATGAATTAAAGGTATTAACAAATAAGCAAATTCGTTATATAATGGTATTAGGTGGTATAACAGATATGCCAGGATTAAACTTTGTTTTAGAAGATGTTTTTGGAAATAATGCCAAAACTTACACGATAAATACCTTAGGAATTAGAAAAGCAAGGTTTATTACTATATCAGGTGCGATTAAGCACTTCGTTAAAAAGATAAAATTAAGGGGAAAAGAATATTCAATGTTTAGTAGTTATGATGAGGATGGCTTAGTTCATAGTAAGACTAGAATAGGAAGAAGCGATTCGGTATTTGGAAGATTTTTCAGCTACTTTTTTGACAATTAAGGAGGAAATAAGATGTTTGGTTTACCAGTAGATCAATTAGCAAAAATTAAGGTTATCGGTGTCGGTGGTGGCGGCGGTAACGCAGTTAACAGAATGATAGAATGTGGTGTTAGAGGAGTAGAATTCATAGTTGCTAACACTGACTTACAAGTATTAAATTGTTCAAAGGCAGAAACTAAGATTCAAATTGGATCAAAGATTTCAGCAGGACTTGGAGCAGGTGGAAGACCTGAGGTTGGAAGAGAAGCTGCCGTTGAATCTAAAAAAGAAATAGAAGAAGCTTTAAAAGGCGCTGACATGGTGTTCGTAACATGCGGAATGGGTGGCGGAACTGGTACTGGAGCAGCTCCTGTTATTGCTGAAATAGCTCAAGGACTTGGAGCTTTAACGGTTGCAATAGTAACTAAACCATTTAGCTTTGAAGGTAAAAGAAGAATGGCACAAGCTATTGAAGGTCTTTCAGAATTAAAAGCTAACGTAGATACTTTAATCGTTATTCCAAACGATAGATTAAGAGAAATAATAGATAAATCAACACCAATGGTTGAGGCTTTCCATGAAGTTGATAACGTATTACATAGAGGTGTTCAATCAATATCTGACTTAATTGCTGTAACAGGTTTAATCAACCTAGACTTTGCAGACGTTAAGGCCGTAATGGAAAAAAGTGGTAACGCACTTATCGGAATTGGTATGGGTACAGGTGAAAACAGAGCAGTTGAAGCAGCTCGTCAAGCAGTATCTAGTCCACTTCTTGAAACAGATATTTCAGGAGCAACCGATGCAATTATCAATATTACAGGTGGAGCTAACCTAACTTTATTTGAAGCTGAAGATGCAGCAGAAGTTGTAAGATCAACATCAAATAATGATATCAACACAATCTTTGGTGCGGTAATTAATGAAAACTTAAATGACGAAGTAATCGTAACTGTTATTGCAACAGGATTTGAAAAAGGAGAACAAAAAGCAAAGGAAGAAGCCGCTAAACAAGCTCCTGTTCAAACTCCAAATATGCAGCAGAGAGTAAGCAACATCATTCAAGATGATGATGACGATGATGATATTCCAAATTTCTTAAAAAATAGAAGAAGTTTCTAAAGAGTGCTTTTAGTTAGCATTCTTTTTTAATTTATAACCATAATTAGACACTTTAATTAGTGTCTTTTTTGTATACTTAAAGTGTGGTGATTAAAATGAAGATATACGTAGATTTAGTTTTGTTTTTAAACTTCTTTTTTGACTTTTTGCTGCTTCTTGCAACATCTCTTATTTTAAAAAGATATGTTAAGATAAAAAAGATATTTTTAGGAGCATTAATAGGTTCTTTAAGCATATTTTTATTATTTGTTAGTATCAATTCCTTTACGTTATTTTTAATAAAAATACTTATTTCTATTTTAATGACCTTAACTTGCTTTGGATATAAAACAATAAAATATACTTTAAAAAACATATCATATCTTTATTTACTTAGCATAGTATTAGGAGGTGCTTTATATTTTATAAATTCATCATTTTCATATAAAAATTATGGCTTTATTTTCTTTAATAATGGATTTAGTATTAACATTATTATAATCATTTTATTTGCTCCCGTAATAATTTTTTTATACGTTAAAAAAGTGCGTGAAGAAAAAGAAGTGTTATCTAAGTATTATTCTGTTTCTATTACGTTTTTAAATAACAAAACAAAGACATTTACTGCGTTTTTGGATACTGGAAATAACTTATATGATCCGTATAAGAAAAGACCAGTTATATTAATTAGTAAAAGTGCACTTTCTGGGTATAATCCTAGATGTATATTAGTACCATGTCTTACCGTTAATAAAGAAAGCTTAATAAAATGTTTTAAAATAAAGAAATTAATCGTAAATGGTAATTTAATAGAAGATGAGTGTTTAGTTGGTATAAGTGACAATAATTTTAATTTTGGTGATGTAGACTTATTACTGCATAATAAAATTGTAAAGGAGAGATAAATTATGAAGAAATTATTATGTTTATTAAAAAGCTTATTTAAAAGGGTAGGACAGGTCTTTTTTGTTGGCGCGAAAGACGTACTTCCAGAGCCTCTTTCTAAGGAAGAAGAATTAAAGTATCTAAAAGAAATGGAAGAAGGTAGCGTAGAGGCTAAAAACAAACTTATAGAGCATAATTTAAGATTAGTTGTTTATTTATCTAAAAAGTATGAAAATACTAAAATTGATTTAGAAGATTTAGTAAGTATTGGAACCATAGGATTAATAAAGGGAATAAATACTTATAAGATAGGGAAAAATATAAAACTTGCAACTTATGCATCAAGGTGTATTGATAATGAGATATTAATGTACCTAAGAAAGAATAAAAAAAGGAACGCTGATGTATCTTTAGAAGAATCATTATCATTTGATGCTGAAGGAAATGAACTTCATTTAGAAGATATTTTAGGAACGGATCCTGATTTAGTAACTAAAGAACTTGAGGATAATGATCTTAAAATGACTCTTTTTAAAGAAATAGAAAAACTTCCTTCAAGGGATAAAGAGATTATGAAATTAAGATATGGCCTTTTTGGTTCTAAAGAAATAACTCAAAAAGAACTTGCAGAAAAGCTTAATATATCACAAAGTTATATATCAAGAATAGAAAAAAAAGTTATAAAGAAAATAAAGGAAACTATAAAAATATAGTTTTTTTTGTTATAATGTAATGGGTGATTACTTATGAATGAGGTATTTAAAATAATTGATGAGTATAAGGAAAAATTAGAAATTTTAATTAAAGATTTAAATAAAGAAATTAGAGAATACAAAGATGTTTATTTTGCTCTAAAACCAAAAGGAAAAGCTTTTAAGGAAGAAAACGTACTTAATTTGATGGAAAAACCACTATTGGGCGAAAAACTAACTAGCATGGTTATAAAAACCGACGTTGATGAAATACTGAAAATGCTTATTGATAAAAAAGAGCTTGATACGTATAACAAAGAAACCGAAAGTGCTTTAAAAAGATATGGCTTATCAAAAGAAATTATTTATAGTGATAGTTTTATTAATAGGACAAAAGGGCGTCTTCACGATGAATTACTTGAAATGAAGCAAAGAGAAGAAGAGTTATTTAATCAAAATCAAAAGATAGTTATGTATATTTGTGATGTTGCAATTAACATGTTTGAAGATTTAGAAAAGAAAAAAGAATATTATAAAAGTATTTTAAAAGGTCTTACTTATGCTAAGGAAAACATAAAAAAGGAAGAATTATTTAATAAAATGGCTTCTGATTCGCTTGACTATGTTCTAAATGATTTAGAAGAAAATAAAAAAATCAAATTAGTATCTTTTATCCAAAAATATAATAAAAGTGTTGAAGAAAAAAGAAAAAATCTTGCTTTAAAAAAGACTGAAACTAATGATAATACTACTAAAGAAACCAAAATAATTACTTTTACAGATTATAATGCTTCTGAAGATGAAAAAGAAAAAGTAACTCCTGTTATGGTAGTAGCTAAAAATTATTTGGATTCTATAGAAAAACTTGACGAAGCATCTTTAAATGAATTTTTAGATTATATAAGTATAAAAAATAATTTTATATCAATAATAAGTTATATGATAAGTTTTTCAAATGATGATAGCTTAAGAAAGTATTTAGAGAAGTATTTAGAAAACATCATTAATTCTAATGTGAAAGAAAAAGAAAGCGCTGAAGAAGATAATAGGATATTGTATTACGGATTTACGGCAAGTAAAAAGTATCTTCTAAAAGATATTGATAATATATCAGAAGCTTATTATAAAGATATATTAAAAGCGATTAATAGGCTTAAAAGATGTAACTGGACTGGTAAAAGAAACTTAACTTCGTCAAATAAAACATTTGAAATGAGACAAAATGATATAAGAGTAACTGTAAAAAAATTAAACCATAATACTTATGTTATATTAGGAATATATTGTAAAAAGATGAATAGAGATAGGCTTTTAGTTAAAGATACTTTAAGAAGAAGTAATAATTTGGATATTTATTTAAATAACGATAAAATAAATTATTTATGGGATTCTTATTATAAATTAAATGAAGAGTTAGAAAGCAATATAATAGAAAAACTAAATTGTAAAAATAACATAAAATAAGTTGTTAAAAAACTTAATTAATGTTATGATTTTAGTAGAGGTTATGATATGAAGAATAAAAGGGAAGATAAAATAGAGTTTGAACCATTTCCTGGTAAGAGGAAAAAACAAAAGCATTTAAAAAAAATTATATTATTTATAGTTATTGTTATTATTTTAGTTGCACTTTATGTGACATCTAGTATATTTAATAAAATAGTTTTATATGGAAGTGTAAGTGCAGATTACAAAAAAGTTAATGATTTTAAATCTAATTATGCTTATGTTTCTAAAGAAAATAGAGAAGATATATTAAAAAAAATTGGTTTTACTAGCGTTATGTCAAGAAAAAAACAATTAAAAGATAGGGTATATGATGCAACATATGCTTATAATAAAATAGAGGAATATGATGGGAAACTAGATGAAATAACAATTATTTATGATGATGAAAATAAGGTTAAATTTGTAGAATTGAATTTAATTTATTTGAAAAATGATTTTAGTATTTCACAGGTAGCTGCTGATTGTAATGCGGTATTAAAAAATTATGTTAATGTAACAACTCCAAAAAACGCAATTGCAGAAGCTAAAAATAATAGTTTTTATTATTATAATGATTCAAAATCAAATATTAAAGTATCTTATCTATTAGCTAATACTGATAAAAAATATTATACTTTAAAAGTAATTGTTGGTTTATAAAAAGCTCTTATTATGGGCTTTTTTCTATTAAATAGCATAAACTATATTAGGTGATTATCATAAAAGAAGAATTTAAAGCGTTTGTAAGAGCAAAACCAGAATTAGTAAGCTATGTATCTAGTGGAGAAATGACTTGGCAAAAATTTTATGAGATATGGAATCTATATGGTAATGATGAAAAAGTATGGGAAAAATACAAAGAAAAAAATATAAACGAAAGTAAAAAAACTAGTGATTCCTTTACTTTTTCATCATTAATAGAGCATTTAAAAAAAGTAGATATGAATTCTGTTCAAAAAGGTATTAATAGTATGCAAAAAGCAATAGAACTTTTACAAGGGTTAACAATAGGTAAGGAATCAAATACTACTAATAATTATGAACCAAGGCAAATTTTTAAGAAGTTTGAAGACTAATGGATACTAAAATAAAGATAATAATAGATTCTAATCCTGATTATAAAAGATATTTAAGGACCAATTCATATTGGTATAAAATATTAAATAGAAACCCTTTTTTGATAGATGATTTCATAAGAGAAGTAAAAGAAAAATACAAATTAAGGACAACTGATAAAATAAATGATATAATGGATAAGATAGATATGGTTAGTAAGTTTATTAATGTGTTGAGGTGATATTATGGTAGATAAGGCTTTTTTAATAACTGATATGATAGATGAATCTAGTGTTAAACATAGATTGGATGAAATAAAAGAAAAAATAAAAAATGATTCTAATGCTAAAATTTTAATAGATAAGTTTAACTATGCTAAAGAAAAATATGAAAAATATAATCTAAAAGAAGAATTCATAAAAGCCAAGGAAGATATGCTTAAAAATGAGTTAATAAAAGAATATGTTATGATTCAAAATAAAGTAAATATGCTTACTTTACAAATAAACAATAGAATAGGTAAAATAACTAAAAAACATTACTAAAATGATGTTTTTTTCTTTTGTTTATTGTATACTTTAATTGGTGAAGAAAAATGAAGATAATTAGTGGTAAATATAAGGGAAGAATATTAAAGGGATATATGATAGATGGAACAAGACCCACAATGGATAGGGTAAAAGAATCTGTTTTTGCAATGATTCAAGATTATATTAAGGACTCTATATTTTTAGATTTATATTCTGGCTCTGGAAACATTGGTATAGAAGCTATCTCTAATGGCTCTAAAAAAGCTTATTTAGTAGATAATAATATGGTTGCTATAAAAACCATTAAAGAAAATATAAATATGCTTAAAATAGATAATGCTTGCGTTATAAAGGAAGATGCAATAGCATGCTTAAATAACTTTATAAATACTGGTATAAAATTTGATATCATATTTTTAGATCCACCATATCATACAAATGAACTTGATAAATCACTAGCCATAATAAATGATAATTTATGCTTGTTATGTGAGGATTCAATAATAGTATGTGAAACAGAAATAAAAATAGATTACCAAAAATATGATAATCTTATGATTTATAAAACTAGAAAGTATGGTTCTAAAGAAGTTACAATTTTAAAAAAAGTATAAATGTAAAATAATGATGTATATTATAAATGTTATACTTAAAACAATTGACTTTATTAAATAATAATGATATTATTTAATTATAATAATAGGAGGAATAAGAAATGAAAAAGAATAATAAAGGTTTTACGTTAATCGAGTTGTTGGCGGTTATCGTAGTATTAGCAATCATAATGGTTATTGCAACTCAACAAGTAAATGGTACAGTTAAGAAATCAAGAGGAAACTCATTTTTAGAGAGTGCTCAATCTATAAAGAAAGCTGCTGAAACCGTATGTGCTCAGGATAATGCGATAAATAAAGATACATTACAAGACGCTGTAAATGCTAATGATGTTGAAATTGATGTTGCAAAAAAAGATGATAATACATCTACTGTTACTGTAAAAGCAGCAGAAGGAGGAAAGTTTACTAATAGAACAGATCCAAAGACACCAGCAGGTTTTACACTTAGCGGTGATAGTTATACATTTGATGTTGCTTGTTCATATTCTGGATCTAGTAGCGATACTAAGTAAAAAAGGTTGTTATCAATCTTTTTTTTGATTTAAATGTATGTACATGATATAATTAATCTTAAGGAAAGGTGATTTATATGTTATTAATAGGATCTCACGTATCTTTTAAAAGTAATACGCAGCTTTTGGGTAGTACAAAGGAAGCATTAAGTTATGGAGAAAATACATTTATGTTTTATACGGGAGCTCCTCAAAATACTAAAAGAAGTAAGATTGATGATAATTTAACAAACAAGGCTTTAAAGCTTATGAAAGAAAGTAACATAGATATAAAAAACGTTATTGTTCATGCCCCATACATTATTAATTTAGCTAATGATGAAAATAAGGAAAAGTATTTGTTTGCAATTAATTTTTTGAAAGATGAAATAAAAAGAGTAGAAAAATTTGGTGTTAAAAAAATAGTACTTCATCCAGGCAGTTATACTACTCTTGATATAGATAGAGGAATAAAATGCATTATAAACGCTTTAAACGAGGTTTTAAAGGATGATTCTAATGTTTCAATATTACTTGAGACAATGGCAGGTAAAGGTACTGAGATAGGTTTTAAATTAGAACATTTAAAAAGAATAATTGATGGTGTAAATAATAGTCAGAGATTAATGGTATGTTTAGATACTTGTCATTTAAATGACGCTGGTTATGATATGAGTAATTTTGATGACTTTTTAGGTGGGTTTGATAATATAATTGGAATAGAAAAGGTAGGATGCATTCACATAAATGATTCTAAAAATATATTATCTTCCAATAAGGATAGACATGAAAATATAGGGTATGGTATGATTGGTTTTGAAAATTTGCTTAATATTATATATGACGAAAGATTGAATAACATACCTAAAATACTTGAAACACCATATGTTAAAGATAGGTTATATCCTCCATATAAGTTTGAAATAGATGAAATAAAAAGTAAAACGTTTAATGCTAATTTGTATGAAGATATAGTAAGTTATTATGAAAAGAAAGATTAAAATAAGAGGGTAAATGATGAAAAATAAAAAAGGTTTTACATTAATAGAATTGCTTGCAGTAATAGTTATTCTTGCGATCATAATGGTAATTGCAACAATGCAGGTTAATAAAACAATAAAAAAGGCAAGACAAGATTCGTTTGAATTAGCATATAAGAATCTAAAAAAAGAAATTAAACAAAGAATAGTAACAGGAGAGGAATATTTATGTTATGATTCTGTAAGAGGTAATAAAAGGATTGTAAATATGCATGATTTTTTTGGCAATAATTTTGCTGCGATATGTGGATCTGGTATAGACGAAAATGCTAGAAGTAAAAAAGAAATAGTAAATGGAAAAGAAAAAGGAGTTTATGTAACAGGTACTTTATTAGATTATGGTGTAAGTGCTTGTCAAGATATATATGATATATCGGATGATTATAGAATGTGGGTATCTTATCAGGCACAATCTGGAAATGTTGGACTTATGCTAAATACTAAAGAAGGAAAATTTAAAGGGGTTCATTATATTCAAGATGTGGTAGAAAATATTGGTAAAACAGAAATGGCTAAATCGTCAACATTAGGTTTAGGTAAGGACTTAGAAATAGAATATAAAAATGGTAAACTTGCAGGCACTTCAATTTCAATGGTTGAACCTAAGTATTGTGTATATGATACTAAATGGAATCATTTTAATAATACTAATTGGAAAACTTCTTCTTACGAATGTATGTATCGTTGGAATAAAAGCAAGATTGGTAACATAAAAGATAAATTGCAAAAAGCTGCTGATAAAAATAAAGGTAAGGTAACAATAGGAGAAGCTTGCGAAATTTTAACAAATTCTGATAATTGGAATTAATAAAAAAGTAATAGACTTATATTATTTTGTCTATTACTTTTATTATTTCTTCTAATGCTTTTTTATAATTGAATTTATTATATTCGTTGTTATTAAGACTATCTGATACTACTTTTATAGAGTAGTATTTTTTAAATGGAAAATTAACTATAGCATTTAATTCCATATCAAATATAGCATCTTCTTTTATGTCTGTTTTAAGTACAAAGCCATCTGACGTGTAGCATGTAACATTTTTTATACCATCTACCTTTTCTAAGTTAAAGGGTGAGTTTAAAGCATGGTATAAAGGGTCTCCAAAAGGCGTAAGATTAAAGTGGTAACCAAAGCTTTTTGTTGCCATAACAACTTCTCCAACTTTTAAGTTGTTAGATCCTACCATACCAATATTTATTGCAATATAGTCTTTATAATTAATGTTATATTTACAATTTAAGTTAACAAGTGCGCTTGTAATTCCATTTCTAGATACATCTGTTATAACAAGCTCTAAATTATCTCTTTTATAATAATTATCATCTATTTTATTTAGTTTGTAGTGTTCTATTATGTCACTAGCTTCTTTTTCCATTGCAATAATAAATAAGTATTTCATAACGTACTCCTTTGCTTTAAATAATTATAACACAGTTTATTAAAAATTCTTGCACGAAAGCTAAAAAGATAGTATAATTTACCTTGCAAGAGGTGATTTTATGATAATTGACTTAACTAAGTTAATATATGGCAATTTATATAAACTTCCTGTTAAAGGGGAGGTTATAGTACCTATTGAAATGCTTAAAAATACGGATATTAGAAGAATATCACCTGTTAAGGTAGAAGGTTATATTTTTAATAATGAAGAAGATTTTGAACTTAATATAACCATTAAAGGAACAATGATACTTCCTTGTGCTAGAACGTTAAAAGACGTAGAATATCCATTTAGTAACGAAATAGATGAGATAATTGGTGAAAATGATGACAATTCATTAGAAATTAATCAAAATAGACTTGATATTTTTCCAATTGTATGGCAAAATATATTAGTGGATGTTCCTTTAAGAGTTCTTGCGCCTGACGCAAGTGATGAACCAGCAAGTGGTGATGGCTGGCGTCTTATTACGGAAGATACCAATGAGGAAGTAATTGATCCAAGACTCGCAAAGTTAAAAGATTATATCAAAGAGTAAGGAAGGAGTGAGAATATGTTAAAGTTGGATATCCAATTATTTGCAGTTCCATTCAGAAAAGTTAGTAAGACAAGAAAAAGAATGCGTCGTACTCACTATAAAATTGAAGCTAACGGAACAGTAAAATGTCCTAAATGTGGAGAAATGATTAGACCACATAGAGTTTGTCCAGAATGTGGCAACTATAAAGGAAAAGAAGTTGTTAAGAAAGAAGAAGCTTAAAGTTAAGCTTTTTTTTAATCTAAAATAAAAAGGTGCGTGAGTTTTTTGGAAGAGATAAAATTTAAATTATTGATAAAAAATAATAATTTTGTTGTTTATGATATATTTTTGAAGTACAGAAAGTATTATGTTGGAAAAGTATATTTTATAAAAGTAAATAATGAGGTAATAATAAAATATAATTTTAAGAATACAGAATTTGATAGTATGATAGGAATGATTATGTTAAATGATATATTAAATATTGGATTAAGGGAATTTAAAGATGCTAATATATCTAAAATTAATACGAAAAAAGAAGGATACATAGATTGTTATATTAATTCTTTTAATGTATCAAAAATTAATGATAAAAATGGAGTAAGTTATACTTTAAAAAGATAAGTAAAACACTTCATTTTTTTCTTATATTTGGTATAATTATAAAGGATAGGATGTATGTATTTATGAATGATAAAAAACTAAATAAACTAATAAGAATAATTATAGGATTTGTAATATTAATTGTTGTTACAATTCAAGGCAATTTATTTGATAACGTATCTAATGCTACCGCTTCTATAAATGATAGTACTAAAAGTGATAAGATAGATGCAAAAGTAAAGGAAAATTTCTCTGTTTCATTTATTGATGTTGGACAAGCTGATTCAGTATTAATTAGAAATGGTAATTATAATATGCTTATAGATGCTGGTAATAATGAAGATGGAGAAAAATTAGTTAATTACTTTAAAAGTCTTGGAATAGAAGAGTTTACATACGTTTTTGCAACTCATCCTCATGAAGATCATATAGGTGGTATGGATGATATAATAAATAATTTTAAAATAGATAATTATTATATGTCTAATAAATTATCTACCACTAAAACGTTTATGGATGTGTTAGATGCACTTGATGGGTGTAACTTAAAATATACGGTTCCAAATAAAGGAGATACGCTTAAACTTGGTGATGCTAATATAAAAGTAATATATCCTGGAGACGATAAAAGTAATATTAATGATTCTTCAATAGTTTTAAAAATAACTTATGGTAAAAATTCATTTTTACTAACGGGGGATGCAACTAGTAACGTTGAAAGAAAAATATATAATGAAGATATCAAAAGTGATGTCCTAAAAGTAGCTCATCATGGTTCTTCTTATAGTTCAACTGATGTGTTTTTAGATAGAGTAAAGCCTTATTATGCAGTTATTTCGGTTGGAAAGAATAATATATATAATCATCCGTCTAATAAGACTTTGGAAAAGCTAAATAAAAGGAATATTAAGGTTTATAGAACTGATTTAGATGGAACTATAGTATTTACCTCAGATGGTGAAAATTTAAGCGTAAAAGCTTTAAAAACTGATACTAATGGGTAGGTGATTTTATGAAATATGCGGTAGATAAAGTAGAAGATGATATTGTTTTGCTTGAAAATATCATAAATGGTGAAAAAAAGGAAATTAAAAAAGAATGTTTTTCATTTTCTGTAAAAGAAACTGATATTGTTTTATTTGAAAATGGTATTTATAAGAAGGATAATAAAGAAAAAAGCAAGAGAATTAAAATGATAAAAGCTAAAATGGAGGCTTTAAGAAAGAAGGAATAAATATGAAATTAATGCTAATCGGTGGTGGCGATATAGGAAAAAGTGGCACTAAATATGAAACAGGCGCTATTGATGAGAAAATAGTTGAATTAGCTAATAAAGAAAAACCTAACTTTTTATTTATTGGTCTTGCAAGTAATTTTGCGGATTCATACTATAAGTTAATTAAAGACATTTATAAAAACTTAGGATGCGAAACAGGTAAAATATCTAATAAAACACTAACACATATAGAGGTTGTTGAAGAAAAAATAAGAAAAGCGGACATAATATATATAGGTGGTGGAGATACCGTTAAATTAGTTAAAATATTAAAGGAAAATGGCATTGATAAAATGCTTAGAGAAAAACTTGATACAAATTCTGTTTTAGCAGGTATTTCAGCAGGAGCAATCGCGTATTTAAAAAGTGGTTTATCAGATACTGAAATAATTAATAATATATCTAATAATTATGTTGAAATTGATGGACTAGGTTTTATTGATTATATGTTTGTACCTCATTTTTCTAGTGATCCTAAAAAGATGGAAGATTTAAAAAAAGTATTAGAAAAAAATAAAGATAAACTTGCATTATGCGTAGATAATTGTGCAGCGATAGAATTTACTGATCAATCTATAAGCGTAATAAAAAGTAGCAAAAAAGCTAAAGCCTATAAGGCTTATTATAAAGATAGACTTTACTTAGAAGAAATTAATTAAATCCTTAAATTTAAGGATTTTTTTAAATGTCGTAATTTGTCGAACGATTTATAAAAAAGTACAAAAAATAAAAAACAGTAAGAAAAGATATGCCAAAAATAAGTGTTCTGCTAAGATAAAATTAGTTTTTTGCATACTTTTTAATGCAGAAAACTAATTTGTAATAAATATACTTTTAGGCTATAGTAAGACCTTGGAAGGTGATATAATAAATAAATTAGAAGAAGGAAAAGTAATACCAATGACATATGATTATGTCTTTAAAAGTGTTTTAAGTGAAAACAAAGAATATCTAGCAAGAATACTAAGTAATATACTAAATATAGATAAAGAATATATTCTAGATAATTTGGTGTATAAAAATACTGAGCATACAAAACTATCAAAAAAAGACAAAAGAAAAATATCAGATTTAATAGTAGAAGTATAAAATAAATCTAGAAATGAATAAGGGATATTATAAGTCATTAACACATAAAAATAATATGAATTTAGATGAATGGGAAAAAGAGCATAATTATGAATGTGTGTATGTAAAATTAGAAGATTTAGACGACTTACTAAACACTACAATGAATGATCACCATATGAACAAAATAGTTTATAAAGAGATAAAAGCTACAATAAAAGAATATTATAAATACATAAAGGATGAACGTTAAATGTTCATCCTTTTTTCTAATACGCCATCTATTGTTTTTATTTCTATATAATTATCGTCAAATACTAGGTATGATTTCTGACTGCCTGATCTTGGAAGACCAATACTACCTGGGTTTATATATATCATATCTCTTTCTTTTATGATAGATGGAATATGTGTGTGACCTGATGCAAATATATCTCCATGAAAATCCGGCATAAATCCTCTATAATATCTATTACCATGAGTAAGTGTTATATCATGATTATTCGCTCTTATTGTAATTATGTCGTTAGCATATAATCCTATTTTTTCATAATCTATAAAATAATCACAATTTCCTCTTATTAAAATAAGCTTATCTTTATATTTTTTTAATAACTTAATTATTTCATTATTATTTAAATCTAGTATAATTTTACCGTATGAAAACAAATCACCTAATATAATTAGTCTATCAAAGCTCTCATTTTTAAGCACTTTTTCTAAAGATTTAAAATCCCCGTGTATGTCGGATACCATTAATAATTTCATGTTATCACCACGCTAATTATAAATTAAAAACATAATTTTATAAAGCTTTTTACGTCACTTTACATAGTTTTTTAAAAAGTTATTAAAATTCTTAATTAAGTCTTTTCTTACTTTAAAATCTTGGTATAATGAGAAAGCCGCTTTAAATTTAAGCGTGAAGGGAAGTGATTATATAGATGAAGAATATAGGTATTTTATCTATTGTAAGAGAAGCATTGTTAGGTAATAGAAATGGTGGAATAGTAATTATAGGAATGATAATTATAATTGTTGTATTAATTATTTATATGTTTAAAAAAAACGTAGCTAATAAATGATGACTTATGAGGCATCTTTTTATTTTACTTAAAAAAATAAACTTAACATTATATTTTAAATTTGATATAATCTTACTTGAAAATAATAAGGGGTGATTATGTGAAGTATAAATCTTGGGTTTTAAGCATATTATCTATTGTTAGGAATGCTGCTAATAATTCTAACAAAAACGGAATTATAATAATAGTATTTATAATAATAATCATCTTTTTGCTTTTGTATATTATAAATAAAAATAATAGTAAATAAGCTTTACGTATATTAAATGTATATTGTATTTTTTAAGTATTAATGGTATATTTAAATTGTAAGAAGATATTTAAAATATCTTAGTGTAGTAGAAAAATATTTTAGAAAGGAGGCTTTACTTATGAGCAGATGGAGATGGCTATTTAGATGGTTATAATTAACCAGTAAGCACTTGTTTACAAGTGCTTTTTCTTTTGTTGCAAAAATAATCTTAATTTGGTAAAATTAAAGTAATTATAGGAGGTCTTTATTATGGAAAAAAATAAAGAAAATAAAAATAACTTAAGGTCAATAATGATAATTATACTTTATTTTATATTTCCTTATGTTATGAAGTTTTTATCAGGTGTTAAATGGCTTGTTGTTTTATTTTACATGCTATTTGCATTATTAATACTTTATTTATATAGAAATACTTTTAAAAGGGACTTTAAGGATATCAAAGAAAATAAGAAAAAATATTTAAGTTCAATATTAACTAACGTTGTCTTGATATTTGTTATTATGCTAGTAACAAATGCATTAATAGGTATGATATTTGATATAAAACAAACTTCAGAAAATGATTATTCACTGCTTTCTATGTTTAAAAAATCACCAATTGTTTTAATGTTTTTAACATCACTTTATTATCCAGTTATTGAAGGCGTTATATTTAGAAAATCAGTAAGAGATATAATTGATAATAAATGGATGTTTATAATGTTTTCTTCAGTTTTTTACTTTTTCTTTAACGTAGCTTATACCTCACTTAGTTTTACTAGTATAATAACATCTTTATGCTATTTATTTTCAATGATGTTATTATCTAGCTATTACTATAAAACTAATAACTTTACAGCTAGTGTTTTAGTTATGATGATATATAACATTATTATTTCAATATTAAGCTTTATTTAATAAAGGAAGTGATACGCTTATGAAAAAAATATCTGTTATACTACTTGCTTTTTTAGTCTTTATTTTGCACGTAAGCAGTATCAGTGCTGAAAATAAGGTAAATAAAATAGAAACAAAAGACAAAGTAATATTTACATTTTCGGAAAATGGTAAGTTTTTATATTCTTGGAGCTTTGATAAAAATAGTTATGATAAAAAAGGATTTGAGTTTGACATGGGAATAAAAAACAAGTCTTTATTTGAAAAAAAGATAAATAAATTAACTGATAAAAATCAAAATAAGGATTTTGTTTCATTTAATTATCATGGTGATCTTCCAAGTGATGCAACCATAAAGCTACCAGTTAATAGTTTCAAAGATGGAGATAGACTTAATCTTTATTACTATAATGATGAAACGGGTAAAATAGAAACTATAAAATCTAACATTATGGTATCAGGCGGCTACGTAACGTTTGATATATCTCACTGCTCAGATTATTTTTTAACCATGTCCGTTGTGAAAAACGCAGAAGGAGCTAACAACAACGGAGTAATTATTATTGGTATGTTAGTTATTATAGTTGGACTTGTTGGATACACAATATTTAAAAACAATAACTAATTAATACTTGAAGGAGGTTAATATGTACATAGATAGTAAGAAAAAAAATTTTGAATTTGATGCAGAATTAGAAGACCATAAAATAGACGATAAAGATTTATATAGGTTATATTTTATGGAGTTTAATAGAATTGGATTACCATATAACTCTAAGACAAATATAGAAGTGGTAGATTGTCCTTATAAACCATTTAAATTGCCAGGTGGTATGACAAAAGAAGATGCATTTAAAGTTTTATCATATTTAACTGACTACATTGAAAAGGATAACAATATAGCGCCGGCTTCTTTTAAAAGTGTTCGTATTTTAGATGGCGTTTTAAATATTGAGAGATTAGGTTTTAAAAGAATAGATACTAATTTAAGTAGTGATTCTTCTGATGTTATAAATTTATTTACTATATCTGGTAGAATAAGGTTATTTAAGAAACATAATTTATATAGTAAATACTTTGAGTGGTATAAAGAAGGGGTAACAAAAGAAGATGTAGTACAAATATATAAAAATTGTAACATAGAATTTTATGACTTAGAAAAAGTTTCTAACGCAAAAACTATTGGTTGCAAAAACAATAAGAAACAAAAAATATTATAAAGTAATTATAAATGAAAATAACTAATTGTTATTTTCTATTTTTTTTGATATAATTAAAAGCGATAATAGGGGACGATTAATATGAAGAATAGTAAGGGACAAGCGTTAGTTGAATTTGTTATTATTTTACCTATTACTTTAATGCTTATGTTTTGCATTATAGACTTTGGAAGGGTAATATCTGTTAAAAGCGATTTAGAAAGTAAGACGGATGATATAGTAACCTTTTATGAATCAGGTAATACTCTAGAAGAAATTAATAGTAAAATGGATAATAAGGATGTTAAGGTTTTGTTTGATATAAAAGGTGATTATGTAAATATTACGGTATCTAAAAAAATAAAACCAATAACGCCAGGATTATCATATATTATAAATAAAGTATTTGATGTAGAAGTAACTAGGGTGGTTAAAAATGAGCAAACTTAATAACAGGGGGCAAAGTCTTGCTATATTTGTCATATTTGTTCCTGTTTTTATAATGATGGGAACGTTTGTGGTAGATGTATCATTTGCAAAGTATAACGAAAGAAGATTAGATAACTTAAATAAGCAAGTAATAAATTACGGGTTAAAACACATAGATGAAGAGCCCTATGATAATATGGTTGATTTAATATATCAAAATGATTCTGATATTGATTCTTATGAAATCAACATTAATAATGAAACAAAAGAAATATCAGTTACTTTATCTAAATCTACTAAAGGCTTTTTTGGCTCTATAGTAGGTAAAGAAATATATAATGAAAAGTCCTCTTTAAAAGGATACATCAAAGATGATAAAAAAATAATAGAAAAGAAGGTAAGCTAATGAAAAAAGATGCAGCAAAAATAATAACTATATTTTCTTGTAAAGGTGGGGTTGGAAAAACTACCACGTTAATTAATTTAGCGGGTATTTATAGTTTAATGGATAAAAAAGTATTAATTATGGATTTAGATTTAAATAGTGGTGGTATAGCTACTAGTTTAAATGTTGACGTTAATAAAACAATATATAACGTTGTTGATGATATGGGTAATAACAGATTTGATGGAATAGAAAATTATGTATCTAAATATAACGATAAAATAGATGTTTTAGCAGCGCCTAAGGATCCTAGATGTGCTTTAAAGGTAGATTCTAAATATATTGATTTAATCATAATGTCTGCAATGTATAAATATGACGTTATATTAATTGATACATCACATAACATTAGCCCAATATCACTTAGTGCATTAGATAAAAGTGATAATACCTTATTTATGGTAACTAATGATCCGGTCGATTTAAAAAACGCAAGAAGTATGGTTGCAATATTTAAAGATACTGAAAAAGAAAACTATAAAGTGGTATTTAACTCATCTAAAGATACTGGTAAAGATTATTTTTCGCTATTTGATGTTAAAAACATAATAAAACATAACATTGACTATACGATAGATAGATCATTTTACATAAAAGACATTGATAAATATGTAATAGATGGAAAAATATTAACTCTTGATAAAAAAATAAGGTTAAGCAGGAAAGGTGATATTATGAAACTTACTAAACTTGCTAGTGCCCTTTTAGATGCAAAGCCAGTTAAAAAGGAGGTAAAAAAAGATGCCTAATTTAATGAAAGCCTTTGACGTAAAAGAAGAAAAAGTATCTGTTAAACCAGTTAAAGACTATGATATATTTAAGGATAAAGAATTACTTGATAGTTTAAGAAATACAATAATTTCTAATTTAATAGATGATAAAGTACCTAATAATAAGCTTTTACATGAATACATAAACGATGAAATAGATAAAGCATTATTAGGATATGATTTAACTAACTTAGAGCGTAGTCATATATTTAACTTAATTGATAATGAAATAAATGGTTATGGTCCGATTACAGAATTACTTGAAGATCCTAACATTACCGAGATAATGGTTAATGGTAAAAACGAAGTATACGTTGAAATAGATGGTCAAATAAGTAAAGATGACTCCGTATCGTTTATTAATGATGAACATATAATAAGAACCGTTCAAAAAATAGTTCAACCACTTGGAAGAACGATTGATACAGCAAACCCTATGGTAGACGCAAGATTAGAAGATGGTTCAAGACTAAATGCTGTAATACCTCCTTTATCGCTTAAGGGACCTGTTGTTACAATAAGAAAATTTAGACGTGATATGGAAAAAATAGATGACTTTTTAAGAACTGGTGCTATGACACCTTACATGGCAAGATTTTTAGATGCAGCTGTAAAAGCAAAACTAAACATCATAATATGTGGTGGTACTGGAGCGGGTAAAACAACATTATTAAATGCGTTATCATCCTTTATCGGAGATCACGAACGTATTATAACAATAGAAGATGCAGCAGAGTTAAAACTTAACCAATCACACGTAATAAGCTTAGAGACAAGATTAGTTAACTATGAAGGAACTGGGGAAGTTACCATTCGTGATTTAGTAATTAATTCACTACGTATGAGACCTGATAGAATAATAGTTGGTGAAGTTCGTGGTAAAGAAGCTTTTGATATGCTTCAGGCAATGAATACAGGCCATGATGGTTCTCTTACTACAATGCATGCTAATAGTCCACTTGAGGCACTAAACAGGTTAGAAACAATGGTTTTAATGGCAGGTATGGAAATACCTATTAAGGCAATTCGTGAATACATAGAAAACGCAATTGATATAGTAGTTAACGTATCAAGATTATCAGATGGAAGAAGAAAAGTAACTTCAATTTGTGAAGTAGATGGCTTTAAAGATGATATGATTGTATTAAAAGAGATATTTAATTTTAAACAAACTGGTCTTACAGAAAATGGTGAAGTAGACGGAGCATTTGACCTTAAAAAACGTGTTCCAACCGTTTATAAGAAGATAAAGAGTAGAGGAATTAATGATTTAGACGATATATTTAATTTTAAAAAGTAAAGAAGGTGAATAAAAATGAATATATTTATTGTTCAAACAGTGGTAATGATCTTACTTGCAATAGTAATATTTTATCTTATTATTTATAATAATAGTTTAAAACTGGAAAAAAGAATAGCTAAATATAGTATTTCATCAATTAAAGATGATTCTATTTCATTTTTTGACCTTTTAGCAAACGAATATAAAAAGATGGTTGCAAAACTAACTAAAGTACTTAAAAAATCAGTATTCCTAAAGAAGTATTCACTTAAATTTAACAAGTACATAACGTATGAGAATGATAAAGATGTATGTGCAATGGATTATGTAAGTAATAAGTTCTACATTTGTATAGCATTTATTTTAATAATAACATTTGCAAGAATAATTGAGGGCACATTTCCTAGTATTTTAGATATTATGGTATCAGCATTACTTGGATTTTTCTTGATAGATATATATTTTAAGTTTTATGATTACGTAAAGAAAAAACAAATTGAGCAAGACTTATTAAACGCAATTATAATTATGAATAATGCGTTTAGATCTGGAAGAAGCACGATGCAGGCAATCGAGATAGTATCAAAAGAACTTAAAGGACCTATCGCTCAGGAATTTAAAAAGATGCACTTAGAAATAAGTTATGGGCTTTCTTTAGACGTTGTTTTTGAACGTTTTTCAAAACGTGTTGAATCAGAAGAAGTAAGTTACATAACATCATCACTTAGCATTTTAAATAAAACAGGTGGTAATATAATAAAAGTATTTTCTTCTATAGAAAAAATGCTATTTAGTAAAAGAAAATTAAAACAAGAAATGAAGTCACTAACATCAAGTGCTACTATGATTAGTAAGATTCTTCTTATAATGCCTTTTTTGTTTGTTGGAATAATAACAATATTAAATCCAAGCTATTTTATGCCATTATTTAATACTAATTTAGGAAATATATTATTGTTCTTAATACTTTTAATATACGGACTATATGCTTATATAGTAAATAAGATAATGAAAGTGAGGTTTAACTAATGAAAAATAAAAAATCATTTATAAACCGCATTTATAGAGAAAAAGACATTAAAAAAATAGATGCAAAAATAAATCAGTTTGGGGTATCTAAGAAATTTACTACTGAATATTTTATGAATTTTAGATTATTTACATCAATGATAGTTTTCGTAGTATTATTTATATTCGCTGATTTTGGGGCGTTAATCGCACCAGTTGCAACTGTTTTATGGTATATATTAGTAGGCTACTTTATGATAGATAAACCTCTTAAGAAAAGGGAGAGAAAACTAGATAACGAGGCATATTATTATTTTGAAGTATTAACGCTTGCACTAGAGTCTGGTAGAAACTTGGAAAACGCAATTAAAATGGCTTGCAAGTACATAGACTCTGAAATATCTAGTGAATTTAAAGAAACTATAAAACAAGTTAACTTTGGTAAATCATTAACAGAAAGTTTATCAGTTATGAGCGCACGAATACCTAGCTTAACGATCAATAATATTATTTTAAACATGGAACAATCTAATCTCTTTGGTAATAGTATAATAGAAACTATGTATAACCAATTAGACTTTCTAAAAGATAAACAAATTATGGATATTAAAGCTCAAATTAATAAAATTCCAAATAAGATAAGTATTTTTTCAGTATTGTTTTTTATACCGCTTATATTACTTATTATATTAGGTCCAGTATTAATTGATTTCTTACTTAAATAACAGGTCTTAAAAAAGACTTGTTTTTTTGTAAGAAGAGTATGTATTGAAATGTTAATTTTGTTTTACACAAATATGCAGACTTGACATCCGGGGGGGGGGTATATGATATTATAAACAAGTAGAAAGTAAGCATAAGGTGTTCATATGAAAAAGAATATAAGGTATAAAAAAGATGTAAAAAATAGAACTGGATTAATGTTGTTTTTACTATTTACTTGTTTTACATTATGTTTGTCGGTTGGTTATGCAGCCCTTAATAGTGATTTAAAGATAAGCGGAGAAGCTAGTTTTAGAGTAGAATCTGACATAAGAATAACAGATGTATCACTTTATGAAACAACTAACCTAGCAGTAGAAAACTATACAAGTAAGTATAGTAAAGATACAGTGACAATAGGAACTAAATTAACACAAGTAAATTCAACAATTTCATATAAAGTAAAAGTACAAAATAGCGGAACAGTTGCAATGTGGATAGATAGTATAGAAGAAGATGCAAAAAATAATAGTAATACAGAGTATGTATTAGAAGGAATAGGATTAAAAGAATTAATAAATTCAGGAGAAGAAAAAGAATTTATAATAAAAATAAAATATAAAAATAACATAACAACATTACCTGATAATACAAACCTAGATACTATCTTAAAATTTAATTTTATAAAACCAGAAAGTACTTTAGCAATGGGTAATAAAGGTGTTTCAACATCAACGTTTTTTAATGGCCCTTTAAAAAAAGAGAAAATAGAAAGTATAGAGTTTAGACCAACACTTGATGTTATAGAAGATGCAATAGGCTCATGGGATGCATCATATGATAAAAACGGAACCGTAATAGCATCATATAAAGATTCTGATGGAAATGGGTTATATGAACTATATATAGGTGGTATAGGAAAAGTTAATACGCCAAGTAATTCATCTAATCTATTTAGAAGTTTTAATAATTTAGCATCTATTAATTTTGATAAATATTTTGATACATCGAACACAGTGAATATGAACAGTATGTTTAATAATTGTGAAAATTTAGCAGCTTTATCAGGAATAAACAATTTTAACACACAAAATGTAACTAATATGTCTCAAATGTTTCAAGGCTGTCATATGCTTGAAACTCTTGATTTAGGTTCGTTTAATACAACAAAGGTAACTGATATGCGTTTAATGTTTTTTGATTCTTTAAAAATACAGAAGATTAATTTAAAATCATTTGACACATCAAATGTGATGAATTTTGCTCGAATGTTTTATATGTGCCAAAGTTTGCAAGAAATAGATGTTTCAAATTTTAATACATCGAAAGCAACTGATATGAATGGTATGTTTGCCTATTGTATAAATGTATCAACACTGGATTTGAGTAATTTTAATACATCAAATGTAACTAATATGAGCGGCATGTTTGTTGGTAATTCTAATTTAATATCAGTAGATGTTTCGGGATTCGATACATCAAATGTTACAATTTTTGGTGGAAATTATTATGGTATGTTTGCAAACTGTGTTAAATTAAAATCTTTAGATGTTTCAAACTTTAATACTTCAAGCGCAATTAATATGATTGCTATGTTTATGAATTGTAAGGCTCTTAAGGAATTAGATTTATCTAATTTTGATACATCAAACGTAACTGAAATATCATCTTCTGGAAGTTGGAATGGTATGTTTAGTGGATGTAAAGGTTTGGAAAAACTTATCTTAACTAATTTTAATACATCTAATATAACTAATATGGAAAAATTATTTATATCCTGTTCATCCCTCAAAGAATTAGACTTATCTAGTTTTGATACATCAAATGTAACTAATATGACTGAAATGTTTTTAGATTGCAGATCACTTGAAAAAATCAACTTATCTAGTTTTAATACTTCAAAAGTAACTGATATGCAAAGTATGTTTAAGAATGATTTATTACTGACAAGTCTTGATTTATCAAACTTTGATACATCAAATGTTACAAATATGTATTTTATGTTTCATAGCTGCAATAAATTGATTAATTTGGATTTATCATCATTTGATTTTTCAAGTGTTACTAATTCATCTGGTATGTTTCATGCTGTTCCAAGTGATTCATTAATCTACGTAAAAGATAATATATCAAAGAAATTTATACTTGCAGTTAGAAGTGATTTGACAAATGTACAAATAAAAAACGTTTAAAACGTAATTTTAAAGTGATATTAAATTGATTTTTATCACTTTTTTTTATATAATTGTTGTTAGATTTAGGTGGTGTTATTAATGGATCAAGAATTTTTAATTAGAAAAATGGAAAAGTATGCTGATAGAAAAGGTATTCCTATAATGGAAAAAGATGGAATTACGTTTTTAACTGAGTTCATAAAGTTAAATAACGTTAAGAACATACTTGAAATAGGTAGTGCAATTGGATACTCTGCAATTAACATGGCACTTACTTCTAGTGATGTTTGTGTAACTACGATAGAAAGAGATAAAGATAGATACATAGAAGCCGTTAAAAACATAAAAGAATTTAATTTGGAAGATAGAATTACTCTTATTTTAGCAGATGCACTTGCTTTTAATACGGATGAAGAATTTGACCTTATATTTATTGATGCTGCTAAAAGCCAGTACATTAAGTTTTTTGAAAAATTTTCTAAGAACTTAAAACAAAAAGGTTTTATTGTAACTGATAACATTAATTTTCACGGGCTTACGTATTCAGATAAAACAAAGATGTCTAGAAATTTAAGACAACTTATTACCAAACTTGAAAGATACATTAATTTCTTAAAGGATAATGAGGAATTTAAAACAAGGTTCTTTGAGATAGGTGATGGTGTTGCAATATCTAGAAGAAGGAAGAAGAAAGATGAGTAAAATACTTTTAAAAATAAATGACGTAAAAGAATTATCTTATGAAGCAGACGGATACATACTTGGTATAGATAAGTATTCTTTTTTGTTTGGTAAAACATTTAATATAGATGAAATAAAAAAGATAAAAGATGATTTAAAGAAAAAAGAAATATTTGTAAGTTTTAATAGAGTTATATTTAATGATGAGTTAGAAGATTATAAAATGAAATTAAAGGAAGTAGATGACTTAGGTATAAATGGCATTATAGTGGGCGATATAGCGGCTTTAACCTACGATTTAAAGACTAATATTATTCTTGATCAAATGCATCTTAACAATAGCTTTTATGCCATTAATCATTATTATAATAATGGTGTTTATGGAACGGTTTTAACTAATGATATAACACTTAGTGAAATAAATGATATAAAGAAAAATACAAAGTCAGTTTTATTTAAACAAGTCTTTGGCTATCCTCATTTATCTACATCTAAAAGAAAGCTTATAAGTAATTATAAAGAGTATTTTAATATAAATGACACCTCATCTATCTATGAAATAGTTGAAAAAAATAGTAATAATATCTATAAGATTATAGAAGATAATTTCGGAACACATATATTAGGAGATAAAGTACTTAACTTACTTTCTTTTGATATAGATGTAGACTATAAAATAGTAGATGGCTTTATGCTTGGTGATGTAAAAAAAGTATTAGAAATATTTATGAATAATAAGAAAGATAAGAATGACTGGATTAATGATACATATAACGCTAATTATGGGTTTATTAATAAAGAAACTATTTACAGGGTGAAGAAAGATGAAAGATAAAAAAATAGAACTACTTGCTCCTGCAGGTGATTTAGAAAAGTTAAAATGGGCCGTTTTGTATGGAGCGGATGCTGTTTATTTAGGTGGTGTAAATTATAGTTTACGTGCAAATGCTAAAAACTTTACATTAAAAGAAATTAAAGAAGGTGTAAAGTTTGCTCATGAGTATGGCGTAAAGGTTTACGTAACGGTTAACATAGTTTTTCATAATAATGATGTAAATGGTTTTGAAGATTACTTAAAAGAGTTAGATAAAATAGGAGTCGATGCGGTAATATTTAGTGACCCTTTAGTTATTGATATTGCACATAAAAACAATCTTAAACTAGAGCTTCATTTAAGTACCCAGGCATCTATCTTAAATAAAGATGCTGCTAAATACTACGTAAGTCATGGAGTATCTAGAATTGTTTTAGCACGTGAATGCTCTAAAGAAGATATTAAAGACATAATAGAAAATGTAGGATGCGAGGTAGAGTGTTTTATTCATGGAGCGATGTGCACTAATATTTCAGGTAGATGTGTACTTTCCAATTACTTTACAAATAGAGATGCTAATAGAGGTGGATGTTGTCAGGTATGTAGGTTTAATTTTAATTTAATTGGTGATAATAAAGTAGTATCTGACGGGGATAATTTTTCGATAGCGCCAAAAGATTTATCTTTATTTAACTATGTAAAAGATATGATAGAAATAGGTGTTACATCATTTAAGCTAGAAGGAAGAATGAGATCTGTTTATTATACTTCAAGCTTAATATCAGTTTACAGAAAGTTAATTGATATGTATTTAAGTGGTAATATAAATCAAAATTATATAGAAAATGCAAGAAAAATATTATATCGTGTTGCTAACAGAGAAGTTGCACCGCAGTTTTTTAATAAAATGCCAACAAAAGATGAACAATACTATAAAAATAGACAAGAAGATTCTAATCAAGATTTTTTAGGAATAGTATTAGATTATGACGAAGAAAAAAAAGAAGCTATAATAGAACAAAGAAATTACTTTAAGCCATTTGATAAGGTGACTGTTTTTGGACCAAGAAAAGATGATTATTCGTTTATAATAGAAACTTTAACTGATATTGATGGAAACAAGATAGATAAAGCTTGTCATCCAAGAGAAATAGTTAGAATAAATTGTCCTGTTAAGGTTTCTAAAAATGATTTATTACGTGTCAACTTTTTAGATTGACAAATCACTTTTTTTGTAGTAATATTATACGCAGTTTAATATTTTAGAGGTGATTTTAAATGGGAAAAGAAAAAGAAATTTATTTAACTAGTGAAGGTTTTTTGAAATTAGAAGAAGAATTAAATGAAGCTAAAACTGTTAAACGTCCACAAATCATTAAAGATTTAAAAGAGGCAAGAGCACAAGGTGATTTATCTGAAAACGCTGAGTATTCAGCAGCTAAAGAAATGCAAGGTAGATTAGAGGATAGAATAAAAGAAATAGAATATACTTTAGAGCACGCAACTATTATTGAAGGAAGTAACGATGGTAAGGTATGTGTAGGTTCTGTTATAACTGTTAAATACGATGATGACGATGAGGAAGAAGAATACACGATAGTCGGAACTAATGAAGCCGATCCTTTCTCTAATAAAATATCTAATGAATCTCCAATTGCAAAGGCTGTAATGGGTAAAAAAGTAAATGATAAGGTAACAGTTGAATCTCCGAACGGAAGTTTTGATATAGAAATAGTTAAAGTAGCTTAAATGCTGCTTTTTCTTTTACACGATACAAAAATAAAGACTTGTAAAAGATATTTAAATAAGTTATAATACTAATTGTTTTAGGGAGGAATTATATTTATGGCAGAAAAGAAAGAAAAAAAAGCTAAAAATATCCATGAAATTAAAGTTGAAATAACTGGTAAAGATTGGGAAAAGAAATTAGATGAAACATTTAAGAAAATAATTAAGAAAGTAAAAATAGATGGTTTTAGACCAGGTAAAGCTCCAAGAAATATATATGAGCAAAAATACGGAAAGCAATCAATCGTTGTTGAAGCTGTTGACTCATGCATGAATGAAGCATATGTTAAGGCTTTAAAAGAATTTAAGGGTGAGCCTATCATGCAGCCTACAGTTGGTATAGAAAAAGCAGATGAAACAGGAGTTATATACGTATTTACATTTACTACAAAACCAGAAATTAAAATAAATAAATATACAAATTTAGGTGTTAAAAAAGATTCAGTTAAAGTAACTAAAAAAGACGTTGATAATGAAATAGAAAAAATGAGAAAAGAATATGCTGACTTAACTGTTAAAGATGGTAAAGCTGAAAATGGTGATACTGTTATAATTGATTTTGAAGGTTTTGATGGAGATAAAGCATTTGAAGGTGGTAAGGCTGAAAACTACGCACTTGAATTAGGTAGCAATTCATTTATACCAGGTTTTGAAGAAGCTTTGATAGGAGTTAAAAAGGGAGATAAAAAGGACGTTAACGTAACTTTCCCTAAGGATTACCACGCTGAAGAATTAAAAGGTAAACCAGTAGTATTTAAGGTTTTAGTTCATGAAGTTAAAACTAAGGTTTATCCAGAATTAGATGAAGATTTCTTTTTAGATTTAGGATTAGAAGACGTTAAAACTAAAGAAGATTTAGAAAAAATGGTTAAAGAAACAATGACTGAACAAAGAGAGTATGAAGCTGAAAATAAATATGTTGATGAATTATTTGAAGCATTACTTAAAGAAACTTCTGTTGAAGTTCCTCATGAATTAATTCACGAAGAATTAGATAGAATGGTAGAGCAATATGCTGAAAGATTAAAAATGCAAGGTATTACTTTAGAACAATTCTATAAGTTTACTAACTCATCAGAAGAAGCATTAAAGGCTCAAATGCATGAAGAAGCAGAAAAGAGAGTTAAACTTCGTTTTGCAATCGATGAAATAATTGAATTAGAAAAGATTGATGCAACAGATGAAGAAGCAAATCGTGACGCAGAAGAAAAAGCTAAGAAGCACGGTATGGATAAAGATGAATACATTAAAGCTTTCGGCGGACTTGAAATGCTTAAGTATGATATAAAGGTACAAAAAGTATTAGATATATTAAAGAAATAATTAATTTTAGAAAACTAGTTTTAACAAACTAGTTTTTTTCTTTACATATTTTCTTTTATTACCAGAAATTACTAGTTAAATTAGCTTAATATTGTTGACTTTTAAAGTCTATGGTTTATAATAAAAAGTAAAAATTTATATTTGATTTAAGGAGGAATGTTTTGTGGAAAAAACCAATTTACCAATAATACTTTTAAGAGGGATAATAGTTCTTCCTTACGCTGAACTTAAAATAGATTTAATAGATGAATTAGATACTAAAATAATAGAGCTTGCAAGTAAAAACCACGATGGATACGTACTTTTAGTATCTCCTAATAATTTTTTAGAAGAAAAAATAGAAATAAATAAATTACCTAAACTTGGAGTAGTTGGTAAGATTACTAAGAAAACAACGCTTCCTAATGGTTGTATTAGAGTTACTATTGAAGGAAAAAGACGTGCTGTTATAAATAACTATGTTTCGTATGAGGGTTATGATGATGTTTTTGCAGGAGTTATTTCATCACCTACTAGATATGCAATGGATTTATCAGATGAAGAGGCTTTAGTTAGAAAACTTAAAACTGAACTTGAAAACTACATTAATTTAGTCCCTTATTCATCTAATAGCATACTAGCAGTAATAGATGAAATAAAGACGGTAAGCAAATTGGCAGACGTTGTTGCAAATTATATGCCAACATCTTTTGAACGCAAATATGAAATATTAAATACGGTAAATCCTCATACAAGGGTTATGATGGACTTAGAAGATATCCAAAAAGAATTAGACGTATATGAAATAGAAAAAAGACTTGATACTAAACTAAAAAAAGAAATGGATAAAAGTCAAAAAGAATACATACTAAGAGAAAAAATAAGATTAATTAAAGAAGAACTTGGAGATATTTCATCTAAGGATGACGAGATAGAAGAGTTAAGGGGTAAAATAAAAAAGTTAAAATGTCCAAAAAACATTACTAAGAAGTTAGAAAGAGAACTTAAAAAATATGAATCTACTCCTCAAGCTTCTCCTGAAATTGGAATAATAAGAAATTATATAGATGTTTTAATTAATTTGCCTTGGAATACTTATACAAAAGATAATACTGATTTAAAAAAAGTAAAAGAAGTACTTGATAAATCTCATTATGGACTTTCAGAAATAAAAGAAAGAATTATCGAGTATTTAGCAGTTAAAGAAAGAAGCGTATCTAATAAAGCACCAATTATATGTTTAGTAGGCCCTCCAGGAGTTGGTAAAACATCTCTTGCAAAAAGTGTTGCTGAGGCGATGAATAGAAAATTTGTTAAAATATCAGTTGGTGGTGTAAACGATCCCGCAGAAATAATAGGACACAGAAGAACTTATATGGGAGCTAATCCTGGAAGAATTATTAATGCACTTAAAAAGTGTGGCTCTAATAATCCTGTATTTCTAATTGATGAAGTAGATAAAATGACTAAGGATATCAAGGGAGATCCAGCAAGTAGTTTACTTGAGGTATTAGATCCAGAGCAAAATGATAAATTCTATGATAACTATGTTGAAGAAGCGTATGACTTATCTAAGATTATGTTTATATTAACTGCTAATTATATCGCTCAAATACCAGATGAATTAAAAGACAGATTAGAAATAATTGACTTATCAAGTTATACAGAATACGAAAAACTTCATATAGCAAAAGAACATTTAATTAAACTGGCTCTAGAAGAATACCAATTAAATGAAAAAAATATAAAATTTAGTGATGAAATAATATTTAAAATAATTAGATGTTACACTAAGGAAGCTGGAGTTCGTGAACTTGAAAGAGTAATAAATAAGATAGTTAGAAAAATAGTTAAAAAGATGCTTGAAGATAAAAAAGATACTATATCTATCAAAATAACTGATAAAAAGTTGGAGGAATTGCTTGGAAAACCTAAGTATGAAAATACAAAGGTATTAGAAAGCATACCAGGCGTTGTAAATGGCCTTGCATACACAAGTTATGGAGGAGCTGTTTTACCAATAGAAACTGTTATGTATCCTTCTAAAGAACCTGTTAAATTAACCGGTAACTTAGGGGATGTCATGAAAGAAAGTGTATCAATTGCACTTGGTTATATTAAAAGTCATGCTAAAGATTTAAAAATAGATGAAAAACTATTTGATTCATCTTGCATTCATATAAATGCAATAGAAGGTGGTATTCCAAAAGATGGTCCATCAGCAGGAACAGCACTTACTACTGCAATAATAAGTATGTTACTTAAAAAAAGTGTGCCTAATACTGTTGCAATGACAGGTGAAATGACACTTACTGGTAAGGTTCTTCCAATAGGAGGATTAAAAGAAAAATCACTTGGAGCATATCAAGCAGGAGTAAATAAGATGTTTGTTCCAAAACTTAATGAGGCTGATTTAAGTGATATTCCAAAAGAAGTAAAAGATAAAATAGATATAATTTTAGTTGAAAATTATATAGATATATATAATGATTTATTTAAAAGGAAGAAAAATTAACATTTTCTTCTTTTTTTTGCATACATTTTATTGAATGGAGATGAAGATATGAAACAAATAATACCTTTTGTTAAAGATATTTCTTTAGCGCCTAAGATTTATGAGGTAACAAGTATTGCACTAGAACATAACTTAAAAATGGAAAATAGTGATTCTGTGGTAGGTAGTTTTACCGTAAGTGGTAAATACAGAATAAATGATATAAGCATAAATGAAGAAGTATTTGAAGAAAGCATTCCTTTTGATATAACTCTTGATTCAAAATATGATGCTTCAAAAGTAACTATTGATATTGATGATTTTTATTACGAAATTATAAATGATGAATTTTTAAGAGTTCATATAGATGTATTAGTAGATAACTTAGTTTATGAAAAGAAAAAGGTAGAAAAGCCAGCTGAGATAAAAAAAGAGGAAAGACAAAGTATCATGCCAAATAAAGAGGAAAGGAATGATGATTTAATGAATGATAATGTCATTACTTCTAACAAAAATGAAGATGCTTTAATAAGAGAAGAAAGTGCTAAAAAAGAAGTAAAAGAAGAAGTAAAAAAAGAAGTTCCTGAAGAAAGAGAAAGTGATATTACAAGTAAGATAGAAACAGGTTTATTTGATAAAGAAGAAAAATATATTACGTATAAGGTTCATATTGTAAGAGACACAGAAACAATAGATGAAATAACTACTAAATATAATGTAAGTAAAGAAGAACTAGAAAAATATAACGATTTAAATAACATTGTTTTGGGAACTAAGATAATTATTCCGATTTCTAATGAACAATGAACTACTTCTTAGAAAAATAAAAGAAATATGTCCCAAAGCTAAAAAGTATGAATTTTATAAGAACGCAGTCATATATAAAGATGAAAATGATAATAAACACGTTGTAAAAGAAAATAAAGATGATGCACTTAAAATATATAACTATCTTAATTCCAGGGGGTTTTCGTATTTACCAAAACTAGAATATTTAGATAAAGATGTATACATTTATAGGTATGAAGAAGATTTAGAAATGCCAAAAGAGCAGAGGATGAGTGATTTAATTAAAACATCTGCTCTTTTACATAATAAGACCGTTTATTATAAAGATATATCAGTAGATGAGGTCAAAGAATTATATGAATATTTATCTAATAAAATAGTAAATACTTATAATTATTATGATGATATTATGAATATAATAGAATCAAATATTTATATGTCACCTTCTTCTTATATGCTAGCTAGAAATTGCTCTATGATATTTAATTGTCTTGAATTTAGTAAAAACACACTTGATGATTGGTATAAGAAAATGGAGAAAACAAGTAAAAAAAGAATTGTTCTTCTTCATAACAATTTGGATGTTCACCATTTAATTAGAAATGATGAAAACATTTTAATAAGCTGGAATAATGCTAAAAGAGGTCTTCCTATATATGATTTTATAAATTTATATAAGAATAACTTCGCTGATTATGATTTTAATGAATTATATCATGAATATAAAAAAAGATTCCCACTTACTAAGGAAGAGGAAATGCTTATCTTTATATATTTATTTATACCAGATAAACTTGATTTGACTAAAAGTGAAATGGCTAAAACAATTGATGTTGCAAGGCTTTGCAATTATTTAGTTACAACTGATAAATTATTTATGGAACAAGAGGCAGAAAATACCAAAGAACAAAAGACAAATGTCAATGAATAACAAGAAAACTTGAAATCTAGCACATAGTATAAGTGCTATTATAGCTTGATAAAAAGTTATAAAACAAAATGCTATAACAAGTATTAATGCCCAGGAAAAGCCCCCTAAAAACGAATTATTAAAACGCATATTATCACCTTTGTTATATTATATGGATAAATGTCTAATGTGAAACCATATTTGTAAAAAAATATGGTTTTTTCTTTTGAAAAATGTTATCATATTAGAAGAAGATAGGAGCTGATATTTATGCTTAATAACAAGGGATTTGCTGTGTCTAGCGTTTTGTACACACTTTTAATTGCGTTTTTATTATTTTTGGGAGCGGCACTTGCTCAATTTTCTGCTTCAAGCAGTTTAATTGGTAAGGCAAATGATGACTTAGTTAATGGTACATCTTTCGAAGCTATGCAAGTAAAACTTAATGGTGCTTGTGAGAATAATAAAAAATGGTATCAAGACGTTGATGGCAATACGTCAAGCACAATTGTTAGAATAAAAAGCAAGTATGGAACTATGTATTGGCCTAAAGATTTTAAAGGCTCTGATTTTAGGAAAATTGATGATAATGGGAACGTTTCAGCTACTACATCAATTAGTAACAATGGTAAAATTGAAGCATACGTAGAAAATCCTGGTTCAAATTCTGCTGATACTGATGATAAAAATTCTGATTCAAATTCTGTTGATACTGATGGTATGAAGTTAAAAATTTCATTTAAAGATAAAACTACAGGTACTTCTGCTAAGTATGGGAATACAATTACATGCAATAATGGTGATGCTTGTATGGTTATTTATGATTTGTGTGACTAAACACTTGTTAAATTCGGATGAATTTGTTATACTAAAAATATATTTTAAAAAAGTGATGACCAAGAGGAGTAATTTAACTATTTATTAAAGAGAGTAATTGTATGGTGTAAAATTACATAAATGTTAAGTGAAGGTAGCTTGCGAGCTTAATTATAGAAATCAAGTAAATAATTACGTGTGCTGCGTTAAAGCGTTTAAGAGTATACTTATTAAGTATAAATTAAGGTGGTACCGCGGTTATAATCGTCCTTTATTGAAGGATGATTTTTTTGTTTGAAAGAAAGGAATTTTGCAAAATGGAAAATAAGGTTATTATAATATCTCCAACAGAAAATGAACCATATATAAGAAGTGTAGGAGATAGTGTTCATGATGAAATTTTAAAAGCATATTGTGATTCAAAAAAGATAAAGCGGAGTGATAACCTATCACTTATGAAAAATGGATACATTGTTATATATACAGTTGGAAATTTGTATTGTACATTTGCACCTAAAAATATAAATGAAAATATGTTTATGTGCATAAGTAATATTTTTAATAATTCAAAAGATAAAATTGATATGAGAATGATGGTTGATGGTAAAAGTTATCATGAAAGTATAACATCATATGATGAATTTGTAAGTGCATATGATATGCTATTAAAAAATGAAAAGGAGGAAAAAGAACATGTTAGATAAAAAATATGATCATATAAAAGTAGAGGAAGGAAAATATGCATCCTGGGTTAAACATAACTATTTTAAAGCAGGTGATTTAACAAAAGAAGCTTTTTCGATTGTTATACCACCACCAAATGTAACAGGTAAATTACATTTAGGGCATGCTTGGGATACAACACTTCAAGACATTATAATCCGTTATAAGAAAATGGACGGGTATGATGCTTTATGGCTTCCAGGAATGGATCATGCCGCTATTGCAACCGAAGTAAAGGTAGTAGATAGACTTAAAAAAGAAGGAATAAATAAGCGTGATTTAGGACGTGAGGGGTTCTTATCTAAAGCTTGGGAGTGGAAGGATGAGTATGCAAAAACCATTAGAAGCCAGTGGGCTAAACTTGGTCTTGCACTTGATTACTCAAGGGAGCGCTTTACTCTTGATGAGGGATTAAACGACGCTGTAAACGAAGTATTTGTTAAGTATTATAATGAAGGAATAATATACCGTGGAGAGAGAATAATAAACTGGGATCCAGTTCAAAAGACAGCTCTTTCTAATGAAGAGGTTATATATAAAGATATACCTGGTGCGTTTTATCACATTAAATACTTTATAGAAGGTAGTGATAAATATCTAGAAGTTGCAACAACAAGACCAGAGACATTGTTTGGAGATACTGCGGTTGCAGTTAACCCTGATGATGATAGGTATAATAAATTAATTGGTAAAAACGTTATATTACCTATCGTTAATAAGCCAATTCCAATTGTTGGTGATCCTCATGCTGATATAGAGTTTGGTACAGGGGTTGTTAAAATAACTCCAGCACATGATCCAAATGACTTTGAAGTTGGTAATCGTCATAATTTAGAGAGAATAGTAGTTATGAATGAAGATGCTACAATGAATAGTAATGCCGGTAAATATGCTGGTATGGATAGATTTGAGTGCCGTGATGCTTTAATTCGTGATTTAAAAGAAGAAGGGCTACTTATTAAAATAGAAGAGATGACTCATAGCGTAGGACACTCTGAAAGAACTGGTGTTATGGTTGAACCTTATCTTTCTAAACAATGGTTTGTTAACATGAAGGAATTATCTAAAAACGTACTTGAAAATCAAAAAGATAAGGATAATAAAGTTAACTTTATTCCAGAAAGATTTGAAAAGATATTAACTAACTGGATGAGTGATTGCCATGACTGGTGTATATCAAGGCAGTTATGGTGGGGACATCAAATTCCAGCTTGGTATAAGGGTGATAAAGTATACGTTGGAAAAGAATCTCCTAAAGAAGAAGGATGGACGCGTGATGAAGATGTTTTAGATACTTGGTTTTCATCAGCCTTATGGCCATTTAGTACACTCGGTTGGCCAAACAAAACAGATGATTTAGACAGATATTTTCCAAATGACGTTTTAGTAACAGGATATGATATTATTTTCTTCTGGGTATGCAGAATGGTATTTCAATCACTTAAGTTAACAGGCAAAAGGCCATTTAAAGACTGCTTAATACATGGTCTTATTCGTGATAAAGAAGGAAGAAAGATGTCTAAATCATTAGGTAATGGAGTAGATCCAATGGATGTTATAGATAATTACGGAGCAGACTCACTTAGATGGTTTATAACAACTAATTCAGCACCTGGTCAAGATTTAAGATATGATGAGGACAAAGTTAAATCTACATGGAATTTCATTAACAAAATATGGAATGCATCAAGATATGTTTTAATGAATACGGAAGATTTAAAGAAAATCGATTTATCTAACTTAACTTCTAGTGATAAATGGATTTTAACGAAACTTAATAAAACGATTAAAAATGTAAGAAAAAACATGGATAAATATGACTTTAACGTGGTAGGTAATGAACTTTATAAGTTTATTTGGGAAGATTTCTGTGATACATATATAGAGTATAGTAAGGTATCAAGCGATAATATATCTACAAAGTCTTGCTTGATTTTAGTTTTAACAGATATCATAAAAATGCTTCATCCATTCATGCCTTATGTAACTGATGAAATATATAATTCATTACCGGTTAAAGATAGTGAAAACATAATATTATCAAGTTATCCTAAATATAATAAGGATATGATATATAAAGAAGATGAAAAAGAAATTGATATTTTAATAGAAGTGATTTCTAAATTAAGAAATTTAAAAGCTGATAATAACATTCCAAAGGGATTTGGTCTTATTAATAAGTTTGAAGAAGAATATAAAGATATAATTGACAAAAATGCTGAAATATTGACAAGGCAATTAAAGTGTGATATTATATTATCTTCATTTGAAGGAGCAACGGAAAGTACTGCATTATTCCCATATGGAAGTATCGTGTTATGCTACCAAGGAATAAAAAGTACTAAAGAAGAAAAAGAAGCTTTAGAAAAGGAAAAAGAAAGCTTAATATCAAGTATTGAAAGAAGAAAAAAATTACTTTCAAACGAAGGATATGTTAAGAATGCTCCAGAAAAAATAGTTAACTCAGAAAGAGAAAAACTAAAAGATGAGGAAAATAAGCTTAAAGCTTTAGAAGAAAAATTAAAATAATAAATTAGGAGGTTTTGGTTATGGGATTATTTTGTATGGAACAAAAAGCAAGGGATAATAATATTTTAAACAATCAAGAAGATGCATTGAAATATTTAGAAAGCATTCCTGTGGTAAAAGTTGAAGATGAAATATTATTTTTTGAAACTTTAAAAGATAACATTAATGATAACGTGGAGTTACCATATATTTCTAGAAAAGCTTTGGAAAAAGATTATGTTAGTCGTAAAGTATCTTTACTAGCTGAAGAAGATAAAGATAATGAAATAAAGGCGTTTGAATTAATGCAAGAGTTTGATAATATGCTTATGCAGCAAGTTGCAAATGGTCTTTTAGAAGCACCAAGTAAAAATTTAGAAAAACTATACGTTAATGAGCAACAATTTGCAAGAATAAGTTCATACATTAATGGATTCAAAGAAAAAGAAGGCAAATCATACAAAATGGGTTCTAGAAAATAGAACCTTTTTTCTTGCATAAATATTTTATTTATTATATACTTTATTTTGAAAGATGGGAGTTATTATGAAATTAAAAAGTAGTTATTTTTATACGTTAAGGGAAAATGCAAAAGATGAAGAATCTATAAGTGGTAATTTATTAACTAGAAGTGGAATGATAAAGAAAACTTCTAGTGGTGTTTATATGTATTTACCACTAGGATATAAAGTAATGAAAAACATAGAAAAAATAGTAAGAGAAGAAATGGAAAATGTTAATGCTGGGGAACTTTTAATGCCAGCTTTAATAAATGAAGATGTTTATGTGTTATCTAAAAGACGTGATGCTTTTGGTAGAGATATGTTCTCTTTAAAGGATAGATTTGATAAGCCATACGTTTTAGCACCTACTCATGAAGAATTATTTACGATAGCAGCGCAAGCTAAAGTTAAATCATATAAAGACTTACCATTTAGTATTTATCAGATTCAAGATAAATTTAGAGATGAACCAAGAAGTAGGTATGGTCTTATAAGGGTAAGAGAGTTTTTAATGAAAGATGCATATTCTTTTGATATGGATGAAAAAGGACTTAATGATTCTTATAATAATATGTATAATGCGTATAAAAAGATTTTTACAAGACTTGGTATTGATTATAAGATAGTAAAATCTGATACTGGTGCAATGGGAGGTTTATTATCTGAGGAATTTCAAGCAATTACTCCTATTGGCGAAGATAAATTAGTTATATGTGATAGTTGTGGTTATGCAGCTAATAGTGATGTTGCAAAATGCACTTTATTAACTAAAAAAAGTGACGATGATATAAAGATAAGAGAACTTGTTAAAACGCCAGATGCCGGAACAATAGATGAGGTATCTAAGTTTTTAGAGGAAGATCCTAGCATGTTTGTTAAAACGCTTATATATAAAGCGGATGACAAATTTTATGCGGTACTAGTTAAAGGTGATATGGAAGTTAATGAAGCTAAATTAAAGAAAGCTTTGAAAGTAAATGATCTTTCTTTAGCGTCAAAAGAGGAAGTAGAAGAAGTAACTGGTGCTAAGTTAGGTTTTGCAGGTCCTATTGGGCTTTCTATTCCGGTCATTATGGACAAAGAGGTTGCAGAATTAAAAAACTTTATAGTGGGAGCTAATAAAACTGACTATCATTATAAAAACGTTAACTTAGAAGACTTCAATTATTTAATGATAGAAGATATAAGATCAATCACTGAAAATGATTGTTGTCCTAAGTGTGGTAAACCTCTTACTTTTAAAAACGGTATAGAAATAGGTAACACATTTAAGCTAGGAACTAAATACTCTGAAAGTTTGGGATTGACATACTTAAACAAAGATAATGAAAGCACACCTGTTTGGATGGGATGTTATGGTATTGGAATTGGAAGATGTATGGCATCTGTTGTAGAGCAAAATAACGATGAAAAGGGAATCATTTGGCCACTTGAAATAGCACCATTTAAGGTAGCTATAGTAGTTGTTAACACTGAAGATGATGCTCAAATGGATGCTGCATTATATTTGTATGAAAACTTACGAAAACAAGGGGTTTCAACAATATTAGATGATAGAGAAGAAAGGGTTGGAGTTAAATTTAACGACATGGACTTAATTGGTATTCCAATTAGAATTACGGTAGGTAACAAAATAAATGATCAAATAGTAGAAATCAAACAAAGAAAAAAAGACGAGTTTGAAGAAATATCTTTATATGATGCAATATCAAAGGTAGAAGATATTATGGACGGAGAGTAAAAAACGACAAGATATGTCGTTTTTTTTGTAAATAAAGTGTCATTATATAAATAAAATGTAAACTTGACAACAATGATTGTGAGTGAGTATAATATTTAAGTAATATACTATGATAATAATATGGAGAGTTAATGATATGAAAAAGAAAAATGGATTTACACTAATAGAGTTATTGGTCGTAATAGCACTTATGCTATCAATATTAGGAATAGCAGTAGTAAGTTTAATAAATACAAGTAATAAGAAAAAGAAAGAGTCATGGGAGCAAGTAAAAGGACAAATAGAGACAGCTGCAGTAGAATATTTTACAGCAAATGAATATTTGTTTGAAGGATTACAAAATGGTTCAATTGGCACGATATCAGTTGGAAAATTAGTAAATGAGGATTATTTAAATAAGGTAACAAATCCGGATACAGGAAAATCAGTATCGATGTGTGCATTGGTAAATATAACAAAGGATGGAGAAAAATATAATGCAACGTTTGATAATACCTCAACAGAAAACCAAGTAACGAAGTGTGAAAGTAATAATATTATAACCGTATCAGAACCAGGAGCACCAGAGTTTGACATAGAAGATACATGTAAAAATAAAAATGGAAGTAATGAAAAACAAAATGGATATTGTTCTAGTGAAACATTTAAAGTAGTCAACTTAAAAGCAAATGGAAAAATAACATCAAAGAAATATTGCGTTGGAACAGGAACATCATGTAATACTACTACAGATTTTACAGATTCATTTCATGGAGCAGATGAAACAGTAGATAATGGAGTAGTAGGAATTACGTTAATAAATCAATCAGGCGCAAAAACAACAAAATATAAAGGTTATAAAATAGATAGAACAGCGCCAAAAATTACTGAAAATAATATAATATCCGAAAGTTCTGGATACAATACTTTAAAGCCCAATATAAGTGTTAGAGCAGAAGATAAAGAAAGTGGTATAGGTTCTATTTTAACTTCATCTAATGGAAATGAAAAGCAAAGCAATTCTGATTATGTATCATATCCTATTACTTTAGGAAATAATTACGATACCATTCATAATTTGAATGTTATAGCAGTGGCATATGATAAGGTTGGAAACCCTTCCGAATCAAAAGAGAGTTCATATAATACGTATTTAAAATGTAGTCAAAAGACAGAGTCAAAACAATCAAGTTGGAATGGTAGTTGTTCTGCATCTTGTGGTGGAGGAAAACAGTATGGCACAACCATAACTTATTATAGCGATAAATATTTATCAGGCGTAAGCTGTGGCAATGATGGTGGAAAATCTGATTCTAGAAGCTGTAATACACGAGGTTGCTGCAGCAGTACTAGAGTAAAAGATTATTCTTATGGTTCTTGGTCTTCTTGCTCAAAATCTTGTGGTGGAGGAAAAAAGACAAGAACTAAAACTCAGAATTTAATTTCAAGTTACAACGGTCAAAGCTGTGGTAAGGGAAGTTCTACTACGGAAAGTCAAAGTTGTAATACACAAAGCTGTTGTAATTGGGGTGGCGTTTCAATAACATCATATACCCATCAAACCAATAGTAATAAGACTAAAGCATATAGTAGTTCGGTAAACAAACTATCAAAGGCAACTTATGTTGATTTTACGTTTAATGTTCCGTCAGGAATGACAAAGGTTGAAACTCACGCGGCATTTTGTGGTGATTACAATACTTGTAAAGATATAAATTCAAGCAATAAAAATCAAACAACAGTAAGATGTACTAATAGGACCAATTGTTCTAGCGGTTGGAGATATGTTGGAGCAAGTGTTAAAGTAAAATGTGGTGGTAAAACTAAAGTATTTAATTATGCACATAAAATAGGAGATAGTAATACCACTTGGTTTGGATGGGAATAATTTATATAAATTAGTTATTTTATATTTAAAAAACGACAAAATATGTCGTTTTTTTGCATTTTTTTGAAATTTTCACTATTTTTTATAATTTTTTTGTGATTTTTAGGGGGTTTTTGAAAAAAATGGAGAATAATTAATATGGGAGGAACTTTTTATGGAGAAAATACCGTATGATGTAATTTTGGATATAAAAAGCAAAGTTAACATAGTAGATGTTATAAGTGAGTATTTGCCAGTAGAACAAAAGGGTAAGAATTATTTTGCGATATGCCCATTTCATGATGACCATAATCCAAGTATGAGTATATCTCCAGAAAAGCAAATATATACCTGTTTCGTATGTGGGGCATCTGGTAACGTATTTAACTTTGTAGCTAACTATGAAAAAGTAAGCTTTGTAAGTGCCGTTAAAAAAGTAGCTCAAAAAGTAGGTATAAACCTAGATATAAACGTAAAAGATGATTATAAGCCCCAAGATACTAAATATGATAAATACTACAAAATGTTTGATATAACAAATAAATATTATCAAAATAATATTAAAAGTGTTTATGGTAAAAAGGCAATTGAATATTTACATAATAGAAAAATAGATGATGACATAATAAATGAGTTTGAAATAGGATTATCAATGAATGATAATAACGTAAGTAAACTATTAGAGAAAAAAGGCTATGACGTAAATGAATTAATAGATATTGGCCTATGTGGCAAAAAAGATAATTTTATTTATGACATATTTAGAAATCGTATTATGTTTCCTTTATATAACTTAGATGGAAAGCCAGTAGGATTTTCTGGAAGAATTTATAATGGTGAAAAAGATAGCAAATACGTAAACTCAAAAGAATCAATAATATTTAAAAAAGGAAATCTTTTATATAATTATCATAGAGCGCTGTCCCATGCAAGAGAAAAGCACCAAATAATCGTTGTAGAAGGTTTTATGGACGTAATAAGACTTTATACGATAGGGATTAAAAACGTAGTTGCAACAATGGGTACTGCAATTACTAAAGAGCATGCTAACTTACTTATGAAGTTATCCAAAAACATAGTTTTATGTTTTGATGGAGATAAAGCAGGAGAAAAAGCAACCATAAGTGCACTTGATGCTTTGGAAAAAATTGGAATAACACCTAAAATAATAAGACTTGAAGATGATTTAGATCCGGATGATTACATAATAAAAAAAGGCAGTGATGCTTATCTAACGCATTTAAATAATCCGATGAGTAGTGTTGTATTTAAAATTAACATAGATAAATCTAAAACCAACTTTAATGATTATAATGAAATATCTACGTATTTAAAAAACGTTTCTAAAGAACTTGAAAAAATAGATGATAAAGTAGTTTATGAACTAACGGTTAATAAATTATCTAAAGAAACGGGCGTAAGTTGTGATACCATAAATGACATGGTAAAAAGTATGCCTAAAAACGAGATTAAGGTAATTACTAAACGGACAAGCCTAAAAAAAGATAAATATCAAAAAGCAGAGGAATATTTAGTGCATTACATGTTAAGAAATGTAGATGCGGTGCTTATTTATCAAAACAACGTTTCATACTTAAATGATCCTATACTTTCTAAAATAGCGATGCAAATACTTGAATTTTATGAAATAAATAGATATATTAATATAACGGATTTCACTGTTTTTTTAGAAGATAAAACTGATTTAATAGAAAAGAGTTTAATAATAGATGATTTAAGGTTACCAGACGAAGTTAATGTTGATATATTAATGGATTATGTTAAAACTATAGATGAGGGAATACTAAAAAGGGAAATAGAAAAAACTAAAAAGCAAATAAAAGAAGAGATGAATGTTGCTAAAAAGATTTCATTAACGGAAAAGTTAAGAAATTTAAAGAAGAAGGAGTGTAAATAACATGAAAGAAATAAAAACATTTGAACAAAGAAAAGAAGAATTATTAAAAAAAGGTAAAGAAAAGGGAGTGTTAACTTATGAAGAGTTAGCAGAAAACCTAAAAGGTCTTGAACTTGATGCTGACTCACTTGATGAGTTATATAATGCATTTCACGATAATAACATTGAAATTATCTCAGAAAACTTTGAAGATGAAGATGATAGTGATGATGATGGAGAAGAAATATCAATTGAAGATGTTGCTTTACCTAAAAACGCTAGCATAAATGACCCAGTTAGAATGTATCTTAAAGAAATTGGTAAGATAAGCTTGCTTAGTCTTGATGAAGAACTTGCTTTATCTAAAAGAGTTGAAGAAGGCGATGAAGAAGCTAAAAGATTACTTGCAGAGTCTAACTTAAGATTAGTTGTATCAATCGCTAAAAGATACGTTGGTAGAAACTTATCATTCCTAGACTTAATTCAAGAAGGAAATATTGGTCTTATGAAAGCCGTAGATAAATTTGATGCATCTAAAGGATATAAATTTTCTACATACGCAACTTGGTGGATAAGACAAGCTATAACACGTGCTATTGCTGACCAAGCTAAAACAATTCGTGTACCAGTTCATATGGTTGAAACAATTAACAAACTTAAGAGAATTCAAAGACAAATGACCCTTGAATTAAATAGAGAACCAACAGAAGCTGAACTTGCTAAAAAAATGAATACTACTGAAGAAAAGGTAAGAGAAATATTTAAGATATCTCAAGACCCATTATCTCTTGAAACTCCAATTGGTGAAGAAGATGATTCTCACTTAGGTGATTTCCTTAAGGATGAAAGCTCTATGTCTCCAGAAGAGTATGCAATAAACGAAGTATTAAAAGACGAAATAGAAGAAGTATTATGCACTCTTACTCCTCGTGAAGAAGAAGTATTAAAATTACGTTTTGGTCTTAAAGGCGGAACATGTCATACTCTAGAAGAAGTTGGTAATATGTTTGGTGTAACAAGAGAAAGAATAAGACAAATAGAGGCTAAAGCGTTGAGAAAATTAAGACATCCTTCAAGATCTAGAAAGTTAAAGGACTACTTAAGTGACTAATATTAAGTTGTCTAAAAGACTTTCTGTAATAGCATCTTTTGTTCCAAAGGACGCTGTCATTGCGGATATTGGCTGCGATCACGCCCTACTTGATATTTATTTATCAAAGAACAACATAATTAAAAAATCATTTGCCATTGATATAACAAAGGGAGCTTTAAATCAAGCAGATAAAAATATTAAATTATATAATGTTAAAAATATTGAAACTAGACTATCTGATGGTTTTAAAAAGATAGATATTAAAGATAATGTTGATACTGTTATTATGTCTGGTTTAGGAGATGCTAAAATAATTAGTATTTTAAAAGAAGCAGAAGAAAAATTAGATAAAGTAAATAACATAATTATTCAATCAAATGTTGGGGTTTCAAACATAAGAAAATTTTTAACCAATAATAATTATTATATAGATAATGAAAAATTAGTTAAAGAAAATGATATTATTTACACCGTAATAAGCTTTAAAAAGGGATATAAAAGGTATACCAAAAAAGAAATCGAATATGGACCAGTGTTATTAAAAAATAAGGATGAGTTATTTAATGAGTTATTAATAAATAAAATAAGTAAAAATAACTACGTTATAAATAAACTTCCTAAAAATAAATTATTTAAAAAAATATCATTAAAAATAAATAATTATAATTTAAAAAAAGAAATGATTCAAATGTAGGTTATCTTGAGCCATTTCTTTTTTTATAAATAAAATGTAGGGGTTGGATAATCATTTTGACTATCTGCTATATTGCTTGTTGTTGCCTCATTATTACTACTAATATTAGTTACTGACTCTTGCTGCGTACTCCTATTACTATTTTGATCGTTATTTCCACTTATTTTAGTAAACTCTTTTCCTATTTTTCCAAGGGCTTTTAAGTTTTTGAATACCGGTTTAACTTGATAATAAAGTGGTATAGCTTGGTTTACAACACCTAGTGTTTTTTGAGCGTTGGATAAAAGTGAAGACCAGTTAATTTTACTAAATATAGATGAGCCTGCCTTGGTGGCACTACCTAGTGTTGCTGCATTAGAAGCAGGAATTGCCATACCGGGCATCATATAAGGCATAGAACCATACATATTTATCACCTCTCTACAATAATATATGATTTATTGGGTTTAATGTTTAATTTTAATTGATAAAACACATGAAATTATGGTATAATTTTTTTATAGAATAGGAAGGTGTGTTTGATGAATACGTTAGATATAATTCTATTACCATTCACGTTAATATATAGGGGATTTATAACTATTTTACTATTACCTTATTACTTTGTAGTTGGTATAGGTAAAGTATTTTCTGGAAGCAAAGTTTCAAAACACAAAGAAAAAAAAGTTATTCCAGAAATAAAACCGGGTGAACAAGTAAAGGTTGTTAAAGATGTTAAATCTGCTTATGAAAAACCAGTTAAAGAGCCTAAAGAAACTGACCCTAACATCTTAAAACAAAAAAAGTTCGAAAATAATATTAAAAAACAAAAAGAATTCGAAAAATTAGTTGCAAAGGCAAGAAAAGAAGAGGAACGAAGAGTAAAGGAACAAGAGAAAATACGTGCTGAAGCTGAAAGAAAAGCTAAAGAAAAGATAGATAAAGAGCTTGCTAGAAGAAAAAAAGAAGAAGAAATGGAAGCTTTAAGACTTAAACGAGAAGAAGAAATGAAAGCTAAAGGTGAACCCGTAACATTTAGTGAAAAATTAAAACACTTCTGGGCAAAAATTACAAAAGATCCAAATGAGGAATTGAAACTAGAAGCTCAAAAAACGGTTTTAGAAGAGCAATTTAAAGGAAAAAATGGTGAAACAACACGTTTTGCAAAACCATTATTATTCGATTATACTGCGAGAAATTCTAAAGGTGAACTTGAAAAAGGTCAAATAGAAGCCTTGTCTAGGGTGGATGTTAATTCATTTTTACAAGCTGAAGGATATGAAGTGTATGAGATAACAGCTGCTAAGGCAAACCTTAACATCTTAAGTTATAAGATGAAAAGAAACAGACTTATATTTTATTTATCACAATTATCAGCTTATTTGAAATCTGGTATTGCTCTTGCGGATGCAGTTAAAATACTTGATGATCAAGCTAAAAATATGAATGAGAAAAAAGCATGGAGAGCGGTATACTATGATCTTTCTATGGGTGATGAATTATCAGTTGCAATGGATAAAAGAAAAGACACTTTCCCAAGACTTTTAATTAATATGATTAAAACAGCAGAAATGACTGGTAATTTACCTGAAACATTAGATGATATGGTTGAATATTACACAGAATCAGAATCTACAAAAAGGCAAATGAAATCTGCCATGATGTATCCTGTTATAGTATCTATTTTTGCAGCAGTTGTTATTACATTTATTTTAATGTGGGTTGTACCGCAATTTGTTGATATATATGCTGATTTAGGTAGTGATATACCAACTATTACAAAAGTGGTAATTGCAATAAGTGACTTTTTAAAAAATTATTTACTAGTTATATTAATAGTTATAATACTTGTTATTGTTGTATATCTTGTATTATTTAAAAATGTAAAATCATTTAGAATGGCCATGCAAGAGTTTGCTATGCACCTTCCTGTATTTGGAAATATTATAATATATAATGAAGTAACAATATTTGCTAAAACATTTGCAAATCTTATAAATCATAACGTATTTATAACTGATTCTATGGATGTTTTAAGTAAGATAACAGATAATGAAATATATAAAAGATTAATATTTGATACTGCTAGAAACTTAACTAAGGGTGAGGCAATATCAAAGGCATTTAAAGATCACTGGGCATTTCCAAACATTGCATATCAAATGCTTATTACTGGTGAAAAAACAGGTAGATTAGGGCCAATGATGGAGAGGGTATCAAACTATTATCAAGAACAACATAGAGCAATTATAAACCAAATGAAATCGCTTATTGAACCTGTTATGATTGTTACACTAGCAGTTATAGTAGGTGGTATATTACTTGCAGTTATAATTCCTATGTATGGTATGTATGATGCTTTATAGGAGGTAACTTATGAGTTTAGGTGTTTTAAATGGTATAATGATATTTATAATAGGACTTGTTTTTGGATCTTTTTATAACGTTGTAGGATATAGATTACCCAATAATATGTCTATAGTATTTCCTGCATCTCATTGTACTAATTGCAATCATAAATTAAAATTTTATGAACTTATACCTGTTATATCTTATATATTTTTAGGTGGAAAATGTAAGAAATGTAAAGAAAGGATATCAATTTTCTATCCTTTCTTTGAATTATTAACTGGCATCTTGTTTTTGCTTTCTTATATTTCTTTTGGAATTAATTTAAAATTCATAATAGCAATTACGTTTATATCAATTTTGATAATAATAAGTATAAGTGATATTAAGTATTATATTATTCCAGATGAAGTATTAATTGTAGGAAGTATAATGTTAATAATTGAATTTATAATAAATACAATTATAAATAAACTTACGTTATACGAAGGAATAATAAGTCCACTATTAAATGGTCTTGGAGCTTTTGCTCTTCTTTATCTATTTAAATGTTTAGGAGACCTTATGTTTAAAAAAGAAAGCTTGGGTGGTGGTGATATAAAACTATTATTTTTAATAGGAATGGTATTAGGTTTTGATATGTCGATAGTAACTATTTTTATAGCATCTTTTATAGCACTCCCGTTATCCGTAATATTTCTTATTAAAAATAATAATAATGTTTTAGCATTTGGACCATATTTATCAATATCAGCGGTTATAATATTATTAACACATCTTAATTTGGATATGATATTAAATTTTTTTGTAAAATAAAAATATGTTAGAAATGATTTCTAGCATATTTTTTATAAGTCAAGCATTTCCATATCATTATTATTTTGCTGCAAAGGTTTTTCTTCCACTTTAGGCTGTGTGTTAGAATGTGGTGTGTTATTAGTACCAGAAACTATTTTAACTGATTCATCATCTAGTTCAACTAATCTTAATATTTCTTCTATAGTTGTTTTATTTTGTAAAACCTTTTGGAGACCATCTTGTAATAGAGTAGTAGTATTGTCTTTATAAACTAATTTTCTAAGTTCTTCTTTAGGCATACCATTTGATATAGCATCTCTTATTTCTTGGGATATAACAAGTACCTCATGAATTGCTATTCTTCCTTTATAACCACCAACACAATAAGGACATCCTTCTGCATAAGCAAGCTCTGTTATATCAATTCCTAAGTTCTTTTTTACTAACTTTCTTTCATAGTCAATAGCAGGTCTTTTTTTCATACAATGTGGACATATTCTTCTGGCTAATTTTTGAGATATAATACCGTTTAATGAGCTAGCAAGCAAGTATGTTTCAACGTCCATATCTCTTAGACGTTCTATTGTGTTAAGTGCGTTGTTAGTATGCAATGTAGATAATACTAAGTGTCCAGTAATTGATGCTCTAACAGCTATTTTAGCAGTTTCATCGTCACGGATTTCACCAATCATTATAATATCTGGGTCCTGACGTAAGATTGAACGTAATACCTCAGCAAAGGTAAGACCTATTTCACTATTAACTTGTATTTGGTTCATGCCAGGAATACTCATTTCAACTGGATCTTCAACCGTAACTAAGTTAACCTCGGGAGTGTTAAGTGTTTCAAGCATAGCATAAACAGTAGTTGATTTACCACTTCCTGTTGCACCAGTAACTAGTATGATTCCATTTGGCTCTTTTATTAATTCTTTTACTTTATTTAAATTATTAGGAGTAAATCCTAGTGCATCCAAGCCTTTCATAGAAGTAGAATAATCAAGAATACGAATAACTATTTTTTCACCTTCATTAGTAGGAAGAGATGAAACACGCATATCAAGGTTAATATCTTTAATAGTGGTTTTAATAGCGCCGTCTTGTGGTAATCTTGATTCAGTAATATCCATACCAGAAATGATTTTTAATCTTGCAATTAAATTTTTTCTAATAGCTTCTGGAATTATTGTATAATCTATTAAAACACCATCAATTCTAAATCTTACTCTAATAGTTGTTTCGGTTGGATCAAAGTGAATATCACTTGCCCCAGCTTGAGCTGCTATGTATATAATTTCATTTACTATTTCTGTAATTGGTAGTTTAGTAAAATCTATTTGTTTTAACATTTTTATCTCTCCCTTAATATTCTTTTTATTCTCTTTATGCTAGATTTTATTATAATAATATTATATAATATATTTTAGAAGATAGCAAGCAAAGAAAAGGTGATAATTTATGAAAAAGAATAACAAAGGTTTCTTTTTAGCGGAGACAATTGTTGTAATCGCGTTGGTTACAACAGTTATGGCTTTTGTTTACCCAAATGTATCAAAATTAAATGAAAATTATAAAAATAGAACAAAATATTATGATCAAACAGAGGATTTGTTTACGTTAAAAGCAGCATATAATCTTTTAGAGGGAGAATATATTAATTTTATTGATGCTCCTACAAGTTCTGATGTTGACGCGAATAAATTTGTAAGTACAACGTTTTTAGGATTTTTCACTTTTAAGCCTGGTAATAGTTCCGATAAAACTAAAGGTTCAGCTGGATGTTTAGATTATTCTAAAGATCTTTTATATGAAGATAAAGATGGTGATGTTTATTGTAATGATGTTAAAAAGTGCAATTTTACTAATATGTTAAAAATTTATGATGATAAATTAATTGGGTCTCTTCATAATTCAGGATTTGAAAAAGCTTTAGATTATATACGAAAAAATAATAATCGGTGTAATAAAGGGCTATTCGATTTTAATAATGATGATTATTTTACTTGCTTAGGCGATTTTGATGTTTTGTCAAATAGTTTGAATTTAGACACGAATCATGGTAAAGGATTATCATGCAATACGACAAAACAAAAATATAAAGATTTTTTTAGTAATACAGAATTAAAAGAATTATATATAGCTAATTATATGGGAAATCCGTCTTCAAGTAATTATAATTTTAATAAATACTTAAAAAGATTAAAGAAAACTAGTAATGATACAGTTTCTTATAGACTTATAGGAGTTTTTAAAAAGAATAATGAAACAAGATATGCTTCTATAAAAATTGATAATCCAAATCCAAATAGAAATTGTAACTTAGGAGGATAAAGATGAAAAAAATTAATAATAAAGGTGTAACATTGGTTGAATTAATAGTTAGCTTTGCATTAGTTGGTGTAGCTATTATATATTTTTTTCAAACTTTATATACCGTAAAGAAGGTGTATGCAGATGCTAGGCTTGAAACTAATGATTATATAAGAAAAGACTACACTTTAAGAATTGCTAAAGCTAATATTGAGAAAGGTAAATCAATATGTAATAATAATGAATATTGTGTATCTAGTGGTACAGAGTCTTGCTCATCTAACATTTGCCAGGTAGAAATAACTTATTATGATGGTAAAACAAAGGATTCTAACAGCAATGTAACACTATATTATTATAAGCCTTAAAACAACCTAAAAATAAGGTATTTTAAATATCTTATTTTTTTATTTTCTAACATACTAAATGCTTGCATATGAATTGATAATCCTCCAAAATTTAACATTACATATGTCATTATTATCTTTAATAATGTATTTATGTTTAGTTCTGATATTTTAGTTACTCCGCCTGTCATCTCTAATATACCATTTATAATTACAGAAAGTGTGTTATTTAAGTTTAATATTTCTCTTATTAAAATGGTTAACATATTAAATAGTATTATTATTCCCATTATTGTTAAAAGGGCATAAATAGCTTGTTTGATTGATGAAAAAAAACTATTTATAATAGATTTGTTACATGAAATACTTTTTCTATCTATGCTTTTATAGACTCTAGGCCTTGTTATATAAGCTTTAATTAAGTTACTTATCCATAATGTTAAAAGTATGATAAATCCAATTTTAGTGCTTTTAAAAATAACGTTTCCAACCATTCCAACGACGAATAATGGATTAATAAAGTGTGTTGATAAAATAAGACTTTCAGCTTCATTATTAGTAATTAAACCCTTATCTAGATATTCATTTATATAAAGAGCGTTGCTAGGAGTTCCTGTAATTTGTGAAATTATAAAAATAGATGTCATATAATCATTATAATTAAATACTTTTTTAAATATGTTTTTAATAAATTTAGGGATTATTTCATACACGTTATTTTTAACTAACATAATACCTATTACCATGGTAGGGAAAAGAGATGGAAAAACACTTATTAAAAAAATCTTTATAGAACTACGTACAGCATTTATTACTATATTTGAATTAAGTAAAATTAAAATTTCTATAAGTATTAAAAAATATAAAAAGAAAATATTACCTTTTTTAGTCATTATTATCATGTTCCTTTAGTAAAATTTATTAAAGGAGAATATTTAATATGAATGAAAATGATTCTAAATTAATAGTATTTGATAAGGATATAAACGAAAAAATAGGAGATATCACGTATGTTAAATTCATAAATTCTAATAGTGTTGTTTTTTATAATCCCCTAATTGCTCCTAAGTATTTTGATAATTATATTAAAGAAAATAATATAGAAAAAGCATATGTTATTAATGATGATAATATGTTAGAAAAGTATAGTAATTATGTATATACTTTTACTCCTTCTAAAGGCATTTATAGTGTAAATAAAGGGATAGAAATTATGGAAAAGTATGTTTTATTAGTAGATGGTGGTATGGAAATAAACTTAAGTTTACCTATGTATTCATATGTTTTTAAAGATAATAAGTTTTACATTAAAAAAATAGATAAAAAACCAGGTAAAAAAGGATATTGTTACGTGGGAGATAAAACTTCTATTAATGAAGATTTAAAAAAGATTATGATACCTGTTTATGAAGCGGTTAAGGACGTTTTAAGTGTTAATGAATATAATTTTAATTGCTTGATTAAAACAAAGAAATATGAGCCTAAAAAAAGAAAATAATTATCTAAAGTTTAAAGTCATTAATTAATGGCTTTTTTTTCCAATTTATTATATAATAAATACCAGGTGATTTAATGTGACTAGAAGTGAAGTAGATAGACAAAAAGTCTCTCCTATGATGAGACAATATTTAGAAACTAAGGATAACTATGAAGATGTTATTTTATTTTATAGAATTGGTGATTTTTATGAAATGTTCTTTGAAGATGCAATAAATGTATCACATGATTTAGAGCTTACCTTAACAGGTAAAAACGCTGGATTAGATGAAAAAATACCAATGTGCGGTGTTCCTCATCATGCAGCTAATATATATATTGATAAATTAATTGATAAGGGATACAAAGTTGCAATATGTGAGCAGGTAGAAGATCCAAAGGATGCTAAAGGAATAGTTAAAAGAGAAGTAATTAGAATAGTATCAAAAGGAACTGTTATGTCAGATGATATGCTAGATGCTAAAAACAATAACTTTATTGGAGCATTAAAGGACTTAGGACACTGTTTTTCACTTTCTTATGCTGATTTATCTACGGGAGAATTTATAAGTGTATTAGTAGAATACGAACTTGAAAAAATAATAAATGAAATAGTAAATGATAACATAACAGAGTTAATAATAAATGGTAATGTTGATCCTAGAATTATAAATACTTTAAAAAATAATTATTCCATTACAATATCAAAAGAAGATTGTGATATAGAAATAAAAGAATATAAAGATTTATATAAAGATATTAAAGACGTTAGGATAATATCTTCAGTATGTGTTTTATTAAATTATTTAACAAGTACTCAAAAAAGAAGTATTGATCACCTACAAAACGTTAAGGTAAAAGATTATAAAACTTATTTGAAGATGGATATTCATACAAAAAGAAATCTAGAATTAACTGAAAACTTAAGAACAAAAGAGCGAACATACTCACTTTTATGGTTACTTGATAAAACAAAGACTGCAATGGGCTCCCGCATGCTAAAGCAGATGATTGAAAATCCACTTATTGATAAAGAAGAAATAGAAAATAGATATGATATGGTATCTAAATTGCTTGAAGAATTCTTACTTAAAGATGAATTAAAAGAATTATTAAATGAAGTTTATGACCTTGAAAGATTAGCAGGAAGAGTATCATTTGGTAATGCTAATGCAAGGGATTTACTTCAACTTAAAAGCTCTCTTAAAGTATTACCTAGAATAAAAGAAATTGTAAGTATTCTAGGCTTTAACTTAGTAATAGATGACTTAACTGATTTATATGAATTTTTAGATAAAAGCATTTATGAAAATCCTCCTATTACTTTAAAAGAAGGATACTTAATAAAGGCTGATTACAATAAGGAATTAGATGATTTAAAACTTGCTAGAAGTGGTGGTAAGGACTTTATTGCAAAACTAGAAGAAAAAGAAAAAGAAAGAACTGGAATTAAAAACTTAAGAGTAGGATATAACAGGGTCTTTGGTTATTATATCGAGGTTTCTAAAGGAAATAGCCGCCAGGTTAAAGAAGAGTTTGGTTGGGAGAGAAAACAAACACTTGCTAATAACGAGAGATTTATAACTCCAGAGTTAAAAGAAAAAGAACAACTTATTTTGGGCGCTGAAGAAAAAATAATAAACTTAGAATATGAACTTTTTACAAACATAAGATGCAAGGTAAAAGAAGTAATACCAACTATTCAGTTAACTGCTAAAATGGTAGCAAAATTAGATGTTATGATAGCTTTTGCAACCGTGACAGAAGAAAATAACTACACAAGACCAATTATTACTCTTGATAAAGAAGTTAAAATAATAGAAGGAAGGCATCCAGTAGTTGAAAAGGTATTAAATGGTGAGTTTGTATCAAATGATATAATATTTACTAAAGATAAATATGTAGAGCTTATAACAGGACCTAATATGGCTGGTAAATCAACTTATATGAGACAAATGGCAATGATTGTTATAATGGCTCAAATAGGATGTTTTGTGCCTGCTAGAAAGGCTTATTTACCGGTATTTGATAAGATATTTACTCGTATTGGGGCATCTGATGATTTAGTTAGTGGTGAATCTACATTTATGGTGGAGATGAAAGAGGCTAACCGTGCTATTTTAGGAGCAACAGAGCATAGTTTAATTTTATTTGATGAATTAGGACGTGGTACTGCAACTTATGATGGTATTTCTCTTGCACAGGCAATTATTGAATACATTCATGATAACATAAAAGCAATTACGTTTTTCTCAACTCACTACCACGAATTAACAAGCCTTGAAGAACATAAAGCCCACATTAAAAACGTACATGTATCCGCTCATGAAGAAAATGGTGTTATTACATTTTTACATAAGGTAAAAGATGGAAGCGTAGATAAAAGTTATGGAATTCATGTTGCAAAATTAGCACAATTACCAGATTCTTTAATAAAAAGAGCTGATGAAATTCTGATGTCTTACGAAAATAAAAAAACTAAAAAAGAAGTAGTAAGCCAAATAAGTATGAATTTAGAAGAAAGTGTTGCACCTATTAATAAATATGATATAATTAAAAAGAAATTGGGCGATATAAACCCACTTGAATTATCTCCGATGGAAGCTTTAAACGTATTATACGAACTTAAAAGTGAAATGGATAAAAAGGACTAGGTGATTAAAATGGATGGACAAGAAAAGAAAGATATTAAAATTCCTATAAAAGACATTGTTATGCAAGCGATGACTTCTAATGGAGCTAGATATGAGGAAGATGAGTTTAATTTGCTTAGAAAGTATTTTATAGCGTGCCTAAACTTAGGTTATATGGAACCTAAAGATTTGGTTTTAATGGTTAATAAGTTTGCATCTAAAATAAAATTTATTTCTCTTATGTTTAACAGAGTTAACAAAATGGATTATTACATGGTAAGCAATGGAGTTTTATATATAAATGGAGCTTTAAAAGAAAGTAATTCTGCATTTTATGAAACAAACTTTTATAAGGCTGTAACTGAAGTTATATTTGAAGCTAATGATAACCATATAGCATTATCAAATGCATTATGTAATATGACTGCAGAAAAAATATACACGATGGATACAATGGGCTCTAGAATCGTTATGCCAAAGACCAGCGAAGAAGAGATAATGGGAAAAAAGATTCAAATAAGAGCAGGTTATACTAATTATAATTTAATAATTTCCCTACTTAAACAATTATTTATTTGTAAGGGAATTAATGAAAATAAATTAATTCATGATATGTATTTTAATGGTTATGAATCTGTTATAAAAAATATTTTTACGGACGATAACACAAAACTATTAATAGACGTTTTAGATAAATTATGCATTATGTATATAAAAAGAATAGTAATGAAACAAACTGATTCAAGCGAACAAGCATTACTTGATAAATATCAAATAATTGTAAACGATATGTTTACTAAAATGGATCAAAATTACTTTGCATTTTGTGCTCTTATTACAACTGATGAATTAAGAGAAAAATGCATGAAGAAATTTGACTCTAAAATATAATAAGGAGGTAAGCTATGAATAGAAATGAATCCAGAAGGATAATTATGACTATTTTATATCAAATCTTTTTATATCAAAAAGATAAAATAAGTTACGACGTTGAAGATGTTATAGATGAGAATTTAGAGATAGATAATTTGTTTGTAAGAGAAATGGTAAATGGAGTTTTAGATAAAAAAGATGAACTATATAAAAAGGCTGATCAAAACCTAAAAGACTGGAAGATGTCTCGTTTAGGTCTAACAGATCAAGCAATATTATGTTTAGGTTTATATGAACTTCTTTATACTGATACCCCTGATGTAGTTGCAATTAATGAAGCGGTAGAACTTGCTAAATCATATTCTGATGATAAGGTTAAAAATATGATTAACAAGGTTTTAGATAACGTATATAAAGAAAAGATAAATTAGTTTACCAATTAAGGAGTATTGGGTGTATGAAAATAAATGTTAATTATGATTTACTTGATGCCGCTTCGCAGGCCAATGACGGACTTAGCTTTAAATTATATCAAAAGAATAATTTTAAAAATCCTTTTACGTATGTTAATTTAGGTTTGATGATAACACAAATGACCTTGTTATCAGAATTTAATGAAATTTCTATTCCGTTTTATGGTGCTTTATTTATAACACAAGGAGTGATTTTAAAATATTTTAATAGTAATAGAATGGGTGATATGGCTAGAGAAAATGGATTAATTAAGTTGGATACACTTTCTTTAGAACTTTTAAAATTAGATGTTATAACAACCAAAGAATTACTAAAAGATTCAAAACTTGACTCTAAGAAATTCAGACTAGAATACAAAGATGATGATAGTAGTATAAAAAGTATAAAAGAATATAAATATATTGATGTGCCCCTTACAAATGGATATACTGAAACACTAGTTCAAGAACACTTTTTAGGTAGTGAAGACTATGATTTATCTATAGGTAAAAACATAAAAAGTAAACAATTTAAACCATTAAAAAATGGTATATAAAAATAAAAGTATGTGATATTTTATTTATCATCATACTTTTTTAATATATCTAAAACATGTGATGAAGCTCCTAATAATTCTTTCATTTCACAAGTTTTAAGATGGTATTTAAAATATAATTTAAATGTTTCATCGTCCATCTTATTAATTACTGGTCTTATATAGTCTGATGGGCCATCTTGAGAAATTATCTTAACTCTTTTAAGATTTGCTTTGCGCTTTAGATAGTTTATGTCTTTTATTCTAACCATACTATATAAATCAGTTTCTTTTGGTGTTATATGAAAGTTTTTATCTACGTCACCATTTTTTATTGCAGAAGTTATGTTATTTTCCATAAATCCGTGTTTTATAATAGCATATTCATTCATGTAATAGCTTATTAAAATATAGCCGCCTTCTTTTACGATTCTTTTAGCTTCCATTAAAGCCTTTAGTTTATCTTCCATACTAATTAAATGATATAATGGTCCAAAAAGAAGTACCATATCAAATGAGTTATCTTTGAATTTAGATAGATTTAATGCGTTACCATGATATGCTTTAACGTTTTTATTTTTGCTTTTTAAAGTCATTAAATTATGTTTTACAAGTTCAATTGCAGTAACATCATAACCTTTATCACTTAAATAAATAGAGTATTTACCACAACCTGCGCCAACGTCTATTATTTTTGGATTATTCATGTTTTTTAATATCTTATCAATATATTTAATAGTAGTATTAAATTCTATAATACCATGTCTATGAGTTAATCTTTTATCTTCATTAAATTTATTATAATAAGTAATTAGGTTTTCTTCATTCATTTTTATCACCAAAAATATGATACATAAATTGTATTTAATAATCAAGGGTATTTTGATATAATATTGATGCTGATAAAAATAGTAATTGATAGTCATTTATAAAAATGATACAATAGTTTTATAAGAAAAGTAGGTGAATTATGGAAGATAAGTATTTAAGTGTAACTGCACTTACTAGATATATTAAATATAAATTAGATAATGATAAAAACTTGCAAGAAGTCTATTTAAGGGGTGAAATATCCAATTTTAAGGCTCATACTAGAGGGCATTACTATTTTACTATAAAAGATGAAAACTCCCGTATAAACGCAATTATGTTTAGTTTTAACGCATCTAAATTAAAGTTTATGCCAGAAGATGGTATGAAAGTTTTAGTTAAAGGAAAAATAAGTGTGTTTGAATCTACCGGAAATTATCAGATATATATATCAGATATGTTAGAAGATGGTGTTGGTAATTTACACATTGCGTTTGAACAGCTAAAGAAAAAATTAGGTGATGAAGGATTATTTGATTTAAAATACAAAAAAGAAATACCTAAAATACCGATGAAGGTAGGAATTATTACAGCTCCAACAGGTGCTGCTGTAAAAGACATACTTTCTACCATTAAAAGAAGGTTTCCAATATGTAGAACAATCCTTTTTCCTTGCTTAGTTCAAGGTGAACTAGCTCGTGATGACATTGTAAAAAAACTTGATATCGCAGATAATTATGGTTTAGATGTTATTATTCTTGGACGCGGCGGGGGATCTATTGAGGATTTATGGCCTTTTAATGAAGAAGTTGTTGCAAGAAAAGTGTTTGCTTGTAAAACACCAATAATAAGTGGTGTAGGACACCAAATTGATTTTACGATATGTGATTTTGTAGCGGATAAAAGAGCAGAAACACCAACAGGAGCAGCAGAACGTGCAGTTCCTATGCTAAGTGATTTATTGTTAGAAATAGATAATTATAAAACCAGATATTTAAATGCTATTAAAAGAGTACTTGATAATAATAAACTAAGGCTTAAAAAATTAACTGATAGTTACATACTTAAAAATCCACTTAGTATGTATGAAATAAAAGAACAAAAGTTAGATAATTTAATTGATAAATTAAATACTAGTATGAATGCTATTATAAGTAATAATAAGGCAAGGCTAGAGATAGTTAAAAACAGCATTATATTTAAAGATCCAAGCGTGCTATATGAAAATAAATTAAAAAAAACTAATCATTTAATTGAAAAACTAGAGATATTAAACCCACTTAGTTCTCTAAAAAGAGGATATGCAATAATAAAAAAAGATGATAAATGCATAACTAGTTTAAAAACAATTAAAAAAGATGATATAATTAATGTGACGCTAAAAGATGGAATAGCAGAAGCTAAAGTAATGGAGGTAAAAAATGGCTAAAGAAGAAATTAAATTTGAAGATAAGTTAAATAGCTTAGAAAAAATGGTTAATGAACTTGAAAAAGGAGACGTAGACTTAGATGATGCAATAAATAAGTATACGAACGCTATGAAGCTTGCTAAAGAATGTTCAGACTCATTAAAAAGCGCCGAAGAAAACGTTAATAAAATTTTAACTGAAAACGGCGAAGAAGACTTTAAGGTGGAAGAATAATGAAAAAAAATAATACTATATTTACGGTAATAATAATACTTATTATAGTTATACTATTATTAATAAAGTTATTACCTAATATGTTAAATAAAACAAACTATGATGATTTAGAAGTTTATAAAAATAATATGGTTATTAATATAGCTAATTCTGATAAAAAACAAATAATTAGTTATTTAAAAAAAGAACGATTTGAAAAAAGTAATTCGTTAAATGAAGTAAATGGAACTTATATGATCAAATATGGTGATATAGAGCTAACATTTAATAGTGACGGCTCATGCTACTATAAAAATAATCATACAATGGAAAATCACAATACAACGTTATCTAATGAATTAGTTAATTTCATTAGCAAATATTAATTATAAAGGAGAGAAAATATGACATTAGTAATTATGGCAGCCGGAATGGGTTCAAGATTTGGCGGCTTAAAACAAGTAGAACCAGTAGGACCAAATGGAGAATTTATTTTGGATTATTCGATTTATGATGCAATAAAAGCAGGATATAAAAAGGTAGTTTTTATAATAAAAGAAGAAAATTATGACTTATTTAGAGAAACTATAGGAAAGAGAATAGAATCTAAAATAGATGTATCTTATGCATTTCAAAAGATAGAATATGTACCAGAAGGCGTTAATATCCCAGCATCTAGGGTAAAACCTTGGGGAACCTCACACGCTATTTTATCTGCTAAAAAATATGTAAATGAACCATTTACCGTTATTAATGCAGATGATTTTTATGGATTTGATCCTTATAAAAAAATGAAGGAATTCTTTGATAATAATAATGATCAAAATAAATATGCAATGATTGGTTATAAAACAATTAATACAATGAGTTTAAATGGTTCTGTAAAACGTGGTGTATGTACAGAAGATGATAAAGGATACCTAACAAAGTTAGTTGAATCATCAATAGAAAAAGTAGAAGATAAAATTATTGCAACACCACTTGAAGATGAAAAAAATTCATTTGAAATAAAAGAAGATACTTTAGTATCAATGAACTTCTTTGGTTTTAATACAAGTATATTTGATTATCTAGAAGATGAAATGAAAGACTTTTTTGAAAAACATAAAAATGATTTAGAAAAATGTGAATTTCTAATACCAAATAGCGTATTTAAAAGAATTAATGAAAACAAAGTGTCTGTTAAAGTACTTGATACCGATGAAAAATGGTATGGTGTAACTTATAAAGAAGATAAAAAAGATTTAGTTAATGCAATAAATAAAATGATTGAAGAGGGAAAATATCCTAAAAATCTATGGAACTAGTAAATCTAGTTCTTTTTTTCCATTTATTTTCACTTATTAAAAAATATATATTAGGTATAATAATAATGTAATTCGAATTACATTAAGGAGCATAAAAATGTCTTTTAAAAAATTAAAGAGTTTTATAGCAATTTTTTTAGTTGCTACATTTATTATGCCACAATCTTTACTCGCTTATTCTAATTATATAGTAGCAGGCGGGGAAAACATAGGTCTTTCCATTAATAATAAAGGAATAATAATCGCAGGTTTTTACAAAGTAGGAGATAAATATCCTGGATATGATGCTAAATTAAATAAAGGCGATATAATTAAAAGAGCAAATGATAAAGAAGTATCATCGATAGATGATTTTATAGGTGCCATTAAAGAAAGTGATGGGAAAAGTTTAAAACTGGTTTATCAAAGAGGAAAGCAAAACGAGACCACGACTTTAAATTTAACCGATGAAAATGGTACTTTAAAAACGGGATTATACGTAAAAGATATGATATCAGGTATTGGAACACTTACATATATAGATCCAGAAAGTAAGATATATGGTGCGTTAGGTCATGAGGTTTTAGAACAAACAACCGGTACGATGATAAATGTACGTGATGGTAAGATATATAACTCAAACGTAACTTCTATTGAAAAATCAGTAAGAGGTGAGCCAGGAGCTAAAAACGCAAATACTAATAGTAATGATGTCTTTGGTGATGTAAAGGAAAATAAAGTATCTGGTATATTTGGAAATTACACAAAAGAAATCAATAAAAACAACTTATACAAAGTAGCAGATTATGAGGATATAAAACTTGGAGAAGCTAAAATAATTACGGTTATAGAAGGCACGTTAAAGAAGGAATATAGCGTAAATATACTTAAAGTAAATAATGATAAAACAGATAATAAAAACATCCTTTTCGAGATAACCGATAGTAATTTAATTGATAAAACAGGCGGTATTGTTCAAGGAATGAGTGGGTCACCAATAATACAAGGAAATAACATAATTGGTGCGGTAACAAACGTGGTAGTAAATAATCCGAAACGAGGTTATGGAATACTTATAACAACTATGCTTAAAGAAGGTGAAAATTAGGAACTTTTGTTCCTTTTTTTCTATTATTGTGATATTATAAGCGTATGGAGATTGGTATTATGAAAAATATAAATTTAAAAGAATTCTTGCTTGGTTTAAACTTTTTTGATAATAAATTTTTATGTGAGGAAGAAAAAAAATTTTTAAAGTATATAAACATAAAGAATAGTAAGGATGTATTAATGTATTTAGAAGTAATATGTAAAGATTACTGCAATAAAAATAAAACTAGTAAAAACTACGCATCATATTTAACGGAAACAATTAAAAGAGCATACATTACAGAGTTTTTAAACATTAATAAATATGATGAAATAATTTTAGAAAACATGAATAAATATTCAGATAAAAAGCTTGAATCAATAGTACTTGCAATAGATGCAATTAACAGTTTTAAAGATGTTGGAATATTAATTTTACCAAATGAGTTTAAATTTAATGATGATAAAATTATAGATTCTATAGAATTAAGATTATCTAAATAGACTCTATTTCCGCAATATTAAGGTTATTTTTATTATAATTTTTAATTACTATATAAAGTCCAATTAACGCTGCAATTATAGATAATATTGCAGTTTTACTTTGCAGTAATAAATCATTTTCATCCGTTTCGTGATATTTATGTGATATTTTATATTGATTATACGTAATATATAAAAATAAAAGTGCTACTATAAATACCAATATAGTTTGCATCAAAGATATTTTTTGTGCTTCTTTATCATTATATAATCTATTACTATTTCTAAGGGATTCCCTTTTATCTACGGACAAAGTAAAAGAAACTACAAGTGCTATAATAAAACCTGTAGTTGCAATTAATTGTAAATTAATATATTTAATTTTTTCCTCGTTTATATCTATGTTCATATTAAATTATATTAAATAAAAAAATAAAAAGAATGCTTTCGTTTGCATTCTATCTTGAGAATAGGGGAGAAAGTATCGCTGCAAAAGCAGAACCTACCATTGCTATTAGTGCAACCCAAACAAAGAACTTACTCCAGTTTATTTTAAATTTTTTTCTTTTTTTACTATCCTTATTTTTAGACATTTATCTATTCACCTCATACTAATTATAATATAAAATGTAGAAAAATAAAAGTAATAAAACTTTATTTAGATAATATAGTTAATTAGAACAAGGAGAAAAAAGATATGAAAAAGATAATTAACTACTTATTTGAAACAATAAAAAAAGAAAGAATCTTATTAACTTTTATTATTATACTTTTTATTTTAGGACTTGTTTTTGGATCTTTATTTATTAATTTTGTAAGTAATGATGATAAAACAATGCTAATAAATCAAGTTACTTCATACTTTAATAATATAAGTAAATTAAATGATAATGTTTTTGGAATAAATGTGGTATTACCAGAAATATTAAACAATTCACTTCAACTACTTTTAATATTTATATTAGGTATTTCCATGATTGGTTTATTTGCGGTTATTATAATCATTTTCTTTAAAGGATTTACTTTAGGGGTAACACTTGGTACTATTTTGTTAAAATACAAATTAAAAGGTGTTTTAGCAAGTGTTTTATATGTTGCTCCTTGTCTTATTATTAACACGTTAATATACATATTTATGTCATTTTTTGCTCTTAATGCATCCATAAAGTTTCTAAAAGCATTATTTAAGAAAGATAACTTAAATTTTAAAAGTTTTTTAGGTAAGTATTTATTAGCATTTTTATGTTCTTTATTATTAATTGGCATAAATACGGTAATTGATGCTTTTTTAACTCCTGTTTTACTTAAATTATTTACACTTATTATCTAGCGCTTTTTAAAAGCGTTATTTTGTTTTATATGTAGAATTATTGACAAAGTTGTAAAAAAGTGTAAAATTATAAGTATAGTAAATAGAGTAGAGGAGAGATAGTTATGGATAAACTTAACGAAATTTTACAAGAAGTTGGGATTTCCAAAGTTAAATTAGCAAAATATTTAGGAGTTTCTAGGCAAATGATTTACAATTATTTAGAAATGAATGATATTTCTAGATGGCCTAAGGATAAAAAAATGAAATTATTTAACTTACTTGACATTAAGGAAGCATCTGAAATAAATAATATTAAAGTTGATACAGAATTTATTAATAAAGTTGATACGGTTTTAAACGGCGAAAATTCAAACTTGAATTCTTTAAATACAGAAACAATCGAGTTTAAAGAATTAAAACCTCGTGAGCAAGAATTACTTAATGATATTATATTTATAATTAAAGAACGTTTTATAGAAAATTCTTCTGAAGCATACGTTACCTATAAGTACTTATTAAATTTTATTCAGGGATTAGAAAACGTAAAAGAATTAAAATATATGATGGGTTATATTGTTAAATTGTTAGGATTTGTTGATCCAGAAGAATATGCGTTTAACGAAGAAGAACAATTTATTTTTGAAAGCATTATGCATTCTGCTATGATATTATATCGTAATGGTGGTGCATCTAAAACAAAACTTGCTGAGCAACACAAGAAGTTCGTTATGGAAATAGAACATAAAAATGAAGAAAAACTAAGTCGTACACAAGAGATAAACACTGCTAAAATACAAGCTTTACAAGAACTTGGCTATACTGAAATCAATCAAGATAATGCATCAGAAGTACTTGCTAAGATAGCTGAAATACAGTCTCGTGATGTATAACTTAACTACTACATGTTAGTTCATATAATACATATTATGTTAACATTTTATTTTTAAAACATTAGATAGTTAGTTTAATAAAAACTACACTATCTTTTTTAATATATACTAACCTATTTGTTAATACGAATAATAATACTAATATAATAAGTATAAATTTCCATAAGTTAATAATCATTATTTACTAGTTCATGTACATATATTTATATTTATTATTTAATATATAACTTATAAATATGTTATATTAGCCTGCTTATCACGTTAATGAAAAAGTAAAATGCTTCCTAGAACAAATCGAGGTTGATAATCACCCATTAAAATATTTAAAATGAGCTTAGAATCATTATTAGCTATCAGTAATATACACTAAAACATAAAAAAATAGGCATGTATGTCATACCTTATATTAAATTACCTACCCACCCGATTAGATAGTAGTAGGGGAATCTATAATCTAATTATTGATTATAAAAATATCTATATATTTCACCCCAATTATTAACCGTGACTATATTACTAGATGAAGCAGGCCGTACTGGTCCATCTTTAAAGTAAATAGATGTACAAGCATCTTTTACATATTCACAAATATCTAAATTATCATCTATCATATAATCAATTTTATATTCTAATATTTTATCTAGTTTTTTATTTGATTTATATATTATTTTCTCAAACATATCATATAAATTATACTTTTTTAATAGTGTGTTTGTTAAATCTATTTGTTTTTGACTAAAGAACCCTCTAGCTGTTATAACATATAGTTTGTATCCCCTACTCTTTAAATAACTAAGTACGTAGCTTACTCCTGGCATAATTCCACATCTTTCTTCAATATCATATACGTTTTTAGCGTAGAAGCTTTCTATAAATTCCTTATTCCAATTATATCTATCCTGAAATCTAACGTTTCTATTATCTACTTTGTTATTTAGGCCATAATTATTAATGTCTTCTATTTCCGATGCCACCCTAAAATATCTTTCAGTATCAAATATTACCCCATCTAAATCAATTGCTATTGTTTTACTCATTATTATACAACCTTTCTTACATGTTATCTAAATCTTCTAAAAACATCATAATAAATAGGACTATGTTCTACTCTCCTACGTACTTTTTATACATGTATTTTAAATATTTTTTATTTAAAACTCCATCTATACCAATATCTATCATATCACTATATACATTAATTAGCATATCTTTAATTTTAGGATTAATATATTTTAAATCTTTTCTATTTAAAAAGTAATTTAATTGTGAATTTAAGTTCCATTTATCTTTTAAGTACGTTTTAGATGCTGCAATATTATCACATATTAATTCTACTACATATTTATACGGTATAACAGGCGTCTTTAAGGGACTATTAAAATCATACCAGTACTCAAAATGATGTTTATTTCTTCCTTTATGGTGAAGCCATGCCTTAGAATAACCATTTACTTTTTTACAAGTGCTAATGGGGCTGAAATTACCATTATAATATTTAACTCCTTCTAAAAACTCAAGTAAACTATACTTAGATAAATCATGAACTAATCCTCTAAATGGTATTCCTGCTTTGACAGAATATTTAAACACTAAAAACCTATGTTTATTAACCGTATTTAAATGTCCAAAAAACTTTTTTAACTTCATACTATCACCATCAAATATTATAACATTTACTAGTTCATCAGTAAATGACTTAATATCATTACCCCAAAGCCTATTAAAAAGTACTTTAAAACGCTTTTTAACGTGCCTTCTTTATATGCACCTGGAATTAATTCATAAACAGATATATGAATCATAATGCCCGCTATAATGGCGTATAATGCTGCCATTACATTATCATTTATTAAAGGGGCTAAAAATAAGTATGCTAATATACTTCCTAAAACTTCACTCATGCCGGATAATAAGGCATATAAAAAGGCTTTTAGTTTGTTATTAGTTGAGTGATATATTGGAACTGCAATAGATATTCCTTCTGGAATATTATGAAGTGCTATTGCAATAGTTAACGTGATTCCTAATTTTAAATTATTATTTGAAGTAATAAAGGTAGCAATTCCTTCTGGAATATTATGCAACACAATAGCTACCATACTTATTATTCCTATTTTATATAAGCTTTTATTATCAGTATTTAAGTTATTATCAGGTAAGTATTTATCTATTAACATTGATATAATGATACCAAATGTCATAAAAATTAAACTTAATATAATTTTAGGAAACAAGTTATTATTATCTAGTATCATTTTAAATGAATTAGGAAGTAAATCTGTTAATGACACACACATCATAACACCAGATGCAAAAGAAAGACTAACTTCTACTATCTTATTATTTTTTCTTTTATCAAAAAAGATAACTAAAGCTCCTATAACAGTTGATATACCAGCTAAAAAAGACAATATAAAAGCATATAAACATCTATTTGGCATAATTATACCTCCTTTTAATTTATATGCTTAAAATGGCTTAAATTTGTTTATTATTTTCTTTATCAGTTACATATTTTTTCATGCAATCAACAAGTCCTTCTATTCCGTTAACATTAGATGAATAAAAGAAGTTATTAGAATCATCTTTATAAAAAGGATTAAACCCATATACGTTTATACTATTACAATTAAGTTCATGGTTTATTAGTTCTATGTTATAAGGATTTAAAAAATCATCAGCAAATATAATATCTTTAACATCATATTCATCGCTTAAATCTTTAGCATATGCTGCGATTTTATCTTCTTTATAGACCCCTTTATAATTTTCCTTAGTGATAAATCTTCCATCTGATGAAACTTCTAATTCACCTAAAGCAAAAAATTGAAGTCCCAACTCGATATTATCATTTTTAACATATTTATTAAAAAACTTTATGTAATCTTCTAAAAATTCTTTCCTATCATCCGCGGTTAAAAAAGAAAAAATAATTTTATCAGAATAGCTAGTATCTACTAATTGTTTCATTAACTTCCCAAGTTCATTATATTTATCAAATTTATTTTCTGGATACTTAGTATTACTAAATGTTCCTGATATATCACAGGCAAATAAAATTATCTTTTCTTTGTTATTCAATTTAATCATTCCTTACTTCATTTATTATGTTCATTATTTCGTTTTTATGTAAATCTTTTTCTTCTTTCGTTTTTCCTTCAAATCTAACCGTTATATAAGGTCCAGTATTAGATTTTCTAACTAAAGCAAAGCCATTTCCATATTCGATTCTAACACCATCAATGTCTATTATCTCATATTTTTTGGATTTTGCATACTCTAAAACTGCATTAACTATTTTATCTTTATTTTCCTCTCCTACTTCAATATAGCTTTCAGGAGTTGAATAATATGTTGGAACATCTAAAAAATAGTCTGATACATTCATATTAGTATTAGATAGTATTCTAAGTAATCTACCTGCTGCATATAAAGCATCATCATAACCATAAAACTCATCATTAAAACATACGTGACCTGAAAATTCTCCTGCAAAATCATAATTATTTTCTTTAACGGCCTTTTTAAGGTATGAATGTCCAGTTCTGTTAAACTTCGTATTAAGTCCTAGGTTTTCTAGTGATTCTTTTAAGGCTTCAGAACATTTAACATCAAATGATGCGGTTTTATTAAGGCAAGTTTTATATATGCTTTTCCAAATAATTAACATAAACATATCTGTTTTAACAAGATTTCCTTTTTCATCTACTATACCGATTCTATCACCATCACCATCAAATGCTATTCCAACAGATGCCCCCACTTCTTTTACTTTTTCTTGTAATGCTACCATGTTACTTTCTACTGCAGGATCTGGAATGTGGTTTGGAAATGATGCGTCTGGCTCGCAATAAAGTGGTACAACACTTACGCCTAAATCCTTTAATATTTCGGGATTAAAATAACAAGTAGTACCATTACCACAGTCTACTACAGCTTTTATCTTTCTTGGACCTAAAGTAATTTTATTAATTATCATTTTTTTATAGTCAAAAGTTAAATCATACGTACTTACATGCCCTATTCCATCTTTAAAATTACCTGATAATATAAGATTTAAAAAGTCCTTAATTTTTTCTCCGTACATACTTCCATTACTATCACATAGCTTAAAGCCATTATATTCTTTAGCACAGTGAGATGCAGTTATCATAACGGCATAATCTTCTTTAAAAAACTCTCTTGCGTAATAAAGCATAGGAGTAGTACATAAACCTATATCTATTATTTCTGCTCCCGATTTTAAGGCACCTTTAATAAAATTAGTATTAAGGGCGTTAGATGACGTTCTAGCATCGTGTCCAACTATTATTTTTCCTTTTGATATTGTTGCAAAAGCACGTCCAATTAAATATGCTAAATCATTAGTTAATTCCTTTTCATATATTCCCCTAATATCATAACTTCTAAAAATTTCCTTTACTATTTCCATTTTATATTCCCTTTTTATTACGTGGGTGATACCTATCGTAATCCTTTCTTTTTTTATTATTTGATATATGTGTATATATTTGAGTTGTTTTTATATTTTCATGACCTAACATTTCTCCTATACTTCTTAGGTCCGCTCCATTTTCTAGGAGATGTGTTGCAAAAGAATGCCTTAGTGTATGGGGTGAAAAGTCTTTTTCTATCCCTACTTCTTTTGCAGTTTTCTTAAGTATTTTAAAGAAACCTTGCCTTGTTATACCTTTTCCATAACTACTAATAAAAACTTTATCAGTTAAATAGCCTTTGAGTAAAGAATCACGATATATATTAATATAATTATCTAGTAATTCTACCGTGCTAGATGCAATTGGAACTATTCTTTCTTTTTTTCCTTTACCATAAATTCTTACGTAACAATCGGATAAGTTAATGTCATTTACTTCTAGATTAACTAGTTCTGATACCCTTAAACCTGCTGCATACATAAGTTCAATCATAGCTTTATCACGCCACTTTTTAGCACTGTCTGGTCTTATGTTAAGAAGCATTAAAACTTCCTTTTTATTAAGAGTTTTAGGAAGTGTTTTTTTGATTTTTGGTGATTCTATTTTTTCACAAGGATTAATATTTAGTTTATTAGTTTTCATTAAATAATCAAAAAATGTTTTTACGCTAACTATTTTTCTTGCAATTGTCTTATCCTTTTCATTTATATTATTTAAATGTTCTATATAACTTCTTATATCGTCTGTTTTAACATTAATTATTTTTTTATTATCTAAATATGAAGAAAATTCTTTTAAATCACTAAGGTATGCATCTTTTGTATTACAACTTAGTTTTTTTTCTATATAAACATAATTAATATAATCTTCTATATCTTCTATCATATTACCACCATAATAATTATATAATTAAATAAAAAAAATAACAAGAATTACTTGTTACTTTTCAACTCCATTAATAGCATCTTTTATAGCACTTGGCACAGTGTCATCCGTAAATGCAAGATTAGGTTTATACTCACTTTTTTTATCATTATAACCTAATTTAAAAGCTAGCCTTCGTAAGTTATGTAATAAGCTTAAATAATTTTCACCCTTATGTACAAGTGACTCATTTAAAATATTAAAGCCACTAGAGCTTATTAAAAATACCAAATTTCTTTCATCACAACTTAAGTATAATGGATCAAGTTGATTAATATTTTCTTTTATATAATTAATATAAGTTCTTATATTACTTTGATCTTTAGGAATACTTAAAACTTTCTTTATAAATGCATCATTTATAAAATTTAGCATTTTGTTAAATCTTAGGTCATCTAAAGAATACTTATTTAGATTCTTTATATAGCTTTTTAAATACGTTTCATATGAAAACATAATTTGTCTTTTAAAACTATTTCCAAAATCTAATTCATCAACTTTTATTTTCATTTTTTTACTCTGTTGTTCTATAAATTCATTAATGTTATATTCATTTATCATCACAACTTACCACCCCTTTTTATTCTACGCCATGTATAGCGCATCTTATGTTAGAATATTTCACATTGTCTTTATCTTCATCACTATATTTTACTTTATTAACATAATTTTCTATTCCAAGTATGTTAGCTAGAGCATATAATTTTAAATGAAATTTTTTATAATTAAAACATTTAGTAAGACAATATATTTCTCTGTTATATGTATTGTTTACTATTGTTTTTTTTAAGTCCTTTAAATCTGGTTGCTCATCTAATTTGGCAATATTAATATTTTTAATGTTGCCTTTTATATAATTAAAAATAAGTTCATCTCTATCACTATAATATATTAAGGTTGATATGTTTTTCTTAAAATTACTGTCAAAAATTTCAAGGGCATCAAACTTTCTAATATTGCAGCTACTATTAGCACCATTAATTTTTTTTATAAACGATTCTAAATAAGCAATATAAACGTTAGTAATTACTGTTATTTGTTCATTTGTTGCATCAAGTTCCTTTAAAAACTTATTCATATTATTTATGTATGTTTCTTTTTTCATTATACACCAATTCCCTTTTTGATACCTATATACTTTATCAGAAAAACATTTGTTTGTCAAAATATAATTATACTGATATAATTATATAGGTGATTAATTATGAATAACGAACCATTAGCTAACGCTCTAAGACCCAAAAAACTATCTGATGTTATAGGTCAAGAGCACTTAATTGGCAAGGATAAAATACTTACAAATTTAGTTAAAAATAAAAAGATATTTTCATTAATCTTATATGGCCCTCCAGGTGTTGGTAAAACTTCTATTGCAAACGCTATAACAGAAGAGTTAGGCGTAAAACATAGATTTTTAAATGCCACGTTTAACAATAAGAAAGATTTTGAAATAGTGTTTGAAGAAACCAAACTATATGGAAATATAGTTCTTGTAGTAGATGAAATACATAGACTTAATAAAGATAAACAAGACCTTCTTTTACCTATGCTTGAAAATGGATTAATAACGTTAATTGGACTTACAACATCTAATCCTTATCATAAAATAAATCCCGCAATCAGAAGTAGATGTCAAATATTTGAACTTATGCCTTTAAAAAAAGAAGACATTTCAAAAGGACTTTTAAAAGCATCTAAAAGTCTTTCTGAAATAAAGATAGATAAAGATGCGTTAGATTTAATTGCTACTATGTCAAATGGGGACTTTAGATTTGCAATTAACTTACTTGAAGTTGCATATTATAGTAGTAGTGATAAAAAAATAACAACATCACTTATTAAAGAAATTAATAATAAAGCATCAAGTCCAATGGACTCTGATGAAACGGGACACTATGACGTATTATCAGCCTTTCAAAAATCAATTAGGGGATCAGACGTTAATGCTGCACTTCACTATTTAGCAAGGTTAATATCATCTGGTGATTTAGATAGCATATATAGAAGAATGACTGTCATTGCATATGAAGATATAGGACTTGCTAATCCAAACATGGGTGTTAGAGTTGATGCTTGCATTAATGCTTGTGAAAGAGTTGGCCTTCCAGAAGCTAGAATACCACTTGGTGACATGGTAATAGACTTATGCTTATCTCCAAAATCAAACAGTGGACATACCGCACTTGACCTAGCCTTAAAAGACGTAGAAAATGGTAACATAGGTAAAGTCCCATCACATATAAATGCGCAAGCCTTTGGCTATAAATATCCTCATGATTATCCAGGAAGTTACGTTGTTCAGCAGTATCTTCCGGATGAACTTAAAAATAGAGTCTATTACAAGCCTAAAAACAATAGATATGAAAAAATGCTTAAAATAACGTTAGATAATATAGAAAAAATAAAAAGTAAGGAAAATAAATAATCCTTACTTTTTTTAATATATTATTCATCATCTTCGTCATCATTTTCATATTCATAATCAAATGATAAACTCTTATTTAATTCTTCATCTATTTTATTTGAAACGTCAGAGCTATCTTCTTCCTCTTTTTGTCTTTTAGCCCTTTCAAGCTCTTCTCTTTCAGCATATGATAATATTCTAGTTTCTTCTTCCTCATCATTATCAATGTGAACCATCTCATCATCTAAATCATCATCATACTCTTCTTCATATGATTCTTTATTATCTTTTTCTTTAGGCTCACTAATAGGAGGCATTTCAATTGTTTTTTCATTTTCAAAGTCTTCGTTATTTTTATTTTCCTTATTTATAGGCTTCTTTTTACCATCAGATTTCTTATCTTTATTATCGTCTTTATTATTATCTTTCTTCTTTTTATTCTTCATAACAACAACTATTATAACAATTATAATTATAAGAATTAGAGCACCTATTATATAAGGAATAATATTAGTACTTTCCTTTTGAATTATTATTCTATAAGTATCTGTATCACCATTTTGAGCGGTAACAACTATTTTAACAACGCTGCCGTCTTCTAGATTTTCATTGCCTTCAATATCATAGTTTGCTTTTTTATCTTTTGTGTTAACCGTTATATCAAGTTCGGTATCTTCTTTTTTAATGTTTAAATAAAACGTTTTAGAATTCTTGTCAAAGTTTAAATGATATCCTCTTATTTTAATACTTTTAATATCAGTATTAGAAGATTCTTCTTTATCTTTTCTGGTTACTATAACCTTGTAAAACTTAGTTGTATTACTCTCTGATTTTACTGAAATTGTATACTCATTATCTCCTACTTCAAGTACTTTAGGTCCGTCAATCGTAACTGTTGCAGTATCATCTTCAGAAGTTGCCTTAATGGTAGCTTTTTTAACTTTATTTTCTACTTCAACAAAATATTTAGTCTTACTTTTTTCAAAGGATTCTATTTGTTCACCATTAACTGTTATACTTTCTAAGTAATTATTATCTGACTTAGCCTTAGTTGTTACAGTCGTAGTTTTTGTCGTCGTAGTTTTTTCATTAACTGATATAGTAACAGTTTTATAAGTAGTTTCTCCATCATCACTAATAAGTGATATATCATAATCTCCTGCTTTTGATGCTTTAAATTTTATAGTTCCATTTTTATCCATTGAAACAGATCCTTCATAAACCTTTAAATCAGTAGATATGGAAACTGGCCCAGCGGTTGTAACAGAACATGCAAAAGGTTCATTTGCATAAGCTTTATCGCATTTAATACCATAAGTATCAGCAGCTTTTACGTTTATACTAAAAATTAACATTCCTAGAATAAACATTAAAAATAATTTTACTTTTTTCATTTTTTTCAACTCCTATTTTATATAAGACATTGTAACATTTTATTTAATTTATTACAAGTATTACTCTTATTTTATTTTTTAGGTTTTGTATTTGCTTTTTTTGTTTTTTTATAGTTTTCTTTTTTATCCAAGTCTTTATAATTATTATCTAAATATATTTTATCTTTGATAAATTCTAAATTACTATTACTTGTAATATCGTTATTTAAATTATGTTTAGCAAGATTTTCTAATTTATATTTATTTAAAAACATTTTCATCACTCCTTATAATATCATTTATAACATAACTTGCAAGAAGTATACCTGCACTATTAGGTACCATAGCCATAGAACCTATTTTCCCAGATTGCTTTATTAAAGGTATTTCTTTTGAACAAACAACAGGAAGTTTATAATCAATATTTTCTTTTCTAAGTGTATACCTTAGTTTTTTTGCTAAAGGATCATACTCTGTTTTCCAAATATTTGATATATATAACTTATCAGGCTTAATTCTATTACCTGTACCACATGAAGATATAATCTTAATATTATGTTTAATTGCATGTTTAACTAACAATACTTTAGCATTTATATCATCACAGGCATCAATTATATAATCAGTTAAAGGAAGTGATAAATTATCATCCACCTTAGCATTAATTGCTTTAACCAAAACATTCGGGTTAATTAATTTTATTCTTTCTTCTGCAATTAATACTTTTGATTTACCAATATTATTAGTTAAACTAAGTATTTGCCTATTTAAGTTACTTTCTTCAAAGTCATCAAAATCTATTATCGTGATGTAATTAATACCGCTTCTTATTAACATCTCAAGACAAGAACCACCAACACCACCTACGCCTACTAGTAAAACACTTGTATTTTTTAATTTATTTATCTTTTCATCATCAATTATTTTTCTTGTTCTTTCAAACATATCCATATTTATCACCTAGTTAAATTATATAAATTTTAATAATTTTTTGCAATAAAAAAATGACCCAGAGAGTCGTTTACTAGCAAGATAAACCTGCAAACTAACGCAGGTGGGCATCCCACAATGATTTTAGACTTCTTAAATAAATTTAAGCATGAACACCATCATTGATTCTGATTCCCTTTAAAATCTTAGCGGGTTAAATGTGCCAGCTTACGATATCTCTAGGTCATTTATATTATATCACTAATTAATGTATTTATACAAGTGTTATAAGTAAACTTTACACTTAAGAATAATTGAAATATGAAATAAATTCTTCCATCAAGTTTATTATGTTTTCTAGTGAATCATCTTCATCACTAGTTTCTAATCTCTTGTTATTTATAACTATCCTCATCGCAGGAATATCACATATCAAGGAAGTTACGTTTATAATTTCATTTTCTTTTTCTTTATTAGGAACGTTATTTTCATCAATTTTTATATTATACTTAACACCAAGTTCTTTAAGCCTATCAAATAAGTAATCCATTCCTCTTAAAGTTTCCCTGTTATTTGTTACTATATCTATATCTGTATTATCTTTAAACGTACTAGAATGAATGTCTAATAATAATTTAATATTATATGAATTAACTAGATTAACAACGGCATTTTTATATGCGTTTTCCTCATCCGTATTAGGATCTGCATGGGTAAATATTTGAAATATAGCATATGATGATGTAGCATTTGCTAAAAATCTTGTAAGTGCTCCGGTATATTTTTCAGCATCTCTTACATCTTCGCCGCGAATTTGATTAACCGAGTGAGGTGCAGAAAGTAAAACAGGCACATTACCAGATAAAACACGATATTTTTCTTCTGTCCACACGTTAGTACCAAAGTATTCATTGTTAGCAAAATCAGCTTCTAAAGCTATTATTTCATCGTTCATACTCCCACTCCTATTCTTAATCTAAATTAATTATATATTATTTTTAGTTAAAATACAATAATGAATAAAAAAAAGAACTATATAAAAGTTCTTTTAACGTAAACAATGTTAAGGAGTAATTCTATTAGGTCCTCTAAATAAGAACATTGTTTCTTTTAGTGATGGTAATCCTAATAATAACATTGTTAATCTATCAATACCAAGGGCAAATCCTCCGTGTGGTGGACATCCATATTTAAAGAAATCTTTGTAAAATTTGATGTCATCTCCCAATCCTTTTTCCTCTGCTTGTTTTACTAAAATATCATATCTATGTTCCCTTTGAGCTCCTGTAGTTATTTCTGTACCTTTCCATATAAGATCATATCCTTGAGGAACATCATTTTTTCTCATATGATAAAACGCTCTTTTAGTTTTACTGAAATCTGTTACAAAAATAAATTCGTGTCCAAATTCTTCCATAGCATAGCGACTAGTTAGTTTTTCTGCCTCGGCATTCATGTCACCAATATCATGATCAGGAACCTTATAACCATACTTTTCAGTTAGCTTTTCATACAAATCTTGCAATTTGATTCTTGGAAATGGTTTAGTTGGAATTGCAACATCAACACCATATGTTTCTTTAATTAAATCGCCATATTTTTCCTTTACTGCCTTTAATCCTTCTATCAATAAATCCTCTTCCAAATCCATTACATCTTCATATGAGTTTATGTAGCTGAATTCTATATCAAACGAAGTAAATTCTGTAGCATGACGATTAGTATTGGAATTTTCCGCTCTAAAACAAGGTGCAACTTCAAATACTCTACCAAATCCTGACGCCATAGCCATTTGTTTATAAAATTGTGGTGATTGTGCTAAATAGGCTTTATTTCCAAAATAATCTACTTCAAACACTTCACTTCCTGATTCAGAAGCCGCTCCAATTAATTTTGGGGTATGTATTTCCGTGAAATCATTATCATACAAATATTTTCTCATCGCTCTTACAAACTCGCTTTGAATCTTAAATATATTCATATTATAGTCGTTTCTTAAATCAATAAATCTATTATCCATTCTAGTATCAATTTGAGCAGCATCTTTATTAGTAATACTAATTGGTAATTCTGGTGCAGCTAAACTTGTTATCTCAAGACTAGTAGGTATTATTTCCATACCACCCATTTTAACGTTTTCGTTTTTTACTAATTTGCCTGTTACTTTAATAGTTGATTCATTTGTTAAGCCTTCAACCTTTTTAACCATTTCAGCATTCTTTTCTTCTGATTTTTCTATTGTTATTTGAACTCTTTGAGTACCATTTCTAAGTACTATAAATTGAACCCATTTAATGTTTCTAACTTTTTCTGCAAAACCAGAAATTGTTATTTCTTTATCTATGTATTTTTCAAATTCTATCATTTTATTATTCCTTTCACATTTATTAATGGTTATTTTTTGCAATCACATTCATTTGATTCGTGATTACAAGTGCATCCACAATCACAAGATGAAGCATCATCATCTTCTACTATGTTTTCATCTAAGTAATATATTAGTGCATCTAGTGATATTACATCTTCTTCTTTTGTTTTGTTATTTTTAATTTTAACTTCATTATTCTTTAATTCGCTACTGTTAAGCACGATTGTAAATTTGCTATTTAATCTATCAGCTTGTTTAAACTGAGCCTTTAGACTTCTTGATAAGTAATCAGTTTCTACAATAAATCCGTTCATTCTAAGTTCGTTTGATAAATATGCAGCATACTTTTTCTCATCTTCACTTACGTATAATAAGAATAGATCACAGCTATCTTGAATAGGTATTTTAACGTTTTCCTTTTCAAGTGCAAGCATTAATCTATCAAAGCCAGCCGCAAAACCAATAGCAGGTGTTTCTGGTCCTCCAAGGCTTTCTATCATGCCGTTATAACGGCCTCCACCACCAATAACATTTTGAGCTCCAAAGCCTTCTATTTTAGCTTCTACTTCAAATACGGTGTGATTATAATAATCAAGACCTCTTACAACGTTTGGATTAACTTGAAATTCTACGCCCATAACCTTTAGATACTCTTTTACTTTTTCAAATCTTTCTTTTGATTCTTTATTTAAATAATCAATTGTTTTAGGAGCATTTTTCATAATTTCTTTATCGGCATCTACTTTACAATCTAGTATTCTAAGTGGATTTTTTTCTAGTCTTTCTTTACAGTCGTCGCATAATTCACTTATGTGTGGTTTAAAATGATTAATTAAAGCTTCTCTATAGTTATCTCTAGATTCTTTATCTCCAAGTGAATTTATGTTAACTATTATACCTTTTAAGCCTAATATTTTATAAATGTTAACTGCAAGAGATATAACTTCAGCATCAGATAATGGATCATCTGATCCAATAAGTTCATATCCAAATTGGGTAAGCTCTCTATATCTTCCTGCTTGTGGTCTTTCATAACGATACATTGGACAATTATAATATAGTTTTGTTGGCTTATTGTTATCTCCATACATCTTATTTTCAATAAAACTTCTTACAACACCTGCAGTTCCTTCCGGACGAAGAGTAATACGTCTTCCCCCACGGTCAGTAAAATCATAAGTTTCCTTAGTTACTATGTCAGTTGTTTCTCCAACACCTCTATGAAATAATTCGCTAGATTCAAAAACTGGAACACGTATAAAATTATAGTTATATTTTTCCATTACTTCATCTATTACCTTAGATACGTATTGCCATCTTTTAGCTTCATCTCCATAAATATCCTTAGTTCCTTTTGGTTTTGTTATCATATTTATCCTCCTTTTTACATAAAAAAGAGCCTTTTAGCATAGGGATGAACTTATGTGTCCACGGTGCCACCCTACTTCACTTAAAGTGCTCTTTTGTTTTGATTTAAATTGTCTTGTTTTTATTTGTATTGTAAGCTGTCACTTCTTACTAAAAACTATAATTATTTTATTATTTTTTTTAAGCTTTGTCAATATTTAAGATAGTTTGAGAAGGTTTATCTAAATCCTCCTCCACCTCCACCAGAACCGAAAGAGCCTCCTCCTCCGCCTCCGGAAGAGAATCCACCTCCACCTGATGAATAACTTTCAGCACGTGATTTTGATGATGTAGCTGTAGACATACTACTATAACTTATCATATTTATAAATACAAAGTCATTATAAGTGTATCCATATTCATTATTTTCAATTATTTCCGGATATAACTTTTTAAATTGTTTAGCAACTTTATCTGCAATACCTAATATTTGAGCGAATATTAAATAATATTCCCACATATTAACTTCTATTGCTTCTTTATCATCTATTCTTGAAAATTCTTCTAAGAAATTTTTAAGACCTTTTAGTTTAATTCCTTCATCCATCATTGATTGATCAACTTCATAAACGTATGATTTAAATACTTTAAGCGTTGTTTTTTCAGTAGATGTAATCTTACCTTCATCCTTTAATTTAAAGCTTTCTTTATCTATAACATCATCAAACCAATCTAAGATTTGATTATAATTTGTTTTGCACCACTTTTCAAATTCTTTTGACTCTAAAACTCCGTCACGACTTGCTTCTCTCATCATTTCAAAAAGTTTTCTTTCTAAATCATTATCAAAAATGGTATTAGAAGGTAATACTATTACACTTTCTTCTGTTGTTTTAAATAGATTTTTAACTTCTTGTTTTCTTAAAACTATTTTTTTCTCTAACATCCATTTTAATAAGATTGCTCCTAAAAAGTCAGTTTTTTTATTATCAAGCTTGTATGCTTCTGCAACCCAAAACGCTCTAAAAATATCTTTATTAAAAGGAATGTCACGCATGTTTGGAACATCTTTAGGAAGCACTCTTCCTCTTTGACCAAAATCAAGTTCCTTACTTCCTACCATTCTTCCACTTTTTTTAGCACTTTTTATAACAACAAATATCACTATGCCCCAAACTGAAACTTGAAAAAATACCATTATAAAACTAAATAAAAGGGATTCATTTTTGGACATTGTATTTTCTCTATAAGGTGTAGAACCCTTTTTTGCCATATCTTGGTAGTATTTAAAATCATGATCAATTGTGTTTTTTGTATCAAATGTACCACTGTCAAATTTTGCTAAAACAACCATATACTCATCACTATCTAAAGTACCTTCAGAGTTCATTTCTATATAACCATCATATACGTATGCAGTAGCTCCTTTTTTACCATAACCCCATACTGGAACGTTATCACTAAAGTAAGTGTCAGAATATATTTTTATATGAACATCATCCGGTTTGCTTGATAATTCATTAGGAATTAATCTCCAATATATCATATCTGAATCAGTAAGCTTTGCAACAAACCCTTCTATATCGTAAGTTAATACATAATTATGATAACCATACTCTGATATACCCCAACATAATTCTAGACCATTGTTAACATAGTTGATACCATTTTTATATGCTTTTTCATCAAAACTTAAATCTGTATCCCAGTTATCGGTATATGTATACTCCCTATCTGCTTCACTAACCTTAAAGTTAGTTATGTTGGCATCACCAATATTATAATATGGTTTATAACCTTCTGTTCCTTGATTTAAATTAGCACTCCAAGTTTCGGTAACATGAGCTGTTCCTTCTTTATCAACATATATATTCATGTCTATTTTATCAATGGAATTTGCTTTAACAATAAGTGGAAATGCAAATAAAGTCATTAATAAAAGGCAGGTTTTAAATATTTTTTTCACTTTCTTTTTCTCCCTTCTTAAAGAAAAAAGTCTACTTTATAGTAGACTAAAATTTTACTTGTACATTTTTTCTTTCTTCTTCAGTAGCTTCAAAGAAAGCTTCTGGTTTAAAATTAAACATACCAGCTACTATATTAGATGGAAACATTTCAATTTTATTTTTGTAAGTTAATACTGAATCATTATAAAATTGTCTTGCGTATCTAATTTTTTCTTCTATTTCGTTTAACTTGTTTTGTAAATCTAAGAAATTAGTATTAGCCTTAAGTTCTGGATAACTTTCTGCAAGTGCAAATAGTCTTCCTAAAGCCTGTGTTACTTCACCTGATGCTTTTATTTCATCATCCTTGGTTGTAGCACTTACTGCCTTGCTTCTAGCTTCTATAACAGCATCTAAAGTATCTTTTTCATGCTTTGCATAACCCTTTACTGTTTCTACAATGTTTGGTATTAAATCATTTCTGTTTTTTAATACAACATCAATTTGTGACCACTGGTCTTTTACTTTGTTTCTTAAACTTACAAGTGTGTTATATGTACAAATAAAATAAAGTGCAATTAGTACAACAATTACTAAAAGTATGATCAATGCTATTTTCATAATATCCTCCTATAATTAAATTATATATTATTATTTAACAAAAAGAAAGATTTTTTTAAACTTTTGTAAAGAAAAAGTGAAAGCTATTAAAAATCACTTTCACTATCTATTATTATTGTAACAGGGCCATCATTTGTTATGTTAACAGTCATATCACTTCCAAAAACACCAGTTTCAACATTTATGTCAAGATTTCTTAATTTTTCGTTAAAATAATCGTACAAATCTTTAGCTTCATCATAGTTTAAAGCCTTCGTAAATGATGGCCTTCTACCATTTAATTTAGCATATAAAGTAAACTGTGATATGGATAATATTTCTCCATTAATATCTTTTAATGATAAGTTTAATTTATCATCACTATCTGAAAAAATTCTTAAATTTATTATTTTGTTAATCATTTTATCTACTATTTCTTTAGTATCTCCAAATGTAAAACCTACTAATAAAACAAACCCATTATCAATTTTTCCATTTACTTTGCCATCTATTATTACACTAGATTCTTTGCTTCTTTGAACTACAACCTTCATTATTTGTTACCTCTTTCTATACTAGTTACAAAAGGAAGTTGTCCAATTACGTTCATGTATCTATCCAAAGTTTCCTTATCATCTACTAATATGTCTAAATCATAAGCGTTATAATCAGTATTACTAATCGTATTTACACTTTTAACCCCTACGTTCATTGACGTTGTTTTTGATATTATATCAAGTAGTAAATTATCTTTTTTCTCAGTATATATAATAACGTTAGTTACGTATTTTTTACTTGCGTTATCATTCCAATGTACGTTAATAATTCTTTCATTTAAATTACATATATTATGACAATTTCTTCTATGAATTGTAATACCATTCCCCTTAGAAATATATCCTACTACATCATCACCCTTAACAGGCGTACAGCATCCTCCAAAAGACACTTTTAAATCATCCATTCCATCTACTATTATGTCACCAGATGCTTCCATTGTCTTAGATGAATATTTAAGTACTTTTTCAAGTGCCCTTTTTTCATCTTCCTTTTCTCCTAAAATGGTTTTAATTACGCTAGTTGGATTATATTTTCCAATTCCTATTTCATAATATAATTCATTTTCACTATTTAACCCTAAATCATCAAGAGCAATTTTTATCTTTTTATCATCCATAATATCATTAATGGATAATTTCTTTCTTCTAATTGTCTTAATTAACATATCTTTACCATCAGACGTTGTTTTTTCTTTATCTATTTTACTAAAGAATGCCTTTATCTTATTTTTAGCACTTGTTGTAAAACATATATTAATCCATTCTTGTGATGGGCCTTTACTATTTTTATTAGTGTTTATTTTTACGATGTCTCCATCTTTTAATTTATAGTCTAACGGAACTATGTTACCATTAACTATTGCTCCTATCATTTGATGGCCTACGCTCGTGTGAACTCGGTATGCAAAATCTATTGGAGTTGATCCAATTGGAAGTTCAAAAACATCTCCCTTTGGTGTATAGACGTAAATGTTTGTAGGATTAAATACTTCATTTTTAACGGTGTTAACGAATTCTTCCCCTTCTACTTGCTGTTCATTAAGTTCAATAACAGTTCTAAATGACTTTAACTTAAGTTCCATATCATTTACTTTGTTTATACCATGTTCTTTATATGACCAGTGAGACGCAACACCATACTCTGCAACTTTATCCATTTCATAGGTTCTAATTTGTATTTCAAATAACTTTCCATCCACACCAAATACCGTTGTATGAAGAGACTGATATCCATTTGCCTTAGGACGTGCTATATAATCCTTAAATCTTTTTGGCATTGGCTTATATTTAGCATGAATTGCACCAAGCGCTAAATAACAGTCTGAGACAGTATTTACAAAATAACGTAGTGCTAAAATGTCATATATTTCATTAAAAGTCTTACCTTTTTGCAATTTATTATAAATACTATAAACACTCTTACTTCTACCTTTCATTTCATGAGGTATGTTATTTTCATCCAATATTTTAGATACGCTTTCCATCATTTTATCAACTGATTTATCAAGCTCTGCTCTTGATTCACTAAGCTTCTCTAAAATATCATTATAAACGTCTGGCTTCCAGTATTTTAAGGAAAGATCTTCTAATTCACTTTTAATGTGATTTATACCTAAACGGTGTGCAATAGGTACTAAAATTTCAAGGGTTTCCTTAGCCTTTTCTTTTCTCTTATTTTCAGGAATTGCCCAAAGGGTTCTCATGTTATGAAGTCTATCTGCTATTTTTAAAATTATGATACGTACGTCACCTGATAAGCCGACTAATATTTTCTTATGATATGAAACTAATGCTTCGTTATCAGCAGACAAAGAAAGTTTATTAATTCTAGATATTCCGTCTACTAACGCCTTCATTTCAGGTCCAAACTCTTTTTCTATTTCTTCTATTGTAACGTTTGCAAAATTAATTACATCGTGAAGTAATGCTGCTGAAAGAGTTTGTGCATCAGCATATATTTCAGTAAGAATTAAAGCAACGTTTAAAGGATGAAGCATATAATCGTCACCGGTTAATCTAAGCTGCCCCGCATGAGCTTTACTTGCAAAAAGGTAAGCTTTTTTAATTAACTCTATGTCTTCATCACTTTTTATATATACTTTTGCTTTTTCTAACAAATCATCAAGTGTATAAGCATCTTCTTTTTGCATGTTTTTGCACCTTCTTTTTATTTCTTGTTTTTCTTTTTCTTAGCTTTCTTTTTAGTAGTTTTTTTATTATTTTCTTGAACTATAACATCTTGGTTTTCTTCTGTTTTTTTCTTAACAGAAACACGTTCATCAATCGGAAGATTTTTACTTTCTATTTTATACCATAATTGTGGTGCTAAGAAAGATGATGAATAAAAACCTGCGACAAGTCCAATTATAATAGCTATGTTAAACGGTAATATTCCTTTTGAACCAAGAATAATTAAACATACTACCGGTATTAACGTTGTAATTGTCGTATATAAGCTTCTTGTAATAGTATCTGATACGCTATCATTTACTATTTTCTTTAATGATTCTCTAGTAAGTTTACTTTTATATTTACCTTGGTTTTCTCTTATCCTATCAAAAACTACGATAGTATTATTAATTGAGTAACCTATAACGGTTAATATAGCTGCAATAAATATTACATTTACTTCTATTTTAAAGATAGAAAATAAAGCCATTACTAGTAACACATCGTGTAATAACGTAGTTATAGAAGATATTGCATAACTAAACTTAAATCTAAATGAAATATATATAATAATCGCAATAGCAGCTATTACGACTGAATAAAACGCATTTTTTACTAAATCTTGTTTTACTATATCAGTTACAACGTTTATCTCTGTTTTAGCATTATATTTATCTTCAAAATAGTTATTAACTTTATTAATACCATTTTCTTTTAACTCGGTATTTAATCTAACGTATATCTCATCATTTTCTTGTTTTTCTACTGATACTACGTCATATTTTAACTTCTTAAAGTCTTTTTTTACATCACTTACAGTTATTTTATCAGCCTTTATTGTAACATCAGAACCTGATCTAAAATCAATTCCTAAGTTAAATCCGTTTATAGCTAGATACATTACACCAATTACTAAATATATTAATGTTATAGTAAAACATTTCTTAGTAATTTCTACTGCTTTAACGTTTACTTTTTTTCTTTTTTCTTTATTTTTCTTTAAGTATTTAACAAATTTATTTGGGTTTTCATCAAAACGACCAGTTTTAACAAAACCGCTTAATATTAATCTATTAATAAATACCATTATAAACATAGTTGCAAATATGGTAATCATAAGCATGGTAGCAAAACCTTTAACAGAACTTTCACCAAATATAAATAATACGATTGCAACTATTAAAGTAGTTACGTTAGCATCAAATATTGAGCTCCAAGACTGTTTATTTCCATCTTTAAATGCTACTTTTAAACTATTGCCTTCTTCTAGTGACTCTTTAATACGTTCATTAGTAATTACACATGAGTCTACAGCCATACCAATACCTAAAACTAATGCTGCAATACCAGGAAGTGTTAAAACTCCTCCTATTAACCAGAACACACCCATTACTAATAACATGTATAAAAGTAAGTTTATTCCAGATATAAATCCTGCAAATCTATAAAGTATGGTCATAAATAAAATAACGAGTGCCATACCTATTAAGCCTGCTACAAAAGTCTTAGTAAGAACACCAGCACCATATGATGCATTAACGTTTTGACTTGATATCTCAGTTAATTTAGTTGAAATAGAACCAGCATTAATGTTTGATGCTAAGTTTTCTGCTTCTTCTTTTTCAAAGTTACCAGTAATTATAACATCAGAAGAAAATCCTTGAGATACGGTTGCAGCAGATAAACACATGCTATCTTCATTACCACAAGTTTCACCATCTTTGTTGTATGAGTTAACTCCCTTTTCAAAGTTATACCATATAACCATTACGTTTTTACCAGTTTCTTTTTGGCTAACCTCTGTTGTAGCCTCTAAGAACTTTTCCTTATCTTTAACGGATAAAGAAATAGCAGGTTTACCATTTTCATCATATGAAAGTTTGGCACCTTTAATTACGCTAGCATCCATTAAAAGCTTGTCATCCGTATCACGAAATGATACGTTAGCTACGTTAGATAAAGCTTTTCTAGCACCTTCTATATCAGTTACACCAGCAAGCTTTACTCTTATTCTATCATCACCTTCTATTGTTATTTCAGGTTCTGATACTCCAAGTGAATCAACGTTTCTTTTTAAAACGTCATAAGTACTATTTAAATCACCAGATTTTAAACTTTTCCCATCACTTCTTTTTACTTGATATAAAACTTCAAAACCACCTTTTAAATCAAGGCCAAATTTTAAATCATTAAATAGTGGTATATATACTAATGAAAATATTATTATCACAGTAAAAAATACCAATAATCTTTTAATATAATTCTTTTTCATATTTACCTTCCTTTATAATAAATTATATAAGTGACACATATCATCACAACATAATTTATTATATAACATATATAAAGCAAAAGCAAAGGTAAAAGAAAAAAGATTAGAACTTTTTGTATTCTAATCTTTATAACTCTGATTTTGATACAGTTATAACCGGGCGGAGACCAATGCCCGAGGCATAAAAGGGGTTCCCATCAGTGCCACCATTCGAGTACACATTCCAAACGAGGTAATTGTCATACGCGGACGCAGTACGGTAATTAGTACTATACACCCATGATGGTGCAGACGTACAAGATTCACTGCATCCTAAACCAGTTAACTCTTCAAAAGTTATTAATCGTGCATCTACACTTGTTTTTCCTAATGTGTTTTTTAAATAGTTTTTGTAATTTTCTAGTGGCTCATAAAGAAGTGAATTACTGTCAAACACATTTGCTGGATAACTTGTTCCATACTTACTTAATAAGTTACCACTATCATCTACCCAGTATCCTTTTCCATTATTTTTATCTTCTGCAAAAGCTATTACACCTTTAAATGTATTTGTTGTTGGCATTCCTTCGGAGTTAAGTTCATAATACCCAGCAATGCTATTTTGAAGCCCATATCCTTCTTCTGAAGTTGATATTGGGGTTGTTGTAATATCACTAAAATCATCATTCCATACTGCAGTATCTCCTACAAGCAAATTATATTTAGCAAGTGCTGTTACAGTACTACCATTATCTTTCATTACATAAAAATCTTCTGATTTACCTGTATCAGTATTACAAAGTGCTATTACATCTCCAACACTATATGTATCTTTTTTATCAAATGATGTACAAGCTTGTTGCGAACTGTTATTTGTTATAGTTGTATTATCATCTGTTTGTACAAAGTTTAGTTTATATGATAATGATATTGTACTTGTATTAGTTGGTAAATCTTCTTTTGTTAAATCTTTTATAAATTCTATTGTTATTATTAAGTTCTTTCTTTCTCCCTTTGATAAGATATCTCCTTCTCTTACTTCTTTTCCATCTTTATATGTTACTTTAAATGTCAAATATTTTTGTTGTTCTTCTATTAAAGTTGTCTTTTCTATCTTATCTATTTTTGCATTTATTGTTCCTTCATTTACCAAATCTACCGTATACGTAACTTTATCTCCTGGTGTTGATAAACTAACGTTTATTCCTGTTATTTCAGCAGACTTAGTTTCTTCTATTTCTGCTGTTCCAGTAACAGCTGCTGTTCCCAACTTTACTGGTTCTGATAAGTTTTCAAATCTAATTCCCCATTTTGCAGCATCTAAGTATGCAGTACCATTTATGTTTAGTGTAGTTGATAGGGCTGCAAACGCTATTGTAAGTCCTGCAACTACTATTAATAACACTACTACAACTAGTGCCTTTGTTCTTCTTTCTTTTTCCATGCTTTTTACTCCTTTTACTACTATTATTAACTTTAATTATTCTATCATACATAAATAATTTATTTATAACCTTAAGAGGTTACTTTACTTGTTTATAATATCATATACCCCCCCCCGGGTGTCAAGGTATAATTACATGTGCAAAAAAATATACTTTACTATGATTAAATTTAAAAATAATTTACTTATTAAAAACATAATAATTTTATTAGTATCAGGAGCTTTAGCTAAAGTGCTTGGAATGTTAGGAAAAATAATATATACAAGAATTGCAGGTGTAAACGTAGTTGGTTTATATACGATGATAACTCCTACATTTATGCTTATTATTTCAATTTGTCAGTTTTCATTTCCAATTTCTATTAGTAAGATTAGTGCCGAAGAAAAATACGATAATAAAAGTCTTTTAAAAAGCGCTTACTTTGTTGGCTCTATTATAAGTATAATACTAATTGTTATTCTTATTTTAACATCAAATCTAATTGCATTATCACTTCATAACAAGCTTTTAGCGCCCACAATTTTAAGTATTAGTGCAATTATACCATTTGTTATGATATCAAGCGTACAAAGAGGTTTTTTGCATGGAAAAGAAGATATGCTTCCAGCATCTATTACTAACGTTACAGAAGAAATAATTAAGATAATTTTAATACTATTTTTACTTCCAATTGCAATAAGTAAAGGTGACATAACATCCGTAATATTCTTAATATTATTTAACGTAATTACAGAAAGTTCAAACATACTATTCATGCAAAAAGCAATAAGTAAAAATTACATAAGCAATAAGAAAGGTAAAGTAAATAAAAAAATTATTAAAGAAATACTTTCTATTTCTATTCCAACAACATCGGTTAGATTAATCGCTTCCATAGGCTTTTTTTTAGAACCAATTATACTTACTAATACCCTTCTTTCTAGTGGATATTCACCAAATTACATAACGATGGAATATGGTATTATTAATTCGTATATAGTTCCACTTTTATCTATTCCAAGTTTTTTTTCTATATCTATTGCATCCGCTCTTTTGCCAAACATAACGAAAGCATATGCAAATAAAAAATATGATGAGTTTAATAGAAAACTTCTTAAACTAATGTTTTTATCTATGCTAGTTGGAGCTGTCTGCTTAACTATTATATTAATATTTCCAAACGAAATACTAAAATTAGTATATAACGTTAATTTTGGCATTAATTACATATATTTAATTGGTCCATTCTTTTTAATACTTTACATGCAGCCAACACTATCGGTTGCACTTCAAGCAATGGATAAAACGAACAAATTATTTTTAACAAGCACGATTTCTGTAATAATTAAATACAGTGCTTTATACGTTCTTGGAAAAATAGGTTTTGGAATGAACGCCTTAATATTTGCTATGATAGCAGGTATTGTTACAACAACTTCTTTAGTATTAATAATAGTTTTAAAAGAACTTAAGAAAAAAACTAGCTAGAAGCTTTTATTTCTTCTTACTAGTTTTTTTATTTAGTTTAATATCTGGGCTATTTTCAACTTTAACAGAAAATGTTAGGATATTACATATGATTAAAGCCACATACGAAATCCAAGTAATCTCTTTTGTAATAAAAATTTGAATGAAAAGCAAAATAATAGCAATTACATCAAGCACTATCATACAAGTTTTAAGTGCTTTCATACTTTTCTTTCTTCTTTTTAATTCTTCATCATTTACTTTAACTTCCTTTTTCATATCATTACTCCTCATTATTATTAGTTATAGAACATTTAAATCCTTTATTAGTGTATGCACCTTTTAAACTATCTATGGTATCAGTAGTTTGAGGTCTAACAAACAATATCGTTTGATTATCGGTAAGTGTTAATCCATCAAAGCCTTGTTTTTTATAATTAGTTTCAACGTTAAAAGTAAAACCTTTACTGTTTTTATCAAACGTTACTCTATTTCCCACTGCTGCAGCATTATTTATAAAAAAGTTTTCATACTGAGTTTTTAAATCGCTTACAACGGCCGATTCATTATCAGTTAGCAATTGAGCAACAAAGTTAAATTCTGATTTACTTACCATGTTTTTTTCATAATTTGCCGTATACGTTACAGTTTGTGATTCTGCATCACTTTTAGCCTCGTAATTACAAGTTAACGTTCCCTTAGTGTTATCTTCTGTTTCTTCTATTGTCTTGGTAGTTACTTTAGGCTCAACATCCTTTGTTGTTCTTCCTAAATCTGACTTGTTGTTAACATAATACAATACAAGTAATATTATAACCGCAACTATAATACCAACTATCGTATAGTTATGCTTTTTATCAGCAAGCAATATTTCATTATTTGTAATGGGATCAATTACAACCGTATTATTTACCGCTCCATCATATAAATCATCTAAGTTAATTTCACGGGTTACATTTTCGGGATCTTCGATTAATTCTTCATCATTATCCAAAACTTTCTCTTCGGAATCAAAAACTTCTGTTTTAGTCTCATCAAAGTTTTCTTCTTTTTTTACGCCGTCTTTATTTTTTTCTTCCATCTAAATCCCTCCTTATATTAATATAATAACATAATATTTTTAATTAAAAAACACTATTTCTTTTTTTCGCCAATTTTTTCTCCATATTTTACATATGTTTCAAAACCATTTAATGAATTGTTTATTATTTCTTCATCTAAAGTAATTTTATCTTTTTCAAATAGTAATACAATAGTTGATCCTCCATACTCAAAATAGCCTTTTTCTTCTCCTTTTTTTATCTTTCCAGTTGTTATTATATTTTTAATTTTACCAACTAAAAGAGCTCCTACTTCTACATATGTAACAAGCCCCATATCATTTGTTTTAATACAGGTACATTCTCTTGTATTTTCCTTAAATACTTCGTAATTTTTATACGCTACCGGATTAACTGAATGAAACATTCCTTTAATCTTGTAATTAGAAGTAATTACACCATCACAAATAAACATATATCTGTGATAATCATCAGGTGATAATCTAAAAATAAGTGCTGTGCCATCTTTATATTTTTTAGCTAAAGAATCATTCTTTAATATACTATTTATAGTATACGTACTATTTTTTATATTAAAAGTAGTATTTTTATCAATTTTTAAGTAAGTTAGTTTTGAATCACAAGGAGATAATAAATAGTTATTAGATTTAGGTATTGGTCTTTTATTCTTTTTTATTTTTCTTGTAAAAAAGTCATTAAAACTATCAAATTTATCTTTTTCATAAATACTTAAATCAATGTTATTTTTCTTAACAAATGAACTTATCATAATCTTTGATAAAGATGAATCCATAAACTTTCCGGATAGATACGATACAAATTTACTTTTTACTAGCGGTTTTAAAATAATTCTTCCTAAATGGGTATTATATAAAAAGGATAACCCAATATTTGGATTACCTTTATAAACTTTTCTCATTATCTCATTGCTGCTGATATGATAGCTATTTCTATTACCGCTAAAATAGAACAGATAACATACCAAATGCCAGTAGGCTTTTTAATTTTAATATTAAGTACAAACAGTATTGCTGTCATAAGCATAACAAGTGGATATGCCTTTAAAAATACACTTGGATGCATAAAGATATTTAAATTATACGTAAATGGTAAAATAATTGCAATACTTGTAACTGGAAGTCCATAATAATATGATACCTTCTCTTTTTTCTTTTTGTTAAATACTGTTTTTTCTTCTGCTAAAACGTTAAAGTAAGCAAGTCTTATAACAGCTGCTAGACCATATATAATGTAGATTACCGTATTTAACTTACTAGTAAATCCCATACAAATACCAAGAACTATTGGAAAAACACCAAATGATACAGTATCAACAAGTGAATCTATTTGAATTCCAAATTTCTTTTCCGTTTCACTTCTTTTGCAAGCTCTTGCAACAGTTCCATCAAACATATCACAAACACCTGCTAAAATAAGACACATAACAGCAGCTGGAATATGTCCTAAAAATGCAAGTACCATTCCCGTTACTGAAAATGCAAGCCCTATATAAGTAAGTAAAACTGATGCGCCATAAAATCCTATAAACATAATTAATACTCCTTTACTATTTCATAACATTACATATTGTACCATAAATATATTTTTAAATAAAGAAAAAGAAGAACTAATCTTCTTTTTTCTCATTTGGATTTGTAATTTCTGGTTTCATAAGTGGGAATAATACAACGTCCCTAATAGATGGTTGATTATAAATAATCATCATTAATCTATCTATTCCAAACCCTAAACCTGAAATAGGTGGCATACCTTGTTCCATTGCAAGCATAAAGTTTTCATCTAAATCCATTGTCTCATCGTCACCTTGTGCTTTAGCTTTTAATTGGTCTTCAAAAGTTTTTCTTTGAGTAATTGGATTAACTAACTCAGAGTATGCTTTACAAAGCTCACTGCCGCATGCTACTACTTGGAATACATCAATTATCCTATTATCTTTATCATTTCTTCTAGCAAGAGGAATAAGCATAGATGGATAATTATACATGATGGTAGGTTGAACAATTCCTTCACGAATTTTCTTTTTATATACAAAGTCTACTATTTGACTTACTGATTTATATTCTTCTAATTCTTCATATGTAAATAAACCTTTTTCTACGATTTTATCTTTTAATTCTTTAGGATCTTCTACTTCTAGGAAGTCAAAACCAAAGATCTTTCTCATTTCTTCAACATAGTTTATCTTATCCCAAGAATCTTTACCAAAGTCAAGTGTTACACCTTGGTATTCTATTTGTGTAGTACCAACTAATTCCATTAATAGTGATTTAATAAACTTTTGATAAAACTTTACGTTATCTTCAAAATTCCAGTATGATGCATACCACTCTACCTGAGTAAACTCTTGTAAGTGCTGAGTGTCCATTCCTTCGTTTCTAAAACATTTAGCAATTTCGTAAACTCTATCATATCCTGCTGCAACACACTGTTTTAGGTATGTTTCTGGTGCAATTCTTAAGTTACAATCAATATCTAATGCGTTATGATGAGTATAAAATGGTTTTGCAGCCGCTCCACAAACAGCAGTTTGAAGTATTGGTGTTTCAACTTCTAAAAATCCATTTTCCCCTAAGAATTTATGAATGAAAGCATATAGCTTACTTCTTCCTAAAAATACCTGTCTTGATTCTTCATTAGATATTAAATCAACATATCTTTGACGATATTTAAGTTCAGTATCATTAAGTCCATGGAACTTATCTGGAAGTGGTCTTAACGCTTTTCCTAAAAACTCAAAGCTATTTACTCTTAAAGTCTTTTCTCCAGTTTGAGTTGTGAACATCTCACCTTCTGCACCAATAAAGTCTCCGGTGTCTATTTGCTTTTTAAAGAAAGCATAATTATCTTCACCAACAATATCTATTCTAAGTTCTAACTGTATTGAACCTTCCAAATCTCTTATACGGATAAAACTTAATTTACCCATCTTTCTCATAAATACTATTCTACCTGCTAATCTAACGTTTTTTTCTCCGTCTTCTAAATTTCTAGCATCTTTAAGTGAATGAGTTTTTTCATATCTGTCTGGATAAGGATTGCATACCTTTTTAATTTCCTCTAATTTTTCTCTTCTAACTATTTCTTGTTCTGTTAATTCTCTCAAGTTAACTTCCTCCCTTGCTCTTGATATTATATCATACTTTTTATCTTTTTTATATTTTATTTAGTTGTTGTACACTTATATCCTTCTTTTTCTAAATTAGCTTTTAATGTTTTATAAGTCATATCACGGCTTATCTTAAAGTAACTAAGTGGCATAGCTTCCTGATTTATCTTTTCTATTTCATCATAATTAAATAAAGTAAAATCTAGATAACCATTTACTTTTACATAATTATCGCTAGTTTCATAGGTATAAGTAAAGCCTGGCATACCATTAGAATTTATAATCGCTCTTAACTTATCATCACTTACGTACTTAATTTGTTCTTGATATTCGCTATTTAACGCAGTATATGTATAAGTACTTTCTACGTAATTTATCTTGTTTTTCTTATAAGTTATCTTGTATTCATCAGTATATTTATAACCTGTATCCTCAGCCGTTGATGTACATAATTCTTTTTTTTCTATTCCAAATACAAAGTTAACTAATATAAATACCACTATAAGCCCAAGTATAGTGCCAAGCGCTATATATATAATTATTTTTTTATTAAATGATTTATCATCTTTTATAGCATTTGTACTTGATAAAACATCCTTGCTAGATGATGCTTCATTATTTTCTATTGTTAAATTATTTTCTGGATAACTAGCATTTAAGTTAGTGTTTATTTGATTATTAAAATCATAATTATTATGGTTTATAGCCTCGTTATTACTAATATTAAGTCTTTCTTCATTACTATTTAAAGACTCATAAGATTTATTAGTTGCAGAGTCTAACGTGGGTATATTTACACCATTCTCATTATAATTAATCTCGCTAGGACTATCATTCTTGCTACCACCATTATTACTTGTACTACCCATAATATTAAAGTTATCTGCGTGAAAAAGCGGTTTTACTAATTCTTCATTATAATTATTTTCTCTTGTCTCATTTAAATTAATATTATCAGTACTAACTTTAAAATCATTTCTTTGAAATGGATCTTCTACACTTTCTGCGTTAGTTTCTGGTATTTGATTTATATTACCTGATGGAGTGCTAACATTAAAACTATCTTCACTAAATAATGGTTTTTCTTTTGACGTATCATGTTTATTTGTATCATCAATTTCAATAAAATCTGTTCCAAATATATCATCTAATGCATTTTCTACCGTTTTATCTTTATTATCCATTATTACCCCTTCTTTCAACATCAATAATTATAACATAATAGTCTTAAATTAACAATGAAGATAATTTTTAATATAAAAAAAGCAATAATTTCTATTGCTCTTCATTTTTTCTAATTATGTATAATTCATTATTTTTAGTAAAAGCATAAAAAACGTCAGTGGCACTTATGTTTTTTTCTATTAAGGTGTTAAGAAGCCATGTTTTTGTTTTACCAATTGCATATAAATTTTCAAACTCTACTTTTCCGTCTAATATTATTGGAAGAGGGTATGTTTTTTTATCTTTATCATCTTTCTTAAATACGGATAGTTTTCCGTTCGTTTCCAATATAGCGTAATCTACCTCATCTAAACTTCGTACGTCTTTTTCTCTTAATTGAAGCAAAAGATCATCTAACGTATATCTTTGTTCTACCATGTTTTTAAAATTAACGATTCCTTTTTTTATTATGATAACGGGCTTTCCATCAACAAAATTTCTAAATTTTGCGCTTTTTAAAGATATTTTTGCAATTACTATCTGAAGCAAGACAAGAATAATAACGGGAACTAAGTTGATTAAAAATCCATCTTTATGTTCTAATGCAAGTGCTACTAATTCCGCTATTAAAATAAACACAACAAGATCAAAAGTACCTAATTGCCCTACTTCCCTTTTTCCCATAACTCTAAATATTATTGCTACTAAAACATATATAAAAAGAGTTTTAAATATAACAATCATCAAGTTCATTTTATCACCATTAGTATTATGTTTTAAATCATATTTTTATATACAAATAATATAATTAATTAGAGGTGGAATATGAAAAATAAGATATTTCCTTTTATTTATGGTATAGGAATTATATTAATAGGAGCTCTTTTAACTAGCATATTATATTATTTTAACGTAACAACAGACAAGTTAAACTCTATATTTTTATACTCAGTTAGTATATTATCATTTTTTGTAGGTTCCTTAAAATTAGGTAAAGAATTAAAATACAAAGGCCTTGTAACCGGACTTATATACTTTGCTATTTTATTTATCTTTATGGTATTTTTATCAAACGTTATATTTAAGGAGAGTTTTTCTATAAAAAACGTAATTTATTACTTAGTATTACTTATCTTTAGCATATTAGGAGGAGTTATTGGTAAAAATATGAAAGAAGAAATAGACGCTTAAATAAACGTCTATTTTTGTTTTTTATACTTACTTATAAATTCTTTTTTATATTCATCAAAACAGTCATTTCTAATAGCTTCTCTTATCTCTTCCATTTCCTTAATTAAAAATCTAATATTATGAATTGATAAAAGTCTTCCGCCATTTACTTCACCAGACGTTATTAAATGTCTAACATAAGCCTTTGTAAAGTTCTTACATGTATAACAGTCACAAGTATCTTCAATTGGAGTAAAATCCTCTTTATATTTAGCATTTTTAATATTAATACGGCCATTTCTTGTAAAGCAATTTCCATGTCTTGCAAGACGAGTTGGAAGTACGCAGTCAAACATATCTATACCACGGGATACTCCCTCAAGTAAATCTATTGGTTCACCAACACCCATTAAGTACCTAGGTTTATCTTTCGGTAAATAAAGTGTTGCATCAGAAATCATTTTATACATAACATCTTTAGGCTCTCCAACAGATGTTCCTCCTATAGAATATCCATCAAAGTCCATCTCAGCCGTCTTGATAGCACTTTTTTTTCTTTGGTCCTCAAACTCACCACCTTGAACGATACCAAATAAAGATTGATTAGGATTATTAAAAACCTCTTTACCTCTTTTAGCCCAACGAAGTGTTCTTTCTACTGATTTTTCAACATAACTTCTAGTTGCTGGATAAGGTATGCATTCATCAAAACTCATCGCTATATCAGAGTCTAATTTATTTTGAATTTGAATTGATTTTTCCGGAGTTAAAAATAAGTTTTTACCATCTATGTGACTTTTAAACTTAACTCCTTCTTCGGATATATCTTTAGGTTTTGCAAGTGAAAACACCTGAAATCCACCTGAATCAGTAAGGGTTGGTCCATCATAATTCATAAACTTATTAAGGCCACCAGCTTTTTTTACGATATCTTCACCAGGTCTTAGCCATAAATGATATGTATTAGAAAGAACAACCGCAGAACCACAAGCCTTTAACTCTTCCGGCATCAACGTTTTTACGTTTGCAAGCGTTCCAACTGGCATGAATAGTGGTGTTTCATAATCACCATGGTTAGTATGTAATATGCCCAATCTTACGTTTTCATCATCCTTATTATTTTTTATTAATTCATATTTAATTTTTCCCATAAAATCACCATTTGAAATTATAACATAATAAAAAATATTTAGCAAAAGAACTAAATATTTTTCTTATAATTTCTTTTTAAAGTTTTTGATGCACCATTTGTTACTGCTTTAAACGTCTTACAAGTAGCATAGATTGCCGCACTACAAACTCTTGATGCAATGTAACTTGGTCTAGATACTGTAATTGTATCATTTTCTTTACCCATATAGTAATTTTGACTATCTTTACTAGTTATGTCTTTATAGCTTAATGTGTTTTCTTTCTTATTCTTTTGAATATTTTCTTCTATGTTTAAAGTTTCTGTTAAAGTATCTAAAAAACTTATTAAATCATCTATTTTAAAGTTTTCTATTTTTTCTTTAGCTTCTAACTCTTTCATTCTTATCTTAAGAGCAATAACATCATTCATATATTTAGCTTTCATAACACCATCAGATAATAATTCCTTTAAAAGTGATGTGTTTTTATATAATAAAAGTAATACTTCATTTTTGTTTTCACATGAATTTTCTTCAAGCTCATGCATTGCAAAATTAGCCATTCTTAAAGCTGATTCTATTTGATCCTTATCATTATAATCAAGTCCTGATTCTCTTCTTATGTTATATAACGTTCTTTTATTTATCATAATTATCCTCCATTTAATTTTATATAATTATTTTTATTTTATGAACATACAGTCTCCAAACGAGAAGAATCTGTATTTTTCTTTTACTGCGTGTTTGTATGCGTTAAGCACATTTTCCTTTCCAGCTAAAGCACTAATTAACATAATAAGTGTTGACTTTGGCAAGTGAAAATTAGTTAAAAGAGCATCTATGCCATGAAATTTATATCCAGGATAAATAAATATCTTGGTATTTCCACTTTGCATTTTAAAGTGACCATTACTATCCGCTACCGTCTCAAGTACCCTAGTTGATGTTGTACCTACCGCAACTATTCTTTTACCAGCATCTCTTGTTTTATTAAGTAAATCTGCAACTTCACTACTTAATATGTAATACTCAGAATGCATATCATGCTTTGTAACATCTTCAACAACTACTGGTCTAAAAGTTCCAAGCCCAACGTGTAGCGTTACGTAAGCTATATTTACGCCTTTTTGTTTTACCTTTTCTAAGTATTCCTTAGTAAAATGAAGTCCTGCTGTTGGTGCTGCTGCTGATCCAGGATTTTTAGCATAAACTGTTTGATATCTATTTTTATCATCTAATTTCTCAGTAATGTATGGTGGAAGTGGCATTTCTCCTAATCTATCTAATATTTCTAAAAATATTCCATCATAAATGAATTTATAATGTCTTATACCATCATCACCTACAAACGTACACTTACAAGATAACTCATCTGAAAACTTAACAATGGTTCCTTCTTTTATTCTCTTAGCAGGCTTTGTTAAACACTCCCACTCATCATCCCCTAAATCCTTTAACATTAATACTTCTATTACTGCTCCTGTATCAGGTTTATGTCCTATAAGTCTAGCTGGTATTACTTTTGTATCATTAAGAACCAAAGTATCACCAGGATTTAGATAGTCTATTAAGTCAGTAAAATGTTTGTCAGCATACTCTCCAGTTTCTTTATCAAGCACCATCATACGTGATGCATTTCTGTTTTTTAAAGGAGTTTGTGCAATTAACTCTTTTGGTAAATCATAGTCAAAATCTTCTGTTTTCATGAATTTCCCTCCCAAATAAAAAAATAATAAATACTAAACAAGTATTTATTATAATCTTTTTTTATTAAAATATCAATTACTTACCTTCTTTTGATATATTTAAATGCTTATATGCTAAGTCCGTTACTATCCTACCTCTTGGAGTTCTTTTTAAATAACCTATCTGCAGAAGATAAGGTTCACAAACATCCTCTATCGTTGATACTTCTTCACCAATTGATGCTGCAACCGCTTCAACCCCAACAGGACCACCATTAAATTTATAAATTATTGTTTTTAATAGTTCATAGTCTACTTCATCTAAACCTAACTTATCAACCTTTAACGAATCAAGAGCATACTTAGTAATATCAATTGTTATTGTACCATCTCCCTTAACTAAAGCAAAATCACTAACACGTTTAAGTAGTCTATTTGCAATTCTAGGAGTTCTTCTACATCTATTAGCAAGTTCACGGGCCGCATCTTCTTCAATTGTTAAATCAAGAACCCTAGCACTTCTTTTAATGATTTCTGTTATTTCATCTTCCGTATAATAATTAAGTTTTGAAACTATTCCAAATCTATCTCTTAAAGGTGCTGATAAATCTCCTGCACGAGTAGTTGCTCCAATTAAAGTAAAATGTGGTAAATCAATTCTTATATTACGATTAGAGCCTTCTCCTCCTACTATAATGTCAAGAGTAAAATCTTCCATTGCTGAGTATAAAATCTCTTCAACAAATCTTGGAATTCTATGTATTTCATCAATAAATAGTACGTCCCCTTCTTCTAGCGAAGATAAAATAGCAGCTAAATCGCCTGATTTTTCAATAGCAGGTCCTGATGCTGTTTTAATGGATGCACCCATCTCATTTGCTATTACGTAAGATAACGTTGTTTTACCAAGTCCTGGAGGGCCATATAACAATACGTGATCTAATGCTTCGCCCCTCATTTTAGCAGCAGACATAAATATTTTTATATTCTCTTTTATATCTTTTTGTCCAATATATTCATCAATTGTTTGTGGTCTAATACTAGACTCAAACCCATCTTCCTTTAATTTATCTCCTGTAACCAATCTATTATCCATAATTTAGTCCTTTCTTATTTTAATAATAATTTAAGTGCCTCTTTAACTTGTTTTTCCAAAGAAAGAGATGTATCTAATTTAGGTAATACTTTCTTAATATCATTAGGCTTATATCCAAGTGACTTAAGCGTTTCAGTAAGTTCTTCAAAATTATTTAAACTACCTTTTTTATCATCATTAGCAAGTTTACCTTTTAAGTCAAGAATTATTTGCCTTGCAACCTTATCACCAATCTTAGGAAACTTCTTTAAGTAACTTACGTTTCCAGTATCTATCGCATCTAAAATAGCATCTTTATTATCACCTGAAAGCATCGGAAGAGCCATTTTACAGCCAAGACCTTTAACACTTATGAGTTTTAAGAATAAGTCTTTATCATCCTTAGTTTTAAAACCATACAAAGTATTTTCATCTTCTCTTATCTGCTGATATAAATATATAATAACCTCTTCATTTTCTTTATATGAATATGGATTTGCAACATATATCATATATCCAATTCCGTTATTTTCTAACACAACATAACTTGTATCAATAATTGTTATAACACCTTTTATATAAGAATACATATTATTTATTCCTTTCTTACTTTTTACTTCTATTTAATTTTATCACGAACAAATGTTTTTGTAAATATTTAAAAGAAAAAATAGTCAAAAGACCATTTAAATTTATTTTAACTTATTTTTGATGTAAGGATTTTCTTTACTAAATATTTCTTCATCATTACTAAAACCACAATTCCAAGCCATCTTCATACTACTTAGATTGTCATGATGAATTCTAGCTTTTATATAATGTATCATAGGATAATTACTAAATATGTAATCTGTTATTTCATTTAATAAAAGTGTGCCATATCTTTTTTCTTTATTTCCTCTGTATTCCTTAAAAATTGCTTGTCTTATATATATGGCTTTTTCTTCTTCATTAAAATTGCTTAAATCGATATAACCAATTAAATTTTCTTCATCCCGAACAAAAAATCCCTTATTAAAAAAATTACTATTTTTATTATTCAAATGCTGCAAAAAACCATTAAACCTTGATGTTATATCAGAATCCTTAGCAAGTTTTTTTAGTGTCATAAGATGCGTTTTATCATTAGAATTAAAATTAACAAGCGTAAGTTTGCCAATAACAATATCTTCCATTTTATTACCTCCTAAAAGTATTATTAATAATTATAATTGTTCATCTAAAACTATTTCAGCGCAATCCCATTTTTCATTATGAAATAAAAATGCATCTTTTATAATGTTAGTAACCTTAAATCCGGCTGCTTTATAGCACTCGTAAGCACCTAAATTATTTGTAAAAACACCTAGATAACTTCATTTTTAATTATTTATTTCCAATTAAATATTTATTATCTTCATTAATTTGTTGTTGTAATACCAAATAAAGCAATATTTAATACATATGCCTAATTTGCATATACAAACTCAATTTGCTGTTCTGTTAAAGTAGGAACAATATATTTCTTAATTGCGTCAGTATGAACGGCATAATTTAATTTTGATAATAATCTGTTTGAATGCCATTCTATTTTTTCTTGATATGTTTCGTTTCTTTTTAATCTTTCAAATTCTTTAATTAAATACAATTTAAACTCTGGACTAATCAAACTAGCAAATTCTAATGCAATATCACTTCTTGCATATGTACCACCGTTATTTCCAGATTTTGAAATAATACCAATCGCATTAGTTTCTTTAATCCATTTTTGTGGTGACATATAAAAGCTATTTTTTCCAGCTAAATTTTCAAAGGTCGTAAATTCGTGACCTTTAAAATTTTCATTATTTAATTTTTCCCACAAACCTAGATAAGCAATAACATCTTTATTTCTCATCCATGTTTGTATCGGTATTTTGGGTTCCTCTGGATTTGCATATCTTGATAAATCTGTTAGGGATATGAATTCTTTATTATCTATAGTTATTACTTTAATTATATTATCATTAACTTCTAATTCTGATTTTATTATTTCTTTTTGCATTAAAACCTCCTGACATAATTTTAAGATTCGTTTTTTTATAACTATTTTATCATATTTCAAAGTATATTAAAACTCGAACTAATCAAAAAAAATCGAAAAGTTCGAGCTTGCTATCAATTATGGTGCCTCCTGTAAGAATCGAACTTACAATTCAGCCTTACCATGGCTGCGTTATACCACTTAACTAAGGAGGCATTTCAAATACATTCTATCATATTATATTTAATAGTACAATAAAATGTATTTAATTTTTTATTTCTTTCTTAAAATTCTCGTAGTGTTTAAAATAGTAAGTAAAGTAACGCCAGTATCAGCGAAAACAGCCTGCCACATATTAGCTACTCCAATAGCGCCTAAAACTAATACTAATACCTTTACTCCTATAGCAAATATAAGATTTTGTTTTATTATTTTTTTAGTAAATTTTGATATTTTAATAGCTTCTGGTATTTTGCTTAAACTATCATTCATAATAACTACGTCCGAAGCTTCAATCGCAGATGCACTTCCTCTCATTCCCATTGAAATTCCAACATCAGAAAGTGCAAGCGATGGAGCATCATTTATTCCATCTCCCACAAACGCCGTTTTCTTATCATTTTCTTTTATTATCTTATCAAGCTTTTTATATTTATCATCTGGAAGCATCTCATAAAAAACTTCATCTACGCCAGTTTTTTTAGCTACGGCCTCTGCTGATTTCTTTTTATCTCCAGTAAACATAAACGTTTTAATATTTTGCTTTTTAAGTTCTAAAATAGCAGATATAGAGTCTTTCTTTATATCATCTATTAATTTTAGTTTAGCTGCTACTTTCCCATCAATTTTTAAATAAATATAACTATCTTTATCACTTGCATTAACAAATGAAGATGAACCTATCTTAATTTTTTTACCATCTATTTCGTAAGAGATTCCCTTACCAGCCGTTTCCTTATAATTTAAAACATCTTTTGTACTTACCTTTTTATTAAACACGTTAAGTACTGATTTTGCAAGTGGATGATTTGATAAAGCCTCACCTTTTACATAATAGTTAATTATATCTTTTTCTTTATATTTATCATCTAATATTTCTAATTTGTAATCATTTGATATACCAGTTGTTATGGTTCCTGTTTTATCAAATACGATTTTATTTACTGATGAAAGTAATTCTAAATAATCACTTCCCTTAACCAAGATTCCTTCTTTAGATGCTTTTCCTATTCCAGAGAAGTATCCAAGTGGTACACTTATTGCAATTGCACAAGGACAAGATACTACTAAAAATACTAAAGCCCTATAAATAGACACTTTAAAACTTAAACCAAATAATGGAAGAATAAGTGCTATTAAAAGTGCAAGTATCATAATAATTGGGGTATAAACCTTTGCTGCCTTAGATACAAAGTTTTCGCATTTAGCTTTTCTATCACTTGCGTTTTCCGTTAATTCTAGTATTTTAGATACCGTGCTATCTTCATATAAGCTTTCAACTTTTATCTCGATAACAGAAAGTGTATTAATAGAACCAGATAACACTTTATCTCCTTTATTAACATTTTTCAAATCAGACTCACCAGTTAATGCTGCCGTGTTTAATTTAGAACTTCCTTTTATAATAATACCATCAAGAGGTATTTCATCACCTTTTTTAACTATTATTACATCCCCTATTTTAACATCTTTTGGATCTACCGTTAATATTTCATCACCCTTTTTTAAGTTAGCAACCTCTGGCTTTATATCCATTAAATCACTTATTGAGCGTCTAGAATTATTAACTGCTACCTCTTCTAGTATTTTACCTATTTCGTACAAAATAATAACCATTAACCCTTCATGAGTATTACCAGTTAAATAAGCCCCAACACAAGATATTGTAACAAGCATATTTTCGTTTACCGTTTTAGATTTAAATAGTAATTTTATAGCATTAGTAAACGTTCTATATAAAAGAGTTGCATAACTAAGTACTATAAAGACATTTGAAAGTATGCCTTTTTGGCACATACCTATTATCATAAAAATAATTCCTACTAAAAGTCTTATTATGTGAAATTTAAACTTACCTTTATTTTCATATGATTCATTTAAATCCATTACCTTACTTTCTGGCTCTACCTTTTTTACGATATCAGAAACTAATTTTTTAGGATTTTTTGCTTTTGTTGTAACCGTTATCATAAGTTTAGAAAAATTGACGCTTGCATAATCTATCTCATCATTTTCATTTAGTTTTTTTTCAATTTCTAAAGCACATCCAGCGCAATCTAAAGAACTTAATTTAAATTTATATTTCATTTATATGTTCACATCCCATCACAAATATTTTTTCTACATGATCATCTGCTAAAAAATAGTATGTTAAATTTCCTTCTTTTCTATACTTAACAAGCTTTGAATCCTTAAGTATTCTAAGTTGGTGAGATACCGCAGACTGACTTACCTTTATTTTTTCTGATATATCACTAACACACATTTCTCCGTTTATTAAAACATTCATTATCTTAACTCTTGTCGAGTCACCAAACATTTTAAATAATTCAGATAAATCTATTACTTTATCATCATCTAATAACTTCATAATAACCTTCTTTCTATTTTTACTTCTTCATTATATGAATATATGTTCATATTGTCAATATCTATTTAATAAAAAAACTTTCGTTTTCACGAAGTTCCTTATTTTTAACCTTTAATTTTGAAATATAAAAATGTTTATACTTTTCTATTTAAACATTGTTTTTATCTGCTTGTCATTTTTCGGTTTGTATTTATTATTTTCATACTTCATTTGTTTCTTTTTAGACGTATGATTAATACTTCTTTTGCTATATTTTAACACTTTATAATCAGAAGAAAAATTTAAATCAGGAGCATTACTAATCATCATCTTATTTGAATCACTATATAATTTTTTTATTAGTTCTAATTTTTCGAATTGCGCCATATCATAAATATCATTATTTAATAATTTTAGTTTATCTATGTCATACAAGAAAAATATAAAATTATCTATATGAAGTTCACAGAATCCATCATCTTTAACGATTACGTAATCCTTATTTATATTATCAAGTTCCATTTTTAGTTCATAAATAAATACATCCAAATTAGAAACCAAAATTTTTTTTAAGCTTCATAAAATCACTCCTCTATGTTGTTATCACTATCAAATTTAACATCTATTACTTTGCGGCTTGCTAAATAATCACACATATGAACAAATCTTTGAAATTTAGACTCTGGTTTAGGAAGTACTATATTACTATAATTATTGGTATTCCAAGGCCCCATATGTGATGATATAACGTGACACATAAACTCTATTTCCTTATCGGTAAAGGTTAGTTTATCCTTGTTTTCTTTTATATAGTCGCACACTAAAAGTGGGTGTTCAAACTTTGTATACTGAGATTTTTCAAGACCTGATTTTAGTCCATCATGCATAATTAAAGATATTATCATTAAATCTTTTTCATTTTTAGAATAAGCACCTGTTATACTTTCGTCGTTAAACATTTCGTAAGCAAATCTAACCGCTACTTTTGTATGTCTAACAAGGCCACCATTTCCTAATGCAAAACTAGGATGATACTTTCCGGTTGAAGATGCCGGAACTTCAAAAAAGTAGTCAGGAAGCAAACTAATTAGTTTTTGGGCTCCCTCTTTATATCTTGGATTATTTATGTAACTTAGTTCTTTTTCAAATACTTTTGTTTTTTCTTCGTTCATTTTTTCACCTCAAAATTTAATATTTATATTAAATAATCTTGCAATAGCGCAAATACCTGTTAAATCGGTTGTAACACCTTTTATACTTTCTAAATCAGCGTTTATACCATTTAATACCGAGTTAGATAAGTCCATATTATTTAACTTAGTTTTATATATTTCTGCATCAGTAAGATTACACTTATCTATTATAACATTATTAAATTCATTTTCAAATAATCTTGCCCCAGTCATATTAGAGTTCGTAAACGAAACGTTTTTTAATTTAGAAGACATATTCATATAAGAAATGTTAGAATTATAAAATGAAACGTCTTTCAAATTAGATTCTATAACAGAAAAACCTACTAACGATGAATTTATAAACTCACATCTAGAAATAAGCTTTTCACATATATCCATATTAGGTAAATTGCAAGATTCAAATGAACAATTAATAAAATCTATGTTTTTAAGCCTGCAATCACTAAAATCGATATTTTTAAATAAGCAGCCATTAAACTCTATGTCTTTTATATCATTTAAAGATTTTTCATCACTAAAGGATAGATCACATATAATGTCACTACCTTTTATTTTGTTTAGATATCCTTTATCCAAATTCTTTTTTAGACGTGGCTTTTTAATGTTATTCATATCTTACCTTTCTATTGTTTTAATGTATAAAGCACATAAAAATGCATTTGGAAACATTATTGCTAAATCATTTATTAATCTTTTATTTTCTTTTTCTATTTCGTTATGTATGTAGCAGATTAGTTCTTTGGACACAAATGCTTTTTTTAAACTATTATTTTTAATGGCTTTTTTAATAGTATTAAACTTTTTAATTTCACACTTTAAAAATTCTTTTTTAATTAATACATTTGCAAAAGACGCTCTATATATTTTGGATTCGTCTATGTTAAATGATTTTAATGTGTTTTCTAATACATCATTAAAGTATTTGCTATTATCACTTAATGTTATCTTCTTAAACTTTAGTTTAGCAACTTTATTTAAGAATAAATCAATGTAATAATTAAATTTATCATGCATTCTTTTATAATTCCTATCAAGGCTTCCTTTTTTAAATGTATATATGTTACCATCAAGCATTTTATATACTTTCATAGTATCATTATAACCAAAACTAATGGCTTTTCTTGAGTAATCTTTTTCAAAAGCAAGGAAGCTGCCTAAATCATTTTTTGGTGTTATATAAGTTATTTTAACGTTTTTATCCTTAACTTCTCTTACCATCCCAACTGCTTTTAAATCTACTGCAATTACTTCATCTGCTCCCATACTAATTGCAAAATTAATCGGCATATTATCATAATATCCACCATCAATATATAAATTTTTGCCTATTTTAGTAGGTTTAAATGCTGGAAAACAAGAAGCAGAAGCTAACATATAACTTTTTGCATCATCTTCTGTAAGATCACCTTTTTTTACTAATTTAGGCCTTAATGAAGGAAAATGAGTAGTAACAAGACCATAATTAATGTTTGATTTAAAAAATTTATCCTTGTTAAGTACCTTATCTATAACCTGGCTTAGTCCGGAAAGTTCAAGTCCTCCTTTTAAAGCACCTTTTGCATACTTTCCTAATATTTCTTCTTTTCCTTTTTTGCTCGCATACCTCTTTTTTATCTCAATATCAATTACCTTGCTATAATCCATGTAATACCACAATTTAAGTGCTTTAAAATAATCTTTTTGAACCATTAATACCCCATTTAATGCCCCAACTGATGTTCCACATACTATATCATAATTAATAGAAAGCCTTCTAAGTGCTTTCCAAACACCTATTTCGTAAGCTCCTTTAGCTCCGCCACCTGATAAGACAACTGCTCTTTTCATAAAGTTATTTGCTTCTTCCTTGATCTTCTAAATTCTTATTATTTCCAGTTAGAAGTGCCGTTAAATCATTTATGTTAGCACCCTTAAAATTAGACATTGAAACTATTTTATCAGCATTACTCATTATTCTTCCTTCTTTATATTTACTAGTTGCAAGGGAAACAGGCCCTATTTTTCCTCTGTTAGAAGAATCTGTTAATATTTCTTTATTTGTACTATCTAATAAATTTACTCTTTCAAAGTTTTTTAATTCAAGAGGATTATCAAGACTGTCTTTAAATGAAGTTACAGGAAGAGGATACATATGATGAACAACTCCGTCTATTATTTTTTCAGCATCATCTTTAGCTTCAAAAATCTCTGGATACCAAGCATTTCCATTTATAACGGCTTCAATTGGATGTCTGAATCCATGCTTATTAAAAAAGTGTTTTGTATCTGCCGCTGGATTATTTTGCCAAGGTAGTTCATATAAATCATGCATCATAGCTATTCTTAAAGCGATTTCCATTTTAAAAGTAGGCTCATTTCTGTGTTTTTTTGACAATAAATACGTAACAATAGTATCTTCTAAAATATGCTCGCCAAGTGTTATTTCACCGTGATGTGGAAACTCACTAGTCATTCTTTTTTGAAATTCATCATGCAAAAAAATAGATTCTATAACACTATATATCTCATCTTTTTCATCTAATAATAAATTATACTTTTTAAATATCTTATCAAGTTTTTCTTTGTTTTCATCTAGTATCATAAAAATCCCTCCAATATAGATATATTATACCACATCTTTAATTTTTATGTTATAATGTATTTGCACGTCCTCGTAGCTCAGCTGGATAGAGCACTCGCCTCCTAAGCGAGGGGTCGCGCGTTCGAATCGCGCCGGGGACGCCACTTTATTTAAAAAAAATAAAAATACATAACCATCTTAAGTTTATGTATTTTTTATTATCTTATAAAATTAACTAAGAACACCATCCAAACACCTATTTGTGCTTTAGCACGTGCTACTCCTTCAAAAGCTGCAACTATCTTATCCGATAAGGACACCATCCAAGCTTCCTTAGATTTAGGAGCAATATTTGAAATTGGAAACATATGAGATTCTATTATATTCTGTTCTTTTTCATTTACTCCAAAATATTTAATTGCATTTTCTTTTGCCATTTTTGGATGATCAATTAACATTTTCGTTGATGTCATAATATTTTTATCATCTCTAACCAAGAAGAAATCATGCAAAGCACCAGCTCTAATAACCGCATTTGTATCAAAACCTAACATTTTCGATAATTTAAATGCTGTATAAGAAACTCTAACAGAATGATTATATCTAGTATTACCATGATGTACAATTGACTTGGTTTTTAAAAATTCCTTATGACTTAGAATTGGAGATGCAACACTCATAAATTCTTTATCTTTATATATTTTATTCATTAAATTCAATTAAATCAACCTCTTTATCCGATTATATTATATTCAAAATAAATATAACTAATCATTTAAATGTCATAATTTAAACTGACCTTCTAAGAATACCACAAATGTTTAACATTGTAAAGATACAAATGTTTGGTATACAAAAAAAAGAAATAGTAAAAACTATTTTTTGTAATCGCAAGAATTGCACTTTACTATTCCTTCTTTATCAGTAACTAAAAGACTATGGCATTCAGGACATAACTCTCCAGTAGGCTTATCCCAAACAGCAACTTTACATTTTGGAAAATTACTGCATCCATAAAATACTTTTCCTCTTTTAGTTTTTCTCTCGACTATTTTGCCACCACATTTAGGACAGTCACAAACTTCAACTTGAGGTGCTTTTTCCTTTGGTTTAATATATTTACATTCAGGATATCCAGAGCAAGCTTCAAATTTACCGTATCGTCCGTTTTTTATAACCATAGGCTTACCACATTTAGGGCATACTTCTCCGGTTTCTTCATCTTCTTTTTTCTCCATTTTATCAAATGCGTTTTCAACTTCTGGTTCAAATTCCTTATAAAATGATTCTAGAATTTTATACCATATCTTCTTACCTTCTGCTACCTTGTCTAAGTCTTCTTCCATCTTAGCTGTATATTTAACGTTTATTAAATCACTAAAGAATTCTTGTAATTTATCCGTCGTTGTAATTCCAACTTCAGTAGGATTAAGTTTTTTTTCTATTATTTTAACATATCCTCTTTGCGTTAAAGTACTAATCGTTGATGCATAAGTAGAAGGACGCCCTATTCCTAACTCTTCCATTGCTTTAATAAGCTTAGCTTCGGTATATCTAGCTGGAGGTTTAGTAAAGTGTTGATCCTTTACTATTTCGTCTGCTATAAGTTCATCATTTACTTTTAATTTAGGAAGAACCTTATCTTCTGATGACTCAAACTTGCCATAAACTTTTAAGTAACCTTCAAATATAAGTACACTTCCTGTTGTTTTAAACGTTGTGTTATTATTATCCAAAGTGATTGTTGTTTGATTTAACTTAGCATCTGCCATTAGAGAAGCAAGTGCTCTTGCATAAATCATTTCATATAGTTTAAATTCATCTTTTGTTAGGTATTTCTTTATAGAATCAGGCGTTCTATTTATACTAGATGGACGAATAGCTTCATGTGCATCTTGAACGTTTTCACGTTTTTTAGATTTTTTTACGTGGCCTATATACTCTTCTCCATAAGAATCTCTTATATAAGCATAACTAGATTTAATAAACTCATCAGATAATCTTACAGAATCAGTTCTCATGTAAGTTATTAAACCAATCGTATCATTTTCTATATCTATACCTTCATATAATTTTTGAGCTACTTGCATGGTCTTTTTAGAAGAAAAACCTAGTTTAGAAATTGCTTCTTGCTGCATAGTTGACGTAATAAAAGGATATTTAGAAGCCTTTTTCTTAGCTTTTGTTTCATAATTTGATATTACGAATTTACTATCTAAACCATTTATTACCTTATCTGTTTCTTCTTCTGTTTTTAAATCTGCCTTTTTACCATCTACAGTATCTAAGGAAGCTTCCATATCAGCAAATTTAGCAGTTACGGTCCAGTATTCTTCTTCTTTAAAACTTTCTATTTCTCTTTCACGATCTACTATTAATTTAAGTGCAACAGACTGAACTCTGCCTGCTGATTTACCACCTGTTTTAGACTGCATTAATTTGCTTAACCTAAAGCCTATTATTCTATCTAGTATTCTTCTAGTTTCCTGACTATGAACCAAATCATCATCTATTTTTCTGGTATGATTAAATGCATCTTTTACAACGTTTTTAGTAATTTCGTTAAAAACAACTCTTTCATACTCTTCATCTTTAAGTTGTAATGCATCTTTTAAATGCCAAGAAATAGCTTCTCCCTCACGGTCAGGGTCGGTTGCAAGATAAACCATTTTAGCCTTTTCTGCATCTTTTTTTAGAGCTGTAATATCTTTTTTCTTGCCTTTTATTGCAACATAATTAGGTTCAAAATGATTTTCTAAGTCAACGCCAAATCCAAACTTACCTGATGTTGCAAGATCTCTTATGTGACCTTTACTAGATACTACTTTATAATCACTGCCTAAATATTTTTCTATTGCTTTAGTCTTAGTAGGAGATTCCACTATTACTAAGTTTTTACTCATAATTTATGCCTCCTTATTTGTTTTATGTTCCTCAATGTATTTTTTAACAGGTCCATATGTACGCCTATATCCGTCAATTATACCATACTTTTCTATTAGTTCAAGGTGTTTTTTTGTCGGATAACCCTTATGTTTTTTAAATTCGTATTCTGGATGTACTTTATCTATTTCATACATTATTCTATCACGAGTTACTTTTGCTATTACTGATGCTGCCGCAATCGTTATACTTTTAGCATCACCTTTTATTATGGCCTCATGTGGCACACTTGTAAATCCATCAAGTGGCATAGCGTCCGTTATTATGTAATCAGGCTTTACTTTTAAAGAGTTAGTCGCTCTTAGCATTCCTTGTCTTGATGCTTCATATATGTTTATTTTATCTATTTCATCAGCTTCTACTACGGAAACTGAAACTGCAAGTGCTTTTTCCATTATGATAGGATAGTATTTTTCTCTTTTCTTTTCGGATAGCTTTTTAGAATCATTTAAACCTTCTAAAACAAAATCATGAGGAAGTATTACTGATGCTGCAACAACAGGTCCAAAAAGTGGACCACGGCCTGCCTCATCACATCCTGCGATATTTTCGTAGCCTAAGTTCCATAATCTTTTTTCGTTGCTATATAGATCTACTTCCATTTTGCATTTCCTTTTTCTTTCTTAATAAGTCTAAATACCACTTTAAAGAAGTCTGTGATAAATATTCATTTAAGTGTTTTTCTTTGCTTTTTATTCCATCATCTTTAAACCACAAAGATAACAGATTTTCATAACTAGGATAAAAAGATTTTCCATTCAAAAATCCAAAGTAATCATCCTGAAAATTTTTTTCACCCATAACAAGCGCATTAAACGATATTGGGGAATTTTTCATCCTTATAGAGGTATTTAAATATTCATTACGTAAAAAAGTTCTATTTATATTTTCTGCGTTGATACTTCTTTTTTTATCTTCAACATCAAATAAAACACCCGTTTTATTCCATACATAAGCTATTTTTATTATTTCTAAGTCACTTTTATTTAATAATCCTGGATTATTAACAATTAATTTATTAATTGTATAATCGGTTATGTTTGCAAACTCAAAAATCTTATATATTGACTCATATTTTTTAATGTTAGTATAAGAATCATTTTCCATAGACTTTCTCTCTAACATAACTATCTCTTCGGCTTCAAATCCTTTATTTTCTAAATATTCAATTAAGCTTAATTCCATTTTAGTTCACCTCATCAAAAGTTACTTTACCTAACTTCCCCTCTCTTAAATCCTTTATTATTATACTAGATACTTTATCATAGTCAATATCTCCGCCTGATACTATGCATCCTCTTTTCTTGCCAATTGTCTCATATGCCAAAATGACATCATCATTATCATAATTTATGTTTCCATATCTATTAAATAAATTATCTGGGTATTTTTTATCCATCGTATCAAGAATGTAGCATGCAACCTTACCAAGCGGTAAAATCTCTTCTTTTATTGCAGAAAATGATGCTAAGTTATAAGCTTGATTTTCATCATCTATTTTAGGCCACAATATACCAGGAGAATCTAAAAGTTCTAAATCTTTATTTATTCTAATCCAAGAAAGCTTTTTAGTAACACCAGGTTTATCTCCTGTTATAGTAGCTTTTTTACCTACTAATCTGTTTATTAACGTAGACTTCCCAACGTTTGGTATTCCAATTATTAAGGCTCTATAAGCACGTTTTTTAAGCCCTTTTGCTTCTCTTTTGTCATCTAAACTTTTTAGTAAAAGACTAGTTGCACTATATATATCAGATAATCCTTTGTTATTAATTAAATCTACCATTACAACTTTATAACCTTCTTTTTCATACATTTTAGCACACATACTAGTTTTATTTATGTCACATAAATCAGTTTTAGTCATAATCATAATCTTAGGTTTATCTTTTATTAAGTCATCTACATCCTTTATCTTAGATGAAAAAGGTATCCTTGCGTCTACTACTTCATAGATAATGTCTACCATGTTAATGTTTTCTTTTATAAGCCTTCTTGTTTTAGCCATATGGCCTGGATACCAGTTGATATTTGTTGATGGTAAACTTTTTGTATCCGCGTTCATTTTTTTATTTTTTCTCATTTCTCTTTTTTGATGCATATCCATTATTTATCACTTCCATTTTCT